>Ga0207761_1000670_pt1 | contig 11886 bp, 7 predicted proteins | sample LuqExpMetageno34_FD_187792 | JGI IMG/M metagenome (GOLD analysis project Ga0207761, IMG submission 187792) | Tropical forest soil microbial communities from Luquillo Experimental Forest, Puerto Rico - Sample 34 (SPAdes) | ecosystem: Environmental > Terrestrial > Soil > Tropical forest ... | reverse complement strand
GTTCCGCCACCTGCGAGCAGAACAGCTTGGTCATGGCCGCCTCTTTGACGAAGTTCATGCCCGCGTCTTTCATGCGCGCCGCGTTGTACAGCAGCATGCGGGCCGCCTCGATCTCCGTCGCCATCTGCGCGATCTGGAACTGAATGCCCTGGAAGTCGGCGATCGGTCGCCCGAACTGTTTGCGCTCCTGCGCATACTTCATCGCGCACTCCCATGCCCCGCGCGCCAGACCGATCATCTGCGCGCCAATGCCGATGCGCCCTTCGTTCAGCGTCTCGATGGCGATTTTGTAGCCCTTACCCACCTCGCCCAGCACATTTGCCTTGGGGACTTTGCAATCCACCATGACCAGTTCGCAGGTGCTTGACGCGCGGATGCCCAGCTTGTCTTCCTTCTTGCCGACCGTGAACCCGGGCATTCCTTTCTCGACGATGAATGCAGTGATGCCCTTGTAGCCCGCCGACGGATCTACCGTCGCCAGCAGGATGAACACGCCTGCCTCTTTCGCATTGGTGATCCATAGCTTTTGTCCGTTCAGGACGTAGTCGTCGCCCTTCAACTCCGCGCGTGTCTGCAACGCAAAGGCATCCGACCCTGAATTCGCCTCGCTCAGTGCGTAGGCGCCTACCGTGTCCGCGCACATGCGCGGCAGGTAGCGTTTCTTCTGCTCCTCGGTCGTCCAGCGCATCAGGGCGTTGTTGCACAGCGTGTTCTGCACGTCCACGATGACGCCCACCGACGCATCGACGCGCGAGAGCTCCTCAACAGCGAGAATGGCCTCGAAGAAGGTCCCACCGCCTCCACCATATTGCTCGGGCACCTCGATCCCCATCAGCCCGAGCTCGAAGAAGTTCTTGATCAGCGCAGGCTCGAACACGCCCTTCTCATCCATCTCTTTGACGTGCGGCTTGACCGTCTCTTCGGCAAACTGGCGGACGGTGTCGCGAAACAGCGTTTCGTCTTCGGTCAGCGCCACCAGCGGAGCCGGAGGCATATCGGTCGCAGTAATGTCAGACATAACAGGACACCTCGAGGAGGGACTACAAAACCTTCGAGTCTACTCCCTGCCAAGATGGGCATGCAATTGTTCGAGGTTCCGAGACGCGGCGGCTGCGTACCCATACGAAGCAAGAGCCGGCCCAGCCGCACTCCAGTACTAAGGCCCTACTTGGAGCGCAGCTGGCGGACTGCTCGTACTGCCTCCTCGCCAAAAGTCGGATCGTCTATGAATGCGGCCAGAACTTCGGCGCAGGTAGCGTCGCCCACGGTGGAAAGCACAGAGATTGCATACCTTAGCGATTCCTCGCAGACTAGACCTGGGTTCAGCCAAAGGCTAGAAATCTCATTTCTCCTCGCCAGCGCTTCCTTGAAAACTTCGCGAATTTCTGACGGGTAGGCGTCAACAAGGCGTATGTCCTGGCCGAGGGTTTCGCAAAAGTAGCGCCTTTCGAGATGAAGAATTACATCGGGGATGGCAGCCGCCACCGAACCCTGCGCCCTGGCCCAGAGTGCTCGGATGTGACGGTCAGACTCGTTTGGTTCCGTGCTCCGGCGTTCGTGCCAGAAGAGAATTTCCCCGATTGCTACCCAAGCCTGTTCGTCCAAGCTGCCACCGCTCCGCATCTGCGGGCACGAATCGCCGAGTCGAGCGCATCCAATCACCGACAATACGAATGTCGATACGGCTTCATTGATAAACGGATTTCCCCTCTCGATGCCAGTTGCGTTTCTTTGGAAGACCTCAAGATAAGCCGGGTCGCCAAGACCAATCAGTTCTGAGAGAATCCACTCAGTGTGAAATGCCCCTTTCTCGGCGCAGGCCGCGAGGGAAAGAAGCGCGGACTTTTCGCTCGAATCAAGCATCTGATAGGCCTCCCAGTAGGCACTCCCAAAAACCCCCTCAAATATTTTCCCGATACTCGAGTAGGCCTTTTCTCGCCGAAACTGCTGGCTGTCCATCTCCGGATACAAGTCCGCCAACTGAGCGAATTCACCATTGAGTTTCGCGTCTGGCTTAACAACAGCGCGAAATTCGTGCAGTGCTTGCTCGGTGGACACTGGCGGCTCGAGAAGCTCGTAAGCTGCAAGCACCTCCAGAAGGGAGGTGTTGACAAATGGGTCGCCCTTGTCAACAGCCTCCAGCGCATCCCTAATGTCCGCCCGCCTATCGGGGAAATGCGTTTCGACTGATGCATGAATCCATCTAAACATATCAATCGAATCTATTCGCGTCAGATATGTTGAGTGTTCACAACTGGTCCTCAGGAGCTCGATACACTGATCCACACTTGGCGGGTGTCCGAGGTGGCAGAGCGTTCGCGACCCAGCCAACAAGAGTAAGAGGCTAAACTCGCGCCTCGGGTCCGCTTTCACGTTCTTGGACATTTGTTCGGTGATGGCTTCCACAACATGCCTGCTTTCTCCTTTGGGGCCGAGAGCATCCACCGCCGCCAGCAACTTTAGCCCAGGCAATACGTTGCCGGATCCAGGCAAGTGGCCTAAGCAGCGGACGGTTTCTCGCCAAACACCACTAAATTTGAACTTGGTGCCGGCAGCAGTTTCCGAAGCTGCGGCTCTCAGCGATGTTTCCGTTACGTCGTACAGGGCGAGCCATCGGCTACGCCATCCTTCGTTGGTAACGCTCTGCAGAGTTGCGTCGAACAGCAGCAACTCTGTAGCGTTCCACTCGCGGTTGCCCTCGACAAATGCCGAGCTGACGATGCGTTTGCCGTTGTCTCGTTCAATTGATTCAATTCTCAGACGGATATTTGCGAGATCTCTGACGGCCTCGTCAAAGACCTCGTCGGCTAGCCGGGACATAAAAGCGGAAACATCTGGGCCACAAAGGCCAGCGAGCGCTTTCTTTAACAGCTCGACGTCTTTGCAAGTTACTAAAATGCTCGCGATGTCTGCTGCGCTTGACACGCGTGAAAGTACGAACTCCTGCAAGCCCTGATTCTTCGGACGCTGTAATTCTCGCGCCAATTCTTCTATATCCTTGCACCGTCGGCGGAGGTACTCGCACCGGAAATAATGAAACAACAACTCATGCTCAAACGAGACGGCATCGTCATCCACGTCGAGAAGCCGCAGTTCGCGGGTCTCGTCGATGAAGTTAAGCGGAAGCGACTCCGCCTCAGCGAATTTCTCTATCAACCTCTCAAATTCATCGCGGCTGATGGCGATTGAGAGGGTCTTATCCATTTCCGCCGCCAGCTGTCTTAGCAGCGCCAGGAACGGCGTCTGCGATTTCGCTGGCACCTGGGCTCTGCAGTAACGGTCGTATAGACTCGCCCGGGGCAGGGCCGCCGGGCCCGTGGCGTGACATTTCCCAGCGATGGACAAATCGTAAGCATTAGAAAGACTCCCGAGTACGTCGTCATCGCCTGGAAATTTGGCATAGTTCTCGTAGATAGCCCGCTTCTGTTCCTGAGTAAGGGAGCTCATCTCAATTCTGTTACCGGTCACGTCGACGGGCGCCTCGGCGATGTATTGGCACGAGGTAAGCAGCCTTGCATTGTAATGGCGCAAGAACGCTTGAATTCCAGCGTGCAGCTCGCTCATGAACCCATCCGGGCATTCGTTTAACCCATCGACTACCAAAAGTGGATGGCGTCCGCAAGTTGCTATGGCGGCAAGTAGATCTTTAGCGGATCCCCGACAAAAAGGTGCTACGCCCTGCTGGATCAAACTCCAAAAGTCTCCCCCTCGATACCTTCTGGGTTTCACAAGAATTGGGACTTCGCTGCTGTCCAGCGCCTTGGCAACAGCTCCGAGGACGTGGCAAGACTTCCCGCAACCACTCGGTCCCATGAGTACGGTATGCTCAGGATTTAGTAGCTCTTGTACCAGGGCCGCACCGTATTTCTGGCCCTCGGGCCAAGTGCTAATAGGCGGATTGCCTTCAAGTGGTCGAGCAAGGGTGCTGCAGTACGCTGCGACTTGATCGAAGGCTGCGAGAGCACGTGAGTCTATGGCGAGCTGAAGTCCCACAGGACGAAGGGACAAGTGCTCAATCGCGAAACGCCTCCACTCGGCTCTACTCCAACTACCAGAGAGACGACGAGTTCGGAAATTGGAAAGAAACTCGCTATACCCGCGCACCCATGCCTTGTAGTTTCCCTTCGTAACTTTCGAATCAGGGTGCATGCCGGGGAATATGCAAACGGTTGCATCGAATTCCTTATAGAAATGAGTATCAAGGGCTAACGGAATTTCAGTGTGCAACTTACAGAAAGCTGACATCTCGTCAGAGACCGCAAACTTCGCTTGGACGGCTTGGTTCCAGGGATTCTCTCCAGGGTATGGAACAACGTTCTTGGCAAAGTCCCTGAGGGTCCAGCCCCCGTTCTCGGAGCCAAAGACCGGGCCTCGGAGGCATTTCAGTTCAATTAAGCCGCGATTGGTGTCGCTTACGATTAGGAAGTCGATTTGACGCGACGAGGTGCGAGTCACCACCTCGAAGTTTGCAAGGATCAGGCAGCTGTCATCAAAGTCGGAGCAAAGGCGAACTAGAAACTGTGCTTCCTCGCCTTCGAGCGGAGAGCCGATGAGGAGTTCTGTGGTAGGTTTCATACTTACTGCCGAAGCCGGCTTCTAAATGAAACTACCTACCCAGCCACAACAATACCGCGAAGGCACGTCTCAGTCAACCGGTCGATCCACTATCCACTAACCACCATCCACTGCTCTATCACACACTCCCGTGACCCGCGTCCTAGCGCTTCCCCGTGCTGAGAGCTACACTCCCCATCGGTTAGGATGAGGGAGAGCTGTCGGCCTACGAGCCGTCGGCCGGATTTGTCACCGTCCTTACTTGGAGTTTCGACCTGTGATGGGTTCTGCGCACTGCCGTTTTTTCGGCCTTTTCCCCGCCGCCACCCCGCTCCGCCCCCAAAGATCCTCGCTCAAGTCCTTATTTCAGAATACTTTACCCGTAACTTACTCATTCCACGGGCTGATCGTGCTAAATCTCCGCCATCCCCATGAAAACAAGGAAGTTCAAGGGGGGGAGGGGATACCCGTCCGTAGGTTTATAGTTCGGTAGGGAACCTTATGCCGTTCGCGCTCATAAATCGCTTCCGGAGTTCCGCCGCTTGGCTTCTCCTCGTTGTACTTTCGGCAGCGTCCGCCGCGCTTGCGCAGAACCCGGATTACGAAGCCCTCGGCCGCGGGCTGGTGGCCGAATTGTCCGCCCGCCAGTTCGACAAAGTCGAAGCCCAATTCGACGACCAGATGAAAGCCGCGCTGCCCCTGACCAAAATGCCGGAAGTGTGGGATTCGATCCTCGCCCAGGTTGGCGCCTTCAAGGGCATCACGGCCGCCAAGGTCCTTCAGAAGCAAGGCTTGGCTGCGGCCTTTGTGACTTGCGAGTTCGAACGCGCCACCCTCGACGCCCAGATCTACATGGACTCGCGGGGTCAGGTGAAGGGTCTGTTCTTCGCGCCGCCTGCAGCCTCCGACTCCTCCACCGCCGAAGCCGAGTGGAAAGCTCCGGCGTACGCCGATGCCGGCAAGTTCCACGAGCGCGACACGACCATTACCAGCGGGCGCTGGCAATTGCCCGGAGTTCTGACGCTGCCTGCTACCAAGCTCGCCGTCCCCGCCGTCGTGCTGGTGCAAGGCTCCGGCCCGCACGATCAGGATGAGACGCTCGGTTCCGCGAAGCCCTTCAAAGACCTGGCCTGGGGTCTCGCCACTCAGAACATCGCCGTGCTCCGCTACGTGAAGCGCACCAAGCAATACGGCGCCGACTCCAAGGGCGATGACCCCTTTACCGTGAAGGACGAAGTCACCGACGACGCCATCGCCGCCGTGGCGCTTCTGGCCAAAATGCCCGAGGTCAACAAGAAGCAGATTTACGTCCTCGGCCACAGCCTCGGCGGCATGCTGGCCCCGCGCATTGCGGCGCAAGATTCGCAGGTCGCCGGAATCATCATTATGGCCGGCAACACCCGTCCGCTGGAGAAGTTGGTCATCGACCAGATCAAGTACATCGCCAGCCTGACCGCTGCATCTACACCGGAAAACCAGAAGCAGATCGATCGCGCGGAAGCCATCGCCGCCCAGGTTGAAAGCCCGGCGCTTAAGCCAGCCGATACCGTCGACTTCTTCGGTTCCCCGATTCCTGGCTCGTATTTTCTGGATTTGCGCAGCTACGATCCCGCCAAGGTCGCGGCGGGGCTGAAAGTTCCGATTCTCATTCTGCAGGGAGGACGCGATTATCAGGTCACCACCACCGATTTCGAAATCTGGAAGAAGGAGCTAGCCAACGATCCTCGGGTGACATTCAAGTTCTATCCAACCTACACGCACCTGTTCAATCCCGGAGCCGGCTCCGGACCTCCCAGCCCGCAGGACTACGCCATCCCGGGCAATGTCTCCGAGGATGTGATCACCGACATCGCCAAGTGGATTAAGGCGAACGCCGCTGCACACTGATCGTCATGCGGCGGCTACTCGGTGCGTAATGCCTGCATGGGCTCAATGTGCGCCGCCCGGCGGGCCGGGATCAATCCTGCTATCAGCGCGCACACCACGAGAAGCAGAGCAGACAAACCTAACGCCAGCGGATCATATCCCTTAACGTCGTAGAGCTGGCTGGACGTGAGCCAGCCTGCGAGCAGGGCAAGTGGAATGCCGATGACGAGTCCAGCCAAAACTTGTCCAAATGCTCCCTTCAGAATCATCTGGACCACGCTGGCGCGGCTGGCGCCGACAGCAACGCGGATTCCGATCTCACGGGTACGCTGTTCAACCGTGTAAGTGGTTACTCCATACAGCCCGACAGCGGCCAGCGTGAGGGCAAGCACCGCAAAGAGGGCCGTCAAGCGTGCCAGCAGACGTTCCTGATTGAAGGCCTCGCTGACCTGCTCCCCAAAACTGGTCATGCGGATTACGGTGAGGTCGGGATCGAGTTCCGCCAGTTCGCGCCGCACGGTGCTTTCGAGGTTCTCCGGCTTGCCCGCAACGTGCAGTTGGATACTCTGGATGCTCTGCGATTTAATCTGACCCGACATGACGGAAGGCTCCTCATACTGCACGTTTTGCAGATAGGGCAGGAAATACCTGGCGCGCGCTTCACCATGGTTGTTCTGATACTGGGCATCCTCCACCACGCCGACGACCTCGAAGTCAGACGTGTGTTTCGAATCGTTGGCGCCGAAATGCTTTCCGATCGGGTCCTCATCCTTGAAGAACTTCTTCGCGAACCGCTCATTCACTACGGCAACCCGCGTAGACGTCGGCGTGTCCTGTTCGGTGATCGTTCGTCCCCGTAGCAGACGGGTTCCAATCGTCGCGAAATAGTCGGGACTGACGCGAAGCCAGGACGAGTAATCGCCCTCGTCGCCGGTCAGATGCGTCCGGCCCATCACATAGACAGACGTGCTCCAATTGTCGCCTCCTAGTGGGCTATACATCGAGTAGCTGGCGGTGACGACCCCTGGAATGTTCCTCAACCTCTGCTCAAGTTCGCGATAGCGCCCGGCCAGCTCCTCGGGAGGTAGGCCTACGAAGGCGTGCTCCACGTGGACGATATAACGCTGGTCGCTCTGAAATCCAAAGTTCTGGTGCTCAAGTTTGCGCAGGCTCTGAATCAGGAGCACGGCTCCCGCCACCAATACCACCGACAGCGCGGCCTGCACCACTACCAACATCTTTTGCGGAAGGGAAGCGCCATGTGTAGTGGAGCGGCTGGATCCCCGAAGCGCATTCGCTGGGTCGCCATGCGACGTGATCCAGGCTGGCGCTATACCGAACACCACACCTGTCACCAGCGCGAGCCCGAACGAAAACAGCATCACCGGCATCGACGGATCGGGATTTATCGGGATGAACTCGGAACCGCGGAATGCGATCGCCACGATACTGCGCGTCCCGAGACTGGCGACAACCAATCCGGCAGCCCCGCCAATGACGGCGAGCAATACGCTTTCGGTGAGCAATTGCCGAACCAGCCGGGTGCGCCGCGCTCCCAAGGCCAGGCGCACCGACGTTTGCAGCTTGCGTGCGGCTCCACGCGCCAAAAGCAGATTAGCGATATTCGCACAAGCGATCAGCAGCACCAGCCCGGAGAGCGCCATCAACAGCCGTAAACCCTTCTGGGTGTCCCTGGCCATGTCGCCGACGCCGCCCGCCGACGGAATCATCAGAACTTTCTGCTTTGCGATTCGGTTGTGGTCGCCGTCGCCGATGGTGCTCGCACCCTCGCCACTGTTCAGCCATTCCTGCAGTTCGACCGTGACTTTCGATTGCACTTGCGCCGGCGAGATGCCGGGTTTGAGCCTTCCCATTAAGTAAAGCCAGTGCAGATCGTCATGGTCCAGAAGAGATGTTTCACCATGCATTGCTGGTTCTATCGCCAGCGGCAACCAGAAGTCGGGAGGTGTATCGGTCAGCCGGTCACCGAAAAATTCTGCTGCAGCGATGCCCACCACCGTAACGTGAATACCGTCAATCGCGACGGTCGAACCAACGATCGAGGGATCGCTGGCGAAATAATTCTGCCAGGCGCGATAACTCATCACCGCCGCCGGGGCCGAATTCCTTTGATCGTCCGATGGCGTCAGCAGGCGTCCTAACGCAGGGCGCACTCCGAAGAGCGAAAAGTAGTTTCCGCTGACGTACTCATCGTGCATTGGAAGGGCAGGGCTGTTTTCACCGGCACGCCGGACGCTGATATTCCAGATGCCGGCCCGCAGTGCAGCTAGGTCTTCAAACTCAGGCGTCTGTCGCTTGATTTGCAGGTAGAGCGCATTAGAATACAGGTCCCAATCGTCCTGGAAGCCGCTAGTAACGCAGCAGCTGACGTCGTGCGACCCCAGGCGGTACAAAGCGCTCGGATTCTTCACCGGTAGCGGCCGCAGCAGAATCGCGTGGACTAGGGTAAAGATCGCAGCGTTGGCTCCGATCCCTAGCGCCAAGGTGATGATCGCTACCAGAGTGAAGCCCGGCGATTTGTGCATCTGGCGTAGCGCGTAAGCAAGATCGTTCAGCAGAGTTCGCATGGCGCGGTTCTCCCGGAGTTCCGTTGTCTTAAGTTCGCAATTGTCACTCCATTTGCCCGCAGCGTCGAAGTGCACTGTTTTGACGGGCTTGGGTTCGGCCAGAAGCTAGCCCGCGACAAGGCGGCGTCCGTTCGCGGAGATCCCGTCCGAATCTGGACAGCCGTTCTGCGCCGAGATCTGAAACAGGGATGAAGCAGCAGCAGGAAGAAGAATCTACTTCTGCCGCTTGTAGACCATCTTTAGCTTTTCGCCATCCAGAATACGCTCGATCCGGTTACGCGCATGAACCGACCAGGGCCCCACCCGGTCAAGTTGTGCGTAGATCTTCCAGTGCCGAAGCGCGAGCCTCGGCTGCAAGTTTCGTTCATACGCCAGCGCCAGGTTGTAGTGCGCGTCGGCATAAGTCGGAGCCAGTTGGATAGCCGTCCGATAAGCTGCAATCGCTTCGGGCAACCGTCCAGTCTCATCCAGCACATTGCCCAGGTCGAAGTGGGCCAGTGCGTATCGAGGATCGGCCTGTACCGCCAGGCGGTAGTGGTTCTCCGCCGTAGCGAAATCCTGCCTGTGGTAATACAGCGTGCCCAAGTTGATGTGCGCCGCCGCGTGCGCTGGCTCCAGTTCCACCACCCGCCGGTAAACTTCCATGGCCTCGGCGTGCGTATCGGGATGCTCTTCCAGAGCAACCCCGCGCAGGAACAAGTCGGCTGCCGTGTCACACGACGCAATCGGCCTCACCTTGGCAGACACCACCGCTCCCACCGGCTCAAACTCCATTACAAACTGTCCGCGCACCGGCTCCACCGAACGCCCGTCATGGCGAAACGCCACCCGCTTCCCCACGCTAAACGCGCCGGCTTCCAGCAGCGGATTCTCCATGCCGGCCACCTGCTTCTGCATGGCCACCAGCGACTCGCGGATGACCGCCGGCCGCACCCGCTTGGCTCGCAGGTCACGGACTTTCATCAGTTGCAGCAGGTCGATGAACGAGAATTCTTCCGATACCGGCGCCAAACCCGCTCGTTGCCAACCAGATAACTGCTTGGGGGTGATATGCAGAATCCGCAATATGTCGGCGCGACCGTATCGGTTCATGGAAGCCCGTCGTGGCCCCGTGGGCTCTATGCTGATTATCGGTGCCGATTCACACTTTCGCAAGTGTCGTTTTGGTGTACCGCGGTGGAAAACTTGGACTTAACCGCGCTTTACCGCCTTTTCAACTGCATTTACAATCAAGCTTAGGCCGACGTAGCTCAGTTGGTAGAGCAGTCGATTCGTAATCGACAGGTCATCGGTTCAAGTCCGATCGTCGGCTCCAGTAAGTTTCTGCGCTTCATACACTTGGCCGCCACGCTGGCGGCCAACACTGTTGTGTGTGTCGTAAATTGTGTCGTACTGTGTTTGTGCGCACTCACATCACCCCTGATTTCGATGATTGATCGCATCCCGCAGTGGTTCGAGATCGGGATGCTGATAGAATACTCGAAGACGCCGAAGTCAGCTTGTCGGGGTTTTACGGCAACTTCTGGCGCAGTCTGAAGCTGGAGCTGGATGATCTGAACCAGTGGGTCAGCCAAGTAGATGCGGCCCTTAAGCAAATCGCTAGCGAAAACGAAGCCTGCCGTCGTCTGTTAGCCATTCCAGGAGTTGGATCGATCACGGCAACCGCGGTCATTGCGGCGATTGGCAATGGAGCGGCTTTCACTAAGGCGCGACAGTTCGCCGCTTGGTTGGGGATGGTTCCAAGCGAACGCTCCACCGGCGGCAAACAGAAGCTCCTAGGCATCAGCAAACGGGGCAACTGCTACTTGCGAAGGCTCTTCATGCACGGGGCGCGTGCCGTGTTGCAGCAGAGCGCGAAGCAATCCTCTGCTCTCCAGGCATGGTTGGAGCAACTCACGTCCCGTACTCATCCCAACATTGTGGCAGTGGCTTTAGCGAATCAGCTGGCGCGCATGACGTGGGCGGTCCTCGCGAAACAGCAGGAATATCGCCCCCACTGTTGAGCAGTACGGCCAGCAACCAACTGGCCTGCAGATGACGCCTGGCTGATGCCAGGCTTGGAAATCGCTTGCACGGTTCCCACATCTGCAGACCAGTGGCTACGACCCATTGAATGATTTCTTGCCAGGTCTGCTGGCGATGCTGGAATGGCACAACGGTCGGACCCGGCGCTCTCGAAACCTGTAATCCGGAACACTGCATTCTGGAAATCAGGAAGCATCAGCAGGAGGCGCGGAAGAAGTCGACGGTCGGCCGGCCGCGCTGGCCGATGATCGTGTTGCGTTCGCCTAAGGGCTGGACAGCCCCGGTCGAGGTTGAAGGACACCGGCTAGAAGGTTTCTGGCGCGCGCACCAGGTGCCGCTGCCCAATGTCAAGAAGGATGCCGAACAACTGCGGAAAGTGGAGAGTTGGATGCGGTCGCAGCGTCCGGAAGAGCTATTTGACGGGCACGGTTAAGTTCGCTGCGGAGTTGCGAGCGCTTGCACCGGTTGGTACTCGGCGCATGAGTGCCAACCCTCACGCCAACGGTGGGCGCCTAAAGAAGGCACTGCGACTGCCCGACTTTCGTGCGTACGGGATAACGTTTGACAAGCCAGGTCAGGTCCACGCGGAGAACACCCGTCCTCTGGGTGTTTTTCTCCGCGACGTGATGAAGTCGAACATGAACAACTTCCGGGTCTTCGTAACCGATTGGGGCCGTGAGCACTCACGGCTCCATGATCATGATTGAACCGTAACGATCTGCAGTTAGATGCTAAGTCTTACCGTCATTGTCGTCCCTTCATTCGTGGGTTTGGGGCTCGTTACCTTTCAGCCGGTATACCATCGCGGTTTTAGTAATGCCCTGATCCATCCAATCCGCCACCTCGTGCTGCA
>Ga0207761_1000665_pt1 | contig 11923 bp, 13 predicted proteins | sample LuqExpMetageno34_FD_187792 | JGI IMG/M metagenome (GOLD analysis project Ga0207761, IMG submission 187792) | Tropical forest soil microbial communities from Luquillo Experimental Forest, Puerto Rico - Sample 34 (SPAdes) | ecosystem: Environmental > Terrestrial > Soil > Tropical forest ... | reverse complement strand
CCCGCCGTCGCTGGCCGAGGTCGAGCGCGTCCTGGCGGTGGCGCGGGGCACGGCGGTGGGGACCGAGCTGTCGGGTGGCGTGCGGGTGCGCCGTACCAGGGGCCGCCTCCGGGTCGAGCGCGCCGCCTCCGGTAGTGTCACGCCGGTGACCCCCGACGCGGCCGATGCGGGCGTGCCCGCGTGGGCCGGACCGGACGTGGGGCCGGTGCTGGTGGACGCCGACCGTGTGGCCGGGCGCGTGGCCGAGCTGGGCGCGCAGATCACGGCCGACTACGCGGACGAGCCGCCCTTGCTGATCGCGGTGCTCAAGGGGGCGATGCTCTTCATGAGCGACCTGTGCCGGGCCATTGAGCTGCCGGTCGACGTCGACTTCATGGCCGTGTCCTCCTACGGCAGCGCCACCAAGACCTCGGGCGTGGTGCGCATCGTCAAGGACCTCGACTCCGAGCTCGAGGGGCGCCACGTGCTGGTCGTCGAGGACATCATCGACAGTGGCCTGACCCTCAACTACCTCCGGCGCTACCTCACGGCCCGTCAGCCCAAGAGCGTCGAGATCTGCGCCCTGCTGGTGAAGGAAGGCGAGCAGCGGGTCGACCTCGACCTGCGCTACATCGGCTTCACCATCCCGCCCGAATTCGTCGTGGGCTACGGGCTCGATGTGGACGAGCGCTTCCGCAACCTGCGCGGCGTGCACCGCTACAAGAGCGCCGACCAGTGAGACCGGTGAGACCGGTGCCTCCCGCGACGACTCGCGTGACTCCCGTGCGCGCGCCCGCATGAGCGTCGACGTCGAACGGGTGAAGGCCGCCGTGGCCGAGCTCCTCGTCGCCATCGGCGAGGATCCCGAACGCGACGGCCTCGTGGCCACACCCCGCCGGGTGGCCGCCATGTACGAGGAGCTGTTCTCGGGCCTGCACGACGACCCGGCGCGTCACCTCGAGGTGACCTTCTCGGCCGAGCACGACGAGATGGTGATGGTGCGCGACATCCCGTTCGCCTCGCTGTGCGAGCACCACCTCGTGCCCTTCCTGGGCCGCGCCCACGTCGCCTACATCCCGGCCGAGGACGGCCGCATTACGGGACTCTCCAAGCTGGCGCGCCTCGTCGACGGGTTCGCGCGGCGCCTGCAGGTGCAGGAGCGCATGACGACGGAGATCGCGGACGCGATCGACAGCGTGCTCACGCCCCGAGGCGTACTCGTCGTGATCGAGGCGGAGCACCTCTGCATGTCGATGCGCGGGGTCAAGAAGCCCGGCACCATCACCGTGACGTCGTCGGTGCGCGGGCTGTTCCGCACCGACGTGGCCACGCGCGCCGAGGCCATGCAGTTCGTCCGGGGACACTGAGCGCGTGGCGGGGGCGCCCGACGCGCCGGAGGCGCCGGCGCCGCTGCGCCCGCTCGTCATGGGCGTCCTCAACGTGACGCCGGACTCCTTCTCCGACGGCGGCCTCTACGACACCTTCGAGCGTGCGGTCGCGCACGGGCTCGAGATGATGGCCGAGGGCGCCGACGTCGTCGACGTGGGCGGCGAATCCTCCCGGCCCGGCGCCGAGCCCGTCCCCGTCGAGGTCGAGCTCCGGCGGGTCGTCCCCGTCGTCGAGGCCCTGGCCCGTGCCGCCCGAGATGCTTCCGCCGGCGGGCGCACCGGCAGACCCCGCGTCCGCATCTCCGTCGACACCGTCAAGCGGGAGGTGGCCGAGGCCGCCCTGGCCGTCGGCGCCACCCTCGTCAACGACATCTCGGCCTCGCTGTGGGAGGTCGCGGCGGCCGCCGGCGCCGGCTGGGTGGCCATGCACATGCAGGGCGAGCCCCGGACCATGCAGGCCGACCCCCACTACGAGGACGTGGTGGCCGAGGTCCACGGCTTCGTCATCGAGCGTGCCCGCCACGCCATGGCCGCCGGCGTGGCCGAGGTCTGGGTCGATCCCGGCATCGGCTTCGGCAAGACCCCGGCGCAGAACCTCACGCTGCTCCACCACCTGGGCGAGCTGGTCGGCGCCGCCGAGAGGGCCGGCTGCACGGGCGTCATGGTCGGCACCAGCCGCAAACGCTTCCTGGGGCTGCTCGCAGCCGGCCAAGGCGCCACCGAGCCCGCCCCCATGGCCGAGCGGGTCGAGGGCTCGCTCGGCACCGCCGCCGCCGCGCTCGTCGCCGGGGTGCGCATGGTGCGCGTCCACGATGTGTCCGCCACGGTGCAGATGGCCCGGCTGTATGGTCCTGCCGCATGAAGGGCAAGTGGGCAGCGGGCATCGCGCCGCGCAACTTCACCTGGGTCATCATGGACCACCTCGCCGCCAGCGAGCGGCCGGGGGGCTTCTCGGTCAACCACCGCCGGGTGCGCCGCCAGGAGGAGATCATCTGGCTGCGCGTCCAGGGCTTCGGACGGGTCATCTCGCTGCTGCCCTCGCCGCACAACCTGGCCGCCTACGACGACGAGGGCCTGGCCTGGGGCCACTACGCCCTCGAGCGCAGCGGCGATCCCCGCCCCGTGCTGCGTGCCTGCTACCGAGACATCGACGAGTCGCTGGCCTCGGGCCTGCGCATCCTCGTCCACGGCGACGAGCTGGGCGACCGGGTGATGGGGGTGCTGGCGGGCTACCTCGTGTGGTCCGGGCGCATCGCCACCCAGCCCCAGGCGGTGGCCCTGGTCGAGCACGTCGTCGGCCACGCCATGGGCGAGCCCGGGCGTGAGCTGCTGGCCGAGCTGGAGGGCATGCCGGCGCGCGGCCAGGCGCGGTGAGCGTCACCGACCGCATCGAGATCCGGGACCTGCGCGTCACCGGCACCCACGGCGTCCTCGCCGAGGAGCGCGAACGGCCGCAGCCCTTCTCGCTCGACATCGTGGCCTGGGTGGACATGACGGCGGCCCAGCGGAGCGACGACCTGGCCGACACCGTCGACTACGGGGCGCTGGCCCGGGAGGCGGCCGACGTGGTCGGCGGTCGCTCCTACCGCCTGCTCGAGGCCCTGGCCGGGCGCCTGGCCAGCGCCCTGCTGATCGCCGACCCCCGGCTCGAGGCGGTCGAGGTCACCGTGCGCAAGCTGCACCCGCCCCTGCCGCTCGACGTCGGGTCGACGGGCGTGCGGGTCCGCCGCGCCCGCTGAGCCGCTCGTGGCGCCCGCCCCTCAGGGTGGCCCGCCGCCCCCCGCCGGCCCCGGCCCGCCCCGGCGTGCCTTCATCGGCCTCGGGTCCAACCTGGGCGACCGTGCCGCGCTCCTGCTCGCCGCGGTCAACGAGCTGCGCGCGGCCGGTGACGTGGTCGCCGTGTCCGACGTCTACGAGACGGCCCCGCTGGGCGGCCCCGAGGACCAGGGTCCATACCTGAACCTCGTGGTCGAGCTCCGGACGGCCGACGGCCCGCGCCGGTTGCTCGAACGGTGCCACGAGCTCGAGGCTGGCGCGGGCCGGGTGCGCACCGTCCGCTGGGGGCCACGCACCCTCGACGCCGACGTGCTCTGGGTGGAGGGCTGTGAGGTGGACGAGCCCGACCTGACCGTGCCCCACCCGCGCCTGTCCGAGCGCCGCTTCGTCCTGCAACCACTGTCCGAACTGGCCCCCGATCTGGTGACGTCGGAGCAGGTCAGGGCGGCTGGTGGCGACGTCGTCCGTCTGGGTAGGCTGGAGGCCTCGTTCAACGATCGTCTGTAGGCGAACGGCACCCGTCAGGGGCCGGAACGCCGAAGGAGGTCAGATGCCCACCATCCGCATCATCGGCCCTGGGCGGGCCGGTCGCTCCCTGGCTACCGCGCTCGCGGCGCGGGGCTGGCACCTCACCGGGCTGCTCGGCCGCGGCGACGACCCCACACACGCCGCGCGCGGTGTCGACGTGCTCGTGATCGCCACCCCCGACGACGTGGTGGCGGAGGTCGCAGCGGCCGTCGTCCCGGTCCCGACCACGACGGTGCTTCACCTCTCGGGCTCGCTCGGCCTCGATGCGCTGGCTCCGCACCCGCGCCGTGCCGCCCTGCACCCGCTGGTGCCGCTGCCCAACCCGGAGGTGGGCGCAGCCCGGCTCGCCTCCGGCGTGACCTTCGCGGTCGCCGGGTCGCCGCTGGCCCGCGCCATCGCGGACTCCCTCGGCGGACGCGTGGTCGAGGTGGCCGACGACGACCGTGCCGCGTATCACGCCGCGGCCTGCATCGCCGCCAACCACGTCGTGGCGCTGCTCGGACAGGTCGAGCGCGTGGCCGCCTCGGTCGGCCTCGATCTCGAGTCCTTCCTGCCCCTGACCCGGGCGGCCGTCGACGACGTGGCCGCGCTGGGGCCGCACGACGCCTTGACCGGCCCGGCGCGGCGCGGCGACTGGGCCACCCTCAGCCGCCACCTCGACGCCCTGCCGACGAGCGAGCGCACGGGGTATCAGGCCGGCGCCGCCCTGGCCACGCGCCTGGTCGAGACGCCGGCCGGCGCGACGGCCGTGCCGCCCGAGCACGCCACCGGCGCACCGTCCGAACACGCCGCCGACGACGCCGTTCCGGCGCCGGTCTGAGGAGCCGGAACGCAGCGATGGAGATCGTCCACACCCGAGCCGACTGCGCCGCCTCGCTCGACCGGGCGCGCGCGGCTGACCGCACCGTCGGGCTGGTGCCGACCATGGGCGCGCTGCACGCGGGACACACGTCGCTGATCGCCCGAGCCCGCGCGGAGTGCGACGTGGTGGCGGTCACGATCTTCGTCAATCCACTCCAATTCGGCGACCCCGGCGACATCGCCGCCTACCCCCGCACGCTCGACCACGACTTCGCGGCGTGTGCCGAGGCGGGCGCCGACCTGGTGTTTGTCCCGAGCGTGCGCGAGATGTACCCAAGTTGGCCGGACTCCCCGTCCACCACGGTGTCCGTGCGCGGGGTGAGCGACGCCTGGGAGGGCGCCTCGCGTCCCGGCCACTTCGAAGGCGTCGCCACCGTCGTGGCCAAGCTGTTCTCCGTCGCGGGCCGTTGCCGTGCCTACTTCGGCCTCAAGGACTTCCAGCAGCTGGCCGTCGTGCGCCAGCTGACCGAGGACCTGGCACTCCCGGTGGAGCTGGTGGGCTGCGCCACCGTGCGCGAGCCCGACGGGCTGGCGCTCTCGAGCCGCAACGTCCGCCTGTCGCCGGCCGAGCGCGCCGCCGCCACCGTCCTCTCCCGCGCTCTCGCCGCCGGGCGTGCCGCGCTGGACAGGGGGGAGCGGTCGTCGGCTGCCGTGGGCGCGGCCATGCGCGCCGTGGTCGAGACCGAACCGCTCGTGGACCTCGACTACGCGACCGTGGTCGACGCCCGCACCCTGGCCGATCCGGCGCACGTGGGCGACCTCGCCGGTGTGCGGCTGCTGATCGCCGCCCGCGTCGGACCGGTGCGGCTCATCGACAACTGTGCTGCGGTCGCCGAGGACCTCGCCGTCGCCATGCCCACCGGCTCACAGGCGGCCCTGCATGGCGTTCCCCACGTGGCCGACGCGCCCCGTCAACTCGAAAGGATCGGGTGATCCGATGCGCCGCCGCATGATGAAGTCGAAGATCCACCGCGCCACGGTCACGGGCGCCAACCTCAACTACGTCGGCTCCGTGTCGATCGACACCGAGCTCATGGCGCTGGCCGACATCCTCCCCTACGAACAGGTCGCCGTCCTCGACATCGACAACGGGGCGCGCTTCGAGACCTACGCCATTGCGGGCGAGCGCGGCCAGATCTGCCTCAACGGCGCGGCCGCCCGTCTGGTGGCGCCGGGGGACAAAGTGATCATCATCACGTACGCCGACTACGACCGCGAGGAGCTCGACCACTACGTCCCGCGCGTCGTCCACGTCGACGGTCGGAACCGCGTGATCGACGAAGCGTCGGCCCGCCTCGATGCCGAGCTGTCGCTGACCGAACCGGCGTGAGCCAGGGGGCCCGGAGCATCCCGGGGCCCTTCGACGTCTTGGTCCTCGGCAGCGGGGTCGCCGGCCTCTCCGCCGCCGTCCGCCTCGCCGGCGCGGTGCCGGCCCTCGGAGTCCTGACCAAAGGCGTCCTCTCGCAGTCGGCGACGCGCTGGGCCCAAGGCGGCGTCGCCGCCGTGCTCGGCGGCGACGAGGACTCGACCGACCTGCACCTGGCCGACACGCTGCGCGCGGGCGCCGGGCTGTGCGACGAGGAGGCCGTGCGCATCCTCGTCGACGAGGGTCCCGGCCGGGTGCAGGAGCTGATCGCGCTCGGCGTGGAGTTCGACCGCGAGTCGAGCGGGCTGCTTGCCTTGGCTCGCGAGGGTGGCCACTCGGTCCCGCGCGTGGTGCACGCCGGCGGCGCCGCCACCGGCGCCGAGGTCGAGCGCGCCCTCGTCGACGCCACCTACCGCTCGGCCAGCGCGGTGCTCGAGGGCTGGTTCGCCCTCGACCTCCTCGTCGAAGACGGCCGCTGTGCCGGCGTCCTCGCCGTGCCGCCCGGTGGCACGGGCGCCGACGCGCTCGAGGTGCGCGCGGCACACGTCGTGCTGGCGACGGGCGGTGCCGGGCAGCTCTTCGCCGTGACGACCAACCCCACCGAGTCCACCGGTGACGGCGTGGCCATGGCCCTGCGGGCGGGCGTGCCGGTGGCCGACATCGAGTTCGTGCAGTTCCATCCGACCGCGCTGCACCATCCGGCCATGCCGCGCCCGCTGCTCTCCGAGGCCCTGCGCGGCCACGGCGCGCTCCTGCGCGACCGCGACGGCGAGCGCTTCGTCGACGAGCTCGCCCCGCGCGACGTGGTGAGCCGGGCGATGGCGGCGCGCATGGCGGACCAGGGCGTCGACCACCTCTGGCTCGACGCCACCGGCCTCGAGCGCTTCTCGCCGCGCTTCCCGACCATCGCCGCCTCGCTCGCGCAGATCGGCCTCGACCCCCAGCGCGACTGGTTGCCCATCGCGCCTGCGGCGCACCACCTCGCGGGCGGTGTGCTGACCGACCTGTGGGGTGCCACCGCGCTGCCGGGGCTGTGGGCCGTCGGCGAGGTCGCCTGCACCGGGGTCCACGGCGCCAACCGGCTGGCCTCCAATTCGCTGCTCGAGGGCATGGTCTTCGGCGCCCGGCTGGCCGAGCGCATCCCAGCGGGCGCAGGGGGGCCGGAGGCGAGCGGCCCGCTGCGAGCCGTGCTGGGCGAGGCGATCGACGGCATCGGCGTCCGCCGCATCGAGGGCCGTCCCGGCCCGGTGTGGGCGATGGGGACGACCCCCTGCGGCGCCGAGGGAGACCGCGACGCGGTGGACGTGCCCAAGTTGCGCGACACGCTCCAGCGGTCGATGACCCGCGGCGCCGGCGTCGTGCGCAGCGCGGACTCCTTGGGAGCGGCGCGGGCGGTGGTCGACGAATTGGCGGCGACGCTCGGCGACCCGGCCCGCTCGGTAGGCGCGGGCGAGCTCGCCAACCTGTTGCAGTTGGCGGACATGCTGCTTTTGGCGGCGCTGGCGCGCACCGAGAGCCGGGGCGCCCACGCCCGATCCGAATACCCCGACACAGACCCGGCCTGGCGGGTGCGGCTGGTCGTGGCCGAGGCGGGGCCGGCCGGGAGTGGGGCGCCATGAGCACGGGGGCGGACACCGAGTCCGACGCGTCCAGGCACGTGTCGGCGGCCGACGCCATGGCCGACGCGGTGACCGACGCCGTGGCGCGGGCGCTGGACGAGGACCTTGGAGCCGACGGCGACCTCACGGCGGCGCTCGTGCCCGAGGCCGTGCGGGCGCACTTTGCGCTGCGGGCGCGCGTCGCCGGGGTCCTGGCCGGGCGCGCCTGCGCGGACGAGGCCTTCCGCCGTGTTGGCCCGGGACTGTCGGTGGTCTGGCACCGGTCGGACGGTGACGAGCTCGAGCGCGGCGACACCGTCATGGAGGTGTCGGGCCCGCTGCGGCCGATCCTCACGGCCGAACGCACGGCACTCAACTTCTTGGGCCACCTGTCGGGCGTCGCCACGCTGACGGCCGCGTTCGTGGCGGCGGCGCACGAGCACAACCCCGACGTCCAGATCCTCGACACCCGCAAGACCACGCCGGGCCTACGCCTCCTCGAGAAGGCGGCCGTGCGCGCGGGCGGCGGCTCCAACCACCGTGCCGGCCTCTCGGACGCCGTGCTCGTGAAGGACAACCACCTGGCCGGCAGCGACATCGCGACCGCCGTGCGCCGGGCGCACGAGCTGTGGCCGGGGCGCCTGGTCGAGATCGAGTGCGACGACCAGGTGCAGGTGGCCGAGGCGGCCCGGGCCGGCGCCGACGCGGTGCTCCTCGACAACATGGACCCGGCGGGCGTGGCCGCCGCGGTGGCGCTCGCGCACCGGGAAGCCCCGGGACCGATCCTCACCGAGGTCTCGGGCGGCGTCACCCTCGACACCGTCGGCGACTACGCGGCGGCGGGACCGGACCGGATTTCGGTGGGGGCGCTCACGCACTCGGCGCCGGCGCTCGACCTCGGGCTCGACCTGCTCGCCACCGTCGGGGCGCCGGCCGACGATCTCGGAGTCGAAGGGACGGACTGAGGTGCTCCTGGCGATCGACGTCGGCAACACCGAGACGGTGATCGGTCTGTACGCGCGCGACGAGGGCGACGTGCCCGCACCCGAGGAGAGCGTCGGCGTCGGCATCGGGACCGAGCACGATCCCACCGCGCCGCGCGGCCTGACGCACCACTGGCGGCTCTCGACGGTGCCCACCCGCACGCCCGACGAGCACGCCGTCCTCCTCACGCAGCTGCTCGACCTCGAGGGCCTCGACATCGCGGCGTCGGTGACGGGCATCGCCGTCAGCTCGTCGGTGCCGCACGTGACCACAGAGCTGCGCCAGATGGCGACGCGCTGGTTCTCCGACGTCCCCTGCGTCGTGCTCGGGCCCGGCACCAAGAGCGGGATGCCGATCCTCTACGACAACCCACGCGAGGTGGGCGCAGACCGCATCGCCGACGCCGTCGGCGCCTACGACCTCTACGGCGGGCCGTGCATCGTCGTCGACATGGGGACGGCCACCACCGTCGAGGCCATCAGCGAGAAGGGCGAGTACCTCGGCGGCGCCATCACGCCCGGCGTCGCCATCAGCCTCGACGCCCTCTACCAGCAGGCCGCCGCGCTGCGCCGGGTGGAGCTGGTCGAGCCGCGCAGCGTGATCGGGCGCTCGACGGCGGAGTCTCTGGAGTCGGGGACGCTGTACGGCTTCGCCGGGCTGGTCGACGCGCTGGCACGTCGGTTCATGGAGGAACTTGGGCCCTGCACTGTCGTGGCGACGGGCGGGTTCAGTTCGCTCATCGCGCCGTATTCGGACACGATTGAGCACGTGGAGCCCTGGCTGACCCTGCACGGCCTGCGCATCGTGTACGAGCGCAACGTGAGCTCGTGAGCGAGCCCGCACCCCCTGACATCCCCTACCGCTTCGAGCGCACCCACGAGGCCGACGCGGTGGTCGAAGGGTGGTCGGCGCTCGCCCCCGGCGAGGAGTCCGGCGTCACCGTCGGGGTGGCCGGGCGCATCATGCTCTCGCGGCCGCAGGGCAAGCTCTCCTTCGCCGAGTTGCGCGACAACTCGGGCTCGGTGCAGCTGTTCGCGCTCGCCGCGGTCACCGAGCGCTTTGAGGAGTTCACGCGGCTGAACCTCGGCGACTGGATCGGGGCCAAGGGCGAGGTGGTGCGGACCAAGCGCGGCGAGCTGTCGGTGAAGGTGTCGGAGTGGGTGCTGCTGGCGCCGGCCCGGCGCAGCTTCGGCGACAAGTGGCACGGCGTGAGCGACGTCGAGATGCGCTACCGCCAGCGCGAGGTCGACCTGTGGGCCAACGAGCGCAGCCGCCAGATCATGCAGTTGCGCAGCGACGTGGTGCGCCACATGCGCGAGCGCCTGTGGGCGCAGGGTTTCGTGGAGGTGGAGACGCCGTTGCTGCACCCCATTGCCGGGGGAGCCACGGCTCGGCCCTTCGTCACGCACCACAACGCGCTCGACACCGACTTCTTCTTGCGCGTCGCACCCGAGCTCTACCTCAAGCGGCTCGTCGTGGGCGGCTTCGACAAGGTGTTCGAGATCGGGCGCATCTTCCGCAACGAGGGCCTCTCGCCTCGGCACAACCCCGAGTTCACGATGCTCGAGCTCTACCAGGCCTACGCGGACTACAGCGACACCATGGTGGTGTTCGAGGAGCTCGTCGCCGGGCTGGCCATGGACGTGCTCGGGACGACGCAGCTGACCTACGGCGGGCGCGCGCTCGACCTCACCACACCGTGGCGGCGCGCGCCGATGACCGAGCTCGTCGCCGGCGCCACCGGCTGCACCCTCGACGTGCGGGCGCCCCGCGGGGAGCTGGCCAAGGTGGCCGACGAGGTGGGGATCGAGGTCGACGAGGCGTGGGGGCCGGGGAAGATCCTGCTCGAGATCTACGAGAAGACGACCGAGACGGAACTCTGGGGACCGGTGTTCGTCATGGACTATCCAGCCGAGGTCTCGCCGCTGGCGCGCCGGCACCGCGACGGACCCGAGCTCGTCGAGCGCTACGAGCCGGTAGTGGCCGGCCGGGAGCTCGGGAACGGCTTCACCGAGCTGACCGACCCGGCCGACCAGCGGGCCCGCTTCGAGGAGCAGGCGGCCAAGGCGAGGGCGGGGGACGAGGAGGAGTCGGCCGAGATCGACGAGGACTACATCCGCGCGTTGGAGTACGGCTTGCCGCCGACGTCGGGGTTCGGGTTGGGCGTGGACCGGCTCACGATGCTCTTCGCCGACGTGCCCAACATCCGCGAGGTCATCGCGTTCCCCACGCTGCGGCCCGACCGGGGCTGAGGACTGCGGACCTGATTGAGGCTGAGGGCGGCCAAGCCCTCACATCGCGCTTACAGGTTCCTCACATCCGCCGATCAGAGTGGGTCGTGCCGTGAGAGAGCGGCGCCACGTCCGGGTCGGGCGTGCACGACAGTCGGAGGAGGAACACATGGCTCGCAGGATCATCGCAGGGGCGGCCTTGGCGGGGGCTTTGACGATGGGCCTCGCCGGCGCGGCCGGCGCCGCGACCACACCGTCGGGCGGGACCGGGAGCACCGGCACGGGAAACGTCGGCGCCAAGGCGTCGCTCTGTGCCCGGCTGCCCAAGCTGGAGGCACGCGTCCAGACGATCGAGTCCAAGGTCAACGCCAAGCTCCCCAAGGCCGAGGCCCGCGAGGCGTCGGCGCGCGCGGCCGGTCACACCAAGCTGGCCGATGCCATCGCCACGCGCATCGCGCGGGTGCAGCACCGCGAGACCAAGGTGAACGCCCGGCTGGCGAAGGCCGAGGCACGCTGCGGAATGTCGGGGACGACGTCGGGCAGCTGAGCGGCCCCCGCCCCGGCCTCAGCCTCGGCCTCGGTCCGCGTTAGCCCGGCAGGTCGCTCAGCAGTTCGGCCGCCAGCCGGGACAAACCATCCCGCAGATCGGGTTGGGCGATCCCGGCGGTTGCCGCCTGTGCGTCGGCGACGTAGGTGCGCGCCGCCTCGACCGACTCCCCGATGGCGGTGGACGCCATGACGATGGCACGGGCCTTGTCCCGTTCGGGCTGGGCCAGCGGCTGCCCGAGCAGGGCGCGCAGGTCCGGCCCGGCGTCGGGGTCCTCGAGCGCCAGCAGCGCCGGCAGCGTGTACACGCCCTCGGCCAGGTCCTGGCCCGCCGGCTTTTGCAGTTGCCCGTCCGTCGCGGTGATGTCGAGGATGTCGTCGCGGATCTGGAAGACCATGCCGAAGTTGCGGCCGAACTCGGTGCAGGCTTCGACCTCGGGGGAGGTGAGGCCACCGGTCAGCGCCCCGATCCGGCACGAGGTTGCGGTCAGGGCGGCGGTCTTGCCGCTGATGGCGTCGATGTAGTCGTCGCGGCTGCGCCCGATCTGGAAGGCGGAGCGCACCTCGGTCACCTGGCCCTGGCAGAGCCGGCCCAGCGTGTCGGCGAGGAGGCCGGCGATCTCGGTGCCGAGGCTCGCGGCGATGGCGGCGCTGCGGGCGCTGCCG
>Ga0207761_1000664_pt1 | contig 11926 bp, 8 predicted proteins | sample LuqExpMetageno34_FD_187792 | JGI IMG/M metagenome (GOLD analysis project Ga0207761, IMG submission 187792) | Tropical forest soil microbial communities from Luquillo Experimental Forest, Puerto Rico - Sample 34 (SPAdes) | ecosystem: Environmental > Terrestrial > Soil > Tropical forest ... | reverse complement strand
GCAGGCGTGTCCGTGCTGGAATTCCGCGACGCGCTGCTGGAGACGTATGCGGTGAATGAGCGGATGAACCAGATGATTCTGGAACGCCTGGATACACGGGCTTGGCGGGCCAAGCCTCCAGGGAAGAATGTGCGGACCATTGCGGCGATTTTTGCGCACATGCACAACGCGAGGCGGAAGTGGTTGCGGCTCTCCGCACCGCATTTAAGGTTGCCGGTGGAGTTGGATCACCGTCGATGCACGCAACGGGAAGTGCGAAAGGCACTGGTGGAAAGCGCGAAACGTTGTGCGGAAATGTTGGCGGAAGCCCTGGATGGTGCCGGCGAGGGACCGCAGGAGTTCAAGTTTTTGAGGGATGGTTGGGCGAGGGTGTGGCCGGGCGGCGGGGCCATGTTTACCTACATGGTGGTGCACGACGCGCATCATCGCGGGCAGGTGTGCATGTTGGCACACCAGTTGGGGTACCCGTTGAAGAAGGGTTACGAGATTTGGGCGTGGGAAAAGATATGGAAGGAATGCGGATTGCGCGGGCCGCGGTGAGCACGAAGAGCGGTCCACCTTCGTTCCTCCGTCACGGCAGGCAGAAGGTGGACCCTACAAATAACGGTTGATGGTTTCTTTGTACTGCGAGTAGAGGAAGGAGATGAGCAGGACGGCAACCGCTCCGATGGTAACCGTGATCCAGCGGTCCGAAGGATTTTGGCGCCAGATATCGACGATGAAAGTCTTTGCGACGCAGGCGAGGATCAGGGAAAGACCGGCAAGGCGATAGCTGCGTTCGCCGACGATAAGGGCGAAGACGAAGGCGACTACGGCTTCGATGCCCCAGGCGATGGTGACGCGCCCGGTAGACACTTCCTGAAGGATAAGGAAGATGACGAGAACCATGGGGATGAAGAAGTAGACCTGTTCGGGGCGGCTGAGGAAGCTGGAAACCTTTTGAACCATGTCCGAATCGTCGTCGGTGGCCTGCTCAGCTAACCGGGCACGCAACGGGAACGCGAAAGCCTGGCACGCGAAAAGAATCGCGCAGGTCAGGAAGACATAAAAGACGCGATGAAGGGTCCACGGCGCGGGCGAGTGGTAGCGCGCGGAGAATTCGAACGCAAAGGTGCGCAGGAATAGCAGAGACGCAAGAAGGATGCTGTGGTGAAGGAAGACGTCCTGTCGGGCGAACCAGGCGATGGCGATGAAGAGGAAGGACAGGACGGCCCAGGAAACCAACGACGGGCCCAGGGCAAAATAGTTCAAGCAGAAGATCGCCAGGGTGGCGGAGCCGAGGTAAGAAAGAATCGCGGCAATCTGGTATCGCAGATCGAAAGAGGTTTTGCTCTCGGAACCGTCAGAGGCGAGGAGCGTCAGCCGAACATAGATATAGTAAAACGCGAACGCGATCGGCAAGGTGTAGAAGAGCGAGTCTTGGGACGAGGCTCGAAGATCCAGCATCCACACGCGCAGGAAAGCGAGCGCAAAGGTAGCGTAGCTCTGCAGACGCCAGTTCAACGATTTGCGGAATATCCCGAATTCGAAAAGCGCCAGACCGAAGATTGCCCAGCCTAATGCGATTGCGGGCGGACGGAGCTCGTAGTCCAGCAACACCAGAACGAGAAAAGAGCCCGTCCAGGTGTATGCGAACCCGGCGAATGCAGCTCTGGGGATGAAATCGGCTTTGGCGGCCCAACGTCCGCAGAGATAGAAGAGGAGAGCGACAAGGGCGATCGTGAGGAGCCGGACTGAGACGGCCGGAAAGTAATGGAACGGCTGCGAAGCATGAATGTTTACCGTGGTTAGTTGGAAGAAGCTGAGGACCGAAAGAATGTAAGCCTGGACGTGCAGTTCGGCGCGGCGCACGCGGTCGCCGATAACGAGTAAGAGGAAAGCAAAGAGGGCCCAGGAGACGGCGATCCAGGGCGACGAAACTTCGTAAAAAGCCAGTAGTGCAAGGAGGATGGAGCCCGCGAATGTGTGCAGCGCAGAGAACATGCGCGCGTAGGGAGAATCGCGCGGGCCGCTGAAGTAGGCGCAAAGGTAAAGGAGCGCCGCCATGGAGGTAAAGGTGAGGAGGCGGAGAGTAAAGTGGCCGTACTCCTGTGTAGCGTCGGCATTGTAGAGCAACGTGCGGACGAAGCCGGCGAGGACGATGAAGTGTGCTTGGGAACTGACGTCGCGGCGATCGCGATAGAAGCCGAAGATGGCCAACACAAGAGCGAAGCCGCCCCAGGCGATGCCGATCCAGGCCCAATGGGATTCATGATAAGCGAGTAGAACGACGAGGAAAGCTGCAGCAGTGGTGTATAGCTCGGAGATTTGGAGCGCGGGGCCGTCCTCGTCGAGAGAGAGCCAGCGAGCACAAAGATAGAGCAGCGCGTCGATGAGCGGAATAGTGACGAGACGCATCGTTGCGGACGTGTGTCCGTAGAAATGCGCGTCGAAGGAATTGACGACGATGGCGCGAATCACGGCGGCCAGCGCGAAGAGATGTGTCTGTGTGATGAGATCGGTGAGACCTAAAGAGCGACCAAGCAGCAATAGCGCAAACGCCGCAGTGGCCCAAGCGACGGTCATCCACGAATGAGTGAAAGCGAGGGCGAGGCCGATGAATAGCATAGCCGCGCCGAGATAGGTGAGCGCGCGATAGAACGTTTCTTCGAAGTCGGAAGTGACAAGCTCTTTCCAGCGGCGCGGGATGAGGATGGCATTGCCGTAAAACAGGGCAGCGGCGACGAGGAAGCTAAGAGCAAGTTGGTAGTGGGGAAGGTAGGTAGCGGGTGTGAGCCTGGCTAGTTCCGGCGGCAAGATGCTGAGCAGATTCGGAATGCCCTGACTGAGGAGCATGTCGCCGGCGGTGAGCAGCGCAACGAGAAAACCGAAGGTGCGGAAGAGTTGTTCGCGGACCGCAACGCCGGCGATCAACAGAATTTGCGCTTCGGCGAGCCAGATGATGGCCATGTCGAGGCCGGAATACTTGAAAGGAATGGCGGCGATGAGGAGGACGACCCCGATGCTCGAAAGAATGACGAAGGCAAGGCGGCGATCGCGTGCGGCGACTTGAGCGATGACCAGTTCGGCAGCGCCCAAAACGATGAGCGCGTAGAACGACCATTCGGGATGGACGGACTGGTATTTGAAGAGCAAGAGTAAAAGCGAGGTATTCAAAATGGCCGCGACTGTGGAGATGGTTTCCTGAGAGTCGCGTTCGACGCGACGCGCGACGTAAGACCAGCGATATACGGCCCAATAGAGCACCAGCAACACGCTGCTGGGCACGAACTCCGGGAACATGTGGTGGCGGCCAGAGAAGGGGATGACTACGCGAGTCAGCCAGACAAAATGGTTGAGATAAGAGGCGAGAATGCCGAAGACCTCGAGTTCGAACCAACTGCGGCGGTGAACGATGGTGACCAAACCGAGAGCGAGGATGACGCCAGCGGAGAGGGAGTAGATGGTGTTCTGGCTGATGGTGACGCTGGTGTAGGCGAGGAGGAAGGCGAGGCCGGTGACGACCTGGGAGTCGTAGCGCAAGGTGTGCACAACCATGGCGGCAGCGACGCAAAACAGGAGGACCAAGTCGACCCACTGCGTTTCGATCACGCGGGTGTAGGGGACGAAGTGCATCGCATACGTCGTGAGGAAAACAAGCGCCCACCCGCCGCCAATCAGAGAGCGCGCAAAGATGCGGTAGCGGTCCAGCTTCTCGAGGTAAATGCCCGCGCCGAGAACGGCGAGGCTGCCGAAGTAGCAGATGGCGATTTTCGCGGGATTGGAGAGCGTCGGAAACTTGATGGTCAAGAAGAGAGTGACGCCGATCACCAACATGGTGATGCCGATCTTGTTCAGCCAATTGCCACCGAGTTTCTGCTCGAAGTCCGCGCTGATCTCGCGCGGGGAGGCGTGCGCGAATTTCGGCGGAGGCGTGAGTGGGGGCGCGCTCGGGCGCACGGGTGGGATGGGGGGTGGAGTTGGCGGATGGGATCCCGGAGCCACGGTGTGGGCGGGCTGTTGAACGGGGGTTGGAGGTGGCGCGGGGTGTGGTTTAGGAGGCTGGACAGGCTCGGGGGCTTTGACCGGCTCTGACGGTGTCGGTGGTTCCGTGGGAGCGGGTGGCGGCGTTTTTGACTGCAGTGAGGAGGGAGAAACCTGCTTGGAGTCGATGGGCCGTAGAGAAGCCCCACTTGGAGTGGGCTCGACGCGCGTGGGCGGTGGCGGGAAAGCCGGCTCGGTGGTTAGGGTTTGAGCTACAGAGGGCGTAGATGAAGGTGCTGGGGCGGTGGACGTTACAGGACGATTCTCAAGCTCGCGAACGCGCTTCTCGAGAGATTCGATTTTGGCGTGGCCACGGTTCAGGGCTTCGATGACGCGTTCGAAGCGCTCGTCATCTTTGCGGCGCCAGATGCGCATTTGCACCCAGCGGGCGAAGGCCCACAACGTGAGGATGAAAACCCAAAATTCCATGGCGGCTCAGGACTGGGTTGAGCGATGTGTGCTGATACGCTAAGTGTAGCAACCGCACAGTTGAGCGCGAGGAATTATCAAAGGTAGATGACCAGGAAGTGACGAGCTAGGGATTCGCCAGCAGCGGGAATTGGTGCTCATAGCTAGAAGCAGCTGGCATGAAAGCCAGCGCTACACGGAAGAATCCAGGGGCTAGGACTGGCCGAGGATGGAGTCGAAGTAGGCAGTCATTTCGGGGGAGTTCCAGTCCTGGGGGCCGATGATCTTGCGGAGAATCTTGCCGTGGCGATCGATGACGTAGGTCTCGGGATACATCACGGTGCCATAGTCGATGGCGGACTTTTTGGACGCATCGCGAGAGGTGGGGAAATTGATGCCATGCTGCTGGAGGAACGTGCGGTAGGCGGATTCGTCTTCATCGACGGAAACACCAAGAACGACTCCGTTGCGGGCAGCGATGCGCTGCTGGAGCTGAATGAGGGAGGGCGTCTCCTCGACACAGGGCGGACACCAAGTGGCCCAGAAGTTTAGGATGACGACTTTGCCTTGGTATTTGGAAAGAGCAGTAGATTGGCCGTTGGCAAGGGTGAGGGGGATGTCTTCGGCCGATTTGCCGGCGATGGAGGATTCGCCCTGGCGATAATGGGGGAGCGTAAAGAAGGCCAGAACGGCAAAGGCAAAGGTCATGCTGCCCCAGGCCATGATTTTGCGAACGAGCATATCCATATACAAATATGATAGCGCACAGACTGGGGTGGGAGAAGTTACGAAATCACAGGTTTTTTCGATGGTTTATGGGAGTGATGCAAATCACTGCGCAGTAGCTTGGTAAGATAATCGCGAAAGCCATGACGGAACGGGAAGCGAACCTGAAATGTGTGTCGGCGATTGTGCCGGCGCGGAATGAAGAGGCAGTAATTGGCGCTTGCGTCGAATCGCTGGTGCGTCAGAACGAAATTCGGGAAGTGATTGTGGTGAATGACCAGTCGACGGACCGGACGGCGAACATCGTGCGTGAGTTGAGGGGGCGCCACACGAAATTGCGACTGATCGAAGCCGGGGAGCTGCCGGCGGGATGGGTGGGGAAGAATCATGCGGTGTGGAGAGGAACGGCGGAGGCTCAGGGCGAGTGGCTGCTGTTTACGGATGCGGACGCGGTGCATGAGAAGGATTCGGCGGCGCGGGCCCTGCGGATTGCGGCCGAGAATAGTGCGGCCATGGTGTCGTTTTCACCAGAACAGGCGATGGTGAAGTGGTACGAGAAGGCGCTGATACCGTATGTGTACTGCAGGCTTGCCGCACATTTTTCTTTTGCGGAGGTGAATAGTCCGTCAAGCAAAGCAGCAGCGGCTAATGGGCAGTTCCTGATGATTCGGCGCGATGCTTACGATGCGGTGGGAGGGCACGCCAGCGTCGCTGGCGAAGTGCTGGAAGACGTGGCGCTGGCGAAGAAAGTGAAGAGTGCCGGTTGGCGGATCTGGTTTGGGAGCGGGAAAGGCGTCGTGCGGACGAGAATGTACCGCTCATTTGCGGCGATGTGGGAGGGATGGAAGAAGAATTTGTATCCACTGATGGGCGGGACGCGAGAAACGATGGCTGGAGAATTTGTGCGAGCGATTGTGCCCGTGGCGGTGACGTTGATTGCGACGATCACGGCGGTGGCGTGGACGGGAAAATGGACGAATGGGCTTGCCGTGCTGGTCTTGGGCTATGTTGGGATATCTATAGCGTATGACGGGGAATTGCGGCGTCACGACTTTCCTTTGAGGTTTTTGTGGTGGGGCATACCCGGTCGGGTTCTGTTTGGCGCGGTATTGTTGGCTTCGAATTGGAGGTATCAGAGAGGTAAGCTAGGGTGGAAGGGCCGGGAGTATCCGGTAGGTGGGGCAAAAGCATCGAATAGGTAGGCAGCTATAGAAATGGTGTATCTGACGAGAAAAATTGAGTTTTCCGCGTCGCACCTTTACCACAACCCAGCGTTGAGCGCGGAAGAGAACCAGCGGATCTTCGGGAAATGTAACAATCCGCATGGGCATGGACATAACTATACCCTTGAGGTGACGGTGGCGGGGGAGCCGGACCCGGTGACGGGGATGGTGTTGGATTTGAAGGAATTGAAAGAGATTCTGGAGCGGGAGATTATCCAGCGGATGGATCACCGGTTCCTGAATTATGAAGTGCCGGAGCTGAGCGGGCAGATTCCGACGTGCGAGAACATGGTGCGAGTGATCTGGAATCTGCTGGAACCGAGAATAACGCAGGGGACGTTGCACAAAGTGCGGTTGTACGAGACACCCGATTTGTTCGCGGAGTGTTACCGGAATGGAGCGGGATCGCGATGAGCGACGGGAGGAAGTTGAGAGTTGAACTGGGGAGGCGTTACCGCTTCGCGGCGTCGCACCGGTTGCACAGTCCTCAATTGAGCGAGGAAGAGAATGGCCGTGTCTACGGGAAATGCAACAACCCGTACGGGCACGGACACAATTACGTGGTGGAGGTCAGCGTGTCAGGGACGGTGGACCCCGCTACGGGCATGATCGTGAATCTGGCCGATCTGGACTGGTTCGTGGAACGAGAGGTGATTGAGGCGTTCGATCACAAATCGCTGAACGAAGACGTGGCAGCGTTTCGCAACCGCGTGCCGACGACCGAGTACGTTTGCATGGAGATTTACCAGCGCCTGAAACACTTCCGGCTGGCGAAGTTGGAGCGCGTGAGGGTGGAGGAGACGTCGAACAACGCGTTCGAATATGCCGGGGAAGAAACGCACGACCGCATGGCGGTCCAACAAGGGAGAAAGGCCAAGTGAGCAAAGAGACGGAAATCATTCTGCATGACGCCAAGGTGGAAACGCCGAAGGAGAGCATCGCGGATTTGGTGCGCAAGATGATCACCTTAATCGGCGAAGATCCGAATCGCGAAGGATTACGGAAGACCCCGGAGCGGTTTGAAAAGGCGCTGAAGTATCTGACGAGCGGCTACAACCAGAATCTGGATAACGTGCTGAATGGTGCGACCTTCAGCGTGCACTACGACGAGATGGTAGTGGTGAAGGACATCGAGTTCTTTAGTCTGTGCGAGCACCACCTGCTGCCGTTTTTCGGCAAGGCGCACGTGGCGTACCTGCCGAGCAAACGCGTTTTGGGACTGAGCAAGATCGCGCGCCTGGTGAATATGTACGCGCGGCGGCTGCAAATCCAGGAGCGCATGACGAGCCAGATCGCCCAGGCAATCGAAGAGAAGATCAGCCCGGAAGGCGTGGGCGTGATTATTGAGGCTCGGCATTTGTGCATGCAAATGCGCGGCGTAGAAAAGCAGCACGGGCAAGCGGTGACCAGCGCGATGTTGGGGTCGTTCCGTCACAACAAGCAGACGCGCGATGAGTTCTTGTCGCTGGTGCGGCAGCGGAAGAGCTAACGCGAAGTGGCGAGTGGTTAGTGGCGGGTGGCGAGTAGAAAGGCGAAATTCGAAGCTCGAAATTCGTGAAAACCGCATCTTGTGGGGGCTTGCTGTAAAGAAGACTCCTGCGGTGCACTTCGCTCTGCTCAGGGTAAACAAAAGACGCTCCTCAGGATGACAAACCAAAACAAAATCACTGCGAAGAAGCGCTTGGAGTTGGTGCTCGTGGCGTTGGTGGGGATGGTGTTTGCACTGGCGCCGGCTTCGACGGACGAGATTGCGCGGCTGCAGGAAGTGATGGAGTGGAGCGCGGGGCAGACGATTGCAGATGTGGGGGCGGGGGAGGGAGAGATCGGGTTTGCCGCGGCGAAGGTCGTAGGGGACCGCGGAAAAGTGTATTTGACAGAGTTGGAGGAGAAGAAGCGGAAGGAATTGGAGGAAGGCGTCCGTAGGCGCGGGCTGAAGAACGTCGTTGTGGTGCAGGCGGCGGTGAAGGAGACGAAGTTGCCGGACGCCTGTTGCGATGCGATTGTGTTGCGGCGCGTGTATCACCATTTGGCGGCGCCTGTGGAGATGGACGCGAGTTTGCTGCGGTCGCTGAAACCGGGAGGGGAGTTGGCGGTAATCGATTTTCCACCACGCAAGTCGTTGAGCGAATCGGACCCTGTAGAGGGCGTGCCGGCGAATCGCGGCGGGCATGGGATACCGGAGAAGGTATTGGTGGAGGAATTGAAGGCGGCGGGGTTCCGGATCGAGAAGACGATCGAGGATTGGCCGGAACAGAGTTATTGCGTGGTGGCGAAGAGGCTGAAGTAGGGGGAAAGATCAAGACAGATCCCTCACTTCGTTCGGGATGACGAGTTCGTTTGGTCGGGAAACAAGACGCAGGGGTTGAGGTTCTTCGTCGCAAAGAGCGCTCCTTAGGATGAAAAGACATCCTGCGGTTACCGTGCGGTTCGCATTCCAAATTGGCGCTGGTGGGAGTGGGAGCGTTGGAATAGATTGACGCATGGGGACAACTTCCTCGAGTGAAACGCTTGCCGAAGCGAGCGCGACAGCAAAACCCGAAGTGAATCGATTGCTGGTGATTTTTTGCTTTGGGGCGATTTGTCTGATTTGGGGATCGACCTTTCTGGCGATCCGCTATGCGGTTGAAAACCTTCCAGCATTGTATGTGGTGAGCTTCCGGCATCTGTGCGCCGGGCTGATTCTGCTGGTGTGGGCGCTGGCGAAAGGCGCGCGACCAACGTGGGAACAGATTCGCGCAAGCGCGGTGATCGGCTTCCTGTTTTTCCTGGTTGGGCATGGCACGCTGCATTGGGCGGAAAAGTTTGTGCCGAGCGGACTAGCGGCGTTGCTGATCGCGGTGGAGCCGATTTTCGTGTTCCTGATGTCGTCGGCGGTGGCGCGCGTCTGGCGGCTGAACGGGATGCTCTTGGCGGGAATCCTGATCGGGTTGGGCGGAGTGGGGTTGCTGGTGCGAGGCTCGACGGCGGATGGCGGATCGAGGCTGACGGTTGGAGTCGTCGCGATTCTGATCGGGGCGATTTCCTGGGCCGCGGGAATCATCTATTCACGGAAATCGAAGCTCTCCGGAAGTCCGCTGCTACTTTCGGCATTATCTCTGCTTTCAGGATCGATGATGTTGTTTGTGGTGGGAACGATGTTGGGGGAATGGAAGGGATTGACGTTGGAGAGGGTCGGGACGAGGGGCTGGGCGTCGATCGGGTACCTGATTCTGTTCGGGTCTGTAATTACATTCACGGCATATAACTGGCTGCTGGAGCATTTTTCGCCAACGCTGGTGGCGACGCACACCTATGTAAATCCGGTGGTAGCGGTGCTGCTGGGCTGGGCATATGGCGGAGAAGCGCTGACGGTGCGAGTGGGATTGGCGGCAGCGATGGTGATTGCGGCGGTGGTACTAGTCGACCGCGGAACGAACCGGCTGCGGGGCCTGGCGTAGAAATCCTTCAGATTATTGAACATAAATAGAGTTTTGCTTGCCAGTTCGCCGGGCGTGTGATGAACTGCCCCTTACGAACCAGCCATGGTAGGGCAGAGATTCGGCCACTATGTGATCGAACAGAAGCTCGGCGAAGGTGGCATGGGAGTGGTGTATCGCGCGAAGGATGAGAAGCTGCAGCGCGAAGTAGCGTTGAAATTTCTGGAAACGTTGCCGACGGGAAGTTCCGCAAGTCACGAGCGAGCGCTGAAAGAAGCGCGAGCAATTTCCGCACTGAATCATCCGAACATTTGCACGGTGTATGAAATTGACGAAGTGGACGGCAGGCCATTCATCGCGATGGAGTACGTCGAAGGGAGGCCGCTGAGCCTGGAGATTCCGTCGACCGGATTTGCATTGGAGCAAGTGGAACGATATGGAATGCAGCTGGCGGACGCGCTGCAACACGCGCATAGCCGCGGAATCATCCACCGGGACCTGAAGAGCGCGAACGTAATTTTGACTCCCAGCGGGCGGCTGAAGGTGCTGGATTTCGGAATTTCCCGAAAAGTGGAGCCGGGCCGGGGGCGGGACGAAACCACCAGGTTCGATCAGTCCTGGGAATCCCAGCACACATTTACTGGAACATTGCCCTATATCGCGCCGGAGGTCTTGAAGGGGCAGGAAGCGGATGTGCGGAGCGACATCTGGTCGCTAGGGGTGATGCTCTATGAGATGGCCGCAGGACGCAGGCCGTTCGTGGGGGGGACTTCGTACGAATTGACAGCAGGCATTTTGCGGGAAAGGCCGCCGGAGATTTCGCCACCGTTGCCGCCGGTGCTTCAGGCGGTGATCGACAAGTGCCTCGATAAAGATCCGGGGCAGCGATATCAGAGCGCGGGTGAAGTAAGAGCGGCGCTCGAGGCGGCAAGTACCGCGTCGAAAACGCAGGAGATTTACCGGACGGCGATGACGCCGCGGGCGCCCGAGACGAAGTGGTATTCGATGCGGAACATGGTGGCGCTGGTGTTGCTGGTCGGGTTTGCGGGAGGGTTGGCATTTTGGCTTCGAGGACGGGACAAAGAGAACTCCAAGAAGCCTTTGGCGGGCGCGATTCAGTCGGTCGCGGTACTGCCGCTGGCCGATCTCTCGGAAGACCACTCCCAGGAGTATTTTGCGGATGGAATGACGGACGCCATCATCACTGAGTTGTCGCAAATCCGGAAGTTGCGCGTAATTTCGCGGACCTCGGTGATGCAGTATCGGCAAACCCAAAAATCGCTGGACCAGATCGCGCAAGATTTGAACGTGGATGCGATTGTGGAGGGCTCCGTAGTGCGGGCGCGAGACCGCGTACAGGTCAGGGCGAAACTGTTTCAGACGAACATCGAAGGCGCATTATGGGCCGGGAATTTCGAGCGAAATTTCACGGACGTTCTGGCGCTGCAGAGCGACGTAGCGACGCAAATCGCAAGAGGAATCCAGGTAGAGCTATCGGGCACGGAGCAGAGCCAATTGGCGCGGAGCCGCAGTGTGGTGCCGGAAGCGTACGAGGCGTACCTGAAGGGGCGCTACGAATTTGAGAAGAGAACGCCGGAGGGTTTCCGGGACGCGGCGACATACCTGGAGAAAGCAACCGAGAAAGATCCGACGTTCGCAGCAGCATTTGCCGCGCTCGGCGACACGTACATGAGCATGGCGAATTACCAGATGGCCGCGCCGGAAACGCTGGTACCGAAAGCGAAGCAATTCGTGGAAAAGGCGCTGCAGCTGGATAACCGGCTGGCGCAGGCGCACACCTCGCTGGCGGCGATCCGCATGTACCACCTGGAAGGCGGCGATATCGAGAGCGAATTCCAGCAGGCGATCGCCCTGGATCCGGGTTATGCGCAGGGCATTCACTGGTATGGACTTTATCTGGCGGCCGCGGGAAAGAAGGAGGAATCGATTCGCGAGATGAAACTGGCGCGAGAGATCGACCCGAAATCGTTGATCATCAACGCGAATCTAGGGTGGGTGTATTACCTAGCCGCAGAATTTGACCGGGCGGAGGACGCGGAAAGAACCACGCTGCAGATAGATCCGAGCTTCGTGTCAGCGCACAGTTACCTTGGACAGATCCATGTGGCG
>Ga0207761_1000663_pt1 | contig 11939 bp, 15 predicted proteins | sample LuqExpMetageno34_FD_187792 | JGI IMG/M metagenome (GOLD analysis project Ga0207761, IMG submission 187792) | Tropical forest soil microbial communities from Luquillo Experimental Forest, Puerto Rico - Sample 34 (SPAdes) | ecosystem: Environmental > Terrestrial > Soil > Tropical forest ... | reverse complement strand
CGGCGATCGCGCGCAGGCCGAAGATGAAAAACGCAGCCGCCCCAATCGGGATGAGCGGGTCGGGAATGTGGGTGAGCGGCTCGAAGAAGTCCCTGCTTCGGTAGACCGTCTTGTGCGCGTGCACCCAGCTCGCGATCGCCCAGTCGAACCACGCGTAACAGGCCATCACCGCGAGCGCGACGATGACAAGCGCGACGAGCCAAATGCGCAAGCGGTGCATAGGAGAATCCAGCGCGGCAGGAAATGCGGCGTCAAGCAATGCATCGGCGCGAACGGGCGTAACAGCCGTCGGCGCATAAAAATTCGGAAAATGGTACACGAGCAGATTGCTCGCTTTCGCACTCTATATTATACCTCCTCAACCATTTTTTCGATCTCAGTTCTGATGTCTTAGGCATGATAACGGGTCCACAAATGCGAGCGGCCCGGGCATTGCTCGGCATCGACCAGCGCCACCTTGCCCAACTCGCCGGGCTGTCTTTGCCCACGATCCAGCGAATGGAAGCATCGGATGGCGTGGTGCGCGGCAACGTCGATTCGCTGATGAAGCTCGTCGATGCCCTGGCTGCAGGCGGCATTGAGCTCATCGGCGACGGCGCCACGTCGAGCGGCGGAGGACGTGGCGTGCGGCTGAAAAACGACGCGCGATGATTGCCGTGGCTGGGGCCGCCCCAGTTTCACATTTTCGACCCGCTTAGGACCAATTATCGCCCCGCCGCTGCTCTCCCATTTTGCCCTACACGCCGAGTGACGCCGCGCCAGCGGCGCTCACAGCAATAAGAATGGTGTGGAGGCAAGAATGAGTATTGCGGAAGTGGACAAGCAGGATCGAGTCGCGGTTTTGTACTACGCCCCACGGCACGTTCGGTACCCGTCGGAGGAGCGCAGCATTCGGCCGGTCCTGGAGAGGCTCAGCCGCGGCGAGAACGGAACGCCTGGCGATGCGGAAGTCGAACCGGACGTGCATGCCCGCGTCACTATCGATCCGCCCCGCAGGACGATCGACTGGCAATTGATCGCGTGCTCTGCGCTGTCGGCCGGCTTGAGCGCCGGTCTGGCCGTGCTCGCGATCGGCTGGCTCGTTCCTATCAAGACGGAGCCCGACGGCACGCAACTCGAACCCAAAATCGTGCGCACCGTCTCCATTCAGCCAACCCAATCGCCGCCCGATGCGGGTAGCCCCGCTGCAGCCAAGCAAGATGTAAAGCAGGAAGCCGTGCCGACACCAGACAGCAAGGACGAGCCGCGTCAAATCGCGCCGAACGAACTGCTCACGATGTGGTCCGGCATACCGACCGAGGGGCGAGCCGAGACGGCCGATGCATCAACCGGCATACCGACGGCACCGGACGTGCAGGGGCCGAAGGAGCCCCAAACCGAGGCTCCTCCCGCTCCGCGCGGCGAGCATTCCGAAGCGGCGCCGCGCCGGCAGGCGCATACACACCGCCGCAGCGCTCGGAGAGCATACGCCGCGGAGAGATCGAGCGCGCAGAGTAACGAAACCGCCGCGGCCGCACCGCAGACAACCGAGTCGAATCCGCTGCAGTCGGCGCTGCAATCCGTCTTCGGCGGACAAGCCGCCGCAAAGCCACAGCCGGCGCCCCAGCAACAGAGTGGCGGCGCGAGCGCTCCGGCCCAGCAGCAGAACTACTGAGCGCGTTCTTTCAATTCGGCTCGATGCCCGCGGCCTTCACGGCTTCGCCGGACTCCTCGACCGCTTGCTTGAAGAAGGCCTGTGTTGCCGCCGCATCGCGATTGTCGGGGATGTAGCCGTCGCGCTGCATCTTGCTCGCGACCTCGGGGACCGTGAGCGCCTGGCGGACAGCCGCATTGAGCCTGCCGACGATCGGCTCCGGCGTCTTGCCCGGCGCGAAGAACATGCCCCAGGAGCCGTGCGTGAAGCCGGGCAGCGTGTCCTTCATCAGCGGCACGTTCGGGAATTCGGGGAACGGTTTCGTGCCGGTGAAGGCGAGCGCGCGAACGCGGCCGTCCTTCAAGAGGCCCATCACCGACGGCGGGGTGACGAACATCACCTCGATGCTGCCGGTCAGCAGGCCGTTCATCACCTCCGACGCACCCTTGTAGGGAATGTGCTCCATCTTGACGCCGGCCTTCTGGCGGAACAGTTCGGCGACAAGATGCAATTCGTTGCCGACGCCCGGCGAGCCATAGAGCACGGGGTCCTTCTTCGCGTGCGCGACGAATTCGGGCAGCGTCTTGATCTGCGATTTCGCGTCGACCAGCATGAACAGACCGTCGAGCTCGCCTGAGGTCGCGATCGGCTTCAGATCCTTGAGCACGTCGTAGCCGAGGCTCTTGTAGATGTACGGCGTCGGCGTGATGGAGGAGGAGGAAAACAGCAGCGTGTAACCGTCCGGCGTCGCTGTCGCGACGGCGCGCGCCGCGATGGTGCCATTCGCGCCGGTCCGATTTTCGACGACGAAGGTCTGGTGCAGGATTTCGGACAGCGCGTGCGAGATGAGCCGCGCCTGGATATCCGGGCCGCTTCCTGCGGCGTAACCGACGAGCACATGCACCGGCCGTTCGGGATAGTCGGCGGCCCGCGCTCCAGTCAGTAGCGAGGTGATGGCGAACAGCGCCAGCGTGAAACGACCCAGCATCCGTTTTCTCCCTTTTTGGCCCTTGCGCGCGGAGGTACCTTGGCCGTGATCCGATTCTTGGCCGCACCGGTCAAGGCATCTGCGCGGGGAGGTGATGCCTGCGTCTCGCGCAGGTCTGCCGCCCGCGAATGCATGTGCCCGGGTATGGAGAGCGTTTCGGCGCAACATCATTCTCTCTGGAGGGAGAATGACGACAGAAATTGCGGTCTTTAACAAACGGTAAAAGCTGCATGTAAAAGCCGCATGCAAAGCATGCGGACGCCGCCCTTCTATGGCGGTCCGACGCGCGTATATTGCACTGCAATAAGAACAAGAACACTCTGGAAGGAACGCCTCGGGCTCCGAACCAACGATGGAGACCTGAGTCATGGCCTTTGCCCATACCATTCACACGTCGCACGGATTTGCGCCTGCGCGCGGTAAGCCGACACGCGGTTTTTTCCGCATTGTGCTCGATGCGCTGATGCTGGCACGCCAGCACGAGGCCGAGCGCGAAATCGCTCTTTATTTGGAGCGAACCGGCGGGAAATTCACCGACGAATCCGAGCGCGAGATCGAGCGCCTTCTGATGAAGCGCGCCTCGTGGTGAGCGCCCGAACTCAAACGAATAATTGACAGAGAGACGAGATGAGCACGATGACGCTGCGCGACTCGGTCGCGCCGAGCAAGTTCGGCGCGTTCAGCCGCGTGTACAAATCGATCCAGATGTGGGTCGAAATCTTCTCAGAGGCTCAGCGCATGGCGCGCGAAGCGGAACGGCGGTTCACCTACAGCCATTGGTGATCGTGGGCGCGGCGCGAATGCTCACGTTCGCGCCGCGCAGCACGATGCCGCGCTATAGGCCCTTCTTCGCTCTCCGCTCGGCACTTGAGTAAAAGTCGCCCCAGGCGAGCACTGCGGCGAAGACAATGAACACCAGGATGATCCCGGCGGTGATAACGGCGACGTCGGTCGGCATGGCGTAGCTTCCTCGCAGGAAGGCGGGAATCATGTCCGGCGCTGCGCGCGCTCACTTTGATGTACGTCAATACCGCAATGCGGGATTGTTGGCTTTCGACACACACACCGACTCATTTCGTGATGGAACGGTGTCCGGCGCAGCCGGTTCGGCCAGAGGTGCCCCTCACAGCGGGCACGTCATCGAGGGGATCACATGCTTCGCAGTCTCTGCATCGCCGCAGCCGCGCTCGCGGTTGTGGTTGCCATGCCGGCGTCCGCCCAGCAACGCGTTGCGCTCGACGCCAACGGTAATTTCAGCAGCCTAGTCTCTCAATATTCCGCGGCTTACAACGTGCCGGAGAGCCTGATCCGCCGCGTGATCAAGCGTGAGAGTGGCGGCAATGCGCGCACCGTCTCGCGCGGCAATTACGGCCTCATGCAGATTAAGCTCGGAACCGCGCGTTCGATGGGCTACCAAGGCGGCGCGGCCGGTCTGCTCGATCCGAACACCAACATGAATTACGCCGTCAAATATCTCGCCGGCGCATGGCGGCTCTCCGGCGGCAGCGAGGCGCGCGCCGTGCACTATTATGCCTCTGGCTATTACTACGCGGCAAAGCGCGGCGGTATCCGCGCTGCTCGCACATCCGGCAACGCTTACGCCATGCTCAACGACGTGAAGCCAATCGGCACGGCCACATTCCCTTCAGGTCCACTGACCCCGCCGGGCAATCCCAATTTCCATTAGCGTTCGCCAAATAGCGACCGGAATGAATTGGTTTGGGCCGTCGCCTGCGCCTGCTGCTTTGCCGCAGGCGCAGGCGGTCGTTTAGCCGCCCGGACCGGCCGCTTGCCCGTACGCGGCTGCCCCAACTTGTGCGGCGTTTTCGCGCGTGCGCCTGCCTTCGGACGCGGCACCGGTAGCGGCGCCGTACTTTCGGGCGGCATTACGAGCGGCAATTCGGTCGACGACGTCTCGCCGATCGCGATCGGCATCGTGGCAGCGATCGCCGGATTATCGAGCGCCCCGGTGATGTTGTCCGACTCCGCAATCTCGGGCTCGCTCGGCAGGCCGGCCATCTGCTGCGGGGGCACGAGCGGAAGCGGCGGTCCTGCAGTTTCGGCCACAACTGCCGGCGCGACGGGAGCGGCGACGTCTGCACCCGGCAGCGCCTGATGGGTCGGCGTGATTTCTTTTGCCGGAATCGCCGGAGCGTCACTGCTCTTCTCCGGCGCGGGGACCGCAGGAGCAACGTCAGCGACGATTTCCTTGGCAGGCGCCAGCTGGATTGCAGCCTTCTGCGCCTCGGGTTGCGCGACAACGGGCATGCGCGTCGGCGTACTGGGCAAGTCACGCAGATGCTCGATCTCATCCGCCCGCTTGAACGCCGCCTGCACATAAAACTGCCGCCATTCGGGATGCTCGGCCGCGTCGATCAGCGGACCGCGCGCCGGCCCGAGCGCGTCCGGCAACGCCGGACGCCGCGGCGGTGTCGCCGCAAGCAGGAAGATCAGCGCCGAGAGGAAAACGCTGCCGAGCGGCAGCACACGAAGCAGAGGCAGCATGAGTTCCGTGCTTAACTGAGTCGCCCGCGACGCAATACTGAATCGCGAATCACTTTCGCTTTTGCCGCTGCCGCTGTGTCCTGGCTGCACTCGGAGTGACAGGATACGCACCCGTTTGCTAGGACAGCGCGCGCGTCATCTAGGGAAACGTCACATGATGAAGAATCTGAACTGCCCGATCATTGCGATCGAAGAGCACTATTGGGACAACGATCTCCTCAGCCACTACAAGACTACCGAGATGCCTCGCGGCACCCCGATCGAGCAGCGACTGCTCGACTTCACGAATTTGCGCATCAAGGAGATGGACGAGGCCGGCATCGACGTGCAGGTGCTCTCGCATGGCGCGCCGTCCGCGCAGAACCTGCCGCTCGAGGTGGCGGCAAAGGTCGCCGCCGAGACGAACGATCGCCTCGCCAAAGTCGTCGCCGCCAATCCGAAGCGCTTCGCCGCGTTCGGCGCACTGCCGACCATCGACCCGAAGGCGGCAGCGGACGAACTCGAGCGTGTGGTCACGAAGCACGGGTTCAAGGGCGCCATGCTGCACGGCACCTCGAACGGCGAATTTTTGGACTATCCGAAGTACTGGCCGATCTACGAGCGCGCCGAAAAGCTCGACGTGCCGATCTATTTCCATCCCGCCTCACCGAACGCGCAGGTGAACGCGGTCTACTACCAGGATTACGTGAATGACTTCCCGCTCGTCGCGCGGCCCGCCTGGGGCTACACGGTCGAGACGGCAACGCAGGCGATTCGGCTGATCCTCTCGGGCGTCTTCGACAAGCATCCGAATTTGAAAGTCATCCTCGGCCACTTCGGCGAGACTTTGCCGTTCCTGCTGTGGCGCATCGATGCGGCGCTCCGGCGGCCGGGCGGCAAGCAGGTCGACTTCCGTGGCATCTTTTGCAAGAATTTCTACGTCACCACGAGCGGCTTCTTCTCCACGCCCGCACTGCTGTGCACGATGATGGAGATGGGCATCGACCACGTCCTGTTCGCGGTCGACTGGCCGTTCGTGCTGGAGAACAAGCCGGCGGTCGAGTGGATAGCCGGCGCGCCGATCTCGGCGGAAGACAAAGCGAAGATTGTGTCGGGCAACGCGAAACGGCTGTTGCGGATGTAAATTGGAATCCCGGCGCTCGCCGCAACCGATTCGTGCTCACTCTCCGCTGTGGTGCTCGGGTTTATGACGTGCCGAGGTGGACTGAGATAGCCAACTGTTCATAAACCGATTGACGCGAACTTACCCGAGGCCAAGCGCCGCCCAGTGAAGGCGGCCCTGTTCGACGCCGCGGAGGCGAGCGCCTGAGCCGAGGCGCGCTGCTGGTGATGAAAGAGGCCGCCATTGCGGCTGCCTCTGCAATCCTCAGCAAGGCGGCTCACCGGGGCCGCCGCACCGTTTGTAGTCGATGCCGAGCGCGGCGCGTGGCCTAATCCACGGATCACCCAACCGGATGCTGCTTGTAATAGTCGGCATCCTGCGCCGACTGCGTCCACCCCGCCCGGCCGCGCCAGTCGACGTGATGCGCACGCATGTCACCGCCATAGCGCACGCGGAAGAGCAGGCTCCGCACACGCCCGTTCTCGTATTCGTGCACCTCGCCGGGCGGATGCACGACGAAACTGCCCGGCACGATCGCGGCCGTCTCCGTTGGCGTGCGCATCGTGCCCCCGCCCGACCAGCAGAAGTAGATCTCTGTCGCCTCGGGGTGGCAGTGGTACGGGCTGATCTGGCCCGGCTCCCAGCAGGCGATGGTCACGTCCCCGCCTTCGACGCGGCCGAGAATCTTCTCGACGTGGTGTTGCGGATTCCACTCCTGCTCGCGGCCAAGATCGAAAACGTGCATGCGTGCTCCCTCTGTTTCGCGGAAGCCTAGCCCAGAACGTCTGGGCGCGAGAGCCGGATTGCGCAGTTGCTCCCCGCGTTGTTAATAAGAGCCCTCCAGGGCCCGTAGCTCAATGGTTAGAGCCGGCCGCTCATAACGGTCTGGTTGCAGGTTCGAGTCCTGCCGGGCCCACCACGCATTCCCGTACCGCGAGAGATTTCCTGAGTGGCGTGAAATTGCCCACGTGTCGCGGGCTCGCGCGAGCCCGTTCTGTCTCTTGAGCCGACGCTTGTCGGATCTCTGCGCAAAAATGACCCACAGTCTCTGGCTCCAGAATCCCGTTTCCTGGGAAACGGAGACCGTTAAGACAGAGACGGTGTTCGACTGAGTCGGGGGGTCTAGAAGTTGGACTCGAATTCTCGTTTACGACGGCAAAACAACGGGGAAAACACTCGACCGAAGTCGCTGGAGGACGAATCTCGACCGTGCCCTAGCCGCGAAATCAGCGGCTTGATCTGCGGTTTCCCGTTGACCGCTTAACGGGAAAATTTCTGCTCGATTGCGCTGTCGCGGTTTTTAGAGCGTTAGCCCGAGTGCTTCGTGCTGCCGAGACCACTCGGGTGGCATATCGCAGAGCCGTGTGACACCGATCCCGCGCGGCAGCCGACCATCGAGAGCAGCTTTGACAAGGACCGGTGAGAGGAATGCCAGCGAGATGGTCATGTTCACCTTGCGCGGACTGCAGCTTTCCCGCTGAGCGATGCTTTCTGCCGTTACTCCAGGCGTCGAGGCGATCTCGTCCAGCCACCGTCGGCCGCGAGCGATTGCGGCAACCAGCGTGACACGAGTTTCGGAGCGGATTGGCCGATTGTCGGTCGCAGTCTTTGTGGCCGGAAGCAGCACCTCTCGGCGACGCTTTGAAGATTGCTTTTGCCACGGCACTTGGATGAGTACGGAAGGCGTGTTGGACCCCTCCTCTCCTGCTTCATCTTCTGGAGACACCTCGATCAACAGGTGGCCCGTATGGATGCTAATGCGCTTAATGCGGCTCTCGACAATGGCTTTGTCATCGATTGAATGCGGCAAGTCTAACCGCTCGCGGACTGATCGAATGAGCAACTCCTCGATTTCGGCGGCCGGGACGCGGCTGATGCGCCCCGCTTCGCCGGGACGGCCGTCAACCAGCGCTGACGAGAGATAATATCTGTACTTGACGCCTTTCCGCCTCGCATGCGTCGGACGCATGCGGTTGCCTCGATCGTCAAATAGCCGGCCGACCAGCAGCGCCTCCGATCGCATGCGGCGCCTTGAATGGTCATTCGCCTGCTCATTGAGCTTGACCTGGACGGCTTCGAACAGGTCCCGCTCGATGATGGCGGGCTGTTCACCCTGAAGTATCTCACCCTTGAAGCTGACCTCTCCGATATAGAATCGATTGCGCAGAAGGTGCGCGAGCGGCCCGCGAGTAAAGGGAATACCTCCGATCACCTTGCCTGATTTCAGGACCCGGCGCTTCGTGACGAGGCCCCGGTTGCGCAAGTCTGGCATCAGAAGGCCGAGGCTGCCGAGCTCTAGGTAGCGCCGGAAGATCGTGCGCACCGTTTCTGCTTCTGAGGTGTTGACGGTGATCTGCCGACCCTTGCTGTCATAGCCAAGCGGGACCATGCCCCCGACCCAGAGCCCCTTGCGCTTAGAGGCCGCGATCTTGTCGCGGATCCGCTCCGAGGTGACCTCCCTCTCAAACTGAGCAAACGAAAGCAGGACGTTCAGGGTCAGACGGCCCATCGAGGTGGTCGTATTGAACTGCTGGGTGACCGAAACGAATGAGACGCCGTGCCGATCGAACAGTTCGACCAGCTTGGCAAAATCGGCCAAGGAACGGGTCAGGCGATCGACCTTATAGACGACGATCACGTCGATCTTGCCCGCCTGAACGTCTGCCAGAAGTTCCTGGAGGGCGGGTCGGTCCGTGTTGCCGCCAGAGAAGCCCCCGTCGTCGTAACGCATTCTGATCTGGAGCCAACCGGCATGGGCTTGGCTGCGGATGTAGGCCCTAGAAGCCTCGTATTGGGCATCCAGTGAATTGAACTCCTGATCAAGCCCATGGTCGGTAGAGACGCGGGTGTAGATCGCACAACGGACCTGCTGCCCTTTTTTGACCGTCATGCGCCCTCCCCCAAGATCGCAGCGGATTTGTCACGCAGCCCGAAGAACCGAGGACCATTCCAGCGCGTCCCGGTGATGGCAAAGGCGACCTGCGAGAGGCTCGGGTACGTCTTCCCATCCCAGGCAAAGCCATCGGCCAGGACAGCCACTCGATGCATTTGGCCGTTCCATTCGCGACCTAGGACGGTCCCCGCGCGAACGCTGTTTGTCCGGCGGCTTACGCCCGCAGCCTCTTGGCCCGCCTGTTCAGGCAAGCCGGTGCGATCGAGGATGCGCCGACTGTTCGCGTCCAAATCCCCATGCGCATCGGTCTGCAGCCGGTACGCCAGCATCCTAAAGAGCAGATGCTTAGGGGCGTGAGCGGGTGCCCGCCTGCCGTGCATCGCGTGCCAGCGGGAGCGTAACGCCTCGAAATCGAGACCACGCAAACGCGCGATCTCGATCTCAACGGAGACGGTCTCGCCCGTCTTCGCTGCGATTTTGACCCGGGGCATCGGACGTTAAGACCGCTGCTGGTCCGGTCGATCAGCAGAGGCGGTCTGCGCCGCACTACCGATGCGATAGACACGCCGCCCACCAACGACCTCTGCCTCCAAATCGAGCTTCAGGCGCTTGCGCACGACGCCAGCCAAAAACCCACGCACCGAGTGCTGCTGCCAACCGGTCGCCTTCATCAACGCATCGATGGTTGCTCCTTTCGGGGAGCGCAGCAGTCCAATTGCGCGGGATTGCTTCGTTTCCGTGCGAGACTTGCCAGCGCGTTTGTTTGTTTGCTGTTGGCCGGACCTGCTCTTCGGCGTGCGAGCCGATGGCAAGGCGCGATCGCGCTTCTTTACGGATTTAGCCATTGGGATCTCCTTACTGGTTGCCGACGCTCATGGCGCCGCACCACCGACGCCCCGCCGTGGCGATGAAGCCGGCGGGGCGGGATCCCAGAGGCGGGTCATCGCCTCACGAGCAGTGACAGTACCGCTCGGTTCGAAGCGGAATGCCAGTCCTTTCTGGATAATCTTGTTGCTCAGATCACGGGCACGTTCGGCTGATGATGATCAGCGCTGCGGACTACGTTCCTTTGCTCCATGAAGCGGGTCTCATTTTTGGCGGCCCATTATGTCGGCTAGGGAATTGCCCGAAATCGCGCCGGCCACGGCGTCGCAGGCCGGCCGGTCGCCATACGTTCCGTCCGCGCCGAAGCCGGTGACCGAGCACCAAACGAGGTGCGCATAGTCGGACCCGGCCGAGAAGCCGAGCCGGTCAAGAACGCCCGGACGGTAGTTCTCGATCAGAACGTCGGAGTCCTTGAGCAGGTCGCGAAGAGCAGCCTTCTTTGCCTCGGACTGCAACTCGAGAGCAACGCTGCGTTTGTTGCGCGCCACGATTCCGTGGATCGGGTTGTTGGGCTAGGTCTCGATCTGCGAGGACGTCAAGAGTGCGATTGCCCACACGCCCAGTACGATCCACGGGGTCGCTCCTGAATGGCATTCACGAGGTCGGGGGTTCGACTCCCCCTGGCTCCACCATTATGTCACTTAACTAGTTGATTTTCAAATGTTTTTCTGTCTAGGCCATGGGCCACCAACGGCATTACCCACAATCCAGATCTTGGCTTCCCTTCGGGAATCCTGCACGATTGAGTGATCTCGAAAACGCCTTTCAGAGCCCAAATGGCATGGCTGAAAAGCTGCGAGTTCTAAGCATCCGTCAGCCGTACGCGGCGCTCGTAGTTCTTGGGATCAAAGACATCGAAAACCGAAACTGGCGCACGAACGTACGCGGGCAAATTCTTATTCAAGCTTCTAAGACGCCCGCCACCGAAGATCTGCAGACGATCGGCTCTCGATATGACGTGACGACGACACCAACCCTGCGCGAGCTATCTGGATTTACCGGAGGCATCATAGGGGTGGTCGAAATAGTGGACTGTGTCAAACAATCACCCAGCAAGTGGTTCGTGGGCCCGTATGGGTTCGTTTTGCGCGGGGCCAAGCTCCTGCCATTTACGCCTTATCGAGGTCCTCAGAGATGGGGCCTACCAAATGAAACGATTCTGGAGAGCCTTACGGCAACTGAAGGCGGCACTCCGGATCCGTTGAGAGCGGATGAGGACCGCTTTGATGAAGCGATGAGGGCTTGCTCTTTGCAATTCAGGGCGACCCAAGCCCCCTGAAGCACGTTACGAAGAAGATCAATCTCGTTCGGAGCGAACTGAACACTTTCTTTCGTGAGCATCGGACGGGCGTCTCCCTTGCTGAGATGCCGGGCGGCGAAGCTTTCCAAGGCGCTTGCGACATCGGCCTAGAAAGCATCGTCTCAAAGAAACTGACTGCGCCCTACAAGTCCGGTCCATGCAAAAACTGGATCAAGGTCCGCAATCCGAACTCGCCGGCGTACCTGCGAAGTTGAAATGAAAGGGGCCGCATTATCAGCCGCCCCTTCGCTCCGCGTTTCGGTCGCGATTTAATAGCAGACCCGAACTCGTCGAATGTGTTTATGCCCAAAACGGTCGGTCACAACGCGGCCCGCGGATATGGCAACCTGAACCATGAGTGTGGACGTATGGCTCGTACGCGTAGGCACCACAGGATGGGGCTGCTTCGGGTCATTTTCAAGTGTGATGAAGCCGTGAGTAACTGCCAGCATGTCGGCTATGCTCGCAAACCGACAGAATCGCTGCATCCGCACGAAACGCCGCGATGGGGCATCAACAGACATTCACAACCCAAAAGGCCGCCATCCGCGGCGGCCTTTCTTTATGGTAGGAACGTCAAAACTATCCTTACGGCTGGGACGGCGACTGTTCGGACTGTGATTGTTCAGGCGG
>Ga0207761_1000662_pt1 | contig 11946 bp, 12 predicted proteins | sample LuqExpMetageno34_FD_187792 | JGI IMG/M metagenome (GOLD analysis project Ga0207761, IMG submission 187792) | Tropical forest soil microbial communities from Luquillo Experimental Forest, Puerto Rico - Sample 34 (SPAdes) | ecosystem: Environmental > Terrestrial > Soil > Tropical forest ... | reverse complement strand
ACGGGGCACCGCCCAGGACGCCTGCGCCCCACGCGGCCCGGCTACCCGCCTGTACCTGCTGGCCGGTCTGCTGCGCTGCGGAACCTGCGGGCGGCGGCCGGAAAACCGCCTGTTCCAGCGGCAAGCCCGCCTGCCGCTGTCGGCGCGGCTACACCCAGCGCCACCCGGCCAGATCACGGCGGCCGGAACCCCTACGTCTGCGAGGACTCCCGCGGCTGGCCGCCCTGGCGGCGGAGCTCGGCCTGGCCGCCCTCGTCGAGGTGCACGACGAGGACGAGCTCGAGCGTGCCCTGGAGGCCGGCGCCGGCCTCGTCGGCGTGAACCAGCGTGATCTCCGCACGTTCGCGGTGGACCACGAGCGGGCCTGTGCGCTGGCGGCGCGGATTCCCGCCGGTGTTCTGGCCGTGGCGGAGTCGGGCATCCGCGACGCCGACGACGCCAGGCGATTGGCGGACGCGGGATACGACGGCATCCTGGTCGGAGAGACCCTCGTGCGCGCCGAGGACCGCGCGGCCGCCCTGCGCACGCTCGTCGGGCATCCGGTGGCCCCACGATGAACGAGAGCTCCGGGGAGCTGTTGATCAAGATCTGCGGCATCACCACGGAGGCCGACGCGCTCCTCGCCGTCAGCCTGGGGGCGTCCGCGGTGGGTTTCATGTTCGCCCCCTCGCCGCGGCAGATCTCCGTGCAGCTCGCGGGCGACATCGCCAAGCGGCTCCCCGAGGAGATCCTGACCGTGGGCGTGTTCCGCGACGAGGCGCCGCAGCGCGTGGTCGAGGCGGTGCGCACCGCGGGCCTCGGGGCTGCCCAGTTGCACGGGCACGAGACGGCCGAGGAGACGACGTGGGTCCGGGAGCGGGTGCCGATGGTGATCAAGGCGTTCCCGGCCGGCGACCGGACCATCGACCGCTTCGTCGAGTTCGGCGCCGACTACCTCATGGTCGACGGTGCCAACCCCGGATCCGGGCGCGTCTTCGACTGGCGCCTGGCCGAAGGCGTGATCGATCCCCAACGGCTGATCGTGGCGGGCGGACTGCGGCCGGACAACGTCGCGGACGCGGTCGCGCACCTGCACCCGGCGGGCGTCGACGTGTCCACCGGGGTCGAGGCCGCACCCGGGCGCAAGGACCCCCTGCTCGTGCGCGACTTCATCGTCAACGCGCGGCGCGCCGGCGCCGAGGACCGGGCGCGCCACGCGCCCGACGAGGGTGCGACCGAGGAGCCCTACGACTGGCGGGATGCATGAGCTCGAGCGGTGGCGACGGCCTCATGGGCCGGCCGGGCCCGGACGGGCGTTTCGGCGATTTCGGTGGCCGCTTCGTCCCCGAGTCGCTGATGCCGGCCTGTCTCGAGCTTGAGAAGTGGTTCGACGACGCGTGGGGTGACCCGTCGTTCCGTGCCGAGCTCGACGGCATCTTGCGCAGCTACGGCGGCCGGCCCACGCCCGTCACCGAGTGCACGCGCCTGTCGGAACGTCTCGGGGTGCGGATCCTGCTCAAGCGCGAGGACCTGGCGCACACGGGGTCGCACAAGCTGAACAACGTCGTGGGGCAGGCGCTCCTGACGCGGCGCATGGGCAAGCCGCGCATGATCGCGGAGACCGGCGCGGGCCAGCACGGAGTCGCCTCGGCGACTGCGGCGGCGCTGTTCGGGCTCGAGTGCACCGTGTTCATGGGTGAGGTCGACACCAAGCGCCAGGAGCTCAACGTCTTTCGCATGGAGTTGCTGGGTGCCGAGGTGCGGCCGGTGACCTCGGGCAGCCGGACGCTGAAGGACGCCGTCAACGAGGCGATGCGTGAGTGGGTGGCCTCGGTCGACACCACGCACTACTGCCTCGGCTCCGTCATGGGGCCGCACCCCTTCCCCTACATGGTGCGCCAGTTCCAGCGCGTGGTGGGCGACGAGGCTCGGGAGCAGTGCCGGGAGCTTCTCGGTGGGGCCGACCCGGACGTGGTGGTCGCCTGCATCGGCGGTGGGTCGAACGCAGCGGGCACCTTCGCGGGCTTCGTGGACACCACGGCGCGGCTGGTCGGCGTCGAGGCCGCCGGCGGCGCCGCCATCACCAACGGCATCCCCGGCGTCCTCCACGGCATGTACTCGAGGCTGCTGCAGGACGAGGCGGGCCAGATCGAGGAGGCCGAGTCCATCTCGGCCGGGCTCGACTACCCCGGGCTCGGGCCCGAGCACGCGCACCTGGCCGCCATCGGCCGGGCGGAGTACTCCACTGCAAGTGACGCCGAGGTGCTGGAGGCCTTCCGCCTCCTCAGCCACACCGAGGGCATCATCCCCGCGCTCGAGTCGGCCCACGCGGTGGCCTGGGTCGCCCGGGTCGCCGGCACCGACGAACTCCCGTCAGGCTCGACGGTGGTGCTCACGCTGTCCGGGCGGGGCGACAAGGACGTGGCCCAGGTGCGCGAGATCTTCGGCCGCGGGCGCGATGCCTGACCTCGAGAAGGAGCTGCGGTCCCGGCGCGAGCACGGACGCAAGCTCCTGGTCCCCTACCTCATGGGCGGGATGACCGAGGACTGGGGGCAGTGTCTCGCCGCCGTCGTCGACGCCGGCGCGGACGCCGTGGAGGTCGGCTTGCCGTTCTCGGACCCGATGATCGATGGGCCGGTGATCCAAGAGGCGGGGCTGCGCGCACTGACCCGTGGCGTCGTCCCGGACGAGGTCCTCGACGGCATCGCGCGGGCAGAGGTGCCGGTGCCCGTGGCGCTGATGACGTACTACAACCTGGTCTTCCGGGCCGGCCACAAGCGCATCGCCCGCTCCATGGCCGAGGCGGGGGTCAGCGGCGCCATCGTGCCGGACCTCCCCATCGAGGAGATCGGCCCGTGGGCCGCCGAGGCGGACGCGGCCGGGGTGGCCACGGTGCTGCTGGTGGCGCCGTCCACGCCGGCCGAGCGCGTCGAGCGCATCTGCGCTCGTGCCCGCGGCTTCGTCTACGCCGTGGCGCGCATGGGCGTGACGGGCGAGCGCGCCGATCTCGGCTCCGACGCCGCCCGCGTGGTCGAAGGGATCAGGGGCTGCACCGACCTGCCCGTGTGCGTCGGCATCGGGGTCTCGACCCCCGAGCAGGCGGCACAGGTGTGCGAAGTGGCCGACGGGGTCGTGGTCGGCTCCGCACTGGTGCGCCGGCTCGTCGAAGGCGAGGGACCCGAGGGTGCGGCCGCCTTCGTGGCCTCGCTGCGCCGCGCGATCGACTGAGCGGCCTCAGATCGGTTCGCCCGCCGCGCGCAGCTGGCGCTCGAGGGCCTGTGCGATGACCTGCTGGCCCATGACGGTCGGATGGGCGGCTCGCCACACGTAGCCCCGGAGCTGCGTCTCCGCCGTGCCGGCGCGCCGGACCAGCGTGGCGCAACCGGGCAGGGACGCCAGGTCGTTGCACGCCTTGGCGGCCACGATGGCCTGCACGTCGAGCGCCAGGGTGGCGTCCGGGACGGGCTGCGCGGAGAAGACCCAAGGATCGGCGGTGCACAGGCCGTGCCCGTCGAACGAGCCGGCGATGTCGATCAGGTGCACGTTGGTCACGTGGTGGACGCGCGCGTCGTCCACCGCGCCGGCGATGGAGCGGTTGAGCGCCGCCAACACGAGCTGCGCGTCGGCGGAGGTCCCGGTGGCGTTGAGCTTCAGCCCGGTGCAGACGAGGTTGGTGCCCAGGCCCGACACGCCGCTGTCGTCGGCGATCTGCGAGGGGCTGGGTATCGGCTGGTAGTAGTCGAGCACGGCGATGCGACCGGCATCGGGCGCCATGACCTCGATGGCCCGGGCCAGGCTGGTGCGGACGCGGGCGAGCTCGGCCGCGACGGCCGGCGTGACGGCCCCACCGCTGACGCACGGTGTGCCCAGCCCGATGCTCGTCCCTCCGACGCGCGCCAGCTCGGCGACGAGGCAGGAGCCGAAGTTGATGTCGTCGGCGCCGATCTGGAGCACCACGAGGCGTGCCGGGTGCAGCGCCAGATCGGCCGCGGCGATCTCGTCGCCGAGGTTTCTCGCCTGTTGCGGCGGTACGGGGCACTGCGTGTCTCGCGAGGTGTCGTCCGCCGCGTCGGCGACAGCACCGCTGATGGCCAGCTGGTCACCGGTGAGGGTGCAATTGTCCGGGCGGATCGTCATGGTCAGGCCGAGGCTGCCCGCCACCAGGCTCGGGTAGGCCTGGTCCGACGGGGCCTGCGAGACCGCCGTCGCCGGCAGCCCGTCTTGGGGCGTCCGGTTGGGGTTGGCGAGTCCGTGGCCGTACGGGACGGAGTCGCCGAGCGCGACGGCGCGGGTCGACGCCTGCGGAGACGGACCGGGTGGGGGAGTGCTCTGAGTGGCCAGGACCACGCCGCCCGCCACGAGCGCCGCCAATGCGACGGCACCGGCCACCAGCGCAAGGCGCGATCGACGCGCCGACGCGATGACGTTGCGCAGCTTTGCCACTCCACGTACCTCGGGACCTCACGCTGCCGGTCGGCGGCGGAGGGGTGACCTTACCGGCTGGGGTCAGCTCGTTGGCGGCAGGAAGACCAGGCAGCCGTTGTGGCCGCCGAAGCCGAAGGAATTCGACAGGACGGCTGACGGCTCCCACGGCCTCGGCTCGCCGTGGACGACCTGGATCGTGATCTCGGGGTCCGGCTCTTCGTAGCCCGCGGTGGGCGGGATCGTCGCGTGGTGGATGGTCAGCACCGCGGCGACGGCCTCGATCGCGCCGGCGGCCGCCAGGCCGTGTCCGGTCACGCCCTTGGTGGAGGTCACGGGCGGGCCCGGCTCGCCGAAGACCTTGGTGATGGCGCGCGCCTCCGACAGGTCGTTGAGGGGCGTCGAGGTGCCGTGCGCGTTGATGTGCCCGACGTCGTCGGGGCTGATGCCCGCATCCGCAAGCGCGAGCTCCATGCAGGCGACCGCGCCGGAACCGTCGGGAGCGGGCGCGGTGATGTGGTGGGCGTCGGCGGTGCTGGCGCCCCCCGCCACCTCGGCGTAGATCGTGGCGCCCCGCGCCACTGCGCGGTCCCAGTCCTCGAGGACGAGCGCGGCCGCCCCCTCGGTCATGACGAAGCCGTCGCGGCGCGCGTCGAAGGGACGGGAGTTGCCCGACGACGACAGCGCGGTCATGTTGCCGAACGCCGCCATGGCGACGGGCACCATGCTCGCCTCGGAGCCGCCGCCGATGGCGACATCGCAGCGGCCGGTGGCGACGAGACGCGCCGCTGCCGCCACGGCGTGCGTGCCGGCCGCGCAGGCGGTGCAGATCACCTCGGAGGGCCCGCGCCATCCCAGCCGCATGGAGATGCCGGCGGCACCCGCGTTCGCCATCATCATGGGGACGAGGCGCGGCGACACCCGTGCCGCACCTCTCGTCTGGAACACGTGCACCTGGTCGGCCAGTGACTCGAGGCCACCCACGCCCGTCGCGAAGATCACGCCGGCTTTGGCCGGGTCGACGGCAAGGTCGCCCGCGCTCTGCACGGCCATGTCCGCGGCGGCGATGGAGAACTGCGCGAAGCGGTCGAGCTGGCGCACTTCCTTGGGACCGAACCACTGGGCGGCGTCGAACCCCCGCACTTCTCCGCCCACCACCGACGGCGAGAGGAGGCCGTCCCACAGCGCGTCCACACCGACGCCGCAGCAGGTGACCGCGCCCAGCCCGGTGACCGCGACCCTCCGGCCCCGGATCGGCCCGCCGGCGCCGATGCCGAGTTGCATCAGAGCTTCGAGGAGATCAGGTCGAAGGCCTGGCCGACGGTGGTGATGTCCTCGAGCTCGGTCTCCTCGACGGTGATGTCGAAGGCCTCCTCGAGCGCCATCACGAGCTCGACCAGGTCGAGGCTGTCCGCGTCGAGGTCGTCGGCGAACTTCGCCTCCTTCGTGATCTTGTCGGCCGGCACCTGCAGTACCTCCACGGCGCACTCGCGAAACTTGTCGAACGCTGCGTCGCTGTCCACTCGTTGCTCCTTTGGTCTTTGGTTCCCAGAACGCTACAGGCCCATGCCCAGGCCGCCGTCGACTGGGACGACAGCCCCGGTCACGTATGCCGCGGCGTCCGAGGCCAGGAAGCCCACGACGTTCGCCACGTCGTCCACGCTGCCTGCTCGGCCCAGCGGCACCTGCGCGGTCATCACGGCGAGCCGCTCCTCGCCGAGGGCAGCGGTCATGTCGGTGTCGACGACGCCCGGTGCGACGACGTTGACCGTGATCTGGCGGCTGCCGACCTCGCGCGCGATGGCCCGCGCCATCCCCACCAGGCCGGCCTTGGACGCCGCGTAGTTGGCCTGCCCGGGCAGTCCGACGAACGCGCCGACCGACGACACGAAGATGATCCGCCCCCGGTGGAGCCTGACCATCTTGGCGACGGCGCGCTTGGCCACGCGGAAGGAGCCGGTGAGGTTGGCGTCGATGACGTCGAGGAAGGCCTGGTCGCTCATGCGCAACATCAACGAGTCCATGGTGATCCCGGCGTTGGCCACGAGCACCTCGACGGGCCCCCAGTGCTCCTCGATGGCCGCGAAGGCAGCCTCGACCTCGTCGCCGTTGCGCACGTCGCACCGCACCGCCAGGAAGCGCGCACGGTCGGATCCCTCCGGTGCCGTCGGTGCGTCCGCCGACCGGTAGGTCGTGGCCACCTGATCGCCGTTGCGGAGGAACCACGACACGCAGGCCGCGCCGATGCCGCGGGTCCCGCCCGTCACGAGCACGACCGCCATCAGCGCGTGTCGGGCACTCGGAGCCAGACCAGGGGCTGGCCTTCTTGCACTCGCTCGCCGTCAGCGGCCAGCCATCCGATGACCTGGCCGGCGAAGGGCGTCCGGACGTCGGAGACCCCGACCCGGCCCACGAGTTCCCCGACGTCGACTGCGGAAGGGGGCGCGTTCTCGTCGCCGGTCGTACCCGGCAGCAGCCCCGTCCCCGGGGCCTGCAGCGAGGCCTCGGGCGAGAAGATGCCGCTCGACGGGCTGACGACCACCCGTTCGGACATGTAGAGGTGCTCACCCTGGTGCAGGGCCGGCTCGGCGCGCCACGTCCCGACCGCGCTGACCTGGTCCATGAGCGTGTCGAGGTCCTCCGGCGTCGAGACCGACAGCGACTGGATCTCGGGCAGGCTCCGCTTGGCGAGGCCGCTCAGCACGCCGCCGGGCCCCAGCTCGACGAGCGAGGCCAGACCGAGCCCGGCGAAGGTCTCGAGGGTCTGTCGCCACCGCACCGGGCTGCAGAGCTGCGCCGAGAGCAGCCCCGGCCACTCGGCCGGGTCGTCGTGCACGTGGGCATCGACGTTGGCGACGACGCGCACTTCGGGCGAGAGGAAGGTGACCTCCGCGAGCGCCTTGCGCAGATCGGCCCGCGCGCCCTGCATCAGCGGCGTGTGGAACGCGCCGGACACCGGAATCGGCATGACGCGCTTTGCACCGAGACCCTTGGCGAGATCCCCGGCCAACGCCACGCCCTCATGCGTGCCGGCGATGACGACCTGTCCCGGCGCGTTGTAGTTGGCGACCCAGACGTCGCCCTCGGCCCTCTGGCACGCGGCTTCGGCGTCGTCGTCGGAGATGCCGAGGAGGGCGGCCATGGTCCCCGGTGCCTCCTCGCCGGCCCTCGCCATGGCCTGACCGCGCGCGAGGACCAGTTGGATGCCGTCCTCGAAGCCGAGGGCACCGCTCGCCATGAGCGCCGTGTACTCGCCGAGGCTGTGCCCCGCGCAGGCCGCCGGGGTCAGCCCGATGCGCTCCACTGCGTCGAGGACGACGAGGCTGAGCACCGTCGTGGCGAGCTGTGCGTTCTCCGTCTTCGTCAGTTCCTCGATCGGCGCGCGGAGCAGCAACGCGGAGAGGTCGCGGTCGGCTGCCGACGAGGCTTCCTGCACGACTTCCCACGATGGGTGCTCCACCCAGGGTTCTCCCATGCCGGCACGTTGCGATCCCTGTCCGGGAAAGGTGAACACCAACACGTGAACGACAGACTCCCATCGACGTCGGGCGGGGAACCCCCAGTGTGGCATGCCGGCGGTCGTCGAGCCCAAGCCGGACGGTCGGTGGGTTACCGGCCGGAAACATCGCCGACGCGACTCCTTCGGCGCCTGCCTCGTCGCCGAGATGGTCGGGTGGTGACACGTTCACGGCGACACCCACGGGTTTCGTCGGTCCGGCGCACGTCCGGTTGGGACAGCACGCGAACGGCAACGTCCAGTCCGTGATGGGGAGCACGCGCGGCCCACCGGATCGCGTGCGCGTCGAGGTCTAGGTGGCGGGAGGAGCGAGCACCGCCATGCAGCCCTGCAGCGCGGTGAACCCCGCCGGGTTGGCCGTGGCCGGAGGCGGCGGCGTGGTGGCGGTGGCGCCGGCGGTGCCGTTCGCCGCCGGGCTCGCGAGCGTCGTCGTCGTGGTCGTCGGTAGCGCCTGCGCCGGCGGCACCGTGGTCGTCGTCGTCGTCGTGGTGGTGGTGGTGGTGGTCGTGGTTGCGCTCGGCGGCGCCGTGGTCGACGTCGTCGTGGTCGGCGGCGGCACGACGGCAGGTGCGGCGGAGGCGACCGGCAAAGTGGTCGTCGTGGTGGTGGTCGTGGTCGTCGGTGGCGCCTGCGCCGGCGGCGCGGTGGTGGTGGTCGTCGTCGCGGCCGGTGCCGACACGGAGCCAGCGGGGGCGGCGGTCAGAACGGCCCCGGTGCACGCGCCTGCCGTCTGCATCGTGGCGACGTCGGCGACGAGCTTGGACAGCCAGTGGGTCTGTGCGGCGCCGTCCCCGTTCAATTTCGACAGCGCCGCTGCGACCGCGGTCGATGCGTCGTGCACGTGGTCCCGTGCGGTGTGGTACGCGGCGGTGGCTTCCTGGTCGCGGGTCACCAGATCGGATGCCGCGATGCTCTCGTACTGGTGTGCCACGACGCCGTCGGCGTCCGGTGGTCCGAACGGGTTGGGCGACGACCGGCCGGTGGGGAACGCGCTGCTGACGTAGAGGCCCGAGCTCACGTACGCGTCGATGGCGAAGCTCCCGAGGGCACGAACGGCCGATTCCATCGTCGTCTGGGCCCCTTGTTCGGCCACGAGCGCTGCCGCGAGGTCCTTGTTCCTCGCCGTCACCGTGTTCTGGTCGTTGCTCACCGTCAAGACGGACAGCTCGTAGGCGTGCACGTCGTTCTTCACGTTTCCGTAGACGTCGAGTGCCGAGGAGCCGGTGAGGACGGCGGTGGCGATGTTGCCGGCGGCGCCCAAGATGGCGTTCTCGTAGCAGGGCGTGCCGTTGGCGTCGGGTGCGCACCACTGGCTCTGGTCGACCGCGGCGAGGAACGCGCCCGGCGGCGACACGTTCCCGGAGTGCAACGCGGCAGTGATCGACCACATGTTCGGCTGGAAGAGCGTGGCGACGGTGGCGGCGCAGCCGCTCAACCAGTCTGCGAAGGCGGGAAAGCCGTTGGACGACATCGTCATGGGCAGCGGGTTGTTGTTGAGGTCGGTCGTGCGGCGGGTGTTGAAGGGGTTGTAGGCATTCGAGTTGTTCGTCGACCCGCCCTCGACCAACTGCCATTCGTCGAGGTCGGCGACGTTCGCCTGCGTGGCGGGTGCGGCAACCCCCTGCAAGATGCACAACTCCCAACCCCCCGGCAGCGCGGTCGCCCCGGACGCAGCCGTCGACGACACCAGGCTCGATGCCCCGATGCTCACGAGCGCGCTCACGCCGACCACCGCGGTGGCCACGACGAGTCGGACGCTGGGGAGGATGCGTGTCATGAACAGAGATCGGCGTTGCCGTTGGTGCCTGCTGGTGAACTGCGGGGACCGCCTACGTGCCGCGCTGGGCCGAAGACCCACAACATTGGCACGTTCGTTCCCCCGCGATCTATCGGCAATTGTGCCTTTTTTCTTGATCCCCCGTTGCGGAGGGTGGCCGAACGTCCGGCCGTGACGTCCCAGCTGAGCGGGTCGTTCCGGCTCCTCGCTGCTCCTCGCCGGTCGGATTAGCCTCCCCCCGCGGCCGCCCGGGCGAGCGCGGCGAAGGTCGGTGCGCCGGCTTCGAGGGGCACCCGGGCGCTCGTGGCGACGAAGCTGATGGCGTGGTACCAGCCGCACAGCAGGAGGAGATCGAGCAGGTGCGCCTCCGGGAAGTGCGACGCCAGCTCGTCCCACAGCCGATCCGGGATGTCGGCGTCGTCGTGCAGGGCGTCCACGGCACGGATGAGCGCGCGGTCCCGCGGGTCGGTCCAGCAGTCGTCGTCGGCCGACCCGCCGGCGAGGGAGGCCACCTGTCGCGGGTCGAGCCCGACGCGTTCGGCGAAGAAGGCCACGTGCACGCCGAGCTCGTACTCGCAGCGGCACCGGGCGCACGTCCGGTCGACGACGATCTCCCGGTCGCGCATGGAGAGCGACAGCCGGAGACCGAGCTCGTAGGACCCCCAGGTGTGCATGGCGTCGGTCATCGCTGCGTTGCGCACGAACGTCCGGAACAACGCGATCGGCGGCACGCCCGGCGGCATCATCCTCGTGAGGCGGACCTCGGTCTCGGGGTCGAAGGGGGGCTCCATCGGGGCGATCCGGGGTGGTGTTACGATTTCCGTACTCATGCCTCCGCAGCGTACGTTACGAAAATCGAAACGTCAACCCCCGCCCCTCCCCGGGAGCCCCGTCCGCGGGTCGACGACCGGCCGTCCGCTCATGGCCGCGCTCGATCTGCTCGGCCGGCGCTGGTCGCTTCGGGTCCTCTGGGAGCTCCGCGACGGCCCGGTGGGCGCGCGGACGCTGCGCGAGCGCTGTGACGCCATGTCCCCCAGCGTCCTGTACCAGCGCCTCGGCGAGCTGGCGGACGCCGGGCTCATTGCGCAGGGGGCCGACCAGCGCTACGAGCTCACCGACATCGGCCACTCGCTCGGCACCGCCCTGGAGCCGCTCGACCAGTGGTCCCGCCGCTGGGCCAGGACGACCGGTGCGGGGTGACACCGGAGGGCGCCGGCCGCACGGTGGCGCCGCCGCGTCACGCGCCGCGCACGAACCACCCGAACTTGGGTGCCCGGAGCGGGACTTGAACCCGCACGTCCTTTCGGACAACGGCTTTTGAGGCCGCCGCGTCTGCCGATTCCGCCATCCGGGCCGGAACGCCAGAGCGTACAAGCTCGGGGAACGCCGCCCGGCTCTACGGTTGGAGTCGTGGCCGCCACGGGACGAGCACAGGAGCACGCGGCCGCGCACTCCCGGACGCACCACACCGCATGAGGCTCGAGGGCGTCGAGCTGGTGCGGGTCGACGTCCCCTTCCGCCGCGACATCGGCACTGCCGCCGGCGTGCACCGGGTGCGCCCACTCCTCTACGTGCGCGTCGTGTCCGACCAGGAGGAGGGGTGGGGGGAGTGCGCCGCCATGGCCGGACCGACTGCGGTCGACCCCGCACTCGACGACGTCGAGGCGGCTGCGGCCGCACGCGGCGTGGACCGCCTGCGCGCCGCCAGCGCGGCCCGCCGGGGCCGGCTCCCCGCCGCGGCCGAGGTGCCGCAGCTCTTCGCGACCTCCGCCGTCGACCGCATGCTCGCCGCCGCCTTCGAGATGGCCGTCGCCGACGCAGAGCTGCGCGCCGCAGACCGATCCCTGGCCGAGTCACTCGGCGTGGCTCCCGGGTTCGAGGCCGTGCCCGTCGGTGCCGTCGTCGGCATCCCTGCCGGTCGCGACCTCGGTGTGCTGCGGGCCGAGGTCGACCGGGTGGTGGCAGAGGGCGCGGCGCGCCTGCGCCTCAAGATCGAGCCCGGCTGGGACACCGAGCCGGTCCGGCTCGTGCGCGCCGAGCATCCCGATCTGGTTCTGCAGGTCGACGCCAACGGCTCGTACCGCCTCGAGCCCGAACACCTTGCGGCGTTGGCGCGCCTTGCCGATTTCGGTGTGGTCTGCATCGAGCAACCTCTTCCACCCGCGGACCTGGTGGCCCTGGCCGAGTTTGCTGCCGTCCTGCCGCTGCCCGTGTGCCTCGATGAGTCGCTCTCCACCCCGCGCCGCGTGC
>Ga0207761_1000661_pt1 | contig 11986 bp, 12 predicted proteins | sample LuqExpMetageno34_FD_187792 | JGI IMG/M metagenome (GOLD analysis project Ga0207761, IMG submission 187792) | Tropical forest soil microbial communities from Luquillo Experimental Forest, Puerto Rico - Sample 34 (SPAdes) | ecosystem: Environmental > Terrestrial > Soil > Tropical forest ... | reverse complement strand
GAACACGCCGGCCGCCATCGGCCGCGGTATCAGCGTCGCCGTCGGAAACGCCAAAGTCTCCGCGCGCCAGCGCAAGCTCGCCTCCGCGCTGCTCGCCACAATCGGCACGGTCGAATGGATTAGGGACGAGGCGCTGATCGACGCGGTCACCGCCTTATCCGGCTCCGGTCCGGCCTATGTCTTTTTGCTGAGCGAAGCAATGACCAAGGCCGGCATCGCCGCCGGCCTGCCGGCCGAGCTGGCGGGGCGGCTCGCGCGCGAGACCATCGCCGGCTCCGGCGAACTGTTGCACCGCTCCACGCTCGACGCCGCCACGTTGCGGCAGAACGTGACGTCGCCCGGCGGCACCACTGCCGCCGCGCTGGAGGTGCTGGTGGGACCAGGCGGCTTCGATGACCTGCTGACCAAGGCGGTCGCAACCGCCACCCGTCGTTCGCGCGAGCTGGCCGGTTGATCCCGTAACCCGCCCTAGAACGGTCGTCTTTGCGGCCCTAAATTAAAGGCGGTTGAACAATCCGAGGAGGTCGTCATGGCCCGCAAGCAGAAGCGTCAACGGCAAACTCCGCCTGCCGCGCCGCGTGGCACAGCCGACCGTGACAAGGCGATCGATGCGCTGATGGCGTTGCTTGCCGAGCATCCCTTCGAGGACGTGGGACTGGCCGAAGTCGCAGGCCGTGCCGGCCTCAAGCTGTCGCAATTGCGCGCCGAGTTCGGTTCCACGTTGGCGATCCTTGCCGGCCATATCAAGGAAATCGACCGCGTGGTGCTAGCTGGTAGCGACAGCGACATGAGTGACGAACCGGCGCGCGAACGCCTGTTCGACGTCCTGATGCGCCGGCTGGAGGCGCTGGCGCCTTACAAGCAGGCGGTGCGCTCAGTGATGCGGTCAGCTCGGCGCCATCCCGGCCTCGCCTTCGCGCTCAACGCCATGGCTGTACGCTCGCAGTTCTGGATGCTGGAGGCTGCCGGCATCACCGCGTCCGGCCCGCGCGGCGCCTTGCGCGCGCAGGCTGCAGCCCTGATGTTCGCGCGCGTGCTGTCGGTTTGGGTGGATGATGAGGAGCCCGGCCTCGATCGCACCATGGCTGCGCTCGATCGAGCGCTCGCCAGCGCCGAACGCTGGGCTAGCGTCCTCGACGACCTGTGCGCGATCCCCTGCGCGTTGCGCGGCCCGCGCCAGCGTCGCCGTTGGCGGGACGAGGAAGAAGCGGAAGCGGCTTAGCATTCGCCCGCTCATTCTCGCGCAAGCGAAAATCCTAATATATGCGCTTGCAGATCTTGTCCTGGATCCATGCTTTCGCGTGGACGAGTGGCCCTTATTATACCGGTATGCGCACCGTCGCGCGTAATCCGCCAAGCGGGCTATCGCCCAGCATGACGTCGCCGCCGTGCGAGCGCGCGATATCGCGCGCAATTGCCAGCCCGAGACCAGTGCCGCCCTCGTCCTGATTGCGCGCATCATCAAGCCGTAGGAACGGCTTGAACACCTCCTCGCGCAGCCCAACAGGAATGCCTGGCCCGTCGTCGTCCACGGTCACGGTGAGATAGCGATGGTCGCGGTGGCCGGCGATCGCGATCGAGGACGCGAAGCGTGCGGCGTTGGAAACCAGATTGGCGAGGCACCGCTTGAAGGCGGCCGGACGGACGGTGACGATTGGCGGCCCATGAAATATGACGGTTGCCTTGTGGCCGTGACGTTCGGCGTCCAGCCTCAGTTCCTCGAGGAACGCGGCCATGTCCGTGGGCGCCGACTGCTCGCCGAGGTCACCGCGCGCGAACGCAAGATAGGCCTCCAGCATGCGTGCCATCTCGTCGACGTCCTTTTTCATTGCCTCGGCTTCCGGCGAATTGCCGATCAGCGCCAGCTCGAGCTTGAAGCGCGTCAGCACCGTACGCAGATCGTGCGATACGCCGGCGAGCATGGCTGTACGCTGCTCGATTGCTCGCTCGATGCGCGTCTTCATCTCGATGAAGGCCTGCGCCGCGCGCCGCACCTCGCGAGCGCCGCGAGGACGATAGTTCGGTACCTCGCGACCCTTGCCGAAGCTTTCGGCGGCGTCTGCCAACTTCAGGATCGGCTTGATCTGGTTGCGCAGGAAGATGACGGCGACGCTGATAAGCACCACCGCCGTGCCGACCATCCAAAGCAAGAAAATCTCCGAATTCGAGGCATAGGCGGCGCTGCGGCGCGCGAACACCCGCATAACGGTGTTGTCGAGCTGCACGCGGATCTCGACCAGCGCCGACTTGCCGACGGTATCGATCCAGAACGGCCGCCCGATCTGCTTACGCAACTCCTCCGACAGCGCCTGGTCGAGCAGCGAGAAGAACGGCTTTGGTCCTGGCGGCGGCATCTCACTTAGGGGCAGGAAATCGACCGCCAGCCCGAGCCGCTCCTGCGCAATCTTCCGGATCAGCGCCTGGTCGGCGTCCTGGGGATAGCCGCGATTGACCTCAATCAGCGCCGCAATATCCTGCACCACCCCCGCCGACAGCCGTCGGGTGACAACATTCCAGTGCCGCTCCATAAACACGAAAGCGATCACAGATTGCAGGATCACCATTGGCAAGATGATGATCAGCAGCGCGCGAGCATAAAGCCCCTTCGGCATCACGCTGGCATGAAGCCAGCGGCTCATCCGCCGCCACGCTTCCGGTATCTGCGCGAGCGCCGCATGGATGCGACGGATCGGCGGGATCGAATCATACCAGCGCCATGCTTCCGCGATCCGCTCCAGCGCCGTGCGGATGGTGGCGATGCCGGCATCTAGGCTGGTCATGTGGTAATCACCAGCCGGTAGCCGATGCCACGCACAGTCTGCACGAACACCGGATTGGCGGGATTGCGTTCGATCTTGCGGCGCAAGCGATTGACCTGCACGTCGACCGCGCGTTCACTGACCGTGCCACCATTGCCGGCGAGTGCCATGCGAGATACGGTTTCGCCTGGCGTGGCCGCGAGGATCCGCAGCATGTCGCGTTCGCGATCGGTCAAGCGGATCACTTCCTCGCCGCGCCGCAATTCGCCGCGCGCCAAATGATAGACGAACGGGCCGAAGCTGACCTGCTCTATCGGCGGGGCTACGGTCGGCTGCGTGCGCTTGAGGATGTTAGCGATGCGCAGCGACAGTTCGCGCGGCTCGAACGGCTTCGACAGATAGTCGTCGGCGCCGATCTCGAGACCCTTGATGCGGCTCTCGGCAGCGTCGCGCGCGGTCAGCATTAGGATTGGCACGTTCGAACTGCGGCGCAGCGCCTTGGCAAAATCGAAACCGGATTCGCCGGGCATCATCACGTCGAGGATCAGCAAGTCGAAGCTTAGACCGTTGAGCTTGGCGTGTGCGGCTGCTGCGCTTTCGGCAGTGCTAACACGGTAGCCCTCGTTGCTCAGGAAGCGCGATAGCAGATCGCGGATGCGGCGGTCGTCATCGACTACCAGCAAATGCGGCGCATCGTCCGGAAGCTTGGCGGGCACGATCATCGGCCAAGCTGCTCCTCTGAAATACTAGCCACGCTTGGTGGCACGGTCGGCGCGCGCGATCAGACGCAGCACGCCTTCACGATTGTCGCCGTCGATCATGGCAGTGAGGAAGCGGCGCGCCGCCTCATGCGCGCCGGGGCCGAGTTCGCCGAACGCGCGGGTGATGCGCACGGTCTGCAAGTTGGCGAGCTTAAGTGCCAGCGCCTCACCCTTTGGGGTCACATAGAGAAGCCGCTGCCGGCGGTCTAATGCACCTTCCTTTTGTAGCACGAAGCCTTGATCGACCATCTGCTTGAGCACGCGGCCGAGCGACTGCTTGGTAATGTTGAGGATGTCGAGCAGGTCGGCGACCTTCATGCCGGGATTGCGGTTGACGAAGTGCAACACCCGGTGATGGGCTCGGCCGAAGCCAAACTTGGAAAGCACCTCGTCCGGATCGCCGACGAAGTCGCGATAGGCGAAGAACAAGAGTTCGATAATGTCCCAGGTCGGCTCGCCGCTGACGGCCGTGGCCTGGCTGGGCAGGCGTTCGGAAAGCCCAGAATCAGCCGGGGCAAATTTAGCAGTTACATTTATGTCAGCCATGTTGACATATTTTGATTTTATGTTACAAAATCTAGCCCAAGAACGAAAGGATCGTACCGAAAACGGCCCTTTCGGCTCCGGCGATAGGGCCGGTCCGGCCCCATTCATACCGGGTGTTGCCCGGCGACGCAAAGTGTTGGAACACGCGAAAAAAATGCGCCATCACAACGACGCATGGATGAAATGGCCCGCCAAACGGCCGGGCGAAGGAGATGACGATGGCGGCGCAATCCTACGACCGGCTCGAAGGGACGATCTGGTACGACGGCAAGCTGGTGCCCTGGGAGCAAGCCAATCTGCACGTGCTCAGCCACGGACTTCACTATGCCAGCTGCGTGTTCGAGGGCGAGCGCGCCTATGGCGGTCACATCTTCAAGTGCACTGAGCACTCCGAGCGGCTGAAACGCTCCGCCGAGGTTCTCGATTTCGAGATCCCTTATTCGGTCGCGGAGATCGACGCTGCCAAGAAGCTGGTGGTCGACAAGAACGGCAAGAAGGAAGCCTATGTCCGCCCGGTCGCCTGGCGCGGCTCAGAGATGATGGGCGTCTCGGCGCAAAACAACAAAATCCATCTCGCTATCGCCAGCTGGGAATGGCCGAGCTATTTCGATCCCGAGCAGCGGCTCAAGGGCATCCGACTTGACCTCGCCGAATATCGCAGGCCCGATCCGAAGACGGCGCCCTGCCGCGCTAAGGCGGCCGGGCTCTACATGATCTGCACCATTTCCAAGCATCGCGCCGAGCGGCGCGGCTATGCCGATGCAATGATGCTGGACTGGCAGGGCCGCGTTGCCGAATGCACCGGCGCAAATATCTTCTTCGTCAAGGACGACAAGATTCACACGCCGATCGCAGACTGCTTTCTGGACGGTATCACCCGCCAAACCGTGATCGGGCTGGCGCGCAAGCATGGCATCCAGGTGATCGAGCGTCGCATCCTGCCGGATGAGCTCAACGACTTCTCGGAATGCTTCATCACCGGCTCGGCTGCGGAGGTCACCGCAGTGTCGGAGATCGCGCAGTGGAATTTCAATCCCGGCGGCATCACGAAGACCCTGATGGACGACTATGCCGCCGAAGTGAACGCGCTCGGCAACGCAGCGGCGGCCTGAAGCTTAACCGTTATCCTTTGTCGCTGCCATATAACCCGCCGGTTCCTCCGGCCGCAAAAGCGTGACATAACGCACGCGATTGAATGCCGCAAAGCGGTCCATCCGCTCATCGAGCACGCGGTGGCGGCTTCTGGACGCGTGGCGTAGCAACATTTCTCCCTTGCTATCGAACACAACGAAGCCAATATGGAAGTAATCCAAGTTCGGCCGCAGCGTGATGAAGCCGATGATATCGCCGGTCGCGAGCTGCTTTCGGTTCGCTAGGAAGGTAGCGCGTGGGATCACGGTCATCGCAAATTTCCGCCGCCCAAGATCACGGTGCCAATAGACCGTCTTGTTGAGCTTCACCGCGCCGTCCATCACAATCGCGCGGCAGTTCTTATTTTCGATATTATGCTGACTCCATTCGAAGAAGTAATGATTGCGCTCAGGCCAGGTCACGATGCCGTTGCGGTAACGGATTCCGCGCAGCACCTGCTCGAATTCAGCGATATCGTGAGCAATCGACGCCGCCAATACGGTTTCGCAGAAGGTGACGCAATCGAAGGCATCATCGCGCACGACAAATTGTTCCGCACGCTTTGGTCCACCGATTAGCGTATAATCTAGATAGGTCGTGCCGCGCAGCGCACGCGAGATGAAATCGATGCGTTGTGCTACTGTCGGCAGCGCTTTCGCCTCGCCGATAAGAAGCGCGATACGAGCTTCAGCCGCTCCGCTCGGCGCAGCAGCCAAAGCCGCGCTGCCTGCCAGGACTTGCAGCATCGTTCGCCGGCTAATAATCCGCATGCTCATTCCCGCACAACCAGGAGCCGATCCGTTCCAGATTCAGCGCCCCACACTTCGCCGCGGCGGCCGTGCAGCTGGCGCACCGAAGCGCCGCGCCGGCTGCTCGGGAAGCTCTCAAACTTTTCGGTCACCGGATCAAAGCGATGGATCGCGTTTGCGATGAAGTCGCTGACCCAGACCTTGTCTTTGTCGTCGACATATATCGCGTAGCAGCCGGACTTGGATCTCGGCAGCGGCCAGACTTTCCAGGATTTGGACATCGGATCGAAGCGGGCTACTTCGCCGGTGAGCCAGAAGCTCAACCATAGAAGGCCTTTGGAGTCCGACCAGATGCGGCGCGGGCCGACGCCGGGCTTGGGCGGCGGCACCACCAGGGCGTCGCCGCTGACGGTGTCGATCTTGGCGATATGATCGCCGGCGAGCGAGGCGTACCAGACCTCACCATTCGGCGTGGTGGTGATGCCATAGGGGCCGGCGCCCCTTGGCGCCCTCCAGGCCTGCACCTTGCCGGTTGCCGGATCGACGCGGCCGTAGACGCCGCTCTGCCCAGTGAACCAGAGGATGCCTTTGCGGTCGAAAGTCGCGGAGTTGAGATTGGCGTCAGGAAATTCCTTCGGTAGCGGGAACAGCTTCACCGCCTTGGTCGCCGGATCGAAGCGCGCGATCGCGTTTTGTCCGCCTTCGGTGATCCAGGCCGCACGGTCGGGTCCGACGATAACGCCGTGCGGCGCGGCGTCGCGCCCAAGCGATATTTGCGTCACTTTGCCAGTCTTCGGATCAAGGATGCCAAGCGCGCCCTGACTCTGCGCCGTGTACCACACGGTACCGTCGGGCCCCGGCGCCACGTCATGCGGATGCGCGCCGCGTGACACCTCGTAATAGGAGACCTGCGCTGAGCGCGCCGGATCGCTCGCAAGCGCTACGAATGCGACTGCCGCGACCACGATGGGGATCATGTTGCCCACTCCAGCCGTTTGCGCGTGATCTTATCCGAGAACCAGGTACCTCTTTTCGGGATCATGCGCCGATCTGCTATTCTGCCGCGTCCCGCCCGACCGCCTTCCAACGCTCAGCGGCTCTGTCGTCGCTGACCTTAGCCTCGACCCAACTGGTCCCACCGGACTTCTCGACCTGTTTCCAGAACGGAGCGCGGGTTTTCAGATAATCCATCAGGAATTCAGCCGCGGCGAATGCTGCCTCGCGATGCGACGACGCCGTAATCACCAGCACGATGTCTTCGCCCGGCACGATGCGTCCGTGGCGGTGAACGACGGTAACGCCCAACAGTGGCCAGCGCGCACAGGCCTCGTTTACGTGGCGCTCTATCTCCGCCTCCGCCATTCCGGGATAATGTTCGAGCGTGAGCGCAGCAATCGGCTCGCCTTGTTCGTTGTCGCGGCAGACGCCTGTGAAGCTGACCAGGGCGCCAATATCGCTGCGGCCGCGCGTGAGCTTGGCCGCTTCCGCGGCGGCGTCGAAAGGCTTGCGCTGCAGACGCACAGTTGACGAGATGGCCATGCCGATAATGTACCGCGCCGGAGCAGACGAGGCTATCCGCCAGTCATCGGCGGAAAAAATGCGATTTCACCGGCGCTTTTGATGGCCGCATCGGGCTTTACATGCGTGTGGTCGATGGCTGCTCGGATAACCTTCGGATTATCGAAAGCATAGGCGTATTCCTCGCCGCGTGAGGATAGCCACGCTATCAATTCGGCCACAGTGTCGACGCCCGGCGGAACATCTATGTCTTCCTCGGGCTTGCCGACACGCTCGCGCACCCAGGCGAAATACCGAATTTTCATTCTTCAATCATATAGTGCAGGCTGGCGCGTAGATAGTCCCAGCCAGTATACAGCGTGAGGAGCGCCGACAGCCACAACAGCGTAATGCCGATCTCAGTGGTCAACGGCAATATCTTGTCGCCGGCTTCGCCCGCGATCAGGAAGCCGATGGCGACCATCTGTCCGATGGTCTTCCACTTGGCAAGTTTGGTTACCGGCACGCCAACTCGGAGCTCGGCGAGATATTCGCGCAGGCCCGACACCAGTATTTCGCGGCATAAAATGATGACCGCGGCGAGTAGGGTCCAGCCGCGGATAGTGTCTTCCGCCGCCAGCATCAGCAAGCACGACGCCACCAGCAGCTTGTCCGCGATCGGGTCGAGCATGCGGCCGAGCGACGATTGCTGACCCCACGTGCGCGCGAAATAACCGTCAAGAATGTCGGTGACGCCGGCGGCGATGAAAATCGCCAGCGCGACCCAGCGTAACCACAAGCCGCCCCCGAAAATGCTCTGCCAGTACATCAGAGCCACCACCACCGGCACGGCGGCGATGCGGGCATAGGTCAAGAGGTTCGGGAGCGCCAGCGGGCGCGCCGGCAATGATCTGGAACTGACGGCATTCATCGCGGCTAAAGAACACCCGGGCCGGGGCAAGGTCAACCGTGCAGCCGCCGGCAATCCGCCACGATTCCCAGAGTTCATTGAATGGGCGGCTTGGGAAACTTGGCCGTGCCCGGCTCCATCACGAAGGCCTGATCGACCGAATACCATTCGCCTGTCACATCGCTTGCCGGCGCTGGCCCGTCGTGGCGTACGAAGTTTCCGATGAGCGCGCGGGTGACTCCGAACTGCACGTCGCTCTCCAGCCGCTCGTCGTCATTGACGTAGATCTGCGAGATCAGCGTCTTGAAGCCTTCTTTAAAGATCAGGAAATGCAGGTGGGCTGGTCGATAATGGTGCCGCCCAGTGGCGCGTACCAGATCCCCGACTGGCCCATCGATCGGAATTGGATAGCCGGCCGGCTTGACGCTGCGGAAGGCGAAACAGCCCTCAGCGTCGGTCATGAACTTGCCGCGCAGATTCATCGGCACCTGCTTGGGGTCTTGCTGCTCGTAGAAACCTTCCGGCGAAGAATGCCAGACGTCGACTTCGGCGCCGGCGATCGGCTTACCAGCCTGGTCGCGCACCACAGCGTTGGCGAACAGCGCTGGCCCAGGCGTCGGCGAGCGTACAATCGAGCCGCCGTTCTCGGTGCGCGGCGAATTCATTCGCCAGAACGGCCCGAGCAGGTTCGCAGTCGTCTCGGTCTGGCCCTTGTTGCCGTTATTGAGCAGACAAATCAGCGTGGAGAAGCCGAGCGAGCCGGACATCAGCACCGCTTCGTTGTGGGTGTCGGTGGTCCGCTGCCCGAGCTGGATGACGTAATTCACCGCGGTCTGGAATTCCTCTTCGGTCAGATGCACTTCACGCGCGAAGGTATGCAGGTGCTTGACCAACGCAATCAAGATTTCCCGCACGCGCGCATCCGCCGTTTTCTTGAACGCGTCTACTACCACGTTGGTGACGTCCTCTTGTCGTTGGATGATCATTCCGTGCCCTACTCGCTCGCGCCGGCCCGCTAGTGGACCAGCTCATGGAAAAACTCATATATCTTTCGAGCGGTCTCCGCATTGATTCCAGGCACCTGCACAAGGTCGGGCAGCGAGGCACGCTCGATGGCTTTCACCGTGCCGAAATGCCGGAGCAGCGCGCGCTTGCGCGTCGGGCCGATGCCGGAGATTTCCTGCAAGCCGGCTTCGCGGATATCCTTTTTGCGCCGTGTGCGATGCGAGCCCACGGCAAAGCGGTGGGCCTCGTCGCGCAGCCGTTCGACGAAATACAAAAGAGGATCCCTCGGAGGCAGCTTGAACGGCTCGCGTCCTTCCATGAAGAAGGTTTCGCGTCCGGCTTCGCGATCGGGCCCCTTGGCGATAGCGACCATTGGCACATCGGTCACTCCGAGCGCGGCCAGCGTATCCTGCGCCGAGCGGAGCTGCCCCTGTCCGCCATCGATAAGCAGCAGATCGGGCCAGGGCTGATCCTCCTGCTCGCCTGCATTGTCGGCCGGTGATTGGCGCGGGCTTTCCGCCAGCAGGCGCTTGAACCTTCTCTGGAGAACTTCGCGCAGCATGCCGTAGTCGTCGCCGGGTGTCAGCTCGGCCGAGCGGATATTGAATTTGCGATACTGGTTCTTGCGAAAGCCCTCCGGCCCCGCCACCACCATAGCGCCAACTGCGTTCATGCCACCTATGTGACTGTTGTCGTAGATTTCGATGCGGCACGGCGTCCGCGGTAACCCGAATGTTTCGGTCAGCGCTTTCAAGAGCTTCTGCTGCGATGACGTGTCAGCGAGCTTGCGCGCCAGCCCCTCGCGTGCATTGGCGAGTGCATGCTGCATCAGCTCCTTGCGCTCGCCGCGCTGCGGCACACCGACCTCGACCTTGCGTCCGCTATTTGTGGAAAGCGCCTGCGCCAGCAGGTCGCGCTCGTCGAAGTCATGCGACACCAGCACCAGCCGCGGTGGCGGCTTGTCGTCGTAGAACTGCGCCATGAACGCGCCTAGGACGTCAGCCGGCCCGAGCGTGCGGTCGGCTTTTGGGAAATAGGCGCGGTTACCCCAGTTCTGTCCGGTGCGGAAGAAGAATACCTCGACGCAGTTGTAGCCGCCCGCCTGATGCAGCGCGAACACGTCGGCTTCTTCGACGTTGCGTGGATTGATGCCCTGATGCGACTGAATCGCCGACAGCGCCGCGAGCCGGTCGCGATAGATCGCCGCACGCTCGAAGTCGAGCGCCGCCGATGCCGTGTCCATTTCACCGGCCAGCTCCTTTTGCACCGCTTGGCTGCGGCCGGAGAGAAATTCGTTGGCCTCGCGCACTAGTTCCGCATAGCCCTTAAAATCGATTGCCTGCGTGCAGGGCGCCGAGCAACGCTTGATCTGATAGAGCAGGCACGGCCGCGTGCGCGCCTCAAAAAACGAATCCGAACAAGAGCGTAGCAGGAATGCGCGTTGCAGCGCATTGATGGTACGGTTGACCGCACCGGCATTGGCGAACGGCCCATAGTAATGGCCCGGCCGCGCGCGTGCGCCGCGATGCTTCAGGATCTGCGGCGCCCAGTGGTCGGAAGTGATCAGGATATAGGGAAACGACTTGTCGTCGCGCAGCAGCACGTTGAAGCGCGGGCGCAAGCGCTTGATCAGATTGGCTTCCAGCAGCAGCGCTTCGGTTTCGGTCTTGGTGCTGACGAACTCCATCGTCACCGTGACGGCGATCATGCGAGCGATGCGGTTGTCATGCCCGGTTGGCCGCGTATACGCGAGCACCCGCTTCTTGAGGTTCTTGGCCTTGCCGATATAGAGGACCTCACCCCGGTCGTCGATCATGCGGTAGACGCCGGGCGCCGACGGCGCAAGCTTAGCGAAGCGCGCGATCGCGGCGCGGCCGGTGGCGAGCGTGCCGGCCAGATGCTCCCCGAGTTCGAGCTCGGGCAGCGTCGACTCTTCGTCCTCGTCGCGGAGTTCGCTGATCGGATCGATGTCTTTGGGCACGCCGCTCATGATAAACACATAATATATGCAAGCGCGGAAGCTACTCCGCGATATCGCTGTCGGCGGTGCGCCAGGACAGGTGCTGCCCGCCATCGACCGCAATGGTGACGCCGGTGACACTGTGCGCCTGCGCCAAGTACAAGACTCCGGCGGCAATTTCTTCCGGGCCCGGCCCGCGTCGCAACGGCAAAGCCGCCGTTTGGGCAGCAAATTGCGCCTCGGTCTGTCGCGGACTCGGCAATGTCGGACCAGGCGCCACCGCATTGACCCGTAGTCTCGGCGCTAGCGCCTGTGCCAGCGTGACGGTCGCGGTCTGCAGCGCGCTCTTGCTTAGCGTGTAGGAGAGGAAGCGCGGCGTCGGCTTGAGCACCCGCTGATCGAGAATATTGACGATCGACGCATTGGCGCCCGCCGGAACCTGCGCGGCAAAAGCTTGCGCCAGAAACAACGGCGCCGCCAGATTAACCGCCAGCGTGCGTTCGAACTGCGCGCGTTCGAGATTCTCGATCTCGTCGGGCTCGAATTCGGACGCGCTGTTGACCAGCAGCGTCAGCGGCCCGAACGCCGCCGCAGCCGGCACCAGCCCCCGCACTGCTTCGGAATTGACGAGGTCCGCCAGCACGACGCTGGCGCGTCCGCCATTGCCG
>Ga0207761_1000659_pt1 | contig 12007 bp, 11 predicted proteins | sample LuqExpMetageno34_FD_187792 | JGI IMG/M metagenome (GOLD analysis project Ga0207761, IMG submission 187792) | Tropical forest soil microbial communities from Luquillo Experimental Forest, Puerto Rico - Sample 34 (SPAdes) | ecosystem: Environmental > Terrestrial > Soil > Tropical forest ... | reverse complement strand
GCCCCTTCCGATCGGCGTTTTCGAGCAAACCGATTAGCTCCAAAGCCTGCGGTGTCGGCCTCCCGTTGCGAATCCACCCGAGCCGATTATCTGCGGCCGTATAGAATCCGTGAACCCCTTCGAGCCGGTCCGAGAAATTCGGCCACCGCAAATCCGCGAGCCGGCTGCCAGCGAGAATCGCGCTTAACTCCGCGGTCCCTTCAGCGCTGAGAGTTTGCGGACTATCTTGAGGCACCCCGGCGGAACCACCAGACATCTGCCCGCCACTCGGCAGAATCCTGCTACAGCACGCCAACCCCATCGCGAGCGCCACAACCGCCACCCATCGCGTGTTCATGTTTCTGAACTCCCGGCCAGTTTTCTAGGAATTCACTCGCAGCACCGCGGCCCCTGGGATCGCATCATTTTTCAACGCGTTCAGGGCCTGGTTTGCTTCGCTCAGCGGATACACTCGGACGTGCGTTCGAACGGGAATTTTGGCGGCCAGGTCCAAAAACTCTTCCCCATCCTGACGCGTGTTGTTCGCGACGCTGCGGATCATCCGTTCCTGATAGAGGAGATCATAGCTGAAAGAGGGGATCGGACTCATGTGAATTCCCCCTAAGATCAGCCGCCCGCCTTTCCTCAGCGCCTTCAACGCCGCCGGCACAATTTCACCCGCCGGCGCAAACACGATCGCGGCGTCCAACTTTTCCGGCGGCGCGTCCAAGGTCCCGCCTGCCCATTTTGCTCCCAATTCCATGGCCAACTTTTGATGCCGTTCGTCGCGGGTGGATGCAAAAACATCTGCTCCCCAATAGCGCGCCACCTGGATCGCCACATGCGCGGCTGCGCCGAACCCGTAGAAGCCCAGCTTGCCGCCCCTTTCCACCTGCGCCATCCGCAAACAGCGGTAGCCGATAATTCCCGCGCACAACAGCGGCGCGGCCTGCTCGTCCGGAAATCCTTCCGGCATCGCATAAATAAATGACTCCGGGGCCACAATGGACTCCGCGTATCCGCCGTTCGCCGTGTATCCCGTAAACTCGGGCGAGTCGCACAGATTCTCTTCACTACGCCGGCAGTACACGCAGGTGCCGTCCGTCTTGCGCAGCCACGCGATCCCTACCCGTGCTCCTATCGCAAATCGTCTTGCACCCTCGCCGCATTCCTCGACGGTCCCCACTACTTGGTGGCCCGGGATCACCGGTGACTTTTTCGGAGGCAATTCCCCCTCGATCACGTGCAAATCCGTTCGGCAGACCCCGCACACGTGCACACGCACGCGCACCTCACCGGCTCCCGGTCGCGGGTCTTCGACATCCGCGTATTGCAGTGGGTTTGATTCGATTCTTGCGGGTGTGCGGAGCAAACAGGCCTTCATTTCCAGGTCCTAACGTCTATCAGCAGTTCCTGCTTCGCACACCCGATCAGGCGGCCAACACACGCGTTACCTATATAGTACCCCTAACTTCACCTCCGAATCCATCTCTCCAATCTGCCAATAACGTAATGAAGACAAGGGTTGGGTGCCGCATCCCAGCGGTTTTCAGGGTGCGGATTGTGACTCTGCATTCGCATACCTCGGCACCGATTGCCGGAACCAGGAACAGCAGCGTTGTCCTTCCCGCGCGGAGCAACTCGGTCCTCTGCTTGCTTTCCTCTCCTGAAGCCCGTAGTCTTGAAAATTCTATGGACATGTTCGACGAGCGCTATCTTCTTCTGGGCTTCATCTACTATGTCGCGTTCCTTTTCTCGACGACCTGCCATGAAGCCGCCCATGCACTGGTCGCCAAGCTCGGTGGCGACTTGACTGCGGCCGAAGGTGGCCAGGTCAGCTTGAACCCCATTCCGCACATTCGCCGCTCTCCCTACGGCATGGTGGTTTTTCCGCTGCTCAGCTTCTTTCTCCTCCACGGCAGCATGATCGGCTTCGCCAGCGCTCCTTATAATCCGGATTGGGCACGTCGCCACCCGCATCGCTCGGCTCTCATGGCCTTGGCAGGACCTGCGACCAACTTCGCGCTGATGCTCCTCGCGGCGCTGGCCCTTCGCATGGGCGCTTCCTACCACTTCATTCACATTGGCCGCACGTTTGCCGACACCGACTTCGCGGCGAATGTACTTCTGGCCATGTTTTCACTGAACCTGCTGTTGGGTGTCTTCAATCTGCTTCCAGTGCCGCCTCTCGACGGGAGTTCCGCCATCATGCTGCTCATGCCCGAAGGTTCGGCCCGCGGCTATTTCGACTGGATGCGCACTGGCACCTTTGCCATGCCCGGACTGCTAGCTGGATTGCTCATCTTTCGCTACATCTTTCCGCCGATTCAGGAAGTCGTCGAAAGATCCTTACTTTTCTAATTTCCGGCATTCACGATCTCTTATCTGCGTCACTCCGGCACAGCAACCCGCCTCTCTCTCTGTTTTGGACAAATCCCTACCAACCTCCTCTGTTATCTTCCGCGATTCTCTTCATTTATCGAGCATCGCGTGGCAGACAATTTGCTCTCTTCTGCTCCGAGGTGGGTATGCAGATTCTCGAAGGTCTGCCGGCTACGGATAAGCTTTCGCGTGGAAGTCTCCGGCTGGGATCAGGACGAAATCTATTTTGTAGAAAAGTCCAATCTCGATTGGGACGAGTTCGCGGGCAAGCACATCTCCCTCAAACATATGTTGCCGGAAGGCGCTATGGTGTTTGTCCGCATGCTCCAGCCAACCGCGATCCGCCAGGCTCCCCCGGTCCCCTATCACGCCGAATTCATCGGCTGCGATCCCGACGGCATGCACCAATTTCGCCTCAATACCGTGCAACCGCGTTTCGGTCACGAGTCACCGGCCCTGAATTAATGGGTCGCTCTTGGTTCCCTTCCGATTTGGCACAACACTCCGTTTTGGTAATCCTCTCGGTTGTTCCTCGGTTCACTCTTTGTTCCAACCTGCGATCTCCTCATCTTGCTTGCGCCGCCGTATTCTGATGTTCCGGCGCACGTTATCAGCGAGCTACCGAAAGTAAGACAATCCCCATCCCACTTTTGCCCACTCGAAACAACGCTCGTTCCCTTTGGCACACTTGTTGCCTCTGTCGTATGCATGACCTACGCCACCTACAAAGCCGTTGAAGTCTCCACCGTCCGCAGCACCTTGACGCCGTGCATTTTCGACGACGATCCCGCCGAGCGCGATTCGCTCAACGCGCTCATCACCGATATGGGCTATGAACCGGTTTGCACCAGTGATCCCGAAGAGGCACTCCGCCTCATTCGACTCGGGCGTTGCCGCCTGGTTTTCGCCAGCGTCCATCTTGAAACGCAGGAACCCTACGAATTCCTCGCCCGCGCGCTCCGTTGCGATCCCGGCATCCATCTCATTCTCATGACCGCCGAGTACACCCTTGAGGCTGCGCTCGAAGCGATCCGCCGGGGCGCGGCAGATTTTCTTCCCAAGCCCATCGATCATCTTCGCCTGAAGCGCACGCTCGACGATGTTGCCTCACTCTACGATCAGCGCCGGCGTGTCCGCGCGCTCGAAGAACAACTGCTCAGGGACCTCGAATTCCACGGCATCATCGGCAAGAGCCCAGCGATGCTGGAGGTATTCGACTTCGCTCGCAAAGTAGCTCGCCACTACACGAACGTTTTGCTGGTCGGACCCACTGGCGCCGGCAAAGAACTCGTCGCGCGCGCCATTCACCAGATCAGCCCTGTAGCGCAACAGCGCCTTGCGGTCTGCAATTGCTCCGCTCTGGTCGACACGCTTCTCGAGAGCCAGCTCTTTGGTCATGTTCGCGGCGCGTTCACCGGCGCAACCGACACCCGCCCGGGCCTCTTCGAATACGCCAACGGCGGCACGGTTTTTCTCGATGAGGTTGGCGAGACTTCCCTGGCGATACAAGCGAAGCTTCTCCGTGTGATTCAAAACCGCGAAATTCAGCGCGTCGGCTCTCCCGAAATCAAGCAAGTCACCGTCCGGCTGATCGCCGCAACCAATCGTGACCTGCGCGCCGAAGTTCTTGCCGGACGATTCCGCGAAGATCTTTTCTATCGCCTCTCCTCCATTCAGATTCGCATTCCATCTCTCGCCGAACGACTCGAAGATATTCCGCTTCTCGTTCAGTTCTTCTTGAAGAAATACAACGACGCCTACGGAAAGAATATCGCGGGCCTCACGCGCCGCGCGCAGACTATTCTCTTGCAACATCCCTGGCCCGGAAATGTCCGCGAGCTCGAAAATGTTATCTCGACAGCCTGCATCACCGCCACCGGAGATTTCATCGACCTCAGCGATCTCCCGGAGCACCTGCAGCATCGCGCGCCTCGCCTGCCCGGCGACGAAGAGTGGCAGCCGCTTTCGCTCGACGAAGTCCGCAAGAACCACATCCAGAAGGTTCTTCAGATGCGCAATGGCAACCGCCTCCGCGCCGCCCAAATTCTCGGCATAGGCCGCACCAGCCTTTATCGTTATTTGAAGCGTGACGGCTACGACGGAAATGCTCGCGCGCAATCCACCGGCGCCGCCGCGTGATCCTACATAAATTGAAGGCTTAAGGGTTGCAAAGGAGAATCGCGCCCGACTAGTTCTTCAGGCCTTCACCCGCAGTGGCACAGGCGCCCATTTGATCAGGCGCGGGCAGTTGCAACAGCGTCCCGACTGCCATCCTTTGATAATTCTGAATCCCTGGATTGAGGTTCGCCAGACATGCCCAGGCGCTTCCCCGCCCCAAATGCTCATGGGCCAAACTCCAGAGAGTGTCACCCGACTTTACGCGAATCCGGCTCCGTCCGCTTTCCGGTGGAGCATCCGCTCGAGCGTGTCTTTCCTCAGGCACCGCCACCGTGATCCCAGCTCTCAGTAGATCCGCTGAACCGGCAGCCTTTGGATTCAATTCACGCAATTCCGTCCAGCGGGTGCCCGTTCCAAGATAACGCACTGCCAACCTCCACCAACTGTCACCTTTCTGCACCTGGATCGATTGCAAGCCGTGCTTGGCCGTGCCAGCCAACGTGGCGGGCGCTGCAGGCGCCGGCCGCGGTACTAAAGCAATGGGGGGAGGAGCAATTGCGGCATTAAGATGCAATGCCGGGGGTGCCGCGATCAAAGGCCTCGGCTGGAATGGCGAGACTCTCGCTTGACTCCCACCGAACTGCGGAAACCTGCGAGGCTCTCTCGGTGGCGCAACAAGACTCGGCAAACTCATCTGTGTTTGGTTCGGTCGGATCACCGGAGCAGGAGTGAGATTGGGCTTCGGCGCAGCTGCTGTCGGATGCGCCAGCTCATACTGGAATGGCGTGTAGTTCTTCTTCGTCGCCTCTTCCGACTGGCGTTCTGCCTTCTCGCGGCGGTAGCGCCGCGCAATTTCGCCCAGGGACTCAGTCGGAGGTTCTTGCTCCGCAGGCTCCTGTTTTCCGGCAGCCGCCTGCGTTGGAACCTGTTCTTGCTCTTGCTGCTTTCTAGCGGCGACTTTCGCCTGATCGTCCGGAGTGAGGATCTTGTCCTTTTTCAGGTCTTCTTCCGTGTACACATGCTTAGGCGAAGTCTTTTCAGTTGCCTTACGGGCTTGTTCCTGCCTTGCGGCTTCCGCCACGTCTTGTGCTTGAGATAGGGAGGTGCCCAGAAAAAAAACCGCGATGCCCAGGAAGGCACCGCTGCGCCACGCACCTACACGTCCCCGAGTTGGCCGGCATTCACGCATCCACTTACACTCGCTGGCTGTGGACTGACCGGGGGACAAAGCCGATCTGGCACACATTTTCCCTCGGCTGGGCGTTTCAGGCAAGCAGAAGTTTTTGAGACCAGCCCTTAGCGGGCGTCCGGTCCGGTCGTCAACTTTTTTTCACCGAACAATTAATATTCTATTGACGCGCCGCATTCACGTCTGAGAGACTCTCTTCCCTGTTTTTCTTTGACGGCCCTCAAATCAATTTCTCTTGCGGTCAATGGGTGAACACGGTGAGCACGTATATGATAACCGGCCCCTCCCGCAGACGTTCGTCGCGAATTCCCGCGATCGATGACGTGTGGGTCTACTGGGAATCCGCCCCCTATCGCGATATTTCGCGAGTTCGCGATCTAAGTCCTTCTGGCTTGTTCCTCGAAACTCGAGCGCGCAAGAAAAAAGAAGGTGACCTGGTGCGCCTCCATTTCCTCGTCCAGGAAGGGCAGATCCGCGCTGAAGCCGAAATTCGCCACGTTGCCCCAAGCGGTCGCGGCTTCGGCATGAAAATAAATTCCCTCACCACGCAAGACGCCCCCTGTCTCCGGCGGCTGCTCTCGCGTCTTCGAGAGAACCCCATGGCCCCGCGCTTGCAACTCAGCACCCGCCGGCCTTCCTAGGGCTTTCTTTGCATACACCCTGAGACGCACGTTCACTTTTTCGCGCAGTACCATTGACTCTGCCCTCCCGTAGGACTACCGTTTTCGTTGGCCCCCCTGCTGTTCGTAATCTCTCTGTCCGAGGTTACCCATGTCGACGACCACTTTGAATTCCGTGACCCGCTCCGCGCAGCAGTTCGAGGATCGTTGGGCAAAGCTCCGTTCCCACAAACGCGCCGTGGCCAGCCTTCGTTTTCAAGTCGAATGGGATGAAGACAACCGCCGGCGTCGCGCCAATGGCATCACCGTGGACGTCAGTCATTCCGGTTGCATGGCCGTAGTCGGAGCCGACCTTCCCTTGCGCCGCAAAGTGCGCCTGATCGTTCCAGAGACCGGTCGAAGCGCTCAAGGCGAAGTTGTGTGGCGTGGCCACGAGGCTTGGGACATCGGTATTGCGCTCGCCGAGCCCGATCCCTCCTTCTGGGGAGTCAAAATCTAAGCTCGTTTCGAAATCCTTCCTCTTTTTTGGGAGAGACGCCCTCCGGTTCCTTCACCCGGAGGGCGCTTTGGTAGGACGACGAGCAGAACGTCTTGGTCTGCCGCAAGACTATCTGTGCCCTCCGACTCAGGTTGTCACCACCGCGTCAAGAAAAAGTCATCTGTCTCCTCAAATGTCTTCACGCCAGGAGTCCACGAAAAAGTTAGAGAGCGTTCAAATAAGGAGAGACGCCCTCCGGTCCTTCGTCCGGAGGGCGCTTGAGGTGGGAAGACCAGCGGAGCTCTACTGAACGGTTACCGTGACAGTTGCTGTGTGCGTGACAGTTCCCGATTGCGCGGTCACCACCACCGACATGGGATTCGGGCTGGGTGTCTGGCCTTTTCCGTAGCTTCCGCATCCCGCGAGCGAGATCATCGTGCCGGCCGCAAGCAACAAGCAGCTGCCCACCGCCCTCCAGACAATGCGACGTTGCCCCGCCAGCCTGATTGAGGTTCCTCTCGTGCCGAGCGCCAGCCCAACTGCCAGTGCCAGCAACACACCCGCGCCCCATAGCGTCCCACCCGCTGCCATCGCTGCTGGAGATGAAGCTGTCACCGTCAGAGTCGAGCTACCTACTCCTCCCGACGTCGAAGCCATCGGCGGATTCACGCTGCACCTTACGCCAGCCGGCGCCGAGCACGAGAATTGCACCGTCCCGGAAAAGCCTCCTGTCGGCAGTGCCGTTAACGTAAAATTCGCGGATTGGCCCATCGGGATAGTTGCATTTCTTGGCGCCGCGGAAAAATTGAAGTCCGGAGGTCCGGTGGCGGGATCGACGGTAATCACTCCCAGTAACCCGTGCTGCTGATTCCCGATCCCTGCCGTGAAATACAACGCGTTGGGATTCCCCACGCCGTCGGTTCGAAACACCAGTGACCACAAGCCTGGATTCTCAATCGCGGTGCCGTTCGTATCCTTGATTGTCCCTAGAAAATTCCCAGTCGTAGGATCGAACGCGTTAATGGCACCGTCGCCGAAGTTCCCAACGAGAATCGCGTTACTGAAGGGCCCGAAATTTCCGCTCGCCTGCACAATCCCCCAGGGTGCGTTCAATGGCCCGTTCGACGCAAACCGCTGCACGAAGTTCCCTACCTGGTCGAAGATGCTCACGAAGCCCTGCCCGGCGCCCGTCACGACGTGGCCGCTGGCACTGTCGAGTTCCGCATAGGTCACAAACACTTGCGTCCCAATCTGCTGGACGTTGAATGCGGAGAAACCCTGCGGTAGGTGCGGGTCCGTGAAGTCTCCCAGCGCCCCGAGCAAATTGAATTGCGTATCGAACGTGTGAATTAAATTGTGGCGAAAATCGGCCACCGCCAGGTATTCGCGGCAACACGATGGATTCAGAATTGCCACGCCCGTGTAAATCGAACCCGCGGCCGAAAAGTCGAGCGCCAACGTGGTCATTGTCGGAATGTCTCCGTTTTCATTGGCCCACGTCTGCACCGTCCCGTCTGCGGTCACGAATATGAATTGTGCGGGCGTCTGCCGGAAAACGAAGTCTTGCGCCACAGGGTTGTAAACTACACCGGTCGGAAGCGGGTGCGACGGGTTCGCCATTCCGGGGAAAAGCCCTGCCACGTTAACGAGAAGGCCCGTGCCGTCATATTCGCCCGCCAGCCCGATCCCGTTCTCACTCACCCAGAACAGGTGGCCTGGTTCGTAGGCCATGCCCCACGGATTCACGAGGCTACTGAACTGATTCCTTCCCCCGCCTCCAATATCCGAAGTGAGATTGGCTTGGCGAAACGCCGTGGGTGATTGCGCGCTCGCCGATGCTCCCACGACGCTCATCGAGAAGAACGCCAGTGAAACAACTACCAGCCAGGTTCGCGAACGGTTCACGAGTCAGTCTCCTGTGTGTTACGTGCTGCCAGTTCACACTACGGAAACGGCTCTCACTGGTTGTCATGCTTGCGTCAAGGGCTAGGAAAACTCCTGTCTCCTCTCGAACGCGAAGGTCAGGTCAAAAAAACAACGCCCTCCGGCACCACACCGGAGGGCGTTTGTTCGACCACTCGCAAACAACTTCGTTTCTAGAACAAGTTCCAGAGAAACTGGTTGTACACCTCGTGGTGGTATTGCACTTCCGCCGCCTTCACGAACGTTCCCAGATTGCGCGCGCAGCGATCCGCCGAAGCGCGCTTCAGATCTGCATACCGCGCCTTGACGTCAGCGCCAAGCAGCTTTCCAGTCCATTCCGCCTTCTCGAAGTTTTCGATTGCAGTGTAAATGTTGTCCGGCAGGTACCGCTCGGCCTGCCGCAGGTTCTTGATCTTGGCTGTGTCGCCGTCGATGCCGGTCTTGAAAATCGAGTACATCACGAGATAGGGATTGGCGTCCGGCGCTACCGACCGCACCTCCACGCGCATGCTCTTCTCGTTTCCGATGGGTATGCGGATCATGGACCCGCGATCCACCGGCGACGCCTTGATCTGGTTCGGCGCTTCGAAGTGCGGATCCAGGCGGCGGTATGCGTTCACGCTCGGGTTCAGCAGCAGGCAGATGTCGTTGCCGTGCGTCAGAATCCGGTCCAGAAACGCCCAACCGAGCTTGCTCAGCTTCTCTTCGCCCTTGGGATCCCAGAACAGGTTCTTTCCATCCTCGGAAATCGACACGTTTGTGTGCATGCCGCTGCCGTTGACTCCAACCACCGGCTTCGGCAGGAAGCTCGCCGTCAACCCCATCTTGTTCGCCACTTGCCGGCAAATCAGCTTGTAGAGCTGAATTTGGTCCGCCGCCGCCACCACGTCGCCATAGGAGTAGTTGATCTCGAACTGTGACGGCGCCACTTCCGGGTGATCCTTTTCGTTCTGGAAGCCCATCGATCGCTGTACTTCGGCCGTGGTATCGATAAAGGTCCGCAGCGGGTCGCCCGGCAGCGAGTGATAGTAACCCCCGGTGTTCACATATTCGAACTTTCCAGTCTCGTGATAGTGCCGCTCGGCATCCGATCCGTTGAACAGGAACCCTTCAATTTCGTTCGCCGCGTTCAGCGTGTAGCCTTCCTTCTTATATAACGCGTCCGCGTAGCCCTTCAACGCTCCACGAATGTCGGCACTATACGGCGAGCCGTCCTTATCGATGACTTCGCCAAACACCAACACCTTGCCGCCGCCAAAAATATCCGCTGGCGCCCAATAGAACGACGCCCAGTCCATCCCGAGTCGCAAGTCGCTTTCCCGCTGCGCCGTAAATCCGCGGATCGACGACCCGTCAAACGTCAAATTGTCCCAGCTCTTGATCAGGAACTTCTTGTCGTAGTCCAGCATGTGCAGACGGCCTTCCAAATCGCTGAACAGGACCGTCACTGCCTTGATCCGCTTCTCGTCGGTCAAATACTTGATTCGCTCTTCTTGGACTTTGTGAATCGGGGTGCGCTTCTTGCGGTGTTCTTTCGCCTTCAGATTCAATTCTTCGAGCTCTTCGTAGGAAAGAGCTAGAAAATTACGCAACTCAGTCGACATGTATCTCCTCTGGAATCTTTTCGTAGGGAATTTTGGTGGAATTTTGAAATAGCCATGCCTGGCCTTTCGTTAGGTAAAGTATCGCGCCCGTCCGCAAAGGGTCAAATAGAAATCAGTGGAAAACGCGGACAAAAAATCGAATCGAACGTAGAAGAAAACCAGATAGGAGGTCACCCGGGGATTGTTTACGCCGAACGACGCTTCGGATTTCCACAAGCGCTGTTCCAAATCGGAATCCCTTGCCGCTTATGATTCAGTTTTGATTCACTTGCTTTTCCGTAAATCTCTGATTTCCTTTGTCTTCCATCGTCCGATCCATGGCACACCGCCTGCTTCTTACCCCATCAGCAATTGTTCGATACCCGATTCTCAAACGCAGCAGCTCAGCAACCTTTCGTGCGTTGAGTTCGAGTGAGCTTCATTCCCCCAAGTATTTCCTGCGTTTTGGCCTGCCAGAATCCCCAAACGGGCGCCGAAGGCTTCTCCCTGAACAACCGTCGGCGCCCGAACCTCCCTGCTCTCGCTACTGTCCGCTCTTTTCGAAAAATCGACTCTGTCATTCCGAACGGAGTCCGCGGAGTGAGGAATCTCTCCTTGTCCGTCTGAGCAATTGCGCTCACATGCTTGCTTCCTCTTTCGTCCCCAAAAACAGAACCGCCCGCCAGGCCTTCTACCCGGCGAGCGGTTCTCGGAGGAACTACACCACAAACTTTATTGCTGAGCGCTGGCCACTTGAGTCGCGGCGTCACTCTCGTTACTCGCCGCAAAGTAAGGCACCATCACGGTGTTGTCCACGCGCACGAGCATCGCCGTGTTCGCCGGCAGGTTTACTTCCTTGCCCTTGTGCGCCACAACGTATGCTGCGCCCACCGCGAACCCAATCCCCATGCCCTTGCCCAGACTTCCCGCAATCAGCCCGATCGTCGATCCGCTGCCGCCACCAATCGCCAGCGCCAGCGCGTCTTCCTTATAGTTGTGTTTTTCTTGGACCACTTCGCCTTCCGTGATCTTCACGTCCTTGCGAACTGGGCTCGTGCCAGACCCTGTTCGCGGCTTCCCGATCGCTTCCAGGCTCATCTGCGCCGAAATCAGCCGGCTGTCGATCTCAATTGTCTTGAACACGATGTTCACGTACGACTGCCCCTTGAACGAGGAGAAGTACTTCGCCCGCTGCACCGTGCCCAACTCTCCATGAATCCGGGTTCCCGCCGGAACAATCGTCTTGTTCTCCAGCACCACCGGCGCATTAGTCACCGCGACGATCGGATCGCCAGGCTTGGCAATCTTCGAGTCAATCGGCGTTACCAGCGTCAAATGCAATTCCGTTCCCGACGGCAGCTGCCGTGGCTCCGCAGAACTAGGCGGTGCGGAAGCGCACACCAACACAAAACTCAAAACTATCGCTACCACTACTTTCATCAAGTTCCTCCTGCCTGCACAGGTCGCGCAGGGTTGTCCCCGTGTCGTGGGGTGGTCCCGGCGTGCGGGACACTGGCGCTGGCGCGCGGACCTTGCTGCTCGATGCGGTCGAGCCTCAAGGCGGGTCGGGGAGGAATCTCCAACCCGCGTCTAGTTTAGGCCAAGCTCGAATTGTCGAACGCAACGGTAATCGGGGGCTGTGTTCATTCCAACAAGGCTAGAACTGCCAGCGTCGGAACGTTCCGGTAGGGGCCGCATTCCGAGATGTTTCGTTCTCATGTAGCGGCGGGTCTTT
>Ga0207761_1000657_pt1 | contig 12037 bp, 6 predicted proteins | sample LuqExpMetageno34_FD_187792 | JGI IMG/M metagenome (GOLD analysis project Ga0207761, IMG submission 187792) | Tropical forest soil microbial communities from Luquillo Experimental Forest, Puerto Rico - Sample 34 (SPAdes) | ecosystem: Environmental > Terrestrial > Soil > Tropical forest ... | reverse complement strand
TCGCGTCGACATCCCGTCTTTGGACAATCCCTACGCCGTCCGCAACGCCATCACTGAAATCGTGCAGGCCCTCGGCTCCGGACAGCTCGATCCCCGCGTCGCCGGCAAGATGCTCTACGGCATTCAGTTGGCTCGCGCCGAGAATAAGCGCATCGCCCAGATGGAAGCTGAAAGCGCACAAAATCAAACAGGGTGCCCCGCTCAAGCGAGCGGTAGCGAGCTTGGGCGGGAGGTTTCGCGCGTCCAGGAACTCCCCGACTTCGAGCAAAAACTCGGCCTCGAGCCCGGCGCCGACCTCGACGCTGTAACCGAGGCCACGTTCAAACGGGCTGACGAAGAGGCAGCCGATCGCCAGCCTCTCGCCATGCCCACGCCGCCTCCCGGCGTGCGCGTGGGCTCTGCCGCCTGGCGCGTCTACCGCGAGGAGTGCTACCAAGGCCTGCAACTGGAGGTCAAGGACCTGCGCTTCAAGCTCCGCGAATACTTCGAGCAGAAACGCCAGCAGTCCTTAAAAGAAGTCGAAGCCATGTATAAGGAAGCGGGCATGCCCATCCCCGCCTCCCTCAAGAAAGCCCCGGCCTCAACCGCCCCCGGCAAAACCGACTCCGATGCCACCAAGACCGCATGATCCGAAGGGTGGCCCACATATCCTTTCAGTTGGGATATGTGGGGCTTCTCCATTCTTTCTGCCGCAACGATTGGCGGATACAATGATGGGAACACTGTCATTCGCGCCAGGAGAAACCGTATCCGCACTTATAACCTTGGCATCGTTGGACTGGGCAATGTCGGCTCAGCTCTGGTGGCGCTCTTACTGCGCAAGCGGCAGGAACTGGCCGACCGCTACGGCATCGGGTGGCACATCACCGCCGTGGCTTCGCGACGACTGGGTTGGTTGGTAAATCACGAGGGTTTCACGCCCGAGAAGCTGTTGTCGGGTGATTTTTCCGAAGGCTGCCGGGTTGGCCATTTCGCCAGTTGGATGCACGCCGCGAAACCCGACGTGATGTTTGAAGCCAGCTCGTTGAATGCGGAGACGGGCGAGCCGGCCATCACCCACATCCGCACCGCGCTGACCATCGGGGCGCACGCCATCAGCGCCAACAAAGGTCCGGTGGTTCATGCCTATCGCGAACTGAGTGCGCTGGCCGCGTCGCGAGGCCTGCGTTTCTACTTCGAATCGGCCATGATGGACGGCGCTCCAGTGTTTTCGCTGTTCCGCTCGGCGCTTCCCGCCATCGAGGTTCGAGGCTTTCGCGGCGTTATAAATTCCACCACAACCGTCATCCTCGAAGCGATGCAGTCCGGGAGGAGCTTTGACGAAGCCGTAGGCGAAGCGCAGCGACTAGGAGTCGCCGAGACCGATCCTTCAGCCGATGTCGACGGCATCGATGCGGCGGTAAAGGTTGTGGAGGTCGCGAATGTTCTGATGGGTGCGAGCCTCGGCCTGGCGGACGTGAAGCGCGAGGGAATCCGCGGCATCACTCGCTCGCAGTTGCAGGAAGCGCAGGGAAAGGGCGAAGCTTGGAGATTGGTGAGCCGTGCCCGACGCCAGCCTGACGGCAGTATCGCAGCCTCGGTCGCGCCGGAGCGTCTGAAGCTTGACGATCCGCTGGCGCACGTTCACGGCACATCGTTACTGATCGCATTTGAGACGGATATATTCAACGAACTGATGATTAGCGAGCGCGATCCGGGGCCGGAAGCTACGGCTTACGGCATGCTCTCGGATTTCGTGAATGCAGTGAGGAGTGCATAAGCATGGCAGCAAGTGCAGGAGTGAGCCTGAGCGTACGCAAGCTCGATGTGGAATGGGTGAGGCGGCAGTTCCCGTCGCTGAACCAGGAAGTGAACGGCCGCCCCGCCGCATTCTTCGACGCGCCTGGCGGCACACAGGTACCGCAACAGGTCATCGACGCCATCTCGGAGTACCTGTCGAAGTGGAACGCCAACCTCGGCGGTGCATTTCTGACCAGCCAGCGCAGCGAAATCATCGTGGAGCAGGCGCATGAGGCCATGGCCGATTTCCTAAACTGCGCGCCCGACGAGGTCGTGTTCGGCGCGAACATGACAACACTTACGTTTGCCCTGAGCCGTGCCATTGGACGCGAGTTGAAAAGCGGCGACGAACTGCTGGTAACCTGCCTTGATCACGACGCCAATGTTTCACCGTGGGTTTGCCTGGAGGACCGTGGTGCCAAGGTTCGCACTGCTGATATCAAGCCCTCCGACTGCACGCTCGACATGTTCGACCTGCAGGCCAAGATCCGTCGCAGCACCAAGCTGGTGGCGGTAGGTTGGGCTGCGAACGCCGTCGGCACCATTAATAACGTGCAGGAAGCCGTACGACTGGCGCACGAAGTGCGGGCGATGACCTTTATTGATGCCGTGCACTATGCACCGCACGGACTGATCGACGTAAAGGCGCTGGACACGGATTTTCTGGCTTGCTCCAGCTATAAATTCTTCGGGCCGCACCAGGGAATTCTCTATGGCAAGCGCGACCAACTGCTGCGCCTGAGGCCATACAAACTGCGGGTGTGCAGCGAGAAACTTCCCGATCGATGGGAAACGGGCACGCAGAACCACGAGTGCATGGCCGGTGTGACCGCCGCTATCGACTACATCGCCGAAGTAGGCCGCCATCACGGCAGTGGCATCACCACGCAGCGCGAAGCCATTGTGGCGGCGTACGAAGTCTTCCAGCAGCATGAACGCGAGTTGGCGGAACTGTTGATCGGCGGATTGCTCGACATTCCGGGACTCACGTTCTATGGCATCACCGACCCGGCGAAATTTGCGCAGCGCACGCCAACCGTCGCCATCCGGTTGGAAGGGTACACTCCCCGCGACCTGGCCATGCGGCTGGGCGAGCGCGGCATCTTTACCTGGGACGGCAACTACTACGCCATTAACCTCGCCGAGCGGCTTGGCGTGCAGCAGAGCGGCGGCATGCTGCGCATCGGCCTCGCGCATTACAACACGGCGGAAGAAGTGCATCGGCTGCTGGCCGAGTTGCGGTCGCTGGCGGAGACGGCTAAAACGACTTAACCACCGTTTTTCGCGGATTGACGCGGGTGTTCATTGAATTTTTTTGATTTCTGGCCTGGCCCGCGGCGATCCAGGTGAATCCGTGGCTTAAGACATTTCTCTGTTCTATAATCCGCCCGTCGGACGGAGGGCGAACCTACATGCGCGGCATGCTTCGCTGGTTGGCTGTGCTGGCGGTGGCCGCGACCGTTACGTTGCTGGGCGCTTTTTCTCTGCATCGCGCTTTCGCTCCGTCTGCTCTCATAGTTGATTCAGTCCCCGCCGCGATTCCAGCCGACGGCTTCACCGCCGTTTCAGTAAAACTTCACTCATCCAACGGCCGCGATCTACATGATTTGCAAGCGACGGTCGACGATCCGCATCGCGCTGCAGTCGAGTCCGTGGTGATTCATGGAGACTCGGCGGCGATTTCCTTCAGAACTGGCGTGTTGCCGGGAGAAGTGACGTTCCGGTTGACGGCGCCGGGCTCCGAGCCAAGGGAATTCAAGCTTCAAACACAACTTGATGTTGGCGACAGCGTCGGAGACGGCACTCCCGACTTCCTGCGCCTGCACGATTCCGCCGACCGCGCTGCCTTTCGGCGCTGGTTCACCTTGCTGGCCGAATCCGAGTTCTATCGCAAGCAGCCTACGGGCGAGATTGAGGACTGCGCTGCACTGTTGCGCTATGCCTATCGCGAGGCATTGCGCCAGCATGATGCAGCGTGGGCGAAAGCGATCGCGTTGCCGATTGCTCCCGCAGCCGGCGATATTCGGCAGTATCAGTATCCCTTCACCCCACTCGGGGCCGCACTGTTCCGTGTCAGGCAACCTAGCTTCACCGCGGATGACCTGACTAACAGCGCGTTCGGCCAGTTTGCCGATGCCAAGACCCTGTGGCAGCGCAACTCCTACTTTGTGGGACGCGATCTGGCGCTGGCGCTCCCGGGTGACCTGCTCTTCTATCGACAGCGAGGCCACGATCTGCCGTTTCACGCCATGATCTTCCTTGGGCCCAGCCAGATCGAGCCCGGTGGCGAGCCGATGGTGATTTACCACACCGGCCCCGATGGCATAACGAAGGGCGAAATCCGCCGGCCCACGCTGGCGCAACTCATGAACTATCCCGATCCCCGCTGGCGGCCGGTGCAGTCGAATCCTGGCTTCCTCGGTGTCTACCGGTGGAACATTCTGCGAGGAGCCGACTGATGCGTCTACTTCGTGTAGTGCTGTGTCTCGCAGTGATTCAGTCGCTGCTGGCCCCGCTTCAGGCGCAGCAGGAAGATGCTCCGGCCTATTTCTCCGTCACCAGCGAGCGCACCTACCAGCCGGGCGAGAAGATCGAAATCGGCGTTTACAGCAACAACGTCACGGCGCTGGAGTTCCGTGTCTATCGCGTAAACGATGCGGCGAAGTTCTTCAGCCAATTACAGGACATGCACAGTTTCGGTGGGCAAGCGCCGCGCATGCCCAAGCAGCAGAAGGGTTGGCTGGAGCGCTTTCACGCCTGGAAGCATCGCATCTGGGCTTGGATCCGTGACTTCATCCGCGCGCAATTCTCACCAGACGCTCGCCACCAAATCCGCCTGTGGCGCATGGGCGAGACAGAGGCGTCAAAGAGGGGAACGCAGGCCACCGAGTTCGCGCAGGTTCCGGTGCTGAACCAGCAGCAGTTGGTGACGGAGTGGAAGTGGTCGGTTCCGAAGGGCGAGCGCTGGCAGAGCCAGCGGGTTGAGATTCCGGTTCGGAAGAAGGGCGTTTATCTGGTCGAGGCGACGAATGGCACGTTGCGCGCCTACACCATCGTCGTGGTCACCGAGATCGCGATCATTACCAAGGCTGCGCCCGGCCGGCTGCTGTGCTACGTGGTCGATCGCAACTCGGGAGATCCGATAGCCGGGGCGGCAACCCGCGTCTGGATGGAACAAAATGAGATCGCCAACAAGCCGACAGACCAGCAGGGAATCGTTGACTTGGCGATCACGCAGGCCAAGCCAGAGAACGTGGCAGTGCTGGCGACTTATCAGGATCAGGTGGCGATCAACGCCCCCGGAGCCTGGAACATGGGCTCGGAATCGCGCAATCTGCGTGGTTACACCTACACCGACCGTCCGGTCTATCGTCCCGGCGACACGGTCCACTTCAGGACCATCGTGCGTACCGAGACGCCCGGTGGCTACTTGATTCCGCAGGATCGCGACCTGAGCCTCGAACTGCGTGACCCGCGCAGCTTTCAGGCCATCTGGCAGCAGACGGCGAAGCTCTCTGACATGGGGACTGCGCACTGGGACTATACCATTCCAGTCGATGCCAACCTAGGCTTCTACTACCTCAACATGAAATCCGGTGAGCGATTTGTGGAAGGCGTGCGCTTCTCGGTGCAGGACTACAAGAAGCCCGAGTACGCGGTGAAGATCGCGGCGCAGACTCCCCGCGTATTGCAGGGCCAGCCGATCAAAGCGACGATTGATGCTCGCTACTACTTCGGCGAGCCGGTGGCCAACGCAAAGGTGAAGTGGGTGGTACACACTTCTCCGTATTGGCCGTTCGGACGCTATGAACCAGATTCCGAGTCAGGCGACGGAGACTATGACGCGGGTGAGGGCGCGGCTGACGAGGGCGATACCTATGGCGGCGATCAAGAATCGGAACAGAGCGGCGTGCTCGACGGCGACGGCAAGTTGCAAATCACGATTCCCACCAAGGTGAGCGCGAAGAAGCAGGACGCGATCTATCGCATCGAAGCACGCGTGACCGACGAAGGCAATCGCGAGATCTCGGGCCGCGGATTTGCGCTGGCAACCTACGGGAGTTTCTATCTCACGGCGCAACCGAATTCATACGTCTACAGCAAGGGCAGCACCGCGACCATCAACGTCTCCGCGCAGGATTACGACAAGAAGCCGGTGGCGACGGCGTTTCGTGCAGAAATAAGCCGGTGGGACTGGAAGAACCGCTCTGGTGAGGCCATTGCTGGGCAACAGGGCCAGACGGGCGCCGACGGCAAAGGTCAGGTGCAATTCATCATTCCCGATGCTGGTGAATACCGCGTTCGCGTCGCGGCGATGTCGGTGCAGAACCGCGAAGTCGAGGACACCGCCTATTTATGGGCCCCGGGCGTGAGTCCGTTGTGGGCCGGCACTCAGCAGGAGCGCGTCCAGATAGTTGCCGACAAAAAGAGCTATGCGCCCGGCGACACCGCGCACGTGCTGATCGTCACCGGGCAGCAGCCGGCGAGTGTTCTGGTGACTGCGGAAGGCAACGGGCTGTACTCCGAACAGGTTGTGAAGAGCACCGGTGGCAGCGTTACGGTGGACGTACCGATCCAACCCGAGTTCGCGCCCAACTTCTACGTGACGGCGACGTTCATTCGCGAGAACAAGTTCTATTCCGGCAGCAAGAGCCTCAAGGTGCCGCCCACGCAACACGAGATGAAGGTGGACCTGCAGCCTTCGAAGCCGCAGTACCAGCCGGGGCAGGCGGGCGCATATTCCATTAAGGCAACGGACGCAGCGGGCAAGCCGGTGCCGGGTGCAGAGTTCAGCCTCGGCGTGGTGGACGAAGCCATCTATGCCATCGAGCCGGAGAGTGTCGGCAGCATCCTGTCGGCGTTTTACGGGACTGTGTACTCGAAGGTGAGCACCGATAGCTCGCTCAGCTACTACTTCAGCGGACAGGCGGGCAAGCGCGCCATGCAACTGGCAAACGTTCGGCCATCGCACGCCCTGGCCCAACTCAAGCCCGAGCGGCTGGTGCAGCCCAAGATTCGCAAAGCGTTTCCTGATACGGCATACTGGGTGGCCGACGTGCGCACCGACCCGAACGGACAGGCGACAGTGAAGTTCGACTATCCCGATGCCATCACCTCCTGGCGTGCCACCACGCGCGGCGTGACGCAAGACACAAAGGTCGGCAGCGCCGTGGAGAACATCATCGTGCGCAAGAACCTGATGGTGCGGCTGGTGGTGCCGCGGTTCTTCCGCCGCGGCGATGAGATTGTGCTTTCGACCATCGTGCAAAACTACTTGCCGGCGGAGAAGACAGCGCGCGTCTCGATGGAGTTCACCGGCCTGCAAGTGCTCGACGGTGCTACGAAAGACGTACCGGTGCCCAGCCGCGGCACTGCCAAGGTGGACTATCGCGTGCGCGTGTTGGATGCGGATTCGGCGAAAGTGCTGGGCAAGGCGCTGACCGATGTTGAAAGCGATGCGATGGAACTCACGCTTCCCGTGGTGCCGTTCGGCGTGAGGCTGGCGGCGGCGAAATCGGGATCTGCCGAGGGGAGCAGTAGTGTCAACGAGCAACTTACGTTTCCGGCCGGAATAGAGCCGAACACGCGCAAGCTGACGATTGAGCTGACGCCGTCGATTGCAGGGACGATCTTCGGCGCGCTCGACTTCCTCACATCGTATCCCTATGGATGCACCGAGCAGACCATGTCCAGCTTCCTTCCGGATGTACTGGTCGCCGGTGCGATGAAGAAGCTCGGCGTGGGTGCCAGTATCGATCCGCAGAAACTCAACAAGCAGGTGCAGGCCGGACTCGACCGCCTCTATCAGTTCCAGCATCCTGATGGCGGTTGGGGATGGTGGCAGGCCGACGACTCGGCGCCGTTCATGACCGCCTACGTATTAACCGGAATCGTTCAGGCCCGGGATGCCGGCTACGAGGTCGAAGACGCCCGCATCGCGCGCGCACGCCGTTGGCTGCTGCCGCAGTTCACCCGCTCAACGGGAGTCAAGACCGACCTGCGGGCATACATGGCTTACGCGCTGGTGCTCAGTGGCAGCGAATCAAACTCTGACATTGTGGGAGCGGTGTGGAACCAGCGGGCAACTCTCACTCCCTATGGCAAGGCCTTACTCGGCCTGGCCATGGCGCAAGTGAACGATGCACGCGCGAATGACCTTGCCAAAGAGTTGGTCTCCAGCGCGAAGCAGGACGACTCGCAGTCCTGGTGGCCCACCGACACGAACGGCCTGATGGAGTATTACGGTGACACCACGCCGCAGGCCACAGCGTATGCGATGAAGCTGCTGAACCGGGTCGATCCGCAGAACCCGTTGCTGCCCAAGGCGGCCTTGTACCTGGTGGGGCATCGCGGCGGGGGCTACTACTGGGATTCGACCGAGCAAACAGCGATGGTCATCTACGGCCTGACCGACTATCTGCAGCGCACGCAGGAACTGAAGCCAAACTTCAGCGTGGATGTTCAGGTCAATGGGAAGACGGTGGCGACCAGGAAATTCACTGCCGACGATGCCACGGTTCCGCCCGTAACGGTCACGCTGCCCGAGGCGCAACTCGCGCCCGGCGCCAATGAGATACGGCTGGTGAAGTCGGGCGACGGGCGTCTTTATTGGTCGGCGCGAGGCGAGTACTACTCCAGCCAACCGAATGTGGTGAACACCGGCAGCTTCCAACTGAGCACCGTGCGCGAGTATTACAAGCTCACGCCGGCGCAGTCGGGCGACAGGGTGGTGTACCACATGGATGCACTGACCGGGCCGGTGCAGGTGGGCGACACGCTAGCTGTGCGCATTGCCGTGGGCGGCAGCGAGTGGCGCTACCTCATGATCGAGGACCCGATTCCCTCCGGCGCCGAGTCCATCGCGCGCGACGACCTGTACCAGCTCGATCAGCAGCCTCCGTGGTGGACGACGCGCTGGCAGAGTTATCGCGAGCTGCGCGACGACCGCACCACGTTTTTCAACTATTGGTTCCCGCGCGGACAGACGGAATTCACCTACCTTCTCAAGGTGGTGAACCCCGGCGTCTTCCGCGTCAGCCCGACGCGCGTGGAGCCCATGTACCAACCGCAGTACCTTTCCACCAGCGGTGCGGCCACGGTGACGGTTAAATGACCATGACTGAGACGACCACCAATCGGACCGGCATCGTGAAGCTCTGGCTGTTGAATCTCGTAGCCAACGCAGCGTTTCTCGCAGTCGCGTACTTCTGGCTGACCATTCCGGATGCGCATGGCTGGCAGGTGGCAGCGACCGCGGCAATCGCCGTTGCCACGGTTGTCCTCGTGCTGTGGCTGCGTGCAGGGACCCTGGCCTGGTTCCGGGTTGCGGAATTTCGCAAGCAAGGAAACATCTGGCGCGCTTACCGGCATTCGCTGCGCTATGTCCCGGCCCTGGGCTTCTGGGTGTTGGTCTTTATTGTGGTTGCCCGGATGCTTTGGGGACTGCGGGGATTTGTACCGCAGACGGCTGTATGGTTGCGTCAGATGATGAATGCCGGTCCGCCACCGCGCAACATCATGAACGACCTGAACTGGCTACTCTTGTTGATCATCGGCTTCGTGATGCCAGCCTTGTGGGCGCCGATCGCGACCACTGTCGCAGCCAGCGGTGTTCACCCCGATCATCTCGCGCGTTCGCGACGAGTGTGGAAACGACCGCTTTACTGGCTGTGGTTTGCTCTGCTGGCAGGCTTCGGCTTTTACATCCCCTACAAATTGGTGTGGTGGATTCCCAACTTGCAGTCCATCCGCCAGCAGGCCTGGAGCATGGGTGGGCGATTCCTGCTGGCCTACTTGATCGGCGTCACCGGGTTTATTGCTCTCATCTGGATGACCGCGCTCCACACGGATCGGGAAGATCCGCTGTAGCGCGGTCAATTCAGCTTCGCAGCGGTTCCGGTGCGTGACAACTCCGGCGAACTAAGATTTGCTCTCGCCAATGACCAGCGGTCGCGCGAATTTTCTCACTGCGCCGGCAGTCCATTCTGCAGCCAATTCACCAGGACACTGTTACCGTGTTCGCGCTGCATCTTCGCTACCCGTGCCTGCGCCTCGGCGTAGGCTTGCCTGAGTTGTTCTTCACTCACAGGATTGCGCAATGCTTTGTTGAGGTCGTCGGCATTGCCGAACTTTGGGTCCGGGTTTCTGGCAAGTTGTGGTTTTGCCAGATAGAGCACCAGACCTTCGCGAAACCAGAGCGGCGTGCCCGGCTTGGCGTGCGACTCGACAAGCATGTGCAGCAATTCATGACGCAGCGTGCTTTCCAACGTGCCGGCATCGCGCAGCGTGTCGGCAGGCTGAAGTCGAATGGTGTTGCCGCGAGTCGACGCCGCCACCCAACCTGGCTCGCCGGTGGCGTCGCGAAACGCGGCCACGGTTGCATAGACCTTAATCTTCGCAGCCCCGTTGTATACCATCCCGGTGCTTTCCTCGGCTTCGTGCATGAGTCGCGTCGCCAACGTCATCAACGAGCGATCGTGTTCCGGACGAGTGGTGAACAGCACCACGTCCTCGCTGGTGAGTTGCTGCCACTGCGTTCCCTGCGCGCTTATCCCCAGGCGCGTGCCGGGATAGTAGAAGCTGAGTATCTCGCGATACGAGCGTCCTTCCTCGCCCATGACCTCGGCGCCAACCTGACACAACCCCACGCCATGGCCGGACCCGCGTCCATGAAATACGACGCGACCACCCTCGACGCGCACGTCGTACCAGTTGCTCTTGAGGCGCTCCCATCCGATGTTGCGTCCGACGGCAAGGCGAAAGGTCAGCCCGGGCACGGTGATGCTTTTGCTTCCAGTCACGGTAAGAAACTCCACGCGGCCGCTCGGCGTGCGGTGCGCGACGTTGACCCCGCGTAGATGACCGGAAACGTTGACGCCCTCGGCGGCGAGTGCGCGTTGCAACTCCTGCAGGGTCACTTCGCCTCGCCACTGGTTCGTACCGCTGCGCACGCAGTAGGCATCGGAATGCTGCTTGAGATAAGGCGCCCGCTGTTCGTCATTGCCCAGAATGTAGCGGCCATCTTCGGTGGTGCCCCCGCAATTGGCGTGGTAGTAGGTCGCTGCGGCTTCGCCGTCGTACCACAGCACCTCGCCCGCGGTGGACTCGGCAATCTTGCGCAAACGCGGCGTGATGTCAGATAGCCTGAGGTTCTGGCAGTGCGTTGAGTCGCAGAAGTCGAAGCCATCGACGGCATGGCGGCGGCCGAAGTGCATGGCATAGGTTCGCGCCGTCACGGCCATCGCTTTCAGCGTCTCGTCGGACTTGAAGTTGCCGGTTTCGCCCGCAAGAACGCCCGCAATGTACTCGTCCATCGGCATGGCGGCCGTTATCTGCAGCTTGCCGTCGCCGGCGCGAATGGTGATCGGAAAGTCGGCTTTGAGCGGCGCAGAATTGGCTTGGGTAACCTCGTACGCCCCGCTGACGTGCACTTCATTCGAGCCGTTCTTATCGCCGGCGATCTGAATGCCGGACGCTGCCGCATGCAGAGTCAAGGCGCTCAATGCGGTCTCGGCACACCCCGAGCACTTGCGAAACGCGGCTCGCCCGCCGTCAGCCTTGAGCTTTAACTCAGCTGGAGGGTGCAGATACCAAAGCCGGACTTTGACTATGGTAGGGAAACCGGTTCCCGACGACTTGGCACTTGGCTGCGTACTGCCTGTTGTGGCGCAGGCCAACAGCAATGTAATGAATACAGCGGCAACGTGCCTCACCGCGGTGCTCCGCGACTGCGAGCATAAGCCGCAAAAATCACCCTCGCGACGCCCGCCGCGTCCGTCGGCCCGTAGCCCTTTTCGAGAAACACCACCAGTACGATTTCCGGCTTATCGGCCGGAGCCCATCCGGCAAACCAGCCATGCCGCCAAGCCCCCTCCTCTACCCGAGCGGTGCCGGTTTTGCCCGCGACCTTCATCTTTGCGTCGGGCTGCGCCAGATGTCCCATTCCGTAGGATACCGATCCCTCCAAGCCCGCAAACAGCGGTGTCAAGTTGGGGTCATGCTGCTGCGATAGTTGCGCCAGGCGCTGGTATGCGCGAAGAAGTTCCAAGGGTGTGACCTGCACGCCCCATTCGCCAATTGCTTCGAGTTGTAGCTCGGCTTGCGTCGATGCAAGCCCCACCGAGCCGGGGGTTTCATCGCGCTCAAGTCCGCTCGGCGAGGCAAAGCCATCTTTCAAGAAGCTCTGGCGCAACTCGGAAGGCGTTAGCCGAGTCGCCACGGTTGTGAAATAGGAGTTGCAGGAGTAAGCCAGCGCCGC
>Ga0207761_1000656_pt1 | contig 12046 bp, 5 predicted proteins | sample LuqExpMetageno34_FD_187792 | JGI IMG/M metagenome (GOLD analysis project Ga0207761, IMG submission 187792) | Tropical forest soil microbial communities from Luquillo Experimental Forest, Puerto Rico - Sample 34 (SPAdes) | ecosystem: Environmental > Terrestrial > Soil > Tropical forest ... | reverse complement strand
AAAATAGGATGCCTACGGAGAAACGTCAAGGAATGGGAAAGAGACACTAGGAATCAGGCTCACAACGTCTGCCAGTCGATAATCTTCCGAAACGCCTGCCAGTCGTCCCGAGTTCGCCAAAGCCGCAAAACGGAAAGGAGCCCTGGTTGCGCCAGGGCCCCTCGATAAAAGCTTCGGACGGGATTTGCCGCAATTAGGGCTTGGTCGGCGGGTTGACCGGTTTTGGAGTCGTTGTCGCAGCCGGCTTCGATGGCGCTGCCGATGCGTTCTTGACCGGGTACGCCTGATCGTACAGCTTGATGATTTCCTGGGTGATGTCGATGTTGGTCGACGCGAAAAGAATCGGCGAATTCTGCGCCGAGGAATCAAACACGGCCACGAGGCTGTTTTCGCGCGCGTAGCGGTCCAGCACATCCATCATCTTTCGTCCGATCCGGTCCACCACGTCGGCTTGCGCCGCGTTCACGTCTTCCTGCAACTCGTTGTTCTTGCGATCCAGTTGCTGCGTCAGACGCTGGCCTTGTGCTGTTGCCCGGCCTTTCTGCTCGTCGCTCCACGTGGTCTGGTTGGCCTGGAGCTGGTTCCGAAGGTCATTGATCTGGTTGTTCATTGTCTCCAGTTCTTTCTGCCGCGGCGCGAACTGCGACTGCAATTCCGCGGACGCCTGCTTGCCCTCCGCCGTCGTGACGATGGCCTGCCGGACGTTAATCACTCCGATTTTGCCGCTGGTGGCCGATCCCGCCGCCGTCTGTCCCCACAGTGCCGATGCACCAAACAAGCAAGCCGTACCGAGAAAAGCCACCTGAATGATATTCCTCGAATTCACTTTTTTCTCCTTATTGATCTCCAGGCATGCCATTCCTCACACAATTTTCTCGTGCACGGAACAACTACCCTGTACTGCTCCCAACCGTAAACCGGCTAAAGAATTTTTTGCTGATCCCAAACCGAATGAGGACAACCGCGTTGTCGACTATTCTTTCAGGACGCCTCTCACAGGCTGCTTCCCCGCCGACTCGCAAAGCCTAAAGTATATCGACTGTTTGACAGCGCCGCAATGCGCCCTACGCGCCTCCCTGCGCGCCGCCTTTCAGGCCGGCGCGCGCTGCAAAAGCAAGAGTCACCTGGGCATCCCCAGGATTAGCACGCGGTTATTGTTTTGGTCCACGATCACCGCCGTGTTGGTGATGTTTTCGATCGCCGCGCCAAACTGCGACTGGCTGGTCATCCCGAACGTCTCGCGCGTCGTGAACGTCTGCGAATCAATCACCGACATCGTGTTCGAGGTCGAGTTCAGGGTCAGAATCGTACCCGTCTGATAGTTATAGGCTATGGAATATGGGTTAATCCCGACAGGAATCCGGCTCGTGCTCGAGGTGTCCGGATTGAACGCATAGATGGCGTTTTGCTGCGTCGATGTTACGTAAAACAGCGCCGGGACTACCGCCGGGTCGTAGACGATGCCGGTCGGATTCGCGCTCAAAGTGCTGATCGATGCCGTGCTACTCTTCGTGGGCACGGTTCCAGAGAGCGAGATGACGTCCAATCCTCCCACTACGGCCGTGGCACCCGTGTTCTGGATGTTCGTAACCACCGCTTCGGCGCGATTGGGGTCCACGGCGATCGCCGTCGGCGGTCCACTAACCGGAACGAGTTGCATTGGCGGTGCCACGGGCGTCGCCAGTTCCAGCGTCGTCAGGTCGACGGAGGAAAGACTGTTGCCGCCGTTGTTGGCGACCAGCGCCAGCGCGCGGTCCTGATCAATCGTTACTCCGATCGGAGACACACCAACGGTTACCGGCGACCCCGTGGCCGCGGACGGCGAAAGCGGGTTGGTCATGTTTATGATGGTGACCGTGCCATCGCTTTTGTTGCTCACCACGGCGTAGCCAAGCCGCGGAATTACAGCTACGGCAAGCGGCTGGATCCCCGTGGGGAAGGTACTGAGGACCGAGCCGTAAGCCACACCATAGTTGTGTATGTTTCTCGCGTCGAGGCTGATAAACGAAACCGAATTGCACCCGTAATTGGTCACAACGGCAACGTTGCGAATGTCGTCGATGGCCACGCCTTCCGGTTGCGCAGGGGCACCGCTGCCGCACGGAGGCAGATGTGTGACCTGCACCGCAAACAGCTGACTGGTGTTGGAGTTTACGTTGCCAGAGAGGACGTCGAGCGCGAAGTCGTGCGCTACAGTCAAACGCGACGCGTCAATGGTCACATCAATCTCCGAGTCCGTCGCTTTTGTTATCGTGACCCCTGTGGGATCTCCATCCAGCCGCACTGTTGGGGAGCCACCGCTCAGAAATCCTTGGCCCAAAACTCGCAACAGTGCCTGCTGACCCACCGTCACGCCGTGCGGCAGGCACGCGTCGTAGATATTCGTGGGATTCGTCGGATCACAGATCGCTACCGGCGGCGGGTTCTGCACCGAGGCGAGCGGCGGCTGGGCACTCGGCACTCCACCATTCGGATTCATGTTGGTTGCTGAGTTCCAAGGGGTCAACTGGAGCTGGATGTCCTGAACGCTAACCTTCTTAAAGGTGGAACCAGGATCGAGATCCAGGTATGTCAGGGTGTTGCTACCCGCATTCGCTGCCAGCGCCAGATTCGTCTTCGGGTCGTACACCATCGGCCCGAATACGTTAACCGCCGTGCTGGAGCCTCCCGGCGTGTAGCTGCCGGTGCCGCTTTGCCCCGTTTGGATGGCCTGGATGATCCGGTAGGCGCCGGCTGTTCCATTCGCCGTGGGCCCGCCGGGATTGATCAGAGAGATTTCGTTGAAGTTGGTCTGGGGATTGAAGGCGATCAGCACATTGGTGAAGGGATCCCAGGAGACATATCGCAGGCCCGGCTCAGGTACTCCCCCAGGATTCGGCGTGCAACCGTTGCAACTCCCTTTGGTCAGAGAAAGCGAAGTTACGGTCTGATCCAGCGTGCGGATGAAACCAATCTGCGAATTGTTTGCCGCGTTCGGATCGGCAAAGGCGAACGTCCGTGTGATGGGGTTGATGGCCGCGCCGGTCGCGCTTGAGGTGGTGCTAAAGGTGTAGTAGGGATTACCAAACGTCACGGACCCGCCGCCGCCGGTTTCATTCGCACCGCTCTGCGTGTAGGTGAAGGTATAGGTTGCGGCGCTCAAGACGTTAAATGTTCCGTTGAAATCGGAAGGCGTAACTCCCGCAACCAGAACCGTTCCTGGATTGGCCTGGTTGAGTCCGTTGGGGACGTTCGTTGTAATGGTAACCACGTTGTTGGTGCGAACCGCGCCATTCGGGGAACCCGAAATCGGGACGCTCTGGTTGTTTTGCAACAAATTCACCACCGACGTCACGCCATTCACAACGGAACCGGCGTTAAATCCTCCCGGCGTAACGTAAGCAAGGGGCGCGTCCGGCTGCATCACCACTTGTGGCGTCGCACCGGTGTTCAAAGAAACTGTGGCGATGGCGCAAGGCGGTGCCGATTGCGTGGCGTTGAAACAAGGGATTCCACTACCGCTCGGGTTCACATCCACGATATATCCGATATTGCTGTTGGACAGTGCCACCACCGCATAGTGCGTGCTGGGATCCACACCAACACCGTACGGGGCGGCGGGGGTACCTGGAATCAATCCCGCCAGACTGACCGACCCGATAGTCGTCCCGGATGGCAGGGCCACGAGCGTCAGGGTGTTGTCTCCACTATTGACGACGACTCCGAGGTCCTGCCCCGGGAAGTTCTGCAGGTTGATCCCATTGTCGATCGCGATGCTCGTGGGAGCATTGCCAACACCGATGGGGCCGCCCTGCATCTGGGGCGTCACTCGTCCGCTCGATCCAACATTGTTCAGATTCACGATCTGGATCGAATTGTTGGCTTGCTCCGTGATCACCGCATAGCCTTTCGCCGAATTCAGCGCGATGCTGCTCGGCGCAAGGTTCGTGTTGCTGCCCGAAACCGGCAAGGCCATAAACGGTGGAGTTGTAAGCTGGGTAGGCGGCGTGGTTGAAGAAAAATACGTCGAGTTCAAGTTGGCAAACGTCGGCTGTACCGCCACATTCGACCATACTTGCGGGAACGGCGGCGGAGCGAAGTCACCTGTCCCGCCGAGCGGGGCATTACTCACGACCGAAACCGGAAAGAGGCCGGGAGTCTGAATCTGGCCTCCGTCGAGAGGTCCGGTGAACTGCCGCGCGTTGAATGCGCTGGCGATATTCAGTCCGCCGTTAAAGAGCAGGTTGACAATCGGACTGTTGCCCCCTCCGTAATATCCTCCGTTGGCCGAGAAACTCGTGTTGTTTCCTTGCGGAAAACTGTCGGGCACCGCTGTCACCATCGCCGGGCTCGCATACACCAAATCGATCGGACAAGAAATATTCGTGGTGTTGCCGCCGCTGTTCGGAGTCGCGGTACAAGGCGCGGTTGCCGTCGGACTCCCCGGAATGCCGTTTACAGTGATTTGCCCAGTGCCCGGGTTGGCCAATTGCGCTTGGTTCAGCCGGATACGGGTCATGATCGAAGCGTCGCAGGTAACCACCGGCGTAACGCCGGTCGCGCTCGGAGTGCAATAGGCCGAACTGATGGGAACCGTGAAAATGTTGGTCGGGTCGATCGCCTGTGCCTGCTGGTTGGCGCCGGGCGGGGTAAAGGTAATCGCGGTCGTATTCAGAATATTGTGCGCATTCAGGAAAAGGTCCTGAACGATACCGCCTGCAGCGATCGTGGTAGGACTTATCGAATTGAATGTAATTGGATTGGTGCTGGCATTGACCAATGTAATCGTGGCAGCTGCAAAGTGCGCCGTATCTGTCGGTGAGTTCACAACTACCGTCACGGTGATCGCCGCCGTGGCTGCGGTCGAACCGCTAGACTTCGGGAAGGTGTCCGTCGGCATCGTTGACGGCGCCGTGTACACGCCAACATTGGAAATCGACCCACAATTCGGGCTGCACGATGGCGCACCCGGGGCCGCCCCGTTCGGAAAATCGGTCGTATCTCCGGTGACCGGCTGGGTAACCAGCCAGGTCAGGCCTGTCGGCGAATTACTGGGCAAATTGGCGGTGAACTGAATCTGCTGCGCCGGGTTTAACCCTACCGGAGCCGTGGCGGTGGGCGGGGTGACGGAGACGCGAATGCCCGTGTCCAAGATAATCGTGGCGGTTCCTTTTTTGCTGCTGTTGGCGGAGGCTGCCGCGGTAAACGTTAGCGTCGGAATCGGATTCGGAAAATTCGCGAGGGCAGGCGCCGTGTAGGTAAGAACGTTGTTCACGGTCGACTGATTGGTCGTCCAGCTGCCTACATTTCCGCCATTGAGCGACATACCGCTGGTGCAAGTACCCGTCACCGCCTTCGGACTGGGTGTCGAGGTAGTCGGTGCAGGCGTGTAGGAATAGCTGCAAGTCCACGTGGAATCGATATTCGTCGAACCAGTCACCGTCGCAGCAAACGTCGACACCGTCCCGGCCACGGCCAGCGCGCTTACCGGAATGACGGTCACCGCCACCTGGTTCGGGCCCGAACTGCTGCATCCTGCAAACCACATCGCACCGCTTATCAGCAACAACAAGGCGGTTGTCTTCAACTTGCGCAACCTCATGAATGACTTCTCCCCCATCCGCTTACGCGTAGGATTATCACTACCCCTTTTGCTAAACCCTTTCCTCACTCGATGCCTTTACAGCGTGCTCCCGTTGCACGCCTAGAACGTACGGCTGACCGTAAACCGGAACGTGCTGCGCGGCTCAAAGTAATTCAAGCGCCCGGGATTCTGCAGAACCGGCTGCATCTGATAGAGAATCGATGGATCGCACTGACTCGGATGCAACGGATCGGTCAACCCCAACGCCGCGCAGGTGCTTCCGAGGGTCTGCAAGTTGATCCGGTCGGGCGGCGCAATGATGGTCTCGTGGATGCGCAACGGGTTGTAGGCCCAATAAACACGGAAAGGCGCCTGAACGATCGGCAAATTGATGTTGAACTCCACGCCGGTCGACTGTCTTATTCTGAAGTTCGTTCCCGGTGCGATCTGCAACTGTTGCGTCTGGTTCACCAATGGGAATTGCTGGTTGATGTTCGCTACTCCGGTCGGGTCCAGTTTCAAAGCGCTCTTGTTGGCGATCCCGTCGGTGCCCGTATCAACGAACAACGTCATGCTCACCGGCCCGGCGATGGGAATGCGGTATTCGATGTTTCCAACGCCTTGTAAATCGCCTCCCGGGAACGTAATCGTGTAACCGACCAGCGGCACACTGAAGGCGGCAAGCGTCGGAAAACCGGAGCCGGACAGATTGCGGTTGTTCAGGAACGTAACCGTTTGATTGAAAACGCTCGGAATGTAGGTCACGGGTGAAATGGCGCGGATGTCAAAACCGCGAATGTCGTTTTCACCACCGAGATAGAAGCGGCTGTACGGCGGCACTTCTTTGCCTCCGTATCCCGTCGTCCACGCTCCGAGAATGCGGAATCCGATGGCGTTGCGCTTGTGGTTGATCGGATGGAAATACTTGAACTCGCCCGTGTTCGTAATCGTGTTGACGTTGCCGCCGATGGGCCCGCCGGTGAAAGCCAACGAGTAGAAATAGCTTTTGCCGTTGGTGGCATTGATCGGACTGTTCAGTGTGTTGTAGCTGATCGTCGAAGTGATGGTGCTCGCAATGATGCCGTTCAAAGCGCTGGGGCCGGCTATGCTGCGATACTGCAATTGCGTGAACAGCAACTCCGACGCCTGGTTGTAGGTCGTGATGTTGGTCCGCGTCAGGCCGTATGTCAGTCCGAGGCGCGTAAACGCGTAGCGCTTCAGCGGGTAACTGGCGAATGCCGTGAACCCGGTGCTGTTCTGGTTGTAGTTCTGAATGTACTGCGGATTGACGCTGACCGCCTGCCCGGTAACCACGGCGGCCTGCTGCGCCTGATTGAACTTGTACAAGCTCGAAAAAATCGTAAAGCCGGAAGAAATCGGCCTGTCAAACAGGTACGGCTGGGTGAAGCCGAACATGATATTGCGCTGATACTGGCCGACCTGCGCGGACAAGGTGAGCGTTTCACCCAATCCTAGGAAGTTGTTGGTCTGGTAGGTCAAGCCGACGAATCCGCCCGCCAGACCGCTCACGCCTCCCTGCAGACCAATCGACTGCTTTCCCTTCTCTTTCAGCTTCAGGAGAATATCGACGGTTCCGTCCTTGGTATTGCGCTTGATTTCGGCCGCTTTGTCGGCATCGAGCTTTTCGAAGTAGTCCAGTTGGTTCAGGCGCAAGATGCTGACTTCCCAGGCGCGCTTGTTGAAGAGCTGGCCTTCATCAATCAACAATTCGCGGCGGATGACTTTGTCGCGCGTGGTGGTATTGCCGCTGAAATCGATCCGCCGCACGTAGTATTGCTTGCCTTCGTCAAACTTCATGGTCAGGTCGATGCGTTTGGCCTGATCATCAATCTCCATTTGCGGCTCCGGCACGAAGTCGATGAACCCATACTGGCCGTAGATCTTGGTGTATTCCTCCATGGCCTTGCGGATTTTCGCGGCGGAGAAAACATCGCCCTGGTGCAGCGGGAAAACGCCCTTCAGCGCGTCTACCTTCAACGACAGAGCCTTGTCAGGGTCGGCGCTCACGATCTTTAGCGTTCCCATCGTGTATCTTTCGCCTTCCTCGATGGGGATTGTGATATTAACGGCCTTGCCGGTGGTCCTGCCGGCAAACGGGATCCCGTACTTCCATCCCTCCGTATCGACATTCTCGAGGATGGGATCCTTCACCAGGACTTTGAAATATCCATTGTCCTGGTACAAACCGCGGATCCCCACTTCGATGTCCTCGATCAGCTTGTCGTGATCGTAGGTCTTCGACATCACGTTGATCTCGGTGAAGTACAACGGGATCTGGTACGGCCGGTCATGCCTCATGGCCCGGATCAACTTACGGTCGCTGAATGCGTGGTTCCCTGTGAATTGAATCTTGCCGACCTTGACCTTCGGTCCTTCATCAATCTTGAAGACCAGGATCACCGCGTTGCTCGAGGCGATTCTTTCGTATTGCGGCGTTACCGTCGCAAACTGCCGCCCGTGCTCGCCCAGCAGTTCCTTCAGCACCACTTCCGCCTTCTTGATGCGCGTCGGATCGAACGGGCTCTCGACTGTCAAGCCCACCTTTTTCTCTTTGAAGCGGTCGAGAATATCGGATTCGGAGATCGAGTGAATGCCCTCGTAACGGATGCGGCGGATGGCGGGCCGCTCCTTCACGATGAAGATCACGATTTTGCCGTTAGGCTTATCGGCCGAATCCTGCACTTCCAGCTTCACGTCCTCGAAAAATTGCGTGTTCCATAGCGCCTGGAAGTCGCGGCGCAGCGTTTCTTCGTTATAAGGATCACCCGCCCGGGTGAAAATCCGCGCTTGCAGCGTGTCGCGCCGGATGCGGCGATTGCCGTCGAAGTCGATCCGTTCTACGAAAGGTTGCCCTTCATTCTGCTGGCCACTTTCCGCCGGCCCGAGCGCCGCAAAATCGTCTACTTTCTCTTCCAGAGTTTTTTCGTCAATAAAGGCGTGGAACAGAGAAAAGGATTTACGGGAATCGCCATCCTCTTCAGGCTTTTCACTGGAACTCGAGGCGGAGGAAGTGTGGGACAACAACGCGAATGGGATCAGAAGAAGCGCCGTAAAGACACAACGGCGGAGTGCACGCCTTGCGTCCATCCCCGTCAAGAAACAGACTATCCTGAAAGCGGCCGTTGAACTTCTCAAGGCCGCGCCCCCAAACCCAAGATGTTATTCTCCCGCCACTCCCGGTATGGGCTGGCTGCGCGCTGAACGCACTACGGGCCCCGCGAGCAGGCCCCATCTGCGATCATACGTTGCGTCAGATTCGCTAGTGGACGACTGGGGTTGCCTCAACTACAGGCCGGAACGCTAGGCCATCCCCGGCAACATAAATCTGCAATGTCGCAGGCCTTTGAATTCCCCCCTGGATCAAAGCCTCGGAGAGCGGATCTTCTACATACTTTTGCAAAGCCCGCCGCAGCGGCCGCGCTCCGTAATTGCGGTCCGCACACGTTTTCTCGAGGATCCACTGCCGTGCTTCCGGCGATAAGACCACCTGCACCTGCCGGTGAATCAGCGTGTCGTTCAGCTGACCAACGAGCAGATCGATAATTCGGAGCAGGTCCTCATCGCTCAGAGGATTGAACAGGATCACCTCGTCCAACCGGTTCAGAAATTCCGGATTGAACGCTCGCTTTACTTCACCCAACACCAACTCTTCCATACTCTTCAGGCTGGCTTCGTCTATACCCGCCTGGAAGCCGATCGTGGTGCGCTTCTGCAAATGCCGCGCACCAATGTTGGAAGTCATAATGATGATGGTATTTCGAAAATCGACTGTGTTGCCAAGCCCATCCGTCAACTGCCCGTCTTCGAATACCTGCAGCAGGATATTGAACAGGTCCGGATGCGCCTTCTCGATTTCGTCCAATAGAATAACCGAATACGGCGTGCGGCGCACGCGCTCCGTCAACTGGCCGCCTTCTTCGTACCCGACATACCCTGGAGGCGCGCCAATCAACTTCGAAACCGAATGCTTCTCCATAAACTCGGACATGTCGAAACGGATCAGCGATTTCTCGGAGCCGAACAGGAACTCTGCCAGACGACGCGCAACTTCCGTCTTTCCGACGCCCGTCGGACCAAGGAAGAAGAAACAACCCACCGGCCGCGAAGGTGATTTCAGTCCCGCGCGGCTGCGGCGAATGGCGCGAGCGAGCGCCGTGATCGCCTTGTCCTGGCTGATCACGCGCTTGTGCAACTCGGGCTCGATGCGCAACAACTTCTGCTGTTCGTCTTCCTTGATCGAGGTAACCGCAATTCCGGTCCAGCGCGAAACCACTTCTTCGATGTCCTCGCGCGTTACGATTCCAGTCGAAGCATCATCCAGCTTGTAGCGCTCGCGCAACAGCCGCAGGTTTTCCTTTTCCTTGCGCTCCTCTTCGGAGTAGAAGCGCGCCTTCTCAAATTCATGCGCCGCAATCGCCGATTCCATCCGGTGGGTGATGAACTTCACGCGCTTCTGCACCTCGCCCACTTCATCAGGCACCGAGGCCTGGCGCAACTTCACGCGCGCGCCGGCTTCATCGATCAGGTCGATGGCTTTATCGGGAAGAAACCGGTCGGGAATATACCGGTTGGAAAGATAAACTGAGTATCGCAGCGCTTCATCGGTGTAACTGACCGCATGGAATTTTTCGTAACGCTCGCGGACCCCGCTGATCACCTGGATGGCTTCGTCTTCGTTCGGCGCCGGAACCTTCACTGCCTGGAATCTCCGTTCGAGCGAGCGGTCCTTCTCCACCGACTTCCGGTATTCACCTGGCGTTGTGGCGCCAATGCACTGAATCTCGCCGCGTGATAGCGCCGGCTTCAGGATGTTGGCCGCATCCAACGACCCTTCCGCCGAACCCGCGCCCACGAGCGTGTGCAGCTCATCAATAAACACGATGGAGTTCTGGCTCTCCATCAATTCCTTCATGATGGTCTTCAGCCGCTCTTCAAATTGACCGCGATATTTTGTTCCCGCGACGATTAACGAGAGGTCCAGCGACAAAATGCGCTTGTCGGAAAGGAATGGCGGCACATCGCCGTCGGAAATCCGCTGCGCCAGGCCTTCGACGATGGCCGTCTTGCCGACACCCGGCTCGCCGATCAACACCGGATTGTTCTTCGTCCGCCGGCAGAGAATCTGAATCACGCGCTCGACTTCCGATTCGCGGCCAACCAGCGGATCGAGCGCGCCTTCTGAAGCCGCCTGCGTCAGGTCGCGGCTGAATTCCGCCAGGAGCGATGTCTCCTTCGGGCGGGCGGCGGTCGTTTTCTCTCCGCTCGTCCGGGCCAGTTCTTCGCGCAACGCGGAAAGGCGCAGGCCGCGCTCCATCAGGATTTCCGCCCCAAAACACTTTTCTTCGCGCAAAATTCCGAGCAGCAAGTGCTCTGTGCCGACGTGCTTGTGGCCCAGGCGTTCCGCCTCTTCCGCCGCCATGTTCAGAATGCGTTTGCACTCCGCGCTCAGCGGCACTTCCACCGAAGTGGAGATACGTTCACGGATGGTGATTCGCGCCTCAATTTCCTTGCGAATGGATTCGATCGAGCCTTGCTGACGCAGAAAACGGTTAGCCAGCGCTTTGTCCTCTCGCATGAGACCCAACAACAGGTGCTCGGTCTCAATGTAAGGACTGCCATACTGGCTGGCCTCGTACCTGGCAAAGAAGATGACGCGTCTCGCTTTTTCTGTGTATCGTTCGAACACGGTTAGCTCGCTTCTCCCCCTGGGGTCCAACCCGCAGCGCTCTTCACGCTACGCGTATGCAGGATGCCATGTTCGAGCCCCAGCACCCGGTCACACCGTTCCGCCAGCACCAGATTGTGCGTCGCGATCAGCGACGTCAGCCGATGCGTGCGGTGCAACCGCTCCAACAACCCAAACACAGCCCAGGCATTCTGCTCGTCCAGATCTCCGGTCGGTTCATCGGCGAGCAGCACCCTCGGTCCCGTAATCAGCGCCCGAGCAATCGCCACACGCTGCTGTTCCCCGCCCGAAAGCTCTCCCGCACGGCGGTCGGCTCGATCTTCGAGCCCCACCTCCGCCAGCCACTTGCGCGCCTCTTTGAGTGCGTCCGCCTGTGGCTCACCGCGCACCAGCAGCGGCATGGCTACGTTCTCTGCTGCCGTGAAATCCGGCAACAATTGGTGCCGCTGCCAGAGAAACCCCACGACGCGATTACGATATTTTGCGAGCGCCGCGTCTTCACGCGTTTCAATCGATTTGTTTTCAAAGTATACTGTACCGCTTGTTGGAGTGTCTAGCGCGGCCAACAAATGCAGCAGTGTACTTTTTCCCGCGCCTGATGGTGCAACGACTGCGACCATCTCGCCTTTGCGCAGAATCAAATTCGCATCAACCAAAACTTCAACATTTTTCTCGCGCGCTCCGTAAGTTTTCTTCAATCCGCGCGCTTCCAGGATCGCTTCTTCGCCTCTTGAAGTGGCGTCCATACGTTTTGCCGACCCAACTCCCCTGAATGC
>Ga0207761_1000653_pt1 | contig 12065 bp, 10 predicted proteins | sample LuqExpMetageno34_FD_187792 | JGI IMG/M metagenome (GOLD analysis project Ga0207761, IMG submission 187792) | Tropical forest soil microbial communities from Luquillo Experimental Forest, Puerto Rico - Sample 34 (SPAdes) | ecosystem: Environmental > Terrestrial > Soil > Tropical forest ... | reverse complement strand
GCATCATGATGGACACTCTGGCTATACCTTGCGAACTGATCCGTAGGAATGGAATATTCCTTCATGTAGTTCGCGTCACTATGACAGCGGGAGCAGGTTGTGGCGACGTTCACTGGATTGACCGTCGAGCGAGGATCACTGGGCGCGCGTAGATCGTGGACACTGTGGCAATCGGTGCACACGGCGACCTTCCCGTCACCTGCCGCAAAGCGCTTGCCATGGACGCTGGTGCGGTACTGGTTTAACTGGTCCGTTCGCAGGCTGGGATTAAACTGGCGAATGTACGCTGGATCAGAATGACAACTTCCGCACAGTTGCGGAACCTGCTTGCGATCAATCTTCCCCTTCCAACCAGCCTTACGGCTCATGGCCTGGTCCGGCTCGTCGCTAGCAGCATCGCCGCCGTGACAGCTAACACAGCTCAATCCATTTTGTGAGTGGACGTCGCGAGCGAAAGTGTTCTGGGTCACTCCAAGGGGCTCGGGCAACGCGGAATGGCAATCCAGACAGGAGTTCTTAGCCTGGCCATGGCTTACGTTTACAAAAGTACTGCAAAACAGGAAGACCAAGATGACCCGGCACTCAGCCTTAACGAAAGCGGGAGAGTTATTTCGCAAGATAGCCATAGACACTCATACCTGTGATGTAGGCGAGAGCGAACCCTGCAAGTCCAGTAATCCACGTTTTCGTCAGTGACGGTTTCGCGCTGGCAAAGAACGGCAACAGAATCCACAACAGCCCAATGGCCCCGAAAGCCAGAATTCCCAGCACCTCCCCGTCAACAAACCACACCTTGGCGGGAATGAGCTTGAGAGTCTGAAACATGAAAAGGAAATACCACTCCGGCTTGATGCCGGCAGGCGCGGGAGCGAAGGGATCTGCCTTCACCCCAAGGTTCCACGGGAAGATAGCTGCCAGGGCGCCCAGGGCGCCCAACGCGACGTACCAAGCCATTAACTCGCGCAAGGCGAAATTGGGAAAGAACTTCATTTCCCGTCTGGCTGAAGGTTTCGCCGCCCACTCGGCCTCGATGCCGGGGGGAACGCTCATGCCCTGGCGCTGCACGAGCAGCAGGTGGAGAAGAATCAACAGTGTTGTAAGCCCGGGAAGAACAGCGACGTGAAATCCGAAAAACCGCGTGAGAGTGGCGCCGGTCACTTCTTCACCGCCGCGCAGGAAGACCATGGACGGGTTGCCGACGATGGGTACTTGCCCAGTGATCTCGGTTCCAACCTTGGTGGCAAAGAATGCCAGTGTGTTCCAAGGCAGCAGGTAACCGCTGAAGCCGAAGCCGAGCAGCAGAAGCAGAAGAATTACCCCCGTTAGCCAGGTCAGTTCTCGCGGCTTGCGATAGGCCTTCAGAAAGAGCACGCTGAACATGTGCGCGAAGGCAGTAAAGATCATCAGATTGGCCGACCAGGAGTGAATGGAACGAATCAGCCAGCCAAACTGTACCTGGGTCATGATGTACTGAATGCTCTCGAAAGCCTCATTCGCTCCCGGCCGGTAGTAAAGCAACAGCAATATCCCGGTCAGCACTTGAATCATGAACAGGAACAGTGTGATGCCTCCGAGGAAGTACCAATAGGAGAGGCGATGGAGGGGAACCGTTTTCTTGCGCAACGGAGCAATCAGATCATTCCATTGCAAGCGCTCCTCCACCCAGCTGCTCACATCGCGTAAGCGACTCATCATGCCTCCCGGCGACGGCGGACGAATATCTCGTCGCCTCGAACCTGGACGTCGAACGCTTCTAACGGACGAGGTGGAGGCCCGGAGATGTTCCGACCGCTGAGGTTGTACTTGCCGTTGTGGCAGGCGCACCAGACTTCACGAAGATCGTCGCGATACTGAACCGTGCACGAGAGGTGAGTGCAAGTGGCTGACATGGCGCGATAGTCGCCTTCGGCGGTATGGATCAAGAGACCGGGACGGCTGCCAAACCGAAATATCTTTCCCGAGTTGGGTTTCAGCTCGCCCACTTTCGCTGCCAGGACCGAGTCACTGCCCATATCGGCCGTTTTGGGCGGGATCAGGTAGCGTACGACGGGATAAAGAAAGGCAGCGGCAGAAAGAAGGAAGCCGCCGCCCAAGAATGCGGCAACAAATCCACGCCGCGAGACGGGCGTGGGTTCACCTGGGTTGGTCATCGCCATACGCACCTGTAGTTTGGTCCCTCAGCGAAATCTTCGTGTCTTCCGAGCGCACTCGCCGGTTGCTTCTCATCGCGCCTCAGCCGCTGAACGCTGTTCGATGGTTCGCTGCATCTCGCGCAACCACATGGTTTGGAGCAGTTGCAGGCGGCGTCCGATTACCAGGGCCAGGTTCGAACTGATCTTGTAAGCCGTGCGCGGCGAGCCTTCGAGGTATTGCTGCAACCGCTCCCGGGGTAAAGCTGTGGCTTCGGTTGTCAGCGGGGCACGGGCAGAAAGAGTGAAGCGATGCGGTGGAATCAGGGCTGACCACCCCACAGTCTGGCCAGGCGATTTCTCTTCCACCAGGATTTCTTCTTCGCGGCCTCTTACCTGCATCGGGAGGGTAAGTTGGATTCGACCACGCTCCACGAGAAAGATACGGTCGGCCGGATCCCCGAGCTTGAAGAGCGCACCGCCGCTTGGCACCGTAATCCTCGTACCGAGGGCCATGACCTGCTCAACTTCGGCGGACGACAGGCCGATCAAGAGTTCGTGCTGCATAGCCTGCTCCTCAGTTGACCAGGGGTGAAGTCGTCTTGCAGTACAGCAAGGCTTCGGTCGGAAAGTCGACAAACGATTCCGCCGCAGCCTGTTCCAGGCGGACGTGGTCCTCGATTTCACGCAGCAGAACTTCGATCGGCACTTGGGGACGGGGCGGAACAATCGGCGGTATCCGACCGGCGAAGAAACGCGCCGAAACAGCCGGCTTCACCGGAAGCGCGGGCTTCACACTCTCCGCTGATTCTGCCGGACCCGTTGCAGCTCGAAATGCCAGAGCCGCGACCAACACAGCGAATGCGCTCATACACAATGCCATCAGGAGCATTTCCATGACCTGGTATCCTCCTCGGCGCTTCGATGGGCACGTTGTGTGCCAGTTTACGGGTCGACTAAGTCCCGTTTCTTCAATATGCGCGGAAACTGCTGCCAGCCAGGCTGCCAACTTGTCAGATCGGAGCTGACAGTTCGGCAGTCATTGACCAAGGGCCGCTCGTGTGCCATCATCCCGCCATTCCGGTACTCCCGATATGAAGTTGCGTTTTGCGAGCATGGCAGTTGGCCTTACGCTGGGGGTCACTGCAGCGGTAGTAGGAGCGTGCACTGCCGCTGCCTACGTGTATTCACAGCACCACCTCAAGAGCCTGCTGGATAGCGCCCGGACCAGTGCGCTTGCTGAAGGCGAGCTGATTCGCACCGCACTGGAGCATCAGATGTTGGACAATGACGGCTCCCTCATCGCGGAGATGATCGAACGCTTTGGCAAGCAGGCTCGGGTGGAGCAACTGGTTCTGCTGGACCGCAACGGCGTAGCACGATATTCCAGCAAACCGTTGACGCAGGACAATGATTTCCAGATTGGCTCTCCCACCTGTCAGGCATGTCATCGCGATCCGCCCGATCGCCGGGCATCGAGCCGCATCATTGAAACGAAAGGCGGAACCGTCCTCCGCACCGTGATTCCGATTCGTAATCACGAGGAGTGTCATAGATGTCACGGTCCGAATCAGAAAATCAATGGTGTCCTGATGCTTGACTACAACGCCGGCGAAGTGCGCGCCGCTATGGCGAGGGACTTGCGCTGGATGGTCGGAGGCACCGGAGCATTGACGTTTTTCATCGTCGGCGCAATCTTCATGGTGGTACGGGTATCCATACTGCGCCGGCTGCAGCGTCTGGAATCCGCAGCGCGCCTGCTTTCCCAAGGCGACCTCGAACGCCGTGTCCCGGTGGAAGGATCCGATACTCTCGCGTGGCTGGGACGTGAGTTCAACGCTATGGCGGATTCCTTGGTAGGGCTGGTTGGAGAGGTTCGTACCGAGCGAGAACGGCTCGAAACGGTGATCAACAGCATTGATGACGGGATTGTCGTGCTCGATTCCGAGCGAAAGATCATCGCCGCCAACGACGCGTTCCTGTTGCGCGCCGCCAGTTCACGCGAGCAGGTCTTGGGTTGTTGCTGCTATGAACTGGAGCCAGGGCCTTGCAACTTGTCGGATTGTCCCACCCTGGAATGCCTGCGATCGGGTGCAAGACAGGTCCGGATCTGTGAACGCCGCACGGGCAACGACAAAGTTGCCTGGGAGGAGATACACGCTTCGCCGATAATGGACCAAAACGGAAGGCTGGCGCTGGTCGTGGAGGTATGGCGGGACATCTCCGAGCGGAGGGCCGCGGAAGCAAAACTTGCAGAATCGCACCGCCTCGCGTCGGTCGGTGTGCTGGCGTCCGGCTTTTCCCACGAGTTGAACACTCCGCTGGCCACTGTGCTGACCTGCATCGAAGGAATTCTTCGTGAAGGCCGCGCACCGCATGAGGGAAACATCGATCAGGCCCGAATCAGGGAGAATGCATCGATTGCGCGCGACCAGATTCTGCGCTGCCGCTCGATCACCCAGCACTTCCTGCGTTTTTCGCGCGGGCAACGCCAGCAACGGGGCATAGTGGACTTGAATGAGTCAATAATGGCAGCGCAGCGCCTGGTTGATCCTACGGCCTGTGCACAATCGGTGCGCATCAGGGTGCAACTGCCGGAGAATAGCCTCCATGTCCGTGCCGACGATGCGGAGCTCCAGAACCTGCTCGTCAATCTTCTACTAAACGCGATCCAAGCCTCACGGCCAGGCAGCGACGTCGTGATTGGCGCGAAAGCGGACAAGTGCGTGCTGGTTCGTGTCAGCGATGAAGGTTGCGGAATCCCCGCGGAATACCGGCAAAAGATTTTCGAGCCGTTTTTCAGCCTGCGCGAGGGGGGTACCGGCCTTGGACTCTTCCTGTCGTTGAACGCAGTCCGCAGCTGGGGAGGCGACATTCTGGTCGAGAGCACTCCGGGTAACGGATCGGTCTTCGAAGTTGTGTTCCCGGCGATCCATCCCGGTCTTGAGACGGAGGCCACACCGTGAACCGATCTTCGATTCTGCTGGTGGACGACGACGCGGCGTTTCGGCAGGTGATGGCGGGCGAACTGAACCATCTCGGCTACAACGTGGCCGCGGTCGGCTCGGGTGAAGACGCGGTGCAGCGTGTCGCCAGCGATCAACCCGACGTCGTTCTGCTTGATCTGCGACTGCCCGGCATGAGTGGGGTGGAAACCCTGAAGGCGATTCACGCCACTGCCCCTGGTACCGAAGTCATTATGCTGACTGGGCACGGCTCGATCGATACGGCGATTGAATCGATCCGCCTTGGCGCCTTCGATTACGTTGTCAAGCCGTGTCCATTGGACGAGCTCGAGATGCGCATTCAACGGGCCCTCGAACGCCAGACGCTGCGGGAACGGACATTGCTGCTGGAACGCGGTCTAACGCCACCCGATCTCGGCAGTTCTTTTGCTGGCGACAGCCCGGCATTCCGGCACTTGCTCAGTGTGATTTCGCGCGTGGCCCGCAGTGATTCGACGGTCCTGATCACGGGCGAGACAGGATCAGGTAAAGAACGCGTCGCCAAGCTCATCCATGCCCGCAGCGATCGGGCATCGCGGCCCTTTGTGGTGGTGGAATGCGCGGCATTGCAGGAGAGCCTTCTACAGAGTGAGTTGTTCGGACACGAGCGCGGAGCTTTCACAGGAGCCGAGCGCGCCAAACCGGGCTTGTTCGAGGTCGCCCACGGTGGAACCATTTTCCTCGACGAGGTCGGCGAGATCAGCCCCTCCACGCAGACGACCTTGCTCCGCGTGCTCGACACCTCCACATTTCGGCGTGTGGGCGGCACCAAGGAAATTCATGTTGATGTGCGGGTGCTTACTGCAACCAATCGGGACATCCATTCTATGGTGCGGCAAGGCCTGTTTCGCGAGGACCTGTTCTATCGGCTGAGCACTATCACGATAGAAGTTCCACCACTCAGGGTACGCGGCGCTGATGTAGACCTGCTCGCTCAACAGTTTCTCGCCATGCTCAATGAGCGCTTCGGCTCCAGTAAACACGTCAGCACCGAAGCGTTGGAGCTCTTACGGCGTCATACCTGGCCGGGCAACGTACGGGAACTTCTACATGTTCTCGAAGGCGCCGTGGTCCTTTGTGAAGGACACTGCATCCTGCCCGAGCATCTTCCGCCGGCTCTATGGAACGCGAAGATGCCCGCGAAGGCGAGTTCCTCAACGGAAAACTCGTCGCTGCCGAGTCTGCAAGAGGCCGAGCGGGAGCATATCAAGGCGGCACTGGAGGCTAGCAAAGGACATCGTGGAAATGCAGCCAAGATCCTTGGAATCAGCGAACGTAACCTGTACCGCAAACTGCGAGAATACGACCTTCTGCGTTGACTGGCGGCAGTCCGCTGGCAGCAGGACCATGATCTACGCTTGCAGGCAGGTATCCTGGTCCACCGCATCGAATCTGAACTCTCAATGCAGGAAACCCGCCTTCGTCGACCGCTTACGGGCGCTTAAATAGCCCGTTTCAAAAGGGGGCCTTCGAGGGGTTCTCTAACGCCATGAAAGCAGGACGCCGAAAATGGTGCCCTGAACTGTTTTACCTCTGCCTTTCGCAGCGGACACTTCAGGATTCCGATTACCCCAAAAGTGCTCGGCATATTTTCAAGGAGAAGTGGTCTATAGGAAGGCCTGATTTCGACAGCTGCCATCTGCGACACTTCGCTATCCGCGAACCTCGATCGTGTAAGTTGATTAAGGCGAAAAAGAAATACGCTCAATCAGGCACCGGTTGGAGAGTGTTATCTTGTTGGTGCCTTGAAGCCGCGACCGGACACACCGAAGACTGCTACGCTGCTTGACGTTGCCCGGCAGAGCGGGTATTCGCCTGCGACTGTTTCCATTGTCCTCAACGAGGCGCCTTTGGCAAGCCACCTCAGGCATGACACCCGGAGGCGCATCCGCGAGGCGGCAGAAAGACTTGGCTACCGGCCGCATGTATTCGCGCGGTCTCTGCGGAATCAGCGCAGCAACACCATCGGGGTAGTGGTGTTCGATCTGTCCGATCCGTTTTGCACGCTGATCCTGCGCGGCATTGACAAGCAACTGCAACCGACTGAATATTTGCCCATCGTAATGGACGCGCACAATGACCGCCATCGGTTCGGGCGTTATCTCGACATGCTGATCGACCGCCGCGTAGAAGGACTGATCGTGGTGGCGAACTGGCTGTTCGTGAGAATTGACGCACTCAGAGGAGTGGTCAACCGAAACTTGCCTACCATCGTGGTGGGCCGCGATCTGCATCGCTCGGGCATCCGATCTGTCCTCGTGGATAACGAAGAGGGCGGTTACCTTGCCCTGAAGCACCTGTATGAACTCGGGCATCGGGACATTGCGTTTATTCTTGGGCCCAAGCAACTGGCTGATACCAGCCGTCGCAGGGCAGGAATGCAGCGATTCGCGACAGAGGCGCGGCTTACGATTCGCCCGTCGCTAGTTAAGGAATTATCGGCATCATCCGATCCCTTATCGGGCTTTACCTCAGGAGCTGAACTCACAAGCGAGTTGCTGCGTAAGAAAGCACACTTTACGGCCATTGCCGCCTTCGACGATATGACAGCATTCGGCTGCATACGCGCCCTGACGGACAGTGGACGCCGCGTACCGGAAGACTGTTCTGTCGTCGGTTTCGACGACGTTCCGATGGCAACTCTGGCCAGCCCGAGCCTGACAACCATTCGCCAACCCATGCTGGAGATGGGCGTCTTCGCGGCGGAGACGATCTGGAGAAACCTCACCGGCGCCGCATCCTCGAACGGCAATCTCAAACTGATCCATCCCACCCTCGCAGCCCGCCAGTCGACGCTGGCCGTGTCGCTGTTTCCACTTGACAGGTGATTGCGGCTTGGAGTCTTATTAAAACGTTTTAAAGCTGTGGGGCTTGTGCCGCTTCGCCGAGGTCAACTGGAACAGTTCTACTCAAGATCGCGGGGGTAGATATGAAGTACTTGGCTAGCCTTCTCTCCACTTTTGTGGTTCTCGCAGCAGTAGCGTTCGCTCAAGACACAGGACAGATCACCGGCACGGTTCGCGACCCCAGCGGAGCCAGCATCGCGAACGCACAGGTCAATGTCACTAGTTCGGACCGTGGTGCCAGTCGCGTCACCAAAACCAACAATGATGGAGAGTATGTTGTCTCGGGATTGCCGGGCGGGACGTACGACCTCCAGGTGGAAGCGCCGGGCTTCAAGAAGTATCAGGCGAAAGGCATCGTTCTGCGTGTGGCACAGAAGATCCGCGCCGACGCTATGCTCGCGGTAGGCGGCTCGACCTCGGAAGTGACGGTCGAGGGCACGAGTGTTGGTGCCGTCGAGACGCAGTCGTCGGAGATGTCGGGCGTTATCACTGGAAAAGAAATCTCACAATTGCAATTGAATGGACGCAATTTTACTCAGCTTGCGACATTGACGCCCGGCGTAAACAACCAGAGCGGACAAGACGAAGGCACGGTCGGAATCAGCGGCAATGTGGCCTTCAGTATGAACGGCGGCCGGACCGAGTACAACAACTGGGAACTCGATGGCGGCGACAACATGGATAACGGCAGCAATTCGACCTTGAACGTATATCCTAGCGTCGACGCGATCGCCGAGTTCAAAGTCCTGACCTCGAACTATGGCGCGCAATACGGAAGAAGTGGCTCCGGGACGGTCGAAGTCGAAACCAAGTCGGGAACACGCAACTTCCACGGCGATCTCTACGAATTTGTGCGCAACACCGACTTTAACGCCCGCAACTATTTCCAGTCGGAAGTGCCGCCATACCACAAGAACGATTTCGGCTACACGATAGGTGGCCCGGTCTTTATTCCCGGACACTACAACTCCAATCGGACGAAGACTTTCTTCTTCTGGTCACAGGAATGGCGCAAGGAAAGTGTTCCAGGGCAGACCTTCAATTCGCTGGTCCCCTCGAATGCCGAGCGGCAGGGTAATTTCAACGACCTATGCCCGAACCAGACAACCGGGTCGTTCGCCGACTGTCCGATCAACCCCGCGACGGGACAGTACTTCCCCAACAACCAGGTGCCGATTGATCCCGCGGGAGCCGATCTGCTTCCACTCATCCCAGTGCCGAATGCGGGTGTGCCAGGCGCGGCGCTCTACAATGCCTCACCGACTCAGCCGACAAATTGGCGGGAAGAGCTGCTCCGCATCGACCAGAATTTCGGATCGAAGTGGAATGCCATGTTTCGCTATACCCACGATTCATGGAACACCATTACGCCGACCACTGTTTTCACAGGAAGCGCCTTCCCCACTGTTCAAACCAACTTCATCGGCCCCGCTGTGAGCATCGTCGCCCGGGTGAACTGGAATCCTTCACCTTCGCTGGTGAATGAATTCGTCTTCAGCTACACCACCGACCACATAACATTCACCTCTACCGGAACTCCCAATCCGAACGCTTGGCAGCGACCCGCCAACATGCCCATGGGTGCGATCTTCAATAACGGATTCGGAGGCAAACTGCCGGCGATTACGTTGACCGGTAACGCCGCATACGGCGGGACGTTCTACGAAGATCCCAACGGCGAATGGCCGGAGGGCCCCTATAACTCGAATCCGACTTATACCTACCGCGACAACGTCACCAAGATCATCGGACGCCACAACATGCAGTTTGGCGGTTACTTCGTCGCCGCGCAGAAGAACGAATTGAGCGGCCAACTGGTGAACGGCTCGCTCGGCTTTAATACCAGTGCAACTTTCGTGAGTACGGGAAACAGCTTCGCTGACTTGCTGATGGGGCAGATTGCGAGCTTCCAGCAGGCAAGCACGAACATCAAGTTTTACAACCGTTACAAGATCTTCGAGCCGTATTTCCAGGACGATTGGCGCGTCACCGAGCGCCTCACGCTGAATCTGGGCCTGCGAATCAGCATGTTCGGGACCTACCGCGAGAAGTACAACCACGCTTACAACTGGACTCCCTCAGCCTACAGCGCAGCTAGCGCGCCGCAAATCGACACCGATGGCTCGGTTACGGGCTTCGCCGGTTCATTGGTTCCTGGAACCGGTAACCCGTTCGATGGGCTGGTGCAATGCGGGGTCCACGGCGTGCCGGCGGGTTGCATGACCGGGCATCTTTTCAATCCCGCGCCCCGCATCGGGTTTGCCTATGATGTCTTTGGCGATGGGAAAACCGCGATACGTGGCGGCTACGGAATCTTTTTTGAGCATACCAATGGGAACGAAGCCAACACCGAGGGCCTGGAGGGACAGTCGTCGCCGCTGATCCAGAATGTGACGCAGTACAACATCGCCGGATACACCAACATTGGCGGTGGTACGACCGGATCGACACCTATATTCCCGCTGAGTTTTTATTCCATCCCGACGGCAGCGGCGTGGCCTTATGTCCAGCAATGGCACCTGGATATTCAAAGGCAACTCACCAAAGATACGGTCCTCGTACTTGCATACGTTGGCAGCAAGGGCACGCATCTGAATCGGCAGGACGACTTGAATCAACTCTATTCCGTGCCTGCTTCACAGAACCCGTATCTGCCGGGTGAGCCCATTGGCGGCATCAACAACAGTTCTGGCGATTGCACCACCAACATGACACCAAGCGGCGTGCCGGTCATCGGTCAGGCAGCCATCAATCTGTCGGTCGCGTGCGGTGCCGATCCAAATCCCTATCGACCCTTCTATGGTGTTGGCACCATAACCCAGCTGCAGAATGCGGCCTCGTCCACGTACAACGCGTTCCAGGTTGCGGCGAGAAAGACTGCAGGATCGCTGCAGTTCACCCTCGCCTATACCTGGAGCCACTCCATTGACGACTCCTCCGACCGCTACGATGGCGATTTCGTAAATACCTACAACCCGGCCGCGAACCGCGCGAGCTCCGCTTTCGACATTCGCCATATGTTCAATTTTGGCTGGGTGTACGATCTGCCCTTCTTCCGTAAGCCGGGACTGACTAACAAGATCCTTGGAGGTTGGCAGTACTCCGGCATCCTGACGGCTCTTACCGGTACTCCATACACTCCGACCAACGCGGCAAACTACAGCGACAACGCCGGCGTTGGGAACACTGTCTCGGGCGCCGGTTCGTATCCGGATTTATTTGGAAATCCCACAACCGGCATACCGAATGTCCCACTCTCGGGGTTTGGTCCGCTGAACGCCAACCCGTCTGCGTTCGCAGCACCGCAAGGATTAACGTTTGGCAATGCGGGAAGAAACTCCTTGCGCAATCCGGGATACTGGAACTTCAACATGGCCTTGTACAAAAACTTTGCGGTCAAGGAAAGCATGTACTTCGAATTCAGGGCCGAGGCGTTCAACGTGTTTAATCACACGGAATGGGGGCCCATCGGCGGAGCCGCTGGTGGCAGCGCCGCCGCGAACGGATTCTCGTCGGCCACGAACTCCATGGGATGCTATGGTGGTCCGAACAACTCAGCAGGCGATCCCAGTTGCCTGGGATCCTCGAGTTTCCTCTATATTGGCGTCGCTCATCCGGCCCGGATTCTGCAGCTAGGCATGAAGTTCATTTTCTGATGAGTAGCGACTGTGTCTTGGCGATTCGTGAACTAGAAATATGCGCGAAGGTGGCCAATTCGAGTAGATTCGAATCTCATCAGGCTAACACAGGTCGTATCAGCGGCAACGGGATGGTCCGCCGGTACAATCTTGCCCAACGAGCGCGGCGTTCCATTCAGTGGACCATTACCTTCCATCGCAACGATTCCGTCTGGTTTGCTTACTTCAATGGAGTCTGTAAGTGATTGATCTGGCGGAGAGGGGGGGATTCGAACCCCCGATACAGCTTTTGACCGTATAACGGTTTAGCAAACCGCCGCCTTCAGCCACTCGGCCACCTCTCCGGGTCAGGCGGGTGAACAGACCCAAAACTTCGGGCTGACCGATTATATCAGTCAACGGCTTTGTGCCGAGATGAAACTGCGTATCTCGACCGTGCGGCTTCGC
>Ga0207761_1000652_pt1 | contig 12084 bp, 8 predicted proteins | sample LuqExpMetageno34_FD_187792 | JGI IMG/M metagenome (GOLD analysis project Ga0207761, IMG submission 187792) | Tropical forest soil microbial communities from Luquillo Experimental Forest, Puerto Rico - Sample 34 (SPAdes) | ecosystem: Environmental > Terrestrial > Soil > Tropical forest ... | reverse complement strand
CCGAATCCGCCGCAAGTAACAGTGATGGCCACGTCACAGGCGGACCCGACGAAGTCCGGGACAGCAACGGTGACGGTCGTGCCACCGATTGGGACGGTCGCGGTGATCCCGAACTCTGCCTCGTTACTTCCCTTTACGACACAGAACTTCAGCGTTCAAACCACTAACCTTTCCAGCAGCGCCGTGACGTGGCAGGTGAATGGAGTCACGGGAGGAAGCCAAGCGACCGGATTTATTTCCAACGGCGGAAATCCAGGGTTGTACGTAGCGCCGGGAGGAGTCCCCACCATTGCGATGAGCGGGCAAAGTAATCCGACGACGGTGACGGTCACAGCAGTTTCGCAGGTGAACCCGTCGGTGTCGGGTTCGGCGACCGTGACGATCACCAATGGGTTGGCGCAGAATTCGACGACCTTTTTCGGATCTTCGGGCGGCAATCAGAAGGACTCCATGACGAGCGGAATGACGATTACTTGTTGCAGCGGCACGCTGGGCTCGCTGGTAGCGCGTGGAGGGGCGCAGTACATCCTAAGCAACAACCACGTGCTGGCGCGAGAGGATCTGGGCACGCCAACGAACGGGACGACATCCGGGGACAACATGATCCAGCCGGGGCTGGCGGACATCAATTGCGGATCAGGACCGTTCACAATCGTCGCGAACCTGTCGCAGTTCTACAACCTGGAAACGGGCACGGGAGCAAAAATCGACGCGGCCATCGCCCAACTGACGCAGACCGGAGCGATGGACGCGCAAGGCCGAATTCTGTACCTGGGAGCGACAGCCGATTCGAACAACGTTCCCGTTCCGGGAGCGCCGCACGGAGGAAGCGGGTTGGCGGAAACGGGCGCCTTGGTGGGCCGCGCAGTGGCTAAATCAGGGCGAACGACAGGGCTCACGTGCTCGTCGATCTTGTCGGTCAGCACGACCGTCAATGTGACTTACTCGAAAGGATGCAATGCGAATGCGGCGTTCAGCGTACAGTATGTCAATCAAATCACCGTGGCGGGAGGAAAGTTCAGCGCGTCGGGGGACTCCGGCTCGCTGATCGTGACACAGGACACGGCGGATCCGGTAGGCTTGCTTTATGCGGGCTCGGATCTGGACACGACGGCCAATCCGGTCGCGGATGTGCTGAATTATTTTCAAAGCGGGAGTAACGCTATGACGTTTGTGGGAGGAGCCACGCATGCGGTGACCGGGTGCACACTGCCGACGGCGCCGGCGTCTGTGGCGGTTCCGCTGACCGCGGTGCTCCAAGAAGGTTTGCAGAAGGCCGTCGCGGTGCGCGCGGTGCATGAGTCTGAACTGCTTGGATATCCGGCAGTACAGGCGCTCGGCGTGGGTGCAAGCCAGGATCGTACGGGAGAAGCAGCCATCGTGTTTTTTCTGAGAAACGGCGCGGCGAAAAAAGGAATCCCGCAGGAGGTCGATGGCGTTCGCACGCGGATTATCGAAGGCGAAGAGTTCGGGCAACGTGGAGTGCTGACGGCAGAACAGAGCGAAGAACTGGAGCAAGCGGCAGCAACGACCGCCGGCGGGCTCACGATTTCGGACGCGGAATTTCTGCGCGCCAAGACGGTCCACGGAGCGCGAGGCGAACAGTGGATGAGCAAGGCCGGGGTACAGGGCGTGGGGATTGGAGCGAGCGGGGATTCGCCGGGCGAAGCAGCGCTGATGATCTTTCTGATACGAGGAGTGGCGCATGACGCGATCCCAGCGGTGATCGACGGAGTGCGCACGCGGGTGCGGGAATCGAGCCCGTTTGTGGCCGGTCTCGATCAGGTGCGTGCGCAGGGAGGCTGCTCGCCGCCCGTCGGCGGGAAGAAGTGAAGAGCGGCCCGCCTAGAGGGCGAGAAGAGAGGGCCCTCGCACCCTCGCTACGCGGACCCCGCCTGCCTGCGGCAAGCGGGTTTCTCGGGGGCCACGGTTTTGTCCCGGGCGGAATTCCATCGGCACGTGGTGCGTGGCATGATGCCGTGGGCGGGGGCCCATGAAAGAAGCAGCCCAGACCGTAGGTCCGATCAGCCTGTCGGAACGCATACTTTTTATTGATGTGCTGCGAGGCATGTCGCTGTTCGGGATTCTGGCGGCGAACATGCGCGGGTTCTTTGCGCCGATGGACGCTTACATGCACATCGGCATGCTCTATCACAGCCGCCCTGACATTCTGGCGCAGGCGTTCATCGATATCTTTATCCAGGGAAAATTCATTTCGATTTTTTCGTTTTTGTTCGGGATAGGATTCGCCATCCAAATGAGCCGCGCGGAAGCAAGGGGCGCGCGGTTCATGGGGTTCTATCCGCGAAGACTGCTGGCGCTGGCCTTGTTCGGGCTGATTCACGGAATACTGATTTGGGCGGGGGACATCCTGCTGACGTACGCGTCGGCCGGAGGAATTTTGCTGCTGTTCCGCGACCGCTCGCAGAAGACTCTGCTGAGATGGGCTGGGGGATTGCTGGCATTCCCGATTGTGAGCAGCATGATTTTTGCGGGCTTGTATTTCGGCCCCATGCACCGGGCGTGGATGGAACGGAAGCCGATTGACGTCGAGAACTTTTACCGGGTGATTGATATCTACGCGCACGGCACGGTGCGGCAGATCCTGGCGCAGAACTGGGTGGAATGGAAACGGGAGTTGCCGACGCAAGGCTTCGCGATTTACGCGGTGGCGCTGTTCATGCTGGGGATGTGGGTGTGTCGGGCCGGCATCGTGCAGCGGCTCGCGGAATACCGGCCAGTGTTGAAGCGCGTGTGCGCTTGGTGCATCCCGGCGGGACTGATGCTGAGCGCTTACGTGGGGATCGAGAAGGCGGTGAATCCGGCGGGTACGTTATCGGTGTGGCGCTGGGTTGCCAACACGATGTGGCTGCCGGGATCACAGATCCTGGCGGCAGGCTATGTTGCAGGGCTGGCGCTCGTTTTTCTGAGCGAGGATTGGCGGCGCTACACACTGCCGTTTGCGGCGGTGGGAAGGACGGCGTTGACGAATTATCTGCTGCAGTCGGTGTTGTGCACTTTGTTTTTTTATCACTATACGACCGGGCTGTTCGGGAGAATTGGGCCGGCTGTGGGGCTTGTGCCGACCGTCGTGCTTTTTGGAGCACAGGTTGTGGTCAGCAACTGGTGGTTGCAGCGGTACCGCTTTGGGCCGATGGAGTGGGTGTGGCGTGGAATGACGTATGGGAAGTTCCCGTCGATGCGGAGGGAGGAAGCACCGGGCGTGATGGCAGCGCCGATGGCGAAGCCGGGAGAGATTGCATGAGGTGGTGAGTGGGCGGAAAGCATTAGCGCGAAGCTTACGCACAGCGGCAACGAGGGGTCCCTCGCTTCGCAGACTCGACGTGCTATGGCTGCCACCAGGCCGACTACACCGGTACCAAGAATCCAGCTTATGCGGCCGCAGGCTACTCGTCGAACTGCTCGCTGTGTCCTAACACAACATCGTGGGAATCAGCTGAGAACGCGGGGTCGCTGCAAGCTGAGGCGCTGCCGTCCCTCGGTCCGGACGAGTGTGAAAGCCAGCTAAAGGAACCCAGCCAGAGAGTGAGGCGCGGAAGGGCCGGATCGTAACTGAATAGGTACTGTAAGTCGATTGGCTAACGGTACCTCGGAGGAGTCGGGTGTGAAGTTAGAGCAACCGCAAAAGGGATAGAATCGGGTATTATAGGCGCACCGTTTTGCGAGGCAGCGGATGGGACTGTGGTCGAACAAACAGAGAAGTTTGATCTCTCGGCGGGTGCGCAACCTTTCGATCGAGCGCCTGAGCATTATTCCCGCGCACAAGGAGCCGGCGCATCCGGGGACGAAGCCGGCAGAGATCGTGACGCCCCGTCCACCGATGCGTCGCGGGAGATCATGGAAGCGGTTGACCATACTCGGATGCTTTGCCGCAGCGGGATTCGGGTTTGCGGTGGCGTTGATCAGCGCGGGCGTATACTGGTTTAGCCGCCTGCCGAAGGCGCCGAAGGGATGGAACGAGAAGGCGATTCAAGCCATCTACGTGGGCACAAAGTTCCTGGAGGAAGGGAAAGAAAACACGCTGAGGGTAAGGTTGACGTTCGACCTGTGGAACAGCACGGGATACGACTACACGCTCGAGGCGAAGCCGTCGCCTACGATGATGGTGATGCAGAAGGTGAAGTCGGAACCCTCGCTGGTAGACGGAATCGGATTGACGTGGACGGTGGAGCACGGATCAGGAACGGGGCAGTTGCATGCGGATGGGATACCGGGATTCTCGCGGGAAGCGTATCTGGCGGGGCCGATTTTCATTCCCGCTGGAGAAGCAGTGCGAGTTGATTTCTGGTCGGAGTACGATCTGTTTGATATTGTAGCCGCGCTCGGTAAGGACGAAAAGGTCGTCTTGTCGGATCCCGTGCAGCAGCGAAAGATATTGAAGCACGCGCTGGCGGATACGGACAGTTTTGTGTTATTGGACAAAGCGAGTCATTACCGGATCGAGTTGCCGCTGCGCGACGCGGTGTACTAGGAGTGCGACACCCTGCCGCCGCAGCTGTAGCAGGAGCAGTGCAATTCCCTTCCTTTTTGCAAGCCTCGCATCTACTGAAACAGCGAAAACAACCGTCTGGTAGTGTGCAAAAATGCCGACCCGCAGCAAAATCTTTGTCAGTTACAGCCACAAAGACAGGGAAGCTATTCGAAGAGTTCAATGCTGGCAGCCGCGATGCAAAACGGGGTTGTCAATCTGTGGGATGACGAGAAGATAGTGCCCGGGGAAAATTGGAAAGCACAGGATTCAAAAAACGCTGGGTTCGGCGAAAGTCGCGGTACGGCTGGTCAGCCAGAATTTCCTGGCGTCTCACTTCATCACGAAAGAAGAGCTGCCGCCACTTCTGAAGGCTGCGAGAGAAGCGGGCGTCAGAATCTTCTGGATTTATCTGAGTTCGTGCCTGTTTGAACAGACGGACCTGAACCTCGCCGTCGGCTGTTAAGCCATCGAGATAAACCGTGAGGCCGAAGGTTTTGCCGGGGGTGACGCCGCCGAGACCGATCGCAGCGACCAGCTGCAATGGAAACGATGAGGGATCCGTCGTCGAGGCCGGCCCGAGATAACGGGATCGCAGCTCTTATCGGGCGGCCGGGCGGATTAAGGATAGCGCGGACGTTGAGAAGAGGAAATCGCGGATGAGAGGGGTCCGGCGGTGCTGGATCCCTCCGAAGCAGAGTTATTGTTTGTCGTAGACACTTTCGCTGTGAAACTCTTTGCCGTCAGGAAGTTTTCCCTTGGATTTCACAGAGGTGACCTTGCCGTCCTTGGAGACTTCAATTTCGGCGGAGCCGATCTCCTTGCCTCCTTTTTTCAGCGTGGTTGTGACCTTGTCGCCGGCGATGGGCTTAAAGGCGATGGAATCGGCACCGCCGGGCATACCGCTGCCGGAGACCGGAGTGTCTTTGTCGTCATATTGGGTGGAGAAGCTGTAGGAGATGGGCTTACCGTCTGCAGTGACACCTTCGAAGGTGTACTTTGCGCCACCGCCGTCGGCAACAATCGTTCGGGTAAGACTTTTGGGCGCGGGCCCGGGTACAAATTTGGATTTTGCGACGTTGAGTTTCCAAGTGCCGAGGAAAGGATTGGTCTGCGCGAATAAGGGACCCGAGGCAACAGCCGACAAGACAAGAATCGACCGCACGAGCGGAAAACGCTTCATCAGATTTCTCCTTGGACTCGCTCGCGCAAGAGTTTCTGGCGCGAGCGAGCGGTTGGCGGATTATGAACACATTCGGAGTAGGATGGCAAGTGCCCGGTGCTCGTAAAGAAGTTGAGGGAAAGAGTGGGAGGGGCAAATGAACGGGAGATTTGAGGGGAAAGTGGCGCTGGTGGCTGGAGGAACAGGTGGACTGGGGCGCGCGGTGAGTCTCGCGTTTCTGGGTGAGGGCGCGAAGGTGGAAGTGACATATGTTGTGCCGGGAGAATGGGCGGAACTGCAGGACGTTGTTGCGAAGTTGGGTGGAGGAGCTCTGAAGGGGCACGAGGTGGATGTAACGGATGAGACGGCGGTGAACGGGCTGGTGGAAAAAATTGTGGAGACGCAGGGGCGGCTGGATGTGCTGGTGAATACGGTTGGGGCGTATGCGGGTGGATTGAAATTGTGGGAAATGGAAGCCCGGGTGTTTGAACAGATGATGGCGCTGAATTTGCAGTCGGGTTATGCGCTGGCGCGGGCAGCAGCACGAACGATGCTGAACCAGAAGCGGGGGGCAATTGTGAATGTGGCGGCCAAGGCGGCGTTCGATCACGCGGCAGGCGCGGCAGCGTATGCGGCGTCGAAGGCGGCGGCGCTCGCGATGATCGATTCGCTGGCGGCGGATTTGAAAGGCAGCGGCGTACGGGCGAATTCGATATTGCCAAGCATCATCGATACGGCGGCGAACCGGAAGGCGATGCCGAAGGCGGATTTTGCGAAGTGGCCAAAACCGGAAGACATCGCACGGGTGATCTTGTTTTTGTGCAGCGAAGAGGCAAAAGTGATTCAGGGAGCGGCGGTCCCGGTGTACGGGGAAAGTTGAGGAAGAGAGGTCGAAGGAAAAGAGGGATTTTTCGGGCGAAAGAGGCCTCGGAATGACGGGTTGGCGCCGAGGGCGGCCGCGGGGGTGCCGCCCTCCAAAAAGCTTGACCAGAAAACGGGAGTCGAGTAGCCTCGCGAGCCAAACCGAGTTTGTCTGCCCTTCATCCAGAGTTCGAATAATAAGGAGGTTCGCATGGTTTCACTTGCGGCGCTTTGGCTCCCCATCGTGCTGTCGGCCGTCTTCGTATTTATCGCCAGTTCGATCATGCATACCGTGTTGAAGTATCACCAGAGTGATTGCCATAAGCTGAGCGACGAGGCAAGTTTTCTAGCGGCGCTGCGGGCGAATAATCCCACGCGCGGTCTGTATATTTTCCCATTCTGCACGCCGAAGGACATGAAGAGCCCGGAGATGGTGGAGAAGTATAAGCAGGGACCGGTGGGGATGATGACCATCGTGCCGAGTGGACCGCCAGCGATGCCAAAATTTCTTGGGCAATGGTTTTTGTTTTGCCTGATTGTGGCATTTTTTTCCGCTTACATCGCCGCGCATACCGTGGCACCCGGGTCGAATTATCTGGCGGTGTTCCGCGTGGTGGGGACGGTTGCGTTTATGGCGTATGGGCTGGGGAATTTGAGCAACGGAATCTGGAAGATGCAGACATGGAGCATGACGATCAAGGAAGTGGTCGATGGGCTGCTGTATGGCCTGTTGACAGCGGGGACGTTTGGGTGGCTATGGCCGAGGTGACGGCAACGCGGCAACGAAACAACGAAGAGAGAGCTTTCGCTCCGGAGGCTCCGCTCCGGGATGACGGAGTAGCGGGGTTTGGGAGGCCGCGAGTTAGTGGAAGAGGCGGGCGAGGGAGAGATTGCCGCCGCCGGTGGTTACGATGACGAGATTCATGATAATGAGCATGGTTTCGTAGCTCCAGCCATTGGTGCCGGTATTTCCCCAGAAACCGGTGCGCCAGACGAAGATTTTTTTCTGAGCGGCGCCAAGCATGATGAGAATCAGGCCGATGGCGGCGAGTTGCGCGAGAACGCCGAAGGCCATGCCGAGGCCGCCGGCAAATTCGGCCGCACCCAGGAAAATCGTGAATGGCTTGCTCATGCCGATGCTCTGGCTCCGCGCGGCGGGGTTCTTGAGATGGCTGAGGCCGCTGGTCAGGAAGACGAGAGCGACCATGAGACGAAGGAGAAGAAGCGCGACATCAGTGTACGGGGCAAGTTCAGGGAACGTCATTGGAGGAGCTCCAAGCGTGAGGTAGTTGCGAGGGAGGAGAAAGTGTGTAGGGTTTTGCGGGGAAATTCAATGGCGGGTGAAACCGTCAGGTCGAGATGAATTCGGTCAAGGTGAGTTGAGCTTCGGGTTCGTGTGAGAATCGCTCCGCACGTGCTGTATGATACGAGCACGCGGTGCCGTTACTGCCGTTGATGAGAGACGCTGGACTGGCTGGACTATTTGTCCGAGGCAGGCTCGCGGTGACGAGGTAGGCCGCTGCGAGGCAAGATCTGTGAGCGTCAGCTTGGGACGACCGCGGGCCGCAGCGGGGCTGCCGCGCTCCAAAGGGTGCTATACTCCCGCCGAAAAACATGGAAAAGTGGGACCTCATCGTTATTGGGTCGGGCCCAGCGGGACAGCGGGCGGCGATCCAAGCGGCAAAATTCGGGAAGCGCGTGGCGTTGATCGAGAAGCTGGAAATGATCGGCGGAACGGCGATCAATACCGGAACCATTCCAAGCAAAACGATCCGGGAAGCGGTGCTGCATCTGTCGGGCTACCAGTACCAGAGCATTTACGGCGTGAATTACCGGGTGAAGGAACACATCACGATGTCGGACCTGTCGTTTCGGGCGCTGAACGTGATCAAGACGGAGATTGATGTGATTCACGCGCAGTTGTCGCGGAATGGAATTGAAGTGATCACCGGAACGGCAAGTTTTGTGGATCCACACCATATCCAGGTGAAGAATTCGCGCGGGACAGCAGACTACGAAGCGGGGAACATCATTATCGCAACGGGAACGAAGCCGGCAGAATCGCCGCTCGTGCCGTTTAACGGGAAGACCATTATCAACAGCGATCAGATATTGAGCATGCCGGAGATTCCGAAGACGATGCTGGTGGTGGGTGGCGGGGTGATCGGGGTCGAGTACACATGCATGTTCGCGACGCTGGGGGTGCGCGTTACGCTGATCGAGAAGCGGCCGCGGTTGCTGGAGTTTGCGGACGCGGAGATGGTGGAGGCATTGTGTTACCACCTGCGCGATCGGCGAGTGACGCTGCGGCTGAACGAGGAAGTGGAGAGCGTGGAGGAGACCCCGGAAAAGCTGGTGGTCGCGAATTTGAAGAGCAAGAAGAAGGTGTCTGGCGAGGCGTTGCTCTATGCGGTGGGACGACAAGGAAATGTCGACGAACTGAACCTGGCAGCCGGGGGATTGGAAGCGGACGGGCGTGGAAGAATCAAGGTCGATGAGGAATACAGGACAACCCAGCCACACGTTTTTGCGGTGGGGGACGTGATCGGATTTCCGAGCTTGGGATCGGTGTCGATGGAGCAGGGTCGAATCGCGGCGGCGAAAGCGTTCGGGATGTCGATCAATTCGAAACGCGAAAACTATCCGTACGGGATTTACACGATTCCGGAGATTTCATTTATTGGGAAAACCGAGGAGCAATTGACGGACGAGGGAATTCCCTACGAAGTGGGGATCGCGTATTTTCGCGAGATCGCGCGCGGACAGATTCGCGGTGACACAACGGGAAGGCTGAAGCTGATTTTTGACCCGGCAAGTAAGGCCCTGCTGGGGGTACATATTATTGGAGAAGGGGCTTCGGAGTTGCTGCATATCGGACAGGCGGTGTTCGCACTGAAAGGGACGGTCGAATATTTCATCGACAATGTTTTTAACTATCCGACGCTGGCTGAATGCTATAAGGCGGCGGCATTCAATGGGCTGAACAAGGTGGTGAAGACGTAGGAAGTGACGAGGGAACGCTGCAGGTTTCCTGGGAGGAACCGCAAAGAGGGATTCCACACTCCGCCGAACCACGTTCGGAATGACGCTTTATAGCTCCGAGCGGGGAGGCTGGGCCGGGATGAAGCCCGGCAGCTTGAGCCGAAACTCGACATGACGGCCTGGAGCATACGGGGTGCGAGGAAGACCCGACGAAAGCCGGGGGATTGGCAGGCGCAAAATGGGAAAGACAGTTGGCGTACTGGTGATGGAACACATCGCGGTAGGACTGGTGTCGGGGGACAAGGTACAGGATAAGCTGAGGGTGTTTCCGGAGAAGGAAGCGACGCTTGATGCATTGCGCTCGATGCCGGCGGAGAATGTCGCCGAACGCATCGGGGGAGAGATTGAAGCGGTCGCAAAAGAGGGGGACATCGATGCGATAGGCGTCGGGTTTCCGGGAATTATTCGAAATGGAGTTGTCGAAGAGTCGCCGAACTTACAGCAGATGAAGGGGTTCGCGATGCAGGGGAAGTTGACGGCAGCGCTGAAGGGCAAGCTGGCGAAGGTGCCGGTACGCATATTTAACGATGCGGATGTGATGGCAGCGGGAATCGCTGCGCGAGAAGGAAAGCTCAACAAGTTGGTCCGCGTGTGGACGCTGGGAAACGGAATCGGATTCGGAAGATTTCCGGCGAGCGAAGGGATCTGGGAAGGCGGGCATACGATCGTGACATTGGACCCAAAGGAAAATTATTGCGGCTGCGGCGGACGAGGACACTTGGAAGGGATTCTCGGATTACGGGCGATGAGGCTGCGTTTTCTGGACCTGGAACCGGTAGAGGTCTTTGAGAACGCGAAGCAAGGGGATGCCCGGTGCCAGGAATTCGTGACGCTGTATCACCGCGCGCTGGCGGCGGCGACGGCGACGAGCATACACCTGGAGGGACCAGGAACCTTTTTTGTGACCGGGCCGGAAGTGAGGTTCGTCGACACGGGGATGCTAGACCGGTTTTTGCACGAGATGGTGAAGATGAGCCCGCTGCAGGGGAGCCGCTTTGAAATCGTGGCGCGGACGGATGAACTGGGGGTGATCGGGGCGGCAGTGAACGCGAGAAGGGCGGCGTAGGAATAGGCAGGAGATTCATCAAGAAAACGGGGCGTCGCATCCGGCCAAAAAAAATCGGGCACTCCCGTAGGGACACAGAGAAAAAGGGATCCCTCGCTCCGCTCGGAATGGACTACGAGTGGCGACACCGTTGAAATGGGTTCCAAGTGGGCAGCGTCGGGCGAGACTTACATTCCTCAACATCTAATGGCAGTTGATTAAGTGATTGGCGCGTGCAAGCGAGCAGTGATAGCGGCGAGCAGCGCGGCAACTGCGCAAGCGGCGCTACTCGCTGCTTTTGTATTTTTTCATCCTCTTGTCAAGCAAACGGCGATCGATTTGGAGGCAGTTGGCGGCTCGCGATTTCGTCGATCGCGATCGGCTTCCGACACCGCTTTGTGGAACGGCAGAGAGCAGACTTTCGACCTGCTGGCGGTCGCGACTGGCGTTGCCATTCATGGTTGAAGCGAAGTGCACAGGCATGGAAACGCGGAGGCGTGCCATGAGTTTCAAGTTCAGGGACATTCCCGGGATAAGAGCAGTTCCGGGGCACGAGAATCGCTTCGTTGGAGAAGCCGGCGGGCCGAGGAATCCTTCAGAAAAGTGATCGGCAGCGTGCGGGAAAGCACTGCCTCACCAATTGCGCACCATCATCCCCACGGCGGCACTTAATCCAAAAGGAAAAACAAAACGAAAGAGGCGGGTCGCGGACTGGTTCAGCCGCGCCGGGATTCTGTGGACGGGAAAAGCGGGTGGCGAGTAGGCAAGACGATTCGCGGAGCACATTCTTTGCCAGAGGCAGCCAACGAATCGCGGGAATAAAGTGTTGCGCTTCTTTGTCTGGAAAGGTGAGAGATGAAAAACTGAGGCGAAAGCCAACCGTTGGTGCAAAGAAAGCGAACTGAGGCCGCGGTGAAAGACGGTCGATACCGCATACGGCGGTGAGTGAGACAAGCGTAAGGTTGAGACGATTGGTTGGATTCACTGAGGTTACGAGCGGACGCTATTTTTGTAGCATGATGAAACGCGACGACAAGAAAAAAACGATGGATGGGCACTGATCGCCGGCTTAGAGGTTGGGACCAAAAAAGCGCCGGCCGCGATGTGACAGCCGGGCATGGGCCCTTCCGAGGTCGAGTTTCGGCGTGTTCGGAAGAGGAGCTATGGTATGAAGACGATGAAGGAGCTGGTGCGGCGGAGATGGGCTGGGACTGTTGCTGGCCTGGCGGTTGGAATGATGTGTGTGGCCTTGGGGCTGGTGCCAAGTCCGGGGCAAGAGCGCAAAGCCGCCGCTACCGGGGGCAAGACGATGGCAGCGGGCAATTCGTCGAACTCGCCGAGTGACGCGATGGCAGGACAAAGCGCGAACGTAATCCCGGCCGGGACGCTTCTGCCGGTAATCCTGCGGACGGCGATCGCAGCGGACAAGGTGCAGCAGGGTCAAACGATCCGGGGCGAGATCGCGCAGGAAGTCCCGTTAGGCGG
>Ga0207761_1000650_pt1 | contig 12093 bp, 7 predicted proteins | sample LuqExpMetageno34_FD_187792 | JGI IMG/M metagenome (GOLD analysis project Ga0207761, IMG submission 187792) | Tropical forest soil microbial communities from Luquillo Experimental Forest, Puerto Rico - Sample 34 (SPAdes) | ecosystem: Environmental > Terrestrial > Soil > Tropical forest ... | reverse complement strand
GGATGGCGGATTGTTCGGTGAGGAGCGTGGCAACTTGTTCTTTCTTGGTGGCGTTCGCGTACTCAAACGGTTGCATGTGCGCCTCCTCGCGGGCCGAAGCCCGCTCGGGGAATTGAAAAGAACTCGGCATTCGGCACGACTGAAGTCGTGCCCTGATACGAACCACTTGCGTCCCGAACGGCGCGGCTGAAGCCGTGCCCCTTCAAAGGCTCGCTACGCATGGGAACCTCCTGCGGCGTCCAGGGCGTTGAGCACATTCTGGGGCGTCAGCGGCAGGAACGGCACGCGCACTCCGATGGCGTTGGCGACCGCGTTCGAGATCGCCGCACCCGGTGAGACCACCGGAGGCTCGGCCAGTCCGATGACGCCGCGCTCGTCGTAACCTTTGCCGGTCATCATGTGGACCTTGAGCTCGCCGATATCGCTGAGGCCCGCGAGGCGGTAGAACTCGAAGTTTGGATTTAGCACGCGGCCAGTGACGGGATCGAGGATCTTCTCCTCGTAGAGCGCGTAGCTGATGCCCATGATGAGCGCGCCGTACACCTGGCTCTCGGCGGTCTTCACGTCCACGACGAGGCCGCAGTCCTGCACCGCAACCATCTTGTTGAGGCGGACGATGCCGGTCTCGATATCAACCGAGACGTCGGCCATCTGCACGCCCCCGACGCCGCTATTGGTGAGGTCGGGAGGTTCGTCCTTGTTCGGGTTCTTGCCCTGGACGGTAAGCGGCACCGCTCCGATTTTGGCGCAGGCGTCTTTCCATGCGAGACTGCGATTGGTATCGCCCTTCACCTGCACCTGGCCGCCGATGGCTTCGAGTTCCTCCGGCTTGGCCTTCAATGTGGCAGCAACTTTCTCGAACAGCGCATCGCGTGCGTTCACCGCCGCGCGACGCGTAGAAGAAGTCACGCCGCCCGAGGTCGTGCTGCCTCCGCTGCCTCCCGATGCCGGGTAGTGATTGTTGCCGTACATCACCTTTACCTGGTCCAGTGGGATGCCGAGCGTGTCGGCGGCGACGATGGTGATGATGGTCAGAGCGCCGGTGCCGAGGTCTTGCGTGCCCAGCTTGATGACGACGGAGCCGTCGGGATTGATGCTGAAGTCCTGCGTGCTGTTGTGGCCGCGGCCTCCCCAGGTGTGCATCGAAAGGCCAAGCCCTCGCTTGATGTTGCCCGCGGTCGTGTCGCCGCGCTGATGCCAGCGCTTCTTCCAGCCCATCAACTCGTCGGCGATGGCGAACTCTTCCTTGTAGGTGTCTTTGCGCGGGCCGGCGATGGCGAGGTTGACCTGAATCAGCTCCAGCGGATCCATCTTCAGCTTGGCAGCAAGGTCCTCGACGGCGCCCATGGTAATGGCCGCCGCCTGGGGATGGTTGGGCGCGCGCCAGGCGCGGGCGCTGCCCTGGTTGGTGGAAATCGCCGTGTTCTGCTTGCGCTGGTTGGGAATCTCCAGGATGTACGGCAGCGGAGGCGTTCCGCCGCCGCCGACACCACCGGTGCCCCACGAGCGCGAATCCCACGCGACGATCTTGCCGTCTTTGTCGGCGGCGATTTTCACTCGGGCATAAGCCGAAGGCCGCATGCCCGCTACTTCGAACTCGGCCTTGCGGTCGAGCATGTTCTTTACCGGTTTGCCGCCGGCCTTCTTCGAGAGGTTGGCGGTGTTGATGTCCCAGCGGTCTGCGGAGAACTTGCTACCGAAACCGCCGCCGACATTCTGCTGCAGCACGTTGATGTTGCCCGCAGGAATCTTCAGAGGCTCCGCCATCTGCGGGGCGATGCCGGAAACGTTTTGGGTGGAAATGTGGACCACCATCTCGTTGTCGGAAGGCCACTCGCTGGCCGAGCCGTGCGATTCCATGCAGCAGTGCACGATGCAAGGTATGCCGTACACGCCCTCGGAGACGGTCGCCGCGGCCGCGAACGCCTTGTCGGGCTCGCCCTGGGTTTGCAGCGCGGTCTTCTTGTAAGCGGATTTGGGCTTGGCCGGCGCTTCCACATACTTTGCGTTGCGCAGCGCCGCAATTACCGGCGGCTCGACGCCCATGCCTTTCATCGACTCGTAATCCTTGTCGGTCGGCTTGAAGCTGATGCCGCGCTTCTGAATGGCGGCGATGACTTCATCGTCGGGCACCTGGTTTTCTTCCATGTCCTGGAGGTCGTCTTCGCTGATCGGCCCGCTGTCGGTGGCGACGTTCTTGGGCGGTTCGGCATCGCTGACGAAATGCGGCAGGACCTCGTACTCCACCTTGATGGCGCGGATGGCGTCATCGACTGTGCCTTCGTCAACCGCAGCGACGCCAACAATTTCGTCGCCAGCCCAGAAGATTTCGGCGCCCGGCTTCTGAATGACCTCGACGGCCTTCACTCCGGGCATCTTCTCGGCGGCGCTGGTGTCGATGCTGACGATCCTGGCGTGCGCATAGGGGCAGCGCAGGATTTTGCCCGCCAGCAACCCCTGCGGGTTGTAGTCGTAGGTATATTTCGCTCGGCCGGAGGACTTGGAGGGGCCGTCCACGCGGCTGATGCGCTTACCCAGCAGCGGACGAGTTGACGGATCGGGCCAACTGTATTGGCTCATGACTGTTCGCCTCCCGCCTGCGCCAGCGCTACGGCGCGAATTCCGTTGTAGGTGCCGCAGCGACAGTAGTTGCCGCTCAGGCCACGGCGAACGTCTTCGGCCGTCGGCTTGGGATGCTTCTGCAGGAAGCTGGTGGTCGCGACCACGAAGCCCGGAGTGCAGAAGCCGCACTGCTGCGCATCGTGGGCCACGAAGGCCGCCATGACCGGACTGAGTTTGCCGTCCTCCGTCAAAGCTTCGATGGTGGTGATCTTCGCGCCCTGCGCGTCAATTGCCAGCACCGAGCAGGCGTACACCGGCTTGCCGTCCATCAGGACGGTACAAGCACCACAGGCGCCACGGTCGCACACGCGCTTCGCGCCGGTGATGTCGAATGGCCCGCGCAGCGCGTCCAGGAGGGTCACGCGCGGCTCGAGTTCAGCGCCGAGCTTCTTGCCGTTGACGTTAAGCGTCACCGGCACTTTGCCAGGCCCCTGTATGGGGACTTCCTCGCCGGCGGCTTGCACTACGTTGGTCCCCATGACCAGCGGGACGGCGGCAGTGACCGCGGAAATCTTCATGAAGTCGCGCCGCGAAACGCCCGAAGAGGTTTCGGGCTGGCGCGTGTCGTCGTCTTTCATTTCGCCTCCAAACGAGAGGAACCATTTCGGCCCGGCTCGGCTAGCGGCCGGGGATGCGGTTGCAGGTTTCAGCGTTTGATTCAGCGGACATGCTTGGTTTGGCCCTTCGGCACATGCGGCCAATGACGGCGAGTATAACTCCCGTTCGGGTCGAAGGACAAAGCCCTTCCCCGCGCGACTCGCCGGTGGCGGACAATGAGGTCGTTCAACCGGAAGATATTTTGCAAGCTCGCCAGCTTTTCGCGTTCTGGAGACATGACAGGCGCAGAACCGCAGCACCATAGCAGGACAAAGAAAGCGAGCGGACAGTATGAGCACTGATGAAACGTCGATTCTGGAACTGGAGAGCGAATCGGGCCAAGCGGTGGAAAGACTCGGCCTTGACGTAACGGGGCCAACCGCCGGCGAGCAAGACCGAAGGATGAGTGGCCGATGGCGGCGGTTCGCACCGTGGCTTGGAGGCGCAGTTGTGGGAGGAGTTGCGGCGCTGCTGCTGGCCTCTTCGGTTATCTTTACGGCACACGAATCGCCGCAGTCGCAGCATGGTGCAGCCTCGCCTGCGCCTCGAGCGGGCGAATCGGTCCATCTGTCCGGCGCCAGCCCCGATCGCGTGGCACCAAGCACGATGGCGCCGTTGACCGACTCGCAGCGGTGGGAAGTGGCGAAACGCCAGGAATCAGCGCAGCTGTCGTCCAGTCTGGCCTATGATGCCAGCGCGCCCCGCAACAGGGAGGCGAAGAATTCTGCACCAATGGCCTCGGCGGCACCGGCAGGCTCCGAGGTTTCACCGGCTGAGGCGGTGACTCCCATGATCCTGCGCGCGGCGCAAGTCACGGTGATTACGCAGAACCTCGATAAGGCACGCGCGGGCGTGGACCAGATTGTCCAGCGTTACGGCGGATACGTCGGCGAACTTAGCACTTCGGCTCCTTCGGACGGTCCGCGCAAGCTCACGGCGACGCTGAGGGTCCCCGCCGCCCGACTGGATGCGGCCGTCGCTGATCTCAGGACTCTCGGTCGCATCGAGTCCGAATCACAAACCGGACAGGATGTAACTGCCAGGTATGTCGATCTGGAGGCCCGCCTGAGCAACTCCCGCAACACCGAACAGCGCTTGCTCGAGTTGCTCCGGCAGCGCACGGGCAAGCTCTCCGATGTGCTCGAGGTGGAAACTGAACTCAGCCGGGTGCGTGAGGAGATCGAGCGCATGGAGGGTGAACGCCGGCTGCTCTCGAAGCAGGTCGAATTCTCCACCATTACGGCTACCGTGGCTGAGGAGTTTAAGGCCCCGGCTGGTCCGCAGCCGGATTCGCTCAGTACGCGGTTCCGGAACGCGGCGGTCGAGGGCTACCAAAGCGTGGTGAGCTTCTTCGTCGGATTGGCGCTGTTGCTGATCTCCGACGGCCCCATGCTGCTGATCTGGGTGGCGATTCTGTTCTTCCCGGCGCGCTGGGCTTGGCGGAGGCTCCGCTCGCGAGGTGCTATGAGCGCTAGCGTCGAGCCCGCGACCTAGCCCGTCCGGCTGAGCAACCGCACCCACCATGGTGGCAATCCGCGCGGGAAAAGACACGCCGATAGCGGAATATGCCGCAAGCTGGTTTGTAACGAATTGTAAACAGGCACCTTGCTGAATGATTAACCGTATTGTTTCCAACCTGCTACGAGCGCTCGGAGAGATGCGGAACTTTGGCACCCCCGGTGCTCACATCACTCAGTACTACCCATCCCTTGGAGGCTCGTGCGTTGGAACCCACACTGGCAGTTATCGGCCTGAACTATCGCACTTCGCCGGTCGCGGTCCGCGAGCAGTTCTGGATCGACGAGCCTAACCGGTATGGGGCTTTGCATCGGCTTCTTCGCTCCGAGGGGATTGAGGAAGTCATCGTCCTGGCCACCTGCAATCGGACCGAATTCATCCTCTGGGCCAACGATGTGCCGGCAGCGGCCAATTCGGTTTTGCGCTTCCTCACCCAGGACTATCATCTGCGGCTGTGCGACTGGTCGCACTTTTACCGCTTGATGGACGATGTAGCCTTCACCCACCTGTTCCAAGTGGCGGCTGGGCTGGACTCCGTCGTGCTGGGCGAACCGGAGATCTCCGGCCAATTGCGCGATGCCTGGCAACAGGCCCGCAACGCCGGAGCTACCGGACGATTCCTCGACGCGGCCGTCCAGAAGGCGATGGCAGTCTCGGCCAAGGTGCGCAGCGAAACCGATCTCGGCGATGCCTCACTGAACTTCCCCTACGCTGCCGTGGAACTGGCCATCGAGGTGCTCGGCGACCTCGCGGGCCGCGAGGTCCTCGTCATGGGTGCGGGACGAATGAGCGAACACGCCGCCAAGTGCCTTCGCAACGCCGGAGCGAACCGGCTGAAGGTTATGAACCGCACTCACTCCCGGGCCGAAGAGCTGGCTCAGAAGCTTGAAGCTCAGGCAGTGACGTGTGACGAACGGTTGGCGCACCTGAAGACTGCCGACATTGTCGTGTGCACCGCTTCCTGCCCGCACAGTCTCGTCAGCCTGGACGACGCCCGCGCCATCGCCCGGGAAAGAAAACACAAACCGCTGGTGATGATTGACTTCGCTGTGCCCCGCAACGTGGACCATCGGGTCGGCGATATCGACGGCATCTATCTCTTTAACATCGACAGCCTGGAAGAAGTGGTAAAACGTGACTCACGCGAGCGTCGCACGGCGACCGAAGCCGCCAACAAGATTGTCGCTGACGAGGTGCAAGGCTTCCGCCGCCGCCTAATGGCCGAGCGCGTGGTGCCTACGATCGTGGCTCTGCGAGAGCGACTGGAAGAGCTCTGTCAGCAGGAGGTGGAATTCTTGCGGCGGGAATTCGGACCTTTCACCGAAGACCAGGACCAGGTGCTCACCACCCTGGCGGCGCACATCTCCCAGCGTATTGCCGGCTCACTGGCGCGGGAGCTGCGCGAACTGCCCGACCGCACCGGGCAGGATCAGTTGACTGTGGCCGTTCACCGGCTTTTCAACCTGGAGAATTCCGATCTGGCAATGGATGCCGGACGAGAAAACTGACACGAAACCAGAATTTAAGGAGCAGTACATGACGCAATCTGCGCAAGACAGCAACAACAGTCAGGGCCTTGGCTTCACCAGCGTGCAGGCTTACACGCTGGCAGTCATTACGCTCGTCATCGGAATCGCTGTGGGCTACTTCGCCCGCGGTTCGGCCAGTCCTTCGGCCGCGCCTGAGGCAGCCCAGTCGGCACCCAACGCTCCAGCCGGAATGGGCGGCGGACAGAACTTGGGCTCAGGTCAGCTTCCTGGGATAGGCTCGCAGCAGCAAGGCAGCGCTTCCCCCGAAATGCTGGCCCAGGCGGCCACACCCTTGCTGGAGAAGCTGAAGTCCAACCCCAAGGACTTCGAGACGCTGCGCCAGCTCGGCAATATTTACTACGACGGGCAGGCCTATCCCCAGGCCATTGAGTACTACGGCCAAGCCCTGCAGATTAACCCCAAGAACCCGGATGTGATCACCGACTACGGCACTGCCTACTGGTACACGGGCAACGCCGACAAAGCGATTGAGGAGTTCAAGAAGTCGCTGGCGATCCGTCCGAACCACCCGGGCACGATGTTCAACCTGGGCATCGTGATGTGGCAGGGTAAGAAAGACCCAGCCGGGGCGGTCGTAGTCTGGGAGCAACTGTTGAAGACCAATCCCAACTACGAGCAAAAAGACCAGGTGCAGATGTTGATTGAGCGCGCGAAGATGCACGGAGCCGGCGCTGCAAAAGGCTCAGCTTCGTGAGGCATGGAGCCCTGGCTCCGAGCTTCGCATTCGCTCCCCCCGGGACGGTGTCCGCGCAGAGCCCGTCCCGGGGTTTTTGTGATTGGTGCTGATGGAGGCCGCTAGGACTTGGTGGCCATGCTAGCCATGGCCTCGTCCATCGCCGCCTTCATCTGTTCGGGAGTCTGGTCTTTGATGTGGGTTGCGATCGACCAGCGGTGGCCGAATGGGTCCTCCAGGGAACCGTAACGGTCGCCCCAGAACTGGTCCTGTAACGGCATGATGACTTTCGCTCCGGCAGCGACCGCAGATGCGAAAGTCTTGTCCGCATCTGGCACGTACATGTGCAATGTAACGCAGGTGCTCGCGTTGGTGGTCGTCGGCGACAGCACTCCCGCCTGTGGAACCTCGTCGTTGAACATCAAAATGGAGTCGCCGATCTTGACTTCGGCGTGGATCACTTTGCCGTCGGGTGCCTGGGCGATGCCGCGGACCTCGGCGCCAAACGCCTTCTGATAAAACTCGGCGGCCTTTTTCGCGTCACTCACGAAGATGTGAGGAGTCAGGGTGTGATAACCGGGTGGTATGGGCGAGACTGCAGCACTCATAGTGCCTCCTTAGGAGATTTGGGCCGGCGACGAAGGGGCAACAGATGGATCCGAAACGGTGAAAACAAGGACTCAATACGTCCCGCGATTCTATCCCATTGCCTAATCGCCGATCTGACAGCGATTGCCAAAATGTGATGAATTGCGTGAAAAATTACGCAGAATCTGGCCGAGGCGGCGAAAGGCTCAGCTCCGTGAGGTTTGTGGCCCTGACCGCGACTCTCAGTCTGACCCGTATTCGAGCCCCGGTCGCCGGCTTTGCTTAGTACGCTTGCACTTCGGGCAAGCCGATTGGCACAGTAATGAAAGCGGCCACAAATTGCTCGTCTCGGCACCGCTCTACTCCCCGGTGCACGGTTCTCCGCTCACGAAAAAGTCGCGGGCGGTCGATTAAACTCTTGTCGGGCAGGCGTAGTAAGCTAGTACTTAAGTAATGCCCTCGGAAAAGGTTCTCATCGTCGATGACGAGAAGCTGGTCCGTTGGTCACTCCGGCAAAAGTGCGAAGAGTGGGGATATCGCGTTCTGGAGGCTGACAACGGCGCGGCTGCGCTCAAAGTGGCGCATAACGAGTCTCCGGACCTCGTCCTGCTAGACGTGCGCCTGCCCGACGCCAGCGGCATCGACATCCTGGAACAAGTCAAGAAGGCCGGCGACGCCCGCGCCATCATCATGATCACGGCCGACCCGCAGTTAGAGGATGTAAAAACCGCCCTCAAGCTGGGCGCCTATGACTTCGTCGGCAAGCCGCTCGATTTTGACGAGCTATCGGTCGCCGTTAAGAATGCGCTGGAAACCACCCGCCTGCGCACCGAAGTCGAGTCGCTGCGCGGAGAAGTTCGCCGGCGCGCGGGCTACCACAACGTCATCGGCGTGTCGGCGAAGATGGCCGAACTGCTGGGCTTCGTAAGCAAGGTCGCAACCAGCGAGGCCACGACCATTCTGGTTCAGGGAGAAAGCGGCACTGGCAAAGACCTGATCGCGAAGGCCATCCACTACCAGAGCCGCCGCCAGGACAAGCCCTTCGTGGCCATCAACTGCTCGGCGATTCCTGAGACCCTGATGGAAGCCGAACTGTTCGGCCACGAGCGCGGCGCCTTCACCGACGCTAAGACCCTGAAGAAGGGCCTCTTCGAAATGGCCGATGGCGGCACGCTCTTTCTTGACGAAATTGGCGAGCTTTCACCGCTGCTGCAGGCCAAGCTGCTGCGGGTTCTGGAAGATCAGATGATCCGCCGCGTAGGCGGTGTGCGAGACATGCAGGTGGATGTGCGGGTGATCGCCGCCTCCAATCGCGATCTGGAGCGCGCAGTGAAGGAGAATACCTTTCGCCAGGACCTGTACTATCGCCTGGCCATCATCTCCATCTTTCTTCCCCCGCTGCGCGACCGGAAAGAAGACATCCTCCCTCTGGTGGAGTACTTCATTGACCGCTACGGCCGGAAGTTCAGAAAGCAGGTCGAAGGCATCACCGAAGAAACCCGCAAGCTGCTGATGAAGTACGACTGGCCCGGCAACGTGCGCGAGCTGAAGAACGCCATCGAGCGCGCCATGATCCTGGAAGACGGGAACATGCTCAGACCTGATTACCTGCCATTTGCGGTGGCCCAGCAGCAGGCCGTTTACACCGCGTTTGAGATGACCTCGGGCGGCAGTAACGGCGGCAGCACCTTGCAGCTTCCCGACGGCCGCAGCTTGCCTAAGCTCTCCATCCCCGAGGGCGGAACTTCCTTAGAAGAAGTCGAGCGTGCTTTGGTGGAACTGGCCATGACCCAGGCCGAGGGCAACCAGACCCACGCCGCGCGCCTGCTCGACATCAGCCGCGATGCGCTGCGCTACAAGCTAAAGAAATTCGGCCTAATGCGCGCTGAGGAAGACGAGCCTTCCACGGCGAACTCGTAACCGTCCACAGCCCCCCTTTCCAAACGGAAGTCCGCGTGGCAAGATTGCCTCATCGCCACTTCTGAGTCACGTTTTGCGTGTTCAGGCTACGCAACCGTGGAATGAGCAACCCGTCTCCCGCTGCGCTTGAGCCGAAGCGCCCCATCCACTCCGTCCGCCGAGAGGAGCCGTCATGAAGAAGATCATCATCGCCGCAGTCGCCGTCGTCTTACTGCTGCTTGTCGCCGTCTTGTGCCTGCCCTTCTTCATTGACATCAACCAGCATCGCGGCGAGATCCAGGCGCAGTTGCAGAACCGGCTGCACCGGCCAGTGCAACTGGGGGCCATGTCGCTCGCCGTCTTTCCCCTGCGGGTGGAGGTGAAGGACGTCGCCATCGCCGAAGATCCGCGCTTCGCGAGCAAGCTGCCCTTTGCCCAAGTCGGCGAAATGGACATTAGCCTCAAGCTGCTGCCGCTGTTGACCAAGACGGTGGCCATCGACAGCCTCACCCTGAAGCGCCCGCAGATCGAGCTGATCAAGGACGCCGCCGGCTTATGGAATTTCGCCAGTCTGGGACAGGGGCCGGCCGCGCCCGCGGCCGCTGCGCCGGCTCCACCACCGACACCGCAAGCCCCGAAGGCTGCTCCCGCGGCGAAGCCCGAGTCTGGGGGAGGCGGGTCCTTTTCGCTGGATGAACTGAAGATCACCGACGGACAGGTCGCCGTTACCGACCGGCAGAAGAATCAGCCGCGCACGGTATATGACCATATTGACCTCACGGTGCGGGACTACGCAGCCGACAAGCCGTTCTCCATCGACCTGGCTGCGCACGTGCCTGGCCGCGGTGCCGAAACCGTCGCGCTCACTGGCAAGATCGGCCCCATCAACCAGTCCGAGATGCCAAGTACGCCGTTCGACGGCAAGTTGAAGCTGAACGAAGTCTCGCTCGCCGGAGCGCAGAAGTTTCTCAACAACGCTGCCCTGGAAGGCACCGACGCCATGATCTCGGGCTCAACGGACCTTGTGAACGCCTCCGGCAAGATGGCCGCCAAGGGATCGCTCAAGGTCACCGGTGCCGTAGTTCACAACGTGCAAGTGGGCTATCCCATTTCGGCCGACTTCGACGTATCTGATGACCTCAAGTCAGACCTGCTGGCCATCAAGCAGGGCGACGTAAAACTGGGCTCGACGCCGCTGTCGATCAACGGAACTCTGAACACACATAACACGCCCAGCGTGGCCAACCTTAACCTTTCAGCGAAAGACGCGTCGATTGAAGATGCGGCGCGACTCGCGGCCGCCTTTGGTGTCGCCTTCAGCCCCGACGCCAAGATCACCGGTAGCCTTTCGGCTAACGTTCATGCCGAGGGGCCAACCAACAATCTTGCCCTGAACGGAACGGTGAACGGACGCAATCTCGAGGTAACGGGCAAAGACATTCCACAGGCCGTGAAGCTGCCGTCGCTCGATCTAAACCTGACGCCCCAGGACATCCGCTCTGCGCCGTTCATCGCCATATCTGGGGCTACGACACTTAGCGGCCAGTTGGCGATCGCACAATACACCACACCTTTGCCCACCGTGGACGCTACCATCAAAACAGTCAACGCCAAAGTGGATGAGCTGTTGAATATTGCCAAGGCCTACGGTGTCGACGCGTTGAAAGGCATGAGCGGCACGGGCGGCGTTACGCTCGATCTGCACGCTGTCGGCCCCATCAAGAACACCGACGCCATGAACTTCAGCGGCTCCGGCGCGGTGCAAAACGCCACGTTGAAGACGCCCGCGCTGACGCAGCCTGTCAGTATCCGCAACGTCAACCTGCAGTTCACGCAGAACTCGCTCAACCTCAGCAACATCAATGGTGCGGTCGGCTCCAACAACATTACCGGCAATCTCAGCGTGGCCAATTTCCAGGCGCCGCGGCTGACCTTCGCGCTGGTCGCCGACAAGCTCAACGTGATGGAGTTGCAGAAGTTGGTCGCGTCCGACAAGCCTGCTCCGGCGAAGAAGGCACAGGCTTCGTGGAGCCTCATTCCCGCCGCTGAGGCCGCACCTGCCCCTGCGCCCAAGCCCAGCCTGCTGGACGAAGCCACGGGCAACGGCACCATCGCCGTGGGCTCGCTCATCTATGACCGCACTGTGCTATCAAACGTGAAGTCAAATGTGAACCTGAACCACGGCGTTATCACATTGAATCCACTTACCGGTCAGGTCTTCGGCGGGCAGATCAACGGCAGCATCACCGCCGACCTGCGACACGAGACGTCCAATTTCGCGGTAAACGCCAAGCTGGCTGGCGCAGACGCCAACCAGTTGCTCACCGCCGTGGCCAATACCAAGGACACACTGTACGGAACGCTCAATGCCAATCTGAACCAGACGTTTTCCACGCCAGCTTCGGGCGAGGTGACGCAAACCTTGAACGGGCCGTTCGCTTTCACGCTCACGAACGGCAAGCTCACCAAGGTTGACCTTGTATCCGAGGTGAGCAAGATTGGCAAATTCGGCGGCCCTGCGGCTGGGGCAGGAAAGGGCTATACCGCAATTTCCAGCATGAGCGGGACCTTCGACGTACACAACGGCCTGGCCAACACCAACGACCTGAAGGCCGCGCTCGACGTCGGCAGCTTGTCGGCAGCAGG
>Ga0207761_1000649_pt1 | contig 12098 bp, 10 predicted proteins | sample LuqExpMetageno34_FD_187792 | JGI IMG/M metagenome (GOLD analysis project Ga0207761, IMG submission 187792) | Tropical forest soil microbial communities from Luquillo Experimental Forest, Puerto Rico - Sample 34 (SPAdes) | ecosystem: Environmental > Terrestrial > Soil > Tropical forest ... | reverse complement strand
GGACTTAATTAGTCCGTTAAGGACCCGACCCAGTTCCGAAATCCTCCCTACGAGTGTTGCGGACTGAGCATCGGACAGATAGTTAAGTTTGCGGGCGACGATAACTTGAGTTTCCACCTCAAACAGCGACCCTCGAGCATGACATAGGAACTGAATGAATTCTCCTGATGATGCGCGGCCCTGTCCCTCTGCGATATTGCTCGGCACAGAAACTGCCGCGCGTCGAAGCTGGCTCGTCAGACCGTAGACTTCGTCTCGGGGGAACCCGCTGCTTGCTCGATAGATCTCGGTCACAAGGTCGATGGCTTTCTGCCACGCAATGAGATCTTGGTACTGTTTAACCGCCATGACTGCATGTCCTTTCTAGCTCCTAGTCACCAGCCACTAGCCACTAGCCACTTGCCCTTTCCACCGCCCGCAGCAGCGCGCTGGCCTTGTTCATGCACTCCTGGTACTCGCTCTCGGGGTCGGAGTCGGCTACGATGCCTGCACCCGCCTGCACATAGGCCCGTCCACGATGGACGACCATGGTGCGAATAGCGATGCAGGAATCGAGATTGCCGGCGTAATCGGCATAAAGGATGGCGCCGCCGTAAACGCCGCGCCGCACGGGTTCCAGTTCTTCGATGATCTCCATGGCGCGTACCTTGGGCGCGCCGCTCAGTGTGCCCGCAGGGAAGCAAGCGGCCACGGCGTCGAGCACATCGAGTTCCGGACGAAGTCGGCCTTCCAGGGCCGAAACCAGGTGCATCACGTGCGAGTAGCGCTCCACATACATCAAGTCGGCGACTTTGACGGAGCCGTACTCGCTGACGCGGCCCAGGTCGTTGCGGCCGAGATCCACCAGCATGACGTGCTCGGCGCGCTCCTTCTCGTCGTGCTGCAATTCTTCGATCAGGCGCTCGTCCTCTGCTCCGTCTCCCCCGCGCCGCCGCGTGCCGGCGATGGGGCGATATTCCAGCTTGCGCCCGGTGATGCGCACCAGCATTTCCGGCGATGCGCCCACCACCTGCGTATCGTCAAACTGAAGGTAAAACATGTACGGCGACGGGTTCACCGCTCGCAGGGCGCGGTAAATCTGGAACGGTTCGGCGGGCAACTTGAAGTCGAGCCGCTGCGACAGCACCACCTGGAAGATGTCGCCGGCAGAGATGTATTCCTTGGCGCGGCGAACGCTCGCAATGAACTCATCGTGCGTGGTGCTGGCATGCACTTTCAGCGGTTTGCGCTTTGCCGCGGCCGACCATCCCAGTGTCTGCTTGCGAATGCCGCGCACCAGCTTGCGCTCCAGTCCGTCGATGTCAGCCAGGGCACGGTCGTAGGCCTCGCGGGGCGACTCGGCGCGCACGTCGGCAGCGGCAATGATGTGCAGCTGGTGCTTAAGGTGGTCGAAGGCGAGCAGCCGGTCGTAGAAAGTGAATATGCAGTCGGGCGCGTTGACGTCCAGTTTCGCCCGCTCTGGCAGCCGCTCGAATTGCCGCACCATGTCGTAGGCGAAGTAGCCTACGCCGCCGCCAGTGAAAGGAGGCAGCCCGGGAACGGTTGCTGAGCAGTACTGGCGCAGGGTTTCGCGGAGGACGTCGTTCACGTTGCCGGTCAGCTTTTCTTCTTTCGCGCCGCGGCGGATGGAGATGTCGTGTCCGCGTGCGGTAACGATCATGCGCGGCTGCGCTCCCACAAACGTGTAACGCCCGATGCGCTCGCCACCTTCGACTGATTCCAGCAGGAAAGCGTACTTCTGGCCTTCGGCCACGCTGAGAAATGCGCCCACCGGCGTCAGCAAATCGGCGCTCACGGTCTTTGCCACGGGAACGACGGTGGCGTTGCGGCCCAGTTTCAGGAAGGTCTTGTAATCCGGCGTCAGCATACGATTCCGGCGCAAGTGGCCAGGAGTAATCGGATTATACGAGACGCCGGTGCCAATCCAGCGGCACGAAAATACCAGCAAGACTCACGGGCAACTGGCGCTTACCATCTTCACGCCGGCGACCTGAAAGTCCACGTACTTGCCGCCGGGAGCCTCGGTCTTTTCGTGTGGCTCCAACTTGGATTCTTGCGCCTCCGGCAGTTTGGTCTCGCGACCGGTCACCGTCACGGTATGGTTCAGGTGTTGAGCGAGATTACTGCCTTTGCCCACGAGTTCATACATCGTTCCATCCTGGGCGGTAACGTAATATCCGCCCTTCTCACTGCCTTGTTTCAAGCAGCCGGTAATGCTGGTTGTACTGCCGGCGTCCTGCGCGCTCATAAAGGAACAAGAAAGTATCAGGAGCGCAAGCGGAGCGAACCACGAGGCGATTCTCAGTCGAAGTAACATCCGAATCTCTCCTTTTTGACTCAACGTGCTGTTGCGGAGTGACGTTTGGGTGAGTGAACTCCGTACCTTGCACAGACTGAGAAGCGCATCCTCCGAACCCAAGTTGTACGCGCTCGACGTAAGTCACTAGTCAGGCCACATCCCGTTCAAAAAACGGTCCCACTGGAACGAGCGTTGCGGCTAATCTAGTCCCCCTCGGGCGAAATGTCTACGATTCCCATGGAAGTAGCGATTCGAGGCTGCGCTGCAACGAATACCTGGCCCGTAATGCGGTCGCCCTCTTCGGCTGATTTCAGCACGAGGGCGCGCGCCTCCCGACATCGGCCGCGTTGCGGAGGGTCGCTGGCATCGGTAAGTTGCGCCTCGGTGATTGCGGCACGGTAACGTGCATGGTGCCTGCGTAACTTGGAGCCGCCTGTCTGCCTTGCGCCTTAGTCGTCGCCTGCATATACTCGTAAGGTTTGCCCGCCTGACCACCGAGATTGCGCGTCTCGCGGACACACTTAGTCGCCCGGGCCAACGGCCCCCGCCACTCTTCGGAGAGTTTTATGGCAACCACGATTACGCACACGCAAGAAACGAACCCCTGGGAACAACAGGCCGCGCGCTTCAACATCGCCGCCCACAAACTTAATCTGGATGAAGGCCTGTGGCGCGTGCTGCAGCAGCCCAACCGCGAGATCATCGTCCACATCCCGGTGATGATGGACAGCGGCCAGCTAGAGGTCTTTACCGGCTATCGCGTGCAGCACTCGATAGCGCGCGGCCCGGCCAAGGGCGGCGTGCGCTTCGCGCCCGATGTGACGCTCGACGAAGTGCGCGCCCTGGCCAGCTGGATGACCTGGAAGTGCGCCGTGGTGAACATTCCCTTCGGCGGAGCCAAGGGCGGCATCATTTGCGACCCCAAGAACATGTCGCGCGGCGAACTGGAGCGCATGACTCGCCGCTATACCTCAGAGTTGATCGAGTTCATCGGCCCCGAGAAAGACGTTCCTGCTCCTGACGTCAACACCAATGAGCAGACCATGGCGTGGATGATGGACACCTACTCCATGCATATGCGGCAAACGGTGACGGCTGTGGTCACCGGCAAGCCGCTGAACATGGGCGGCTCGCGCGGCCGTCGCGAAGCTACCGGGCGCGGCGTGATGATCATCGCCGACGAATCCATCCACCACCTCGGCATGCGCAAAGAGGACACCCGCGTTATCGTGCAGGGCTTCGGCAACGTGGGATCAAACGCGGCACAACTCATGTACCAGGCCGGCTACAAGATCATCGGCATTGGTGAGTGGGACGGGGGACTGTACAACTCCAAGGGCATCGACATCAACGCACTCGTCGAGTACCGCCAGAAGGAAGGCACGATTCACGGCTTCAAGGGAGCGGAACGCGCGATTACGGAAGAGTTGCTCATCACCGATTGTGACGTACTGGTTCCGGCGGCGACGGAGAACGTCATCACCTCGTTGAACGCCGACAAGGTCCGGGCGAAGATTCTGGTTGAAGGCGCCAATGGCCCAACGACTGCCGCGGCCGACGAAATTCTCGCCGACAAGCACGTCTTCGTTATGCCCGACATTCTGGCCAATGCCGGAGGCGTGACCGCTTCCTACTTCGAGTGGGTGCAGGACCGCCAGGGCTACTTCTGGAAGGAGTCGGTGGTCAACGAGCAACTCAAGGACATCATGGTCGAATCGTTCGACAGCGTGGTGGGTTACGCGGACAAACATCGTGTGAACAACCGCATCGCGGCCTACATGTTGGCCATCGATCGCGTGGCGTTTACCATCCGGCAGCGCGGAATCTACGCGTAAGTAATTTGCTATTACGCAAACAGGCAAACGGTCTCTGAGAGGAGACCGTTTTTTGTTGGTCGTTGTCCGGGCTCGTGGTACTATCCGCACACTTTTCAAAGCGATGACCGTTTCGGAATGTTCCGCGAATTCGCATCAATAACCCTGATTCGTCCTTATTGATCTGTTCGATGCAGATTTGCATCCGCCGTAAGGCTTTAGAAGAATCGCAGTTACCGTAGGATGACTGGCCGTTCAACCGACGGCGAAAGAAAAACTGTCCCAGGAGCGATCTTCGCCATGACGTCTCTACGCCACTCGTTGGTCCTGCGGTTGTGCTTTGTCTTCTGCGTTTCCTTCCTCATCCTGCCCGTGTTCGCGGCAGGCCAGTCCAATTGGAATGGCGGCACCGGGCTGTGGTCTGACTCCAACAATTGGACGCCCACCGGCGTCCCGGCGTACGGCTCGTCGGTGGTTATCGGGGCCGCAAACTCAATTGTGACTGTGGATACCTACGATCCCGAACCTTGGTTTTTAGACATTCAATTGGCTAGCGACCAGGTAAATATAACGGGCGCATTAAGCGTTGACATCACACTGAGCAACGCCGGCACCATCAACAACCAAAGTCAGTTGTTTACATCGAATACGTTTAACAACTCCGGGTTGGTCGCCATAAGCGGCGCGAATTGGACGAATGGAGGCGGAGCCATCGTCAACAATTCGGGGACATTCCAGCTTAGCCACAACAGTAATAGCAGCGACAGCGGAACCTTCAACAACAATGCTGGCGGTGTGCTGACGGTTGACACTGGCGCTTTCTATCAAAACCAGGGAACCCTGAACAACAATGTCGGCGCCAGCATCACGGTTGGATCGGGCTCTTTCCTGGGGGCATCCGGAACGCTGAACAACTACGGAACTGTCACCTCGGCATTCGCGGGAACCAACCTTGAAGTGGGTACCCTGAATAATTACGCCGGAGGGATCATCAATGGGGCCTCAGGTTATGTTGCCGATGGCGGCGACAATTATGGCTCGATCGACGTATCGGCGCCGACGGCTCACAACAGCTTCGGTCCCGACGCAACCTTTATCAACCTTGGCACACTTACGAATCATTACCACGGAACCATCAAGGTCGAACAAGGCTCGACTCTGCTGAACACTTACTTCAATGCCAGTCACCTTGGCATCTTCAACAACAACGCCGGAATTGTGACCGTCCTCGGTGACTTCGAGAACTACGGTACAGTCAATGCCGCTGGTGCATTTGTCGTTACATCCGGTGGTGTGCTCAACAACCACGGCACGTTCAATTCGACCAACGGAAACTTCCAGGTCAGTGCGGGCGGATTGGTGAATGACTACAGCAACACCAATATCACCTCGGGCGGCCAGATTCAGGACTCCGGTACATTCAACGAATACGGAACGCTCAGTATCCCGTCCGGGTCTGGCTCATTCAGCGTCTTAAGCGGTGGCACGCTGCTCCTGGCTGGAACGCTGAATGATATGACCAGTTCTAGTCTTATCGTGCGCGGCAACCTTGTAGTGGATGGAACCCTGAACGCCGCCTCCGCCCCGTTCTTCTTTTCGTCGCAGGTGTCTGGGCACGGCGTCATAAATGGCGACGTAACTCTACTGACTTCGGTGATGTCGCCGGGCAATTCCCCGGGACGCCTCACCATCAACGGCAACTACAGCCAGGACTCCTCCAGCACATTTCTTGCCGAGTTGGCTGGGCTGACGGTGGGCACGCAGTACGACCAACTGGCGGTCAGCGGGAACGCCTCTCTCGACGGCACATTGGACCTGGTGTTGCTGAACGGATTTGTCGTGCAGCTTGGCGACAACTTCGTGCTCATGACCTACAGCAGCGAGAGCGGGCAGTTCGCCACGCTGGACCTGCCAACCCTTAAGTGGGGCGAGGGATGGCAGCTCTCCTACAACGCCAACGATCTGACGCTTTCCGTCGTCGCCGTGCCAACACCCGAGCCCGGCAGCATGCTTCTCCTCGCCAGCGGCATTCAGGGAGTCGGCACGCTGTTGCGGCGCAGACTGGGCAAACGGCTCCCAAAAAGGAGCCGTTTCCAATCTCCCGTCCGGATATCGGAGATGAGTCATGGCGGCAGCCTGTAGGCTGCGGTTTGACCCGAGGATAGAAGATTCTGGGAACTATTGTGCAAATGATTGCACAATTGGCCGTCCCGAAATCCGGTTAAGTTCAATGCGTTCAATAATGTGACGCGGCAATTTAATTGCTCATTGACTCATGCAGACTGTCAGATCAAGACAGATCTTCGGGTTAAGGAGACAAATCATAATGATGTATAAAGCGATACAACCAAACGCCCGGATGGCGTTTCTTCTCACGGCTGTCGTTCTAGCGGCTGTGACTTGCAGTGCCGGTAACATCACTTATAACGTCAATCGGTCAATCGGGCCGGGCAGCGTGACTGGCTACATCCAAACAGATGGATCGATCGGCACTCTGACTTCCGGCGACATCGTAAATTGGAACCTGACGCTGAACGACGGGACCAACACTTTTGTTATCAACGGCGGCAACTCAGTTGCGTACACGCAAGGCGCTGACTTAACTGCTTCCGCAACGCTGCTGGTCTTTAACTTCAGCGGTGGGGACAATGGAATTTTTCTGCTACAGGATGGCCTGTTCTCGGGCTATCACTACTATTGCGCTGCGACACAATTGGGTACTTGCTACCAGGGCGAGACATCTTCGCCGCAAGAATACACCTCCGCTGCCGTCGAACCTCGATCTGGGGACATCGTTATCGGAAGCGCGGTCCCTGAACCCGGCAGCATCGCGCTGCTGGCTAGCGGACTGCTTGCGGGTGCAGGCGTACTGCGCCGCAAGCTGATGCTGTAGTCGTCGCTCACCGAATCGACTCTTGGACGCCGGGGCCCCCAAAGCCCCGGCCATTCTTTTGAAAGCCGCTCTCGCATTCTTGCCGTTCAACCGAGTGACGTGGAACAGAAGCGTCCGGCTTCTATTTGCATCACATTCACAAATCCGAAGAATCCGGCAAAAAATTCTTGCAGCAGGCCGCCCGCACACCCGAAATAGAGGCATAATATTTTGCAAGGAAAGTAGCCGTGGGGACAGCCAGGACCAAGCCCAGCATGTATCGCCTTCAGTATGCCCTCCGCACGTTTGCCGTAGCGGTGATGTTTCCAGCGATTGTGCTGGTCATCCTCTGCGCAACTCTGTTCCATCCCATCGCCTCGGTAAGGGGCAAATTCCACACTTCACTACGCCTCTGGATGAGCGTGCTGGACTGGGTAAAGGGCATCCCCATTGGCTACACCTATTGGGTCAGTTTCCAGGCTCCAGCGATGCTGGACGAGATCGCCGTGCACCACGACGAGTAGCCTGTTTCTGCGCGGTTGCGTTCACATCCCCGGTGAACGATAATCAGCTTGGCAGCCGCGGCCCGGCGGCGGGGCGCCTCAGTCCGCATCTGTGAACCTTCCGAACTCCATCACGCTCACGCGGATCTTCAGCATCCCGGTGCTGATCTGGATTCTGTCGAGCAATTACTTCAGCAACACCAACGGAAACCGCGAACTGCTGGCCTCCGCAGTTTTCATCGCCGCCTCCATCACCGACGCCATCGACGGCTACCTCGCCCGCAAGCGCGCCCAGGTCACGACCATGGGCATGCTGCTGGATCCGGTGGCCGACAAGCTGCTGATCGCTGCCGCGTTCATTACGCTGGTGCAATTCAACCCGCGCATTGTCCCGGCTTGGATGGCGGTCATCATCATCGGCCGCGAGTTCCTTGTCAGCGGTCTGCGCTCCATCGCGGCCTCTGAGGGCTTCACCATCGAGGCCAGCGACCTGGGTAAGATGAAGATGGTGGTGCAGATCGTCTCCGTCGTCGCCGCCATCGTGGACAAGCACTGGACGCAACTGCCCTGGTACTTCCTCTATCTGCCGGTGCATCCGATTGCCCTGGCTTCGATCTGGATCATGGTCGTGCTCTCGCTGGTGTCGGCCATCGATTATTTCGTCGCCTTCTGGTCGAAGATCGACCGTCACTCCGAGAAGCGCCGCAAGCGGCGTTCGTTTGTGCTCAGCCGGCGCAGAAAGCGCAACGATGTCCCCGCGGTCTGAAGTCGAAGCTGCCACCTCGTCGGCAATTTCCGAATACAGTCAGGAAGAGCGCGCCCTGTTGTTACAACTCGCGCACCACGCTATCGAGGCGGCGCTGAAAGGCATGCGCCTCGATCTTGCGCCTCCCACCCAGCATCTGGCCGAACATCGTGGCGCGTTTACCACACTCCACCTTTTTGGAAAGTTGCGCGGCTGCATTGGATACGTGATTCCGCAACATTCGCTGTACCGGACAGTAGCCGAAACCGCCCGAGCCGCCGCATTCGACGATCCGCGGTTTGTTCCCGTCACCGACGCCGAGGCGCCCAACCTGCTGATCGAGATCAGCGTCTTGTCACCCCTGGCGCCCATCTTTCCGGAGGACGTGGTAGTCGGGCGACACGGGCTGCTGGTCTCCCAAGGCAGCCACCGGGGCTTGTTGCTGCCACAGGTTCCCATCGAGTGGGGCTGGGACCGCGAGACCTTTCTCGCTCAAACCTGCCATAAGGCGGGACTTCCCGCGGACGCGTGGCGGCAAGGTGTTGACCTGCAAGCATTTACAGCAGAGGTGTTCGGGGAAGCCGAGTCTGGCACCAGGTGTAACCAGGCGTAACCGGCTCGCTGGAAGTCCTTTGTTTGTCCCAAATCGGCACTTTATTGACAAATCCTCAACAAGACGGTTGCAACTGGCTCTGTGCATCTGTAGTATCGGGACGCTCTTATGCACGCAGCTTCAACTGTTTACGCCTCTCGCATTCAACGCTTCCGCCTGCCCCGCGTATGCGTGGCTGTGGTGGGAGAAGACCCGTCGAATATTATTGACCGGGCGGAGTCCCTGGTTCGCGATAACCCCTTCATGGAGTTCAGGTTAGACTACCTTTCGAACCCCGTGGCAGGGCTCCCGAAACTGAAGCATTTCCTTGATCTTCACCCCGAAGCGACGGTGATCGCTACCTGTCGGCGGGCAGTAAACGGCGGAAAGTTCAAGGGAAGTGCCGCCGCTCAGCTCGAAGTCCTGACCAAGGCCGCCGCCGCCGGATTTCAATTGGTGGACATTGAGATTCAGAGTGCCGAGATCCTGAAATCGGGTGAACTGGCCACCCTGAAGGACAGGGTTGGCGTCATCCTATCGTTCCACGACTTTAAGGCGACCAAGCGGCTCGAGGAAACCTTCGCTGACCTCAAGGCTTACCCGGCTGACTTCTACAAGGTGGTGTCAACCGCCACCATGCTCCACGACAACGTGCAGATGATGAAGTTCCTGCAGGCCCATTCGGCGCAGTACGAAATGGTGGGGTTGTGCATGGGCGAGCAGGGCATCATCAGCCGCGTGCTGGGGGTGCGGGCGGGGAGCATCTTCATCTTTGCTGCGGCCACCCGCGGGGAAGAGACGGCGCCGGGACAGGTGACTGCGGGCGAACTGCGCGACACCTACCGCATCGAAATGGTTGATGCCGCCACTCAGGTTTACGGCGTGGTGGGCGATCCGGTGGGACACTCGCTGTCGCCGATCATGATGAATACTGCCTTCCGCCGCGAGACCGTAAACGCAGTGTACGTTGCGCTACACGCCAAGACCCTGAAGGACCTGATGAGTTGTGTGCATGAGATTCCGATCCGCGGCCTGAGCGTGACGATTCCGTATAAACAAGAGATCGTAGAGGCGCTGTCGAATTCCGACCCGCTGACCAAACAGATCGGCGCCTGCAACACGATCGTGCGCGCGCAGGATGGTAAGCTTTACGGCTTCAATACCGACGTGGCCGGCATCGTAGTTCCCCTGGAGCAGAGGCTGGCCCTGTCGGGTGCGAAGATCCTGATTGTGGGCGCAGGAGGTGCTGCGCGCGCTGCTGTGTTCGGGTTGAAGAGCAAGGGCGCGGAGGTCTTCATCACCAACCGCACTGCCGAGAAGGGTCAGGCACTGGCGCGCCAGGCCAAGGCCAAGTACCTCAAGCGCGCCGACGTCGCCAAGTCCACCTTCGACGTGATTATCAATGCGACGCCTCTCGGAATGGGCGGCAACAAGCAGTCGCCGCTGGAAGAGAAGGAACTCAACACCAAGTTCCTGTTCGACTTGGTGTACGTTCCGGCCGAGACCAAACTGCTGAAGATGGCCAAGGCGAAAAACATCCAGATCATTCCCGGACTGGAGATGTTCGTGCAGCAGGGGGCGCGACAGTTTGAGATCTGGACCGGCAAGCCGGCACCCGTCGCTGAGATGGCGTTTGTGGTGAGCAAGGCCCTGGAGAGGATGGCCCCTCATCCGGAAGAGCAGAACGAGGCGTCTTCCAACGGCGTGGCCAAGCGCACTGCCAAGCCGGAAGCCGAGGCACCCAAGCCAGCCAAGTCCGCGGTCAAAAAAAAGGCGAAACCCGCCCCGGCCAAATCCGCAAAAAAGGCAGCGAAGAAGGCCCCCAAACGCTAGCAGTTCATAGCGGCAACTGAGTGACGCCGAAGTGATTTCGGCTCCACTCTGCGAGCTGTAGCGACCGTCCGCGAGGTTACGGATTGGCCCGAAATCACCATCCAACGGGGCTTTTCGGGAATCGGACTGCAGGAAAATCGATCTTGCCGTGCACTTCTTGGTTGCGGTATTGGTGCAACTGGGCTTAGGATGGGACTGGAGGCGGGTCTCTTCCGCTTCCTTTCAAAATTTCACAGCGAAACCCCACGTTCGAAGTCGAATTGCCCTCATGCCCTTGCGTAAGAGCCGCGTGTGAGGATCCCAGGAGAAGACGGAGATGTCGTGGTACGCGTATTGCATTACTGAGCAAGCGGGCCTTCAAGGTGGTGGACGCGCCCGTCGCCCATTTGCGCTGGAGAACCTCAAGGGAGTTAACGAGGCTCCGGTATTTGCCTACCCCAGCGGGGAGTTCGCAGTCATCGTCAGCGAACATCAACCCGCAAAACCCCTTACCCAGCAGTCCATCGTGGAACACGCGCGTGTCATCAGTGAGTGCTTCCGCACCGTTACCGTTCTGCCGTTCCGCTTCGGCACCATCTTTGAATCCGATGAAGCCCTGCGCCACGCTGTGCGCGCCAACCGCAAGGCCTTCGTGGAGAGCGTTTCCCGCCTCCGCGGCAAGTCGGAAATGCACGTCAAGATTGTGGTGAAGGACGGTACGATCCAGGAAGCCATCACCGACGCGCCTGAAGGCGTAGGCGGCGAGTACCTGCGCAAGTTGCGCGACCGCGCCAGCCGCGAGCGCGAACGCCAGACCAAGGCGCGGGCGCTCTCCATGCAGGTGCACAAACTCTTCTGTCCGCTGGAAGAGGATGTGGTTTGCAAGCGTACCGACTCGGGCAATATGCTGATCGATTTTGCCCACCTGATTGACTCCAGCACCGTGGCCAAGTACCAGAACCGCTACTCGGCGGCGACCCGGCACTTCAAGGATTGCCAGGTAACGATTTCCGGGCCTTGGCCGCCGTATCACTTCATGCCGGGCAAACTGCGGACGGTGTCGGGCGGCAACTAATTCCTCAACAAGGTCATTGTGATTCATTCAGGCGGCCTGCGGGCCGCCTGGCTTTTTGCAGCGGCACACCGGGCGTGGGTGAATCCTGCGGTGTGAGGCTGGTCGGCAGGCGGACCCCGGGAAGCCAATCGGGACGTTTCCCATTTAGGGAAAAAGGTAACTATCAGTTCGAAACAATGCCCCACCACGGTTGACGCGTCCCAGCAGGGGGCATATTATCTTTCATTCGCCGCACTGTAATTAGCGCTTCGGGCGAGTTCCGGGCTGGCCGGCGTGGGGTGCTTATGGATAAGAAGACAATGGACACATTCAAGAAGCGGCTGGAGGAACGCCAGCGGGAGTTGCGGCTGGCTGTGACCCGCAATACGCATGACGGGCGCGAAGCT
>Ga0207761_1000647_pt1 | contig 12112 bp, 11 predicted proteins | sample LuqExpMetageno34_FD_187792 | JGI IMG/M metagenome (GOLD analysis project Ga0207761, IMG submission 187792) | Tropical forest soil microbial communities from Luquillo Experimental Forest, Puerto Rico - Sample 34 (SPAdes) | ecosystem: Environmental > Terrestrial > Soil > Tropical forest ... | reverse complement strand
GGCGAGGCCCGCCTTCAGGCGCGCGAAGAAGCCGGTCTTCTCGGGGGCGTCGCTCATGCGGCGGCGGCGATCAGGCGTTCGCGGGTGGCGCCGCCGATGCGCATAGGCACAATGGCGCCGGTGCGATGCGCGCCCGCGAATTCGACCGCCGCGAAGGACGGCGTGCGACCGAAACCCGGCTTTTCGACGAGCACGTCGCGGGTGCGTCCGATTTCGCCGCTGAGCATTTCGGCAAGTTTTGTACTCCCTTTTTCCCGAAGCCGCGCCGCCCTTGCCTTGACGGCAGCATGCGCGATTTGCGGCATGCGCGCGGCGGGCGTGCCATTACGCGGGCTGAACGGAAAAACATGCAACAGGTTCAAGCCAGCCTCGTCGATAAGCGCCAACGTGTTCTCGAACATTGCGTCGGTCTCGGTGGGAAAACCCGCAATCAGATCGGCGCCCAAGCAGACATCGGGGCGCAATGAGCGGACCTTGGCGCAGAAGGCAATCGTATCGGCGCGCAAATGCCGCCGCTTCATGCGCTTGAGGACGAGATCGTCGCCCGCCTGCACGGAGAGATGGAAATGCGGCATCAGCTTTTCTTCTTCGGCGATCGCCCGCCAGAGATGTTCATCGGCCTCGACGGAATCAATGGAGGAGAGCCTCAGGCGCGCAAGTTCCGGCACAAGCTTGAGGAGCTTGCGCACGAGCTGGCCGAGCGTGGGGGCGCCTGGCAGGTCTGCGCCGTAAGCGGTGAGATCGACACCCGTCAATACGATCTCGGGAAATCCCTTTTCCGCGAGGCGGCGCGCCTCGTTCACAACCTCACCCATGGGCACGCTGCGCGAATTGCCGCGGCCATAAGGAATAATACAGAAAGTGCAGCGGTGATCGCAGCCGTTCTGTATCTGCAGAAAGGCGCGCGTGCGCCCTTCGAAACTGTCCACGAATTGCGCCGCCGTCGCCTTCACGGACATGATATCGTTCACGCGCACGCGTTCCAGCTGCGCTATTCCAAAGTCGCGGTAGCTTGCCGTCTCGAGCTTCTCGCGATTGCCGACCACAAGATCGACTTCCGGCATCGCTGCATAGGTTTCGGGTTCGGTCTGGGCGGCACAGCCTGTGACGATAATTTTCGCGCCCGGTTTTTCGCGGCGCGCCTTGCGAATGGCTTGGCGCGACTGGCGTACCGCTTCTGCCGTCACGGCGCAGGTGTTGACGATGATCGCTCCGTCCAGACCGGCTTCGTTCGCGCGCGCGCGGACGGCTTCGGATTCGTAAGCGTTGAGGCGGCAGCCGAACGTGATGAGGTCGTTCATGCGGAGCGCTCGAACGCTGCGAGATCGACATCACCGGAAAAGCTCAGCGATGACGGCCCGGTCATCAGGAGATGGCCGTCGCTTTCGCGCCAATCGATCGCGAGCACGCCGCCATCGAGCACGACCTCGACATTGCGACCCGTCAAGCCCCGCCGATGGGCGGCAACCGCCGCGGCGCAAGCACCTGTGCCGCAGGCTTGCGTAATGCCCGCGCCGCGTTCCCACACCCGCATCCTGAGGCGTTCCGGCGAGCGCACGGTCACAAATTCCACGTTCGTGCGCTGGGGAAAAAGCGCGTGATGCTCGATTTGGGCCCCGAGTTCCCCGACCGGCTCGTGCTCCGCATCATTCACGAACAGCACGCAATGAGGATTGCCCACCGAGACTGCCGAGGCAAGATAGTTGTGCTTTCCGAGGTTCAGGCGAAACCCCTCGGTATCGACCTCGCGTGCAAGGGGGATGCTCTTCCAATCGAGGCGGGGGACGCCCATGTCCACCGTCACGCAGCCTTGCGCCGCGTCCACGCAATGAAGCAGGCCAGTAGCAGTTTCGATCCGGGTCTCGACTGCGTCCTTTTCTTCCATGAGAAGGCGCGCCACGCACCGCGCAGCATTGCCGCAGGCCTCCGCTTCACTGCCGTCGGCGTTCAATATCCGCATGCCGGCGTCGCCGCCGTCATGGGCCGTCTCGATCACGATCACCTGATCGCAGCCGATACCGAGGCGACGATCAGCGACCGCACGCGCGAGCCGCGGGTCCAGCATGATCGCAGTTTTGCGGGCGTCGAACACGACAAAATCGTTGCCAAGCCCGTGCATTTTCAGGAATGCCGTCATGGGCCGCCTTATAGGCCGGGCTCGCGCCGCATTCCAGCGTCATTGACCAAGATCATCGCAAAGGCAAAAAAGGCACCGGGAACACTGGCGGAGCGCGCATGCGGCGGACTTTTCTCGGGATTGCCGCTGCGATTCTCGCGTTGAGCGCGCAGGCAAATGGAGTATCGGGCGTGACGGATCCGTATCTCTGGCTCGAGGACGTGCACGGCGCGAAGCCGCTCGCCTGGGTAAAGCAGCAGAATGCGCGCACGCTCGACGTCCTGAAGGCCGATCCCGATTACGCCAATGATTTCGCCGACATTCTTGCCGTGCTGGATGCCAAAGACCGCATTCCCTTCGGCTCACTCAGCCATCGATACGTCTTCAACTTTTGGCAAGACGCGGAACACCACAAGGGCCTTTGGCGCCGCGCCGCGGCAACGGACTACGCGAGGCCCACGCCGCATTGGGACACGCTTCTCGATATCGACAAGTTGGCGGCGGACGAGCACGAAAATTGGGTCTTCAAAGGTTCATCCTGCACCGACGACCTTTCGCGCTGTCTGATTGCGCTCTCGCGCGGCGGGGGCGATGCGACGGTCGTGCGCGAGTTCGATCCGGCGACAAAGACATTTGTGAAAGATGGCTTCGTCACGACGGAGGCCAAGCAGAATATTGCCTATGTCGATAACGACACGGTGCTGATCGCCTCGGATTTCGGCAAGGGCTCGCTCACCAGCTCGGGGTATCCACGCATCGTAAAGCTCTGGCGGCGCGGCACGCCGTTGGCGGCAGCGAAAACGATCCTCGAAGGCAAACACGAGGACGTTTCCGTCGATCCGTTCGTGCTGCACCAGAATGGGCGTTCATTTCCCATGATCGTCCGCGCGGTCAGCTTCTTCGAGGCGGAATATTACGTGCAAGCATCCGACGGCGCGTGGGTGAAAACCGGCTTACCGCTTTCCGCGATCGTGCAAGGCGCCAACAGCGATCAGCTGCTCGTCACGTTGCGCGAAGACTGGACGCCCGCGGGCGGCGCAAAGCTGAGCAAAGGCTCCCTCGTCGCCGTGTCCCTCAAAGATCTGGCTTCCCCATCGCCGCGCGCAGCGACGCTTTACGCGCCAAGCCCCCGTGCCTCGATCGAACAAGTTTCGATCGGCCGCGATGCCGTCTACGCGGCGATCTACGAGAATATCGTCGGCCAGGTGCGGATTTTCCGCTTCGACGGTGCGAAATGGAATGCCAAGACATTGGCGCTGCCGGGGGGCGGCTCGGCCGGTATCGTTTCCACCGACGATTTCGGTCCGCAAGCGCAATTCCGTTTCGAGAACTTCATCACACCGACCACGCTTTATGCCGATGGCGGCGACGACAATCCCGCGGCAATCAAAGCGCTCCCGCCGCGCTTCGATGCGGCGAACCTTGTGACCGAACAATTCGAAGCCTCATCGAAAGACGGCACGAAAATTCCCTATTTCGTCACACGCCCAAAGACGCTGAAGGGGCCGACACCGGCAGTGCTTTACGGTTATGGCGGTTTCGAGATTTCCCTGACGCCGGGCTACTCGGCCAATTTCGGCCGGCTCTGGCTCACCAAGGGCGGCATCTACGTGCTCGCCAACATCCGCGGCGGCGGCGAATTCGGACCTGCCTGGCACCAGGCGGCGCTGAAAGAAAACCGCCAAAAGGCATTCGACGATTTCCAGGCTGTCGCCGTCGATCTCGTCAAGCGTGGCTTCACGACGCCCAAGCAACTCGGCATTATGGGCGGTTCGAACGGCGGCCTGCTTGTCAGCGCCAATATGGTGGAGCGTCCCGAACTCTTCGGCGCCGTCGTCTGCCAGGTGCCGCTGATCGACATGATCCGCTACACGCAGATCGGCGCAGGCGCTTCATGGATCGGCGAGTACGGCGATCCCGCCGATCCGAAAGCCAAAGCATACATCCTCAAATATTCGCCGTATCAGAACGTGAAGAAGGATGTGAAATATCCGCCGGTGTTCTTTGTCACGGCGACCAGCGACGATCGCGTCTCGCCGGTCCATGCGCGCAAGATGGCGGCGAAGATGATCGCGCAGGGCCATGACGTGATGTTCTACGAGAACACAGACGGCGGACACGCAGCCGCCGCCGATCATCGCCAGGCGGCCGAGATGTGGGCGCTCTCGTTCGTTTATCTGAAAAGGAAGCTCGGGCTCGGATCGTGAGGCATGCCGGAGCGCGAACGTCTCCTCCGCATTAGTGAAGTCAGCGCGGGCTTCGAAGGCGGGACATCAGCGTTCCAAGAAATTCGCGAGCTTTTGTATTGGCCGCCGCGAACGCCAAACATCGCTACAAACTCTCACCATGGGCGGGCTTGACCCGCCCATCCAGCGTTCGACAATCGGAGCATGCCGCACGGTTTTGTCTACATCATGGCGAACAAGCGCAATGGCACGCTCTATATCGGCGTGACATCTGATTTGGCGGTTCGCGTGCACGCGCACCGCCAAGGACATGGCTCGGAATTCTGCAAAAAGTATGGCGTCAATCGTCTCGTCTATTACGAGGAACACTCGCTGTACGCCAATGCAATCGGGCGAGAGACCAACCTCAAACGCTGGAAGCGTACCTGGAAACTCGAGCTAATTGAAAAGCTCAATCCGAACTGGGATGATCTCTACGAACAATTGAACTGGTAGTTGCTCCACGGCTGGATGGGCGGGTCACGCCCCCCTATGGCGAGGGAGGGGGGAATGAAAAAACTAACCTGGTTCGCGTCGTTGGCGGCGTTTGTCGCATATATCCCGGTGATCGCGGGCGGTCAGCCCACATCAAGTCTGAATTGCAAGGTTGGGCCTATTGAAAAGATTTACGGTGGGACGAATTGGCTAGTTTATGGCTGTGACGACAGGGCCAGCATTGTCATTGTGACGGCGCCTGGAAATCCAGCAGCCCCTTTCTATTTCTTCTTCAACCGACAGAGCGACGGCTACCACCTTCATGGCGAAGGATCTGGCGACAAAAGATTGACCGACCTCGCCTATAAGGATTTGGCCGCACTCTCGCAGACGGATATCGCCGCTCTCGCGTCGGCAGTCCGGCACTAGCGCAATCCAATTGTTAGATTTGACTTCGCCCGGCCCCAGCCCTAAAACGCCGGCGCTTCCGGAAAGAGCCTAGGCCTTTCCGGTCCTTGCGAAAGCAGGGATCGCCCCCAGGCAGCGCAGGTGCGCCCCCTGGGGTTTTCGTGCTTTTGCCGATGGGTGGCCGGTCAAGCTCGGCCATGGAAACATGTTCGACGCATTGCAGACACGTCTTACCGGCGTGTTCGATCAGCTCAGAGGCCGCGGCGCCCTTTCGGAAAGCGATGTCGACGAGGCGTTGCGCGAAGTGCGTGCCGCTCTGCTCGACGCGGACGTTGCGCTCCCCGTCGTCGAAGATTTCATCAAGAAGGTGCAGCCGCGCGCCATCGGCGAGAATGTCATCCGCTCCGTCACGCCGGGCCAGCAGGTCGTCAAGATCGTCCACGACACGCTGGTCGAGACGCTTGGCGCCGAAAGCGCCGGGCTCAATCTCGGCAGCGCGCCGGCACCGGTTCTGATGGTCGGCCTGCAGGGCTCGGGCAAAACGACCACTTCGGCCAAGCTCGGGCTGATGCTGCAGAATAAGGAAAAGAAACGCGTGCTGATGGCCTCGCTCGACGTGCGCAGGCCCGCCGCGATGGAACAGCTCAAGGTCTTGGGCGAACAGGCGAGCGTTGCTACCCTTCCCATCGTCGCCAACCAGATGCCGCTCGACATCGCCAAGCGCGCGATGGCGGCAGCGCGTGTCGGCGGCTACGACGTCCTCATTCTCGACACGGCCGGCCGCCAACACATCGACGAGCAGCTGATGGCGGAGGTGGGCCAGATCAAGGACGCCGTCAAACCGCACGAAACATTGCTCGTGGCCGACAGCCTGACAGGCCAGGATGCGGTCAATATCGCCAAGTCGTTCAACGAACGCACGCCACTGAGCGGAATTATTCTGACCCGTGCCGATGGCGATGCGCGCGGCGGCGCCGCGCTTTCGATGCGTGCGGTTACGGGCGCGCCGATCAAGTTCTTAGGGCTGGGCGAGAAGCTCGACGCCCTTGAAGCCTTCCATCCCGAGCGCGTGGCCTCGCGCATTCTCGACATGGGCGACGTCGTCAGCCTCGTCGAGAAGGCGTCGGAAACCATCGACAAGGAACAGGCCGAGAAACTCGCCAAGAAAATGAAGAAGGGCGAGTTCGACATGAACGATCTCGCCGATCAATTGCGGCAGATGCAGAAGCTGGGCGGCATGCAAGGCGTGCTTTCCATGCTGCCGGGTATTGGCAAAGTGAAAGATCAGCTGGCGCAAGCGGGCTTCGACGACAAGCTTTTGAGGCGCCAGGAAGCGATCATCCAGTCGATGACCAAGCAGGAGCGCGTCAAGCCCGACGTCATCAACGGCTCGCGCCGTAAGCGCATCGCGTCCGGCGCGGGCGTCGAAGTCTCGGACGTGAACAAGCTTTTGAAAATGCATCGGCAGATGGCCGACATGATGAAGAAGATCGGCAAAGGCGGCCGCATGCCCTTCATGGGCGGCGGCGGCGGCATGCCGCAATTGCCGCCTGGCATGTTTCCGGGAGGAAAACGGTGATCCCCTCGCCCGCCTGTGCCCCCGCTTTGTTCGACAGCTCGCCCCCTCTCGCACGGGGAATGGGATGCAACCCAAGGATTTCTCAACCGCTCATCGCGGGTGAGGCGTAGAAGCTCCGTATAAAGACGAAAGGACTTTCACCAATGGCATTACGCATCAGACTTTCCCGCGGCGGGACCAAGAAGCGCCCGCACTACGCGATCGTGATCGCGGATTCGCATTCGCCGCGCGATGGCCGCTTCATCGAGAAGATCGGCTTTTATAATCCGCTTTTGCCGCGCGATCACGCGGACCGCTTGAGGCTCGACATCGAGAAAGCGAAGGTGTGGATCGCGAAAGGCGCAGTGGCGAGCGATCGCGTGCATCGCTTCCTGGCCGATGCGGGCCTGCTCAAGCCGCTGACGAAGAGCAATCCCGAAAAGGCAAAACCCAAGAAGAAGGCGCAGGAGCGCGCGGCCGCAGCGGCAGGCGCCGCGCAAGCCTAGCGCGCGGATCGGATGTCGCGCGACATCCTTTTGGGCGTCATTATCGGGGCGCAAGGTCTGAACGGCGAGGTGAAGGTCAAGACTTTCACCCAAACGCCAAACGGGCTCGGCGCTTACGGGGCGCTGCACGCCAAAGACGGCCGCAAATTCGCCGTACGGGCCTCACGGCCCGGCAAGGGCGATATCGCCATCGTCCAGTTCGAGGGCTTGCGGGACCGCAGCGCTGCCGAGGCGCTAAAGGGCATCGAACTCTACGTCGACCGCCAAAAGCTGCCGCCGCCGGATGCAGACGAATTTTACCATGCCGATCTCGTCGGGCTTGCCGCGCATGACGGCGAAGACCGCTTGCTGGGCACCGTGTCTGGCATTCACAATTTTGGTGCCGGCGACGTGATCGCCATTGCACAGCCCGACGGCAGCGACCTGCTTCTTCCCTTCACGCGCGATGTGGTGCCAGTCATCGACCTCAAGGCAGGACGTATCGTGGTTGTGGCGCCCGAAGAAACAGACGAGAAGGAAGAGTGGACATGAGCTGGCAGGCAAGCGTCCTCACGCTCTATCCCAAGATGTTTCCCGGGCCGCTCGGCATCTCGCTTGTCGGCAAGGCGCTAAAGACCTCGCTCTGGTCTCTCGAAGTGCGCGATATCCGCGAACATGGCCTTGGCAAGCATCGCAGCGTCGACGACACGCCGGCCGGCGGCGGCCCGGGCATGGTCATGCGAGCGGACGTGGCGGCCGCCGCGATCGATGCTGCGCGCACGGGCGGTCCGGAGCGGCCGATAATTTACCTCTCGCCGCGGGGGCTACCGCTGGACCAGGGCCGCGTCAAAGCACTCGCGGCAGGGCCCGGCGTCATTTTGCTGTGCGGGCGGTTCGAGGGGCTGGACGAACGGGTTATCGCGGCCCGCCGGCTGGAGGAAGTTTCACTGGGCGATTTCGTGCTGGCCGGGGGGGAGATTGCGGCGATGGCCCTCATCGAAGCTGCCGTTCGGCTCATTCCGGGCGTGCTGGGCGATCAAGCATCGCCGGCGGAGGAAAGTTTCGAGACCGGCCTTCTTGAATATCCGCATTTTACAAGACCCCAGGACTTCGAGGGTTTCGATATCCCGGCGGTTCTGAATTCCGGCAACCACGGAGAGATAGTCCGTTGGCGGCGGCAAGCGGCTGAGGAACTCACCAGGCGGCGCCGTCCCGACCTCTGGGCCCTCTATGAAAAGCGCAAAGGTTAGGTTATAGGGCGCGCCTTCTTTCGACCGGAGTGGACCTTATGAACCTCTTACAGCAGCTCGAAGCCGAGCAAATGAGCGCGCTTCGCGGCGCGAAGCCCCACCCGGATTTCCGTCCCGGCGACACCGTCAAGGTGAATGTCAAGGTCGTGGACGTGAGCTACGACGAAAAGACCAAGCAAACCAAGACACGCGAGCGTTTGCAGGCGTTCGAGGGTGTCTGCATCGCCCGCTTCGGACAGGGCCTCAACGAGAGCTTCACGGTCCGCAAGATTTCTTACGGCGAAGGCGTCGAGCGTGTGTTTCCGATTTACAGCCCGCTCGTCGATTCTGTGCAGGTCGTGCGCAAGGGCAAGGTTCGCCGCGCGAAGCTTTATTACCTGCGCGGACGCCGCGGCAAATCGGCCCGTATCGTCGAGCGCCAAGAACGCGGTGAAGCAGCGTCCGAAACCTGATTTTCGCGCCGTCAGGGCCCAAAGGCCAGTCCGAGCCGGCTCGCGGCACTGGCCAGCTTTTTGTCCTGAGTACAAAGCACCGCCCCCGGGCGCCATCCGCACCGCGGCAAGCAAATACGCGTCGACGTATCCAATGCCCCGCGTATTCGTTTTTATCGCCAGATAGTGCCTATCTCAATGCGTTGCGACAGGGGACACGTGCCGGCCCCAATCAACGCGAAATACGTGAAAAATAATTTCCGCCCCGGACCTTTTTTCTTAATTGTCCCCGACTATCCTTCGCGGCCCCGAGGGTGTCGTGACTCGCCATATCGTCCCCGATGAAGTGCTGTCGCGCGAGGAAAGGCTCGCCGAGGCCAAACCGCTTGCACGCCTGCCGGCAACACCTTTCGCCTTCATCTGGTATCTCGTCAGAACGCATTTCCCGAAGCGGGTGGCAATTCTCGTCGCGCTCGCCGCAACGGCAACTGCCGTCGACGCTTTCGGGCCGCTGGCACTATCCCATCTTATCAATGCGATCGGCCATGCCTTCGCCAAGCATTTGATCTTCAAGGCCGCCGTGCTGCCTTGGGTTCTTGTTATGGCCGCGATCTGGCTGATCTCGGCGAGCGTCTATCGCGGTTACGAAGCGATCGATATTGAAGTTTCGCCGCGCATGCGCGCGCTCGCGCAGAAATATCTTTTCGTCTACATGCTCGGCCATTCGCCGCGCTATTTTCAAGAAAACTTCGCCGGCAAGCTCGGGCAGAAGATCAAACAATCGGGCCAAGCGACAGTTTCCATCCTGAACATCCTTTGCCTCGATATGGTTCGCGTGACGGGGCTCGTCATTGTGGGTGGCGTATTGATGTTCGAGGCGCACGCCTCTTACGCGCTCATCCTCGGCGGCTGGACGATCCTTTACCTCGGCATCGTGATCTCGCTCGCGCAACGCTGCGTGCGGCTGTCGAAGGCGCTGTCCGACGAAGTCTCGACGTCGACCGGCCGCCTCGTCGACGCAATTACCAATGCCGATCTAGTCCGCGCCTTCGCCAAGGCGGCCTATGAGCGGCGGTTCATCTCCTTTTTTCTTGACGACGAGATGAACGCCTCGCGCCGATTGCGTTGGTTCCTGATCGTGATGCGCAGCTTCATGCAACTGGCCACGTTGGCACTGCTTGTCGGCCTTGTCGTGGTCTCGGGGCTCGATGCCCTTTCCGGTGCGCTTTCCGTCGGCGCCTTTGCGATGATCTATTTCCTGGGCAATCAGATCGCCCGCAGCGTTCAGGAACTTTCCTTCCGCATGCTCGACTATTTCGAGCAATTGGGAACGCTCACCGAAGCGCTGGAGCTCGTCACCTCGGCCCACGAAATCGTCGACGCGCCCGACGCGCGGCCCCTCGTCGTTAGAGACGGCGCTATCCGCTTCGAACGCATTTGCTTTGCCCATCCCGACGGCCAAAGCGTCTTCCAGGATCTCTCGCTCGACATCCGCACCGGCGAAAAAGTGGGCCTCGTGGGGCCGTCCGGCGCAGGCAAGTCGACGCTGGTGAAACTATTGCGCCGGCAATACGAGCCGCAGGGCGGGCGCATTCTCATCGACGGCGTCGACATTGCGCATGTGACGTGGGATTCGCTCAACGAAGCGATCGCAGAAGTCCCGCAAGTGCCGGGCGTCTTCCACCGCGCCGTGCGCGACAACATCCGTTATGCCCGCCCCGATGCACGCGAGGAAGACGTCATGCGCGCCGCCATCGACGCCTATGCGCACGCGTTCATCGAAGCGCGGCCGACAGGCTATGGCACGATCGTGGGCGAGCAAGGCATCAAACTATCCGGCGGCGAACGCCAGCGCGTGGCCATTGCGCGGGCGCTGGTGAAAGCTGCCAAGATACTCGTCCTCGACGAGGCGACGTCCTCGCTCGATTCCGAATCCGAACATCTCATCCAGCAGGGTTTGTGGACGCTGATGCAGGGACGCACCGTGATCGCCATCGCGCACAGGCTTTCCACCATCGCCGGCATGGACCGCATCGTCTATCTCGAAGCGGGGCGCATCATCGAGGACGGTCCGCACCGCGAGCTTCTCGCGCGCGGCGGCGCCTATGCGCGGCTCTGGAATCGCCAGATGGGCGGCTTCATCGACGCGGCGTGACGAGCGCGCTGCGCTCGCTGCAATTTCGGAGAAAGCTTTCTCTGCGTTCACATTTCGAGCGACGAAAGAAGCCCTTTCGTTGCTATCGGCCGATTTGACAGCTGCTGTATGTTCATGATTTGTTCTAATGGGAATGAACATAGTTATTAGCGTTGCACCTCCCAGCGATCCGCGAATTCCGGTTGTCGCCGCATGGCGACGCTTCGGGTGCGTTTGTCGGTGGTGTCCCGCTTCTCGAACGAACGGACAAAGATGGAAACTCCGTTTGGCGTTCGCGCGACATCGGCACGCTGTCCACAGAACTCGGCAAGCTATTCGGTGTGCCGGTTGATCTATCGTCGAAATCAAATGCGCTCGCGTCTATAGCCGACGCTCTCAACAAGCGAGAAATCGCGAGGGCGCAGCTCATAACCCTGCATATGGAAATTCCCGATCCGCCATCGCCTGCGGATGTTTCCGGCCTTTCTCGCGACCACGTCCGCAAGATCGCCACGGCGCTCGCTGCAGGCCGACTTCTTAAAGCCGATTGGAACCCGGACGAGCATCCGCGCTGGCCTGCGGGCGCGCCCGACAGCCAAAGCGGACAGTTTGCGCCAAAGGAGGAAGGCGCAACTGATATTTCGCAATCGGACGACGGCGCCAGCGAAACCACGAGTTTCCCGACACACAGCATCGAGAATTTCCAATCGTCATCCGATGACAACGCATCACCAATATCAGACTGGAGAGCCGAACATGATGCGATAGCCGCCAAATCTTACGGCGAGCTGTTTAATCCCGTCATTTATCGAGGTGTCTATCACGATCAAGTGGTTCAGCATCTCGCCGAGTTTTTACGAAACAAAGGCCTCAAAGTCGAAACTGAAGTATATCTTCAGATGGCGGATGGAAGCGGAGGCACGCGAATCGATATTCTGGCTAAAGGGGAGCTGACATTCGGAATTGAAGTAAAAACGGGCGATAATCCGTCCTTCACGCCGGGACAACTCTATGTTGATCCGCACCTGATAATGGGAGGGTCCGTCATTTCGAGCAACCCGAGAGTCATA
>Ga0207761_1000646_pt1 | contig 12119 bp, 14 predicted proteins | sample LuqExpMetageno34_FD_187792 | JGI IMG/M metagenome (GOLD analysis project Ga0207761, IMG submission 187792) | Tropical forest soil microbial communities from Luquillo Experimental Forest, Puerto Rico - Sample 34 (SPAdes) | ecosystem: Environmental > Terrestrial > Soil > Tropical forest ... | reverse complement strand
GGTCGGGCTGCTGGTCGCGGTCGTCGCTAAGATGGCGGCGCCGATGTTTCTCATGCGATGGAACTCGGGCCCATTGGTTGCGATCGCTGCCTTCATTGGGGTTGCGATCATGCATTGGCCGCTGCCGCTGGTGTTCGCCGTACTGGCGCCGGTCAGCGTCGTTTTCGCTTGGGTTCGGCGGTGAATCGATGAACCAGTCCCCGTTGCCCGCGCTGTTCGGCTATTTCGCGCTGCTGTCGCTGTTCGCGGTCGGCGGCGCCAACGCAGCGATCCCGGAAATGCACCGCATTTCCGTGGAAGTAATGCATTGGATGAGCGACCGGCAGTTCGCCGATATGTTCGCCATCGCGCAGGCCTCGCCTGGGCCAAACGTCATCATCGTCACATTGATCGGATATCATGTCGCCGGTGTCGCCGGCGCCACGGTGGCGACCGTCGGGATGTGTGGACCGACCTGCGTGCTGGCCTTTCTGGTGGCGCGAGGCTGGAACAGCTTCAAGGATGCGCGCTGGCGTATTGCAATCCAGTCTGGTCTGGTGCCGGTCTCGCTCGGCCTGATCGGGGCGAGCGCCTTCGTGCTGGCGCGCACCGCCGATCATAATGTGTATGCCGGCGCCGTCACGGCGGTCACGGCCCTGGTTGGCTTCGCCACCCGCATCAATCCGCTCTGGCTGTTCGCCGTCGGCGGCGTGCTCGGGCTTACCGGCTGGCTTTGAGACGGCTGCCCACACGTTGCGCTTTCGGCGTCGGGGGATGATGTGCTAGGGATCAACGGCACTTAAGGTGGAGCAATAAGAAGAAAGTCGTAGGTGGGGTGATGGCTGAGGGGGCAAAATCCTCCCCGAAGGGTGGATTTCAGTTCAAAGTGCGGGGGCCGCGTGATTTTTACGGTGGCTTGGCGCTGATCGCGCTGGCGATAATCGCGATCATGGCCACGGGTGATTTGCCCGGTCAGCACGGCTTCGCGTTCGGACCGGGCACGGCGCCGCGCATTTTCGCCATGCTGCTGGCCGTGATCGGCGGGGTGGTGGCGTTAACCGGGCTATTCGTGCAAGGGTCGCCAATCGAGGGCTACGCGGTCCGCGGGCCACTTTATGTGTTGGTCGGCATCCTGCTGTTCGCCGGCATGATCCGCGGTGTCGATCTGCAGTTCCTGCGCATTCCGCCGCTCGGACTGGTGATATCGACGTTCACCGCCTTCATGGTGTCGATCTTCGGATCAACGGAGTTTCGCTGGGTGGAGAGTCTGATCGCCGCCGCGGCGATGACGGCATTCTGCGTCGCGCTGTTCGTCTACCTGCTGCAGCTGCCGTTCCAACTCTGGCCGATGTACTGAGCGGGGGCGCAGTGTCATGACAGAACTTCTCGCCAATCTCGCGCTCGGTTTCCAGGTCGCAGCTAATCCCTACAATATCGGCTTCTGCCTGATCGGTGCCTTGGTCGGCACGCTGGTCGGCGTGCTGCCCGGCATCGGCACGGTAGCGACGGTGGCCATGCTGCTGCCGATCACCTTCGGCCTGCCGCCGGTCGGTGCGCTCATCATGCTGGCCGGCATCTATTATGGTGCCCAGTATGGCGGCTCCACCACCTCGGTGCTGGTCAACATCCCGGGCGAGGCGACCTCGGTGGTCACCTGCCTCGACGGCCACCAGATGGCGCGGCAGGGCCGCGCCGGCGCGGCGCTGTCGATCGCCGCCATCGGCTCGTTCTTCGCCGGCTGCGTGTCCACCGTGCTGGTGGCCGCGCTCGGCGCGCCGCTCACAGGTCTGGCGCTGCTGTTCGGCCCGGCAGAATATTTCGCGCTGATGGTGCTCGGCCTCATCTTCGCAGTGGTGCTGGCGAAAGGCTCGGTGCTCAAATCAGTCGCCATGGTTTTCACCGGCCTGCTGCTTTCGATGGTCGGCTCGGACCTGGAGACCGGTGCCGGCCGCATGACCTTCGATATCGCGGAGCTGTCCGACGGCATTGGCTTCACCAACGTGGCGATGGGCTTGTTCGGTTTTGCCGAGATCATTCGCAACCTGGAAATGTCTCAGGAAAGCCGCGACATCGTGAAGGCCAAGATCACGGGCTTGATGCCGACGCGGCAGGACTTGATCGATTCCTCCGGCGCGATTGCGCGCGGCACCATCCTCGGCTCACTCTTGGGCATCCTGCCCGGCGGCGGCGCAGTGGTGGCTTCGTTCGCCGCGTATACATTCGAGAAGCGCATCGCGAAGAATCCGCAGCGTTTCGGCAACGGCGCCATCGAAGGCGTGGCGGCGCCGGAAAGCGCCAACAACGCGGCGGCGCAGACCTCCTTCATCCCGCTGCTTACGCTCGGCATTCCGCCCAATGCGGTGATGGCACTGATGGTCGGCGCCATGACCATCCACGGCATCGTGCCGGGCCCGCAGGTGATGACCAAACAGCCTGAGCTGTTCTGGGGCATGATCGCCTCGATGTGGCTCGGCAACCTGATGCTGATCATCATCAACCTGCCGCTGGTCGGCGTCTGGGTGACCCTGCTGCGGGTGCCGTACCGGCTGCTCTACCCCTCGATTATCGTGTTCTGCTGCATCGGCATCTATTCGATCAACAACTCGCCGACCGACGTGGTGATTGCCGCGATCTTCGGGTTGTTCGGCTATTGGCTGGTCAAGCATGACTTCGAGCCGGCGCCCCTGGTGCTGGCCTTCGTGCTCGGGCCTTTGATGGAGGAGAACCTGCGACGCGCCATGCTGATCGCCCGCGGCGACCCCACTGTGTTCCTGACGCGGCCGATCTCGGCCGGGCTGCTGCTGGTGGCGGCGTTCCTGCTGGTGCTGGCGGCGCTGCCGATGATCCGCGCACGGCGCGAAGAGGTGTTCGTCGAGTAGGCGACGCCATCACTCGTATGAAAGCAACCCGAGGCCGGCGCATCGCCGGTCTCGACTTTTTGGATTTGGGCGTAGCCGCGTCGACGGCGGATCGGCCGTGCGACCGCCGCATCACGAGATGTACATTTCGGCGGTGATCAACGCGATACCGATGGCGAGCAGCGACACGATGGTGACTGGGAGCAAGGTTCTCCGGGACCCGTGCCGTAGCGAGCGGGTGAACCCCGTTGCGTGGCTTGAATTACCAAAGCCCAGTGCCGCCGCGCCGGTAGCGACCACACCAGAGAGAATATTTCACGGCTCGGCGGCGCCCCACGCTATTTCTGCCGTTGATAAGCGCCTGCCGCGCGGTTGCCCGGAGGACTAAACTTCCCCATCTTGAGTCGTGCAACCCGGGTTCCAGGCCATGCGCCAGTATCTCGACTTGATGGAACGCATTCTCCACCACGGCGTGGAAAAACACGACCGCACCGGCACCGGCACGCTGTCGGTGTTTGGCCATCAGATGCGTTTTGCACTCGACGACGGCTTCCCGCTGCTCACCACCAAGAAGCTGCATCTCAAGTCGATCGTGCACGAGCTGCTCTGGTTTCTGGCCGGCGACACCAACGTCAAATATCTGCAAGAGCACGGCGTGCGCATCTGGGACGAATGGGCTGATGAGCGCGGCGACCTCGGACCGGTTTATGGCCACCAGTGGCGCTCGTGGCCGGCGCACGACGGCCACACCATCGACCAGATTGGCAACGTGATCGCGATGATCAGGCGTAATCCGGATTCGCGCCGGCTGATTGTCACCGCCTGGAACCCGGCCGACGTCGACAAGATGGCGCTGCCGCCGTGCCACTGCCTGTTCCAGTTCTATGTGGCCGAGGGCCGGCTGTCGTGCCAGCTCTACCAGCGCTCAGCCGACGTATTCCTTGGCGTGCCGTTCAACATCGCGTCTTATGCGCTGCTGACGCTGATGGTGGCACAGGTGACCGGCCTCAAGCCGGGCGAGTTCATCCACACGTTCGGCGATGCGCACCTTTACCTGAATCACCTTGAGCAGGCGCGCTTGCAAATGTCGCGCGCGCCTAAGCGGCTGCCGACCATGCGGATCAATCCGGCGGTCAAGGACATCTTCGGCTTTCGCTACGAGGACTTCACCGTGGAAGGCTACTACGCACATCCGCACATCAAGGCCGAGGTGGCGGTGTGAGCCTCATCATCCGCGCCGCGCGTGAGGCGGATGCCACTCTGATTTTCGCGCTGGTGTGCGAGCTGGCCGATTACGAGAAATTGCGAAACGAAGTGGCAGCGACGCCCGAGGTGCTTTCCGCCGCACTGTTCGCGCGCGAGCCGCAGCTGTTCTGCGAGATTGCCGAATGGGACGGTGAGCCGGCGGGATTTTCGGTGTGGTTCCTGAATTTCTCTACCTTCCGCGGCCGCCACGGGCTCTACGTCGAAGACCTGTTCGTGCGGCCGCAGTTTCGTGGCCGCGGCATCGGCAAGGCGCTAATGGCAAGACTCGCTAGGCGCTGCGTCGAGCAGAAGCTCGCGCGCTTCGAATGGGCGGTGCTCGACTGGAACGCGCCGTCGATCGCGTTCTATAAGTCGATCGGTGCGCAGATAATGGACGAGTGGAAGATCTGCCGTCTCACGGGCAAGGCGCTGCAGGATTTCGCCGGGGCTGCTCGATGATGATCGTGCTGGTCGCTGCCATCGGCGAAAACAACGTGATCGGGCGCGACGGCCAGCTGCCGTGGCGCCTAAAGTCCGACCTCGCGCATTTTCGCGAAGTCACCGTTAACAAGCCGGTGGTGATGGGGCGCAAGACATATCAATCGATCGGCAAGCCGCTCAAGGACCGCACCAATATCGTGATTACCCGCGACCCGGATTTTGCGGTGCCGGGGGTGGTAAGGGCGGCAAGCTTTGAGGATGCGCTTGATCTTGCGCGCAAGGACGCGACGGCCCGCGGTACCGACCAAATCATGATCATTGGTGGTAGCGGTATCTTTGCAGTCGCCATGTCCTTAGCCGACCGGCTCGAGATCACCCACGTGCATGCTGCACCGGAAGGTAATGTAACTTTTCCGCCGATCGACCCCAGAATCTGGCGCGAGGTATCGCGCAGCGAATACGCTGCTGGTCCCCAGGACGATGCGAGTTTCGCAGTTGCGACTTACATTAAGCGGTAGCTCGGCAAGTGTATTGCCGAGATTGCAGAATCCGCAGCGCGCCGGCGCGTTGGACGGTGATGTCCAGGGAGGAATCCATGCGTACGTTAATCGTGACGTCGGCGGTTCTGGCGGCATTGAAGCTGCTGGCGCCGACCGCCAGCGGGCCCGAGCGGCCCATGCGGCGGCCGAAGAAGATGGGGCCGCGCGACTAGCGTCGAACCGCTTGCGGACTAATTATTCCGGCAACGCAAGCGCTAGCTCGGCCCCCAAAGCGCGGCATGAACGCGCGTTGTAACGGGCAGGCGGCTCCCCTATAACCCTTGCCAACATAACCGCCGGGGCACGGGATCCTGGCGCGGGAGACCAATTCCATGCCATGGACCAATCAGGGCGGCGGTGGCGGCCCTTGGGGCTCGGGCGGCAAGGGCCCTTGGAGCTCTGGACCGCAGTCGTCGGGACCAACGCCCCCCGATCTGGAGGAAATCCTCCGGCGCAGCCAGGACAAGCTGCGGCGCATGCTGCCGGGCGGCAATCTTGGCGGCAAGGGCTTTGCCATCCTCGCTCTGGCGGCGATCGCGCTCTGGGGTCTGTCCGGCTTCTTCCGGGTCGAGCCAGATGAGCTCGGCGTGGTGCTGCGCTTCGGCCAGGAAGTACGCGAAGTGCAGCCGGGCCTCAATTATCACCTGCCATACCCGATCGAGACTGTGCTGACGCCCAAGGCGCTACGCGTGAACAAAATCGACATCGGCATGCGGGTGGTCGACGACATCCGACGCGGTGGCACCACTGTGCGCGACGTTCCGGAGGAGAGTCTGATGCTCACCGGCGATGAGAACATCGTCGACGTCGACTTCTCCGTGCTTTGGAAGGTGAAGCCGACCGGCGTCGGCGAGTATCTGTTCAATATCCAGAACCCGGAAGGCACCGTGAAGGCGGTGGCGGAGAGCGCTATGCGCGAAGTGGTCGGCCGCTCCGAAATCCAGCCGATCCTCACTGGCGCGCGGCAGACCATTGAGACCGCGGTACAGGACCTGATGCAGAAGACGCTCGACCATTACGGTGCCGGTATCGTGGTGCAGCAGGTGCAGCTGCAGAAGGTCGACCCGCCGGCACAGGTAATCGACGCCTTCCGCGACGTACAGGCCGCGCGCGCCGATCTCGAACGCGCGGTGAACGAGGCGCAGACTTATGCCAACCGTGTGGTGCCGGAAGCGCGCGGACGCGTTGCGCAGATCACGCAATCGGCGGAAGCATACAAGTCGCAGACCGTGGCGGAGGCTACAGGCCAGACTTCACGCTTCCTGAAGATCTACGAGCAGTACAAGAAGGCGCCCGATGTCACCCGTGAGCGCATGTATTTGGAAACCATGGAGCGTGTGCTCGGCGGCACCGACAAGATTATCCTCGACAGCGATAAGGCCGGTGGCTCCGGCGTGGTACCCTATCTGCCGCTTAACGAGCTATCCCACCCACCGCGTAACGCGACGGGAGGGCAGCGATGAGACTCAACGTCTTTGGCGGCGTGATCGCCGTACTGATCGTGGCCGCGTTGATCGTGGCCTATTCGTCGCTCTTCACCATATACCAGACCCAGCAGGCACTAGTGCTGCGTCTCGGTCAGCCGCGGCCGCCGATCACCGAACCCGGGCTACACGTGAAGGCGCCATTCATCGACACGGTGGTCTATATCGACAAGCGCATTCTCGATCTGGAAGCGCCGCCTCAGGAAGTGATCGCCTCCGATCAGAAGCGTCTGGTGGTCGACGCCTTCGCGCGCTACCGCATCCAGGACTCGCTGCGCTTCTACCAGACGCTCGGTTCGATCCAGGGCGCCAATTCGCAGCTTTCGATCCTTCTCAACTCGGCGCTGCGCCGGGTGCTCGGGGAGGTGACGTTCAGCCATGTGGTGCGTGACCAACGCGCCGAATTGATGTCGCGCATCCGCGGGCTGGTGGACAACGAGGCGACCGCCTACGGCATCCAGGTGGTCGACGTACGCATACGGCGCGCCGACCTGCCGGAGCAGAATAGCCAGGCGGTCTATCAACGCATGCAAACCGAGCGCCAACGCGAGGCGGCCGAATTCCGTGCGCAGGGCGCCCAGCGCGGCCAGGAAATCCGTTCGCGCGCCGACCGCGAAGTGACCGTGCTGGTCGCAGAAGCGACCTCGCGCTCCGAGCAGATCCGCGGTGAAGGTGACGCGATCCGCAACCAGATTTTTGCGGACGCCTTCAACAACGATCCGGACTTCTTCGCCTTCTACCGTTCGATGCAGGCCTACGAGGCGAGCCTCAAACACACCGATACGCGGCTGCTGCTCAAGCCCGACAGCAACTTCTTCCGCTATTTCGTCGACCCGTCCGGCAAGCCGCGTGACGGCGCGGTCCCGCCGGCTCCGGCGCGCTAGCGCACGCAAGCGGCCGGCAGCATGGAGGATTTCCTGGCGGCGCTCGGGTTGGTCTTCGTCATCGAGGGCCTGTTGTTCGCGGCCTTTCCGGCGCATGCCAAGCGGGCCATGGAGAGCGTCATGGAGACGCAGGACGGGGCGCTGCGGCTAATCGGCATCGGCTCGGCGGTCGCCGGCGTGATCGTGCTGTGGCTAGTGCGTAGCTAAACGCCCGTGGATACGCGCGAATCAGCGGCGCGCTATTCCTGAGCGATGCCCTTGAAACGCCTTGAAGAGGGGGCCACCTTGTTTCAGGCATTTTTCCAGGAGAACCGACGCCCATGGGCGCACCCTTCACTTTACTAACCAAGACCGTCGGCAGGCCCTCTGCGCGTGCGATTCCACGCTCAATGCTGGCGATTATTGCCGCCGCTGCCATTGCCTGGCCAGTGCTCGCCGGGCCGGCACACGCGCGCGGACCGGACAATATTTCCGACGTGGCGGAAGCCGTGATTGACGCGGTGGTCAACATTTCGACCAAGCAGTCGGTTGATCTAAGCAGCAGCACCATGCCGCAGCTGCCACCCGGCTCGCCATTCGAGGAATTCTTCGAGGATTTCTTCAAGAACCGGCGCGGGCAGGGCGGTCAGCAGGGCCAGAATACGCCGAATGGCCATCCGCAAATTCCGCGCCGGGTGTCGTCGCTTGGCTCCGGCTTCATTATCGATGCGGCCGGTCTGGTGGTGACGAATAACCACGTCATCTCCGATGCTGACGAGGTCAACGTCATCCTCAATGACGGCACCACGCTGAAGGCTGAGGTCGTCGGCCGCGATCAGAAGACCGATCTCGCGCTGCTGCGGGTCAAGCCGGAGAATCCGCTCAAGGCGGTGAAGTTCGGCGACAGTGACAAGTTGCGACTGGGCGAATGGGTGATCGCGATCGGCAACCCCTTCAGCCTGGGCGGCACGGTAACCGCCGGCATCGTGTCAGCGCGCAATCGCGACATCAATTCCGGACCATACGACAACTACATCCAGACCGACGCTGCCATCAACCGCGGCAATTCCGGCGGGCCGCTGTTCAACCTCAATGGCGAGGTGATCGGCGTCAACACCGCGATCATCTCACCGTCTGGCGGCTCAATCGGCATCGGCTTCGCGGTGCCATCGAAGACCGTGGTGGCGGTGATCGACCAGCTGCGCGAGTTCAAGGAAGTACGGCGCGGCTGGCTCGGCGTTCGCATCCAGCAGGTCGACGACCAGATCGCCGAGAGCCTCAATATTAAGCCAGCGCGTGGCGCGCTAATCGCCGGCGTCGACGAAAAGGGTCCGGCCAAGCCCGCCGGCATCGAGTCGGGTGACGTCATCGTCAAGTTCGATGGCAAGGACATCAAGGAGATGCGCGATCTGCCCAAGATCGTGGCCGAGACGCCGGTCGGCAAAGACGTCGAGGTAGTGATCATCCGCAAAGGGGCGGAAGAGAAACGCACCGTCAAGCTCGGCCGACTTGAGGATGCCCCGCAGCAGGCCTCACTCACCAAAAAGGACGCGCCGGAGGACAAGCCGGTGGTAAAGAAGGCGCTCGGTCTGGACCTTGCGAACCTAACCGAAGATCTGCGCAAGAAGCACAAGATCAAGGACAGGGTGAAAGGCGTGCTGATTACCAGCGTCGATCCCAATTCGCCGGCCGCCGAGAAACGGCTGGCACCCGGCATGGTGATCGCCGAGGTGCAGCAGCAGCCGGTGGCAAACGCCACCGAGCTGGAGACCGTTATCCACAAGCTCAAGAAGGACGGCAAGAAGGCAGTGGTGCTGCTGGTGATCTCGCCCGATGGCGATCCCAGCTTCGTGGCGCTAAGCCTGCAGTAAGCGCAAGCTGGTAAGACTGCGGCCGGCCCGCGGGCCGGCCGTTTGCTTTATGGTGTGCGCGACCCACGATTGGCGAAGGCCTCAAACAGCCGCAAGACGATCACGACGGACATGGTCGTGACGACCGTTTGGATCACGGCGCCGACGACAAGGCCCACCATGGCCGCTGGCGCGCCGGGGATGGTCACGCCGGGCCTGAGCAGCTGGGTGACGACGATTGCCCGCGCCGCCAACGGCAGCAGCACGAACTCGAAGATCGTGAAGATTTAAGGGGCATTGACCCTGCTGGCGCCAGCCTTGGACCGCTGGTCGCTAATCCAACACGTGATTGACCATGCCATCGGCGAGCTTGGGTTCAAACCAAGTTGACTTCGGGGGCATGATGCCGCCGGCGTCGGCCACCGCCATCAAATCGGCCATCTGCGTTGGGTAGAGCGCGAAGGCGACCGCCATTTCGCCCGACTTCACGCGCTCCTCCAGGCCTTCGAGCCCGCGCGCGCCGCCGATAAAGTCAATACGCTTGTCGGCGCGCGGATCTTTGATGCCGAGCAGAGGCTCGATCAGATTGCGCGTGAGCACGGTGATGGGCAACCGGCCGATCGGATCATTTGGAACGAGATCAGGACGGATCGAGAGCCGGTACCAGCGGCCGGCGAGATACATACCGTAGTTATGCGATGACGCCGGACGCACCGACTGGTCAGACGCCGTCACCGTGAAGGCCCTGCGCAGCTCGGCGAGGAATTGCTCAGGGCTGCGGCCGTTCAGGTCCTTCACAACGCGATTGTAGTCGAGGATGGTCATCTCGCGTTCGGGAAAGATCACCGACAGGAAGTAGTTGTATGATCCGTCGCCCTTGCGTGCCTTCGCGACGCGCGCGGCTGCGGCCGAACGGTGATGGCCGTCGGCGATGTAGATTGCTGGCAGCGCGTCGAAGGCGCGGGTTAGTCTGTCAATCGTTGCGTCGTCGCTGACCACCCAAAGCTGATGCCGCACGCCGTCATCGGCGGTGACGTCGACCTCGGGCTTGCCGGACGCTGCCTCCGCCAGCAGCGTGTCGATCGCCTGCGTATGCGGGTAACCGATCATCACCGGGCCGGTCTGTGCGTTGACCGCCTCGATCTGGCGCACGCGGTCATCTTCCTTCACCGGCGTGGTGAGTTCGTGCTTGCGGATGCGGTTGGTCGCGTAGTCGACAAGCGAGGCGACGCAGGCGAGGCCGGTCTGCGTACGGTCGCGCCAGGTGAGCCGGTAGACGTAGTAGCAGGATTTCGCGTCGCGCATCAGCACGCCGCCCTCGGTCATCTTGGCGAGATTCTCGGCCGCTTTGGCGTAGACCTTTGGATCGTACGGGTCGGTGGCCGGATCAAGGTCGATCTCCGGCTTCGAGATGTGCAGGAAACTCCATGGCTTGCCCTTGGCGCGTGCGCGCGCCTCCGCGCTCGACAACACGTCATAGGGCGGCGCCAGCACCTCCGCGGCGCGGCCGGGCGCGGGGCGCAAAGCGCGAAATGGCTTGATGAGTGTCAACACGGTCTCCGTGGAGCGCGGGGCTGATGGCGGTGCTTATTGCAGGCCGACTCGCCAGCGGCAAGCGCGCGTTCAGCACGATGCCGTTTTCCCGGTTGATTTCGGCCAGCAATTCCTGCACCTCACGGCGCATGAGCGACGAAGCAGAAATTTTGGCTGCCAACGCGGCCTATTACCGTGCATTTGCGACCACCGATTTCGGCGCGATGAGCCGCATCTGGGCGGACGACAACGTGTCCTGCGTCCACCCGGGGTGGCCGGCCTTGATCGGCCGTCACGCGATCCTGGAATCCTACCAGCAGATCTTGAGCAATCCGAACCAGGATCGTATCGAGCCGCGCAACGAGACCGTGATGATCAACGGTAGCGAGGCGCGCGTGTTGTGTGTGGAATTCGTCGCTGGCGCGGCACTCGCGACTACCAATCTGTTCCGGCGCGTCGGCGGTGAATGGCGGATGACCCACCACCAGGCCAGCCCGATCGCCGCGTTGGTCGCGGAGTTGACCTCGCAGCCGCCGTCGAACCGGCTGAATTAGCGTTCCCGATGCCGACCTCTACTGCCATCCTGATCGCCGGTCCGACCGCCAGCGGCAAGTCGGCGCTCGCGCTGGCAGTGGCGGCGCAATTCGGGGGCGTGATCGTCAATGCCGATTCCATGCAGGTCTATCGCGACCTGCGCCTGATCACAGCGCGGCCGGCACCGGAAGACGAGGCGCGCGTGCCGCACCGGCTCTACGGCCATGTGGATGCGGCGGAGAACTATTCGGTCGGGCGCTGGTGCCGCGACGTCAGCGAGACGTTAAAAAATATTGTTGCGCAGGGCCGCGTGCCGATCCTGGTGGGCGGTACGGGGCTTTATTTCAAGGCGTTGACCTCGGGTCTCGCGGCGGTGCCGGCGATCCCGGCGACGATCCGCGCCCAGGTGCGTGGCCGCCTGCAAAGCGAAGGTGTGGCGCCGCTTTATGCCGAATTGCTGGAGCGCGATTCCGTAACCGCAAACCGGCTGATGCCAAACGATCGCTCGCGCATCACCCGTGCGCTCGAAGTGGTGCTAGCGACCGGCCGCTCGCTCACCGACTGGCACTGCGACGGCCTGCCGCCGCTGATCGATCCGGCATGCACGGTTAGGGTGTTTCTCACCTGCGAGCGCAAGGAGCTGGTCAAGCGCATCGAGCAGCGTTTCGCCGCCATGCTGAAAGCCGGTGCAATCGATGAGGTGAGGGCGCTTAACGAGCGCAATCTCGATCCATCGCTGCCGGCGATGAAGGCGCACGGCGTACCCTGGCTGATCCGTTATCTCAACGGTGAG
>Ga0207761_1000644_pt1 | contig 12139 bp, 10 predicted proteins | sample LuqExpMetageno34_FD_187792 | JGI IMG/M metagenome (GOLD analysis project Ga0207761, IMG submission 187792) | Tropical forest soil microbial communities from Luquillo Experimental Forest, Puerto Rico - Sample 34 (SPAdes) | ecosystem: Environmental > Terrestrial > Soil > Tropical forest ... | reverse complement strand
TGACGGAGGCGCGCTTGCAGGAATTGCAATCCGAGCTAGTGCACATCTCGCGCCTGACGGCGATGGGTGAGATGGCATCGACGCTGGCGCACGAACTCAATCAGCCGCTCTCTGCAATTTCGAACTACCTCAAGGGCTCGCGCCGGCTACTCGAAGGGAGCAGCGACGACCGCTCGACCACTATGCGGGACGCGCTCGACAAGGCGGTCGATCAGGCGATGCGCGCCGGGCAAATCATCCGCCGCCTACGCGATTTCGTCTCACGCGGTGAAAGCGAGCGCCGAGTTGAAAGTGTCACCAAGCTGGTGGAGGAAGCCAGCGCGCTTTCGCTGGTCGGCGTCAAGGACCGCGGCATCCGCGTGCAATTCCAGTTCGATCCAACGGTCGATCTGGTGATCGCCGACCGCGTACAGATCCAGCAGGTGCTGCTCAATCTAATTCGCAACGCGATGGACGCTATGGAGACTGCGCCGCGCCGTGACCTCGTGGTCAGGGTTGTCCCGACCGGCGACGGCCATGTGCAAATCAGCGTGGCTGATACTGGCTCCGGCATCGCGCCGGAAATCGCCGATCAACTGTTCACGCCGTTCATCACCACCAAGCGTCAGGGCATGGGCGTCGGACTGTCCATCTCGCGCACCATCGTGGAAGCGCATGGCGGACGCATCTGGGTGGAGCCGAACCCGGGCGGCGGAACGATTTTCCATTTCACACTGGAGGTTGTAGAGGAAGAGGATGTCGATGATGCAGCCTGAGCCGATCATTTATGTGATCGACGATGACGACGCGGTCCGCCAATCGCTGGAATTCCTGCTGAAGACGGCGGGGATTACAGTGCGCTCATTCGAGTCGGGCCAGGCCTTCCTGGAAGTCCTGCCACAAATTCATTCCGGCTGCATCATCACTGACGTGCGCATGCCGGAGGTTACAGGCATCGACGTCTTACGCCGCGTCAAGGAGATCAATGCCGATCTGCCGGTCATCGTGATCACCGGCCACGGTGACATTTCGCTGGCGGTGGAGGCGATGAAGATCGGTGCAGTCGACTTCCTGGAAAAGCCATTCGATGACGACCTGTTGCTCACCGCGGTGCGCTCGGCGCTCAGCACGGACGCCGACGTGGGAAAACGCAAGGCGGAGATCGCCGACATTCACGACAAGCTGGCCGCCCTGTCAAACCGCGAGCGCCAGGTGCTGGAAGGCCTGGTTGCCGGAAAAGCCAACAAGACCATCGCCTTTGACCTCGGCATCAGCCCTCGCACGGTCGAAATCTATCGCGCCAATCTGATGACCAAGATGGCGGCCAACAGTCTGTCCGATCTAGTGCGCATGGCGATGATGGCAGGCATTTTGGCGAACGGCCGCAAGGCCGGGCACTGACCGGCTAGCCTCTCACACCCAGTCCATGCATGAAGTTGGCGCGGATGCGCACCGGGTCGCGGTCGGTAGTGGCAACCGCCGGCTTATCGTCGATGCGCGCTACAATCAGGCTGGGGCCGCCATCGTTGAGCGCGGCGGCGACCAGGCGGTCGAACTCGTCTTCGTCCGCAGCCCAGGCGGCATTGGCAATGCCGGCGCCGCGCGAGATGGCGACCAGATCGGCGGTCGAAGCGCTCGATGTCGGCTGACCGCCGGTGATTTGGTAGATGCCATTGTCCCACACGATCATGGTGAGGTTCTTTGGGGCCCGCATGGCGACAGTGGTGAGACAGCCGAGTTGCATCAGCAACGAGCCGTCGCCTTCCAGCGCAATGACATGCCGGAGAGGTTGCGCGATCGCAACGCCGAGCGCGATCGGAATGGCGAGGCCCATGCTGCCGAGCATGTAAAAGTTCTGCGGACGCTGGCCGCAGGCCCACAGGTCGAAATTGGCATTGCCGATGCCGGCGACTACCGCTTCCTCGCGCTTGAGCTTATCGACCACGCGCTTGGTCAGGGCAAAGCGGTTCATCACCTTTGCATTATGGGCGCCGATGGCACCGGTTTTCGTCTGGGTCATGGGCGGCTCACTGCGCGAACACTTTGCCGCCGGTCAACAGCGGCGAGAGGATGAAAGTAACCGGCGCCTGGGTGGCGACCGCCTGCTTGATCGAACGGTCAAGAATGAAGGCGAGTTCGTCCTGGCGGGTGATGGTGTGATGTTCGACGCCGAGCGCGTCGAGTACCGGTCGCATGGTCTTGCAAACCATGGCTTGGCCGAGGTTGAACTCCCCGAGGGTGCCACGCTCGGACACGAACAGCAGCGCCGGAATCTGGCAAGGCACCACCAGTGAGGCGAGCACGTTTGGAATGGTAGCGAAGCCGCTGGTCTGCATCAGTAGGGCGCCGCGCATACCGCCCATCCAGGCGCCGGTCAGGATGCCAATGGCCTCCTCCTCGCGCGTGGTCGCGAACGTGGTGAAGAACGGTTCGGCGTGCAGCGCCTTGATCAGCGGCGTGAGCACCCTGTCGGGGACATAGGTGATGAGCTTGACGTCGTTGCTCTTGAGGGTTGCGAGCACGGTCTCGTGCCAGGCCGCGGCTTGCGTTGAATTATCGGGCATAGATGGATCGACCAGGTTGAGCGATTTCGCAGCTCAGGAATTGCAAGGCTCTGGCCACGGCGGCCGCCCATTGGGGAGCCGCCGCATCCGAAGCCGTTGCTCCAATGATGCCAAAAGCTTACCGTAGTTCGGCCATCGGCGCTAATGGCAAGAACAATGCTTGAAAAGCTCAGGGGAGGACAATGACGAAAATCAATGCAGAGCAGGCGCTGTCGCGGCGTGGCATCATCAAGGGCGCGGTCGCATTGGCCGCCGGCGTCGCGGCACCGGCAATCCTGACTACCCGCTCGGCCTATGCCGCGTATCCGGATCGGCCGGTGAAGATCGTAGTGGCCAACACGCCTGGCGGGCCGTCCGATCTGGTCGGGCGTGTCGTTGCTGCGGCACTTCAGCAATCGACCGGCAAGACCTTCATCATTGAGAACATTGGTGGCGCCGGCAGCAACATTGGCATGGGTTATGTCGCACGCTCGGAAGCGGATGGCTATACGATCCTACTGGCAACCAATGCCTATTCGGTCAATGCCACGCTTTACAACAAGATTCCCTACGATCCGCTGAAAGATTTCGTGGCCGTCTGCGAGTTGGCAACATCGCCTAATACGTTCGCGATCAAGTCGGAATTGCCGGCGAAGACTATGAAGGAATTCGTCGCCCTCGCCCGCGCCAATCCGGATAAATTCAACGTCGCGACGCCACCAATTGGTACCACGCCGCAACTGCAGGCAGAGGTCCTCAAGATTCGCGAGAAACTGCCAAAACTCGAAACCGTGGTGTTCAAAGGCGGCGGCGATGCCTTGCAGGCGCTGCTGAGCGGCACGGTGCAATTGAGCTCGGGTGCGTTGGCACCGGCGGCTCCGCACATCAAGTCTGGCGCCTTGCGCTGCTTGGCGGTGACCAGCGAGGACCGCTGGCCGGACCTGCCGGACGTACCCACCATGGTGGAGGCGGGTTATCAGGATTTTGTGTTTGCAGTTGATGCCGTATTGCTGGCACCGGCCAAAACACCACCCGAGATCGTCAAATGGCTGGAGACGGAGACGCTCAAGGTGCTCGGCACGCCGGAAATGAAAGAGAAGCTGTTCAAATCCGGCTTCCTGGTGAGGCCGAAGGGCGCAGAGGCGGCCTGGGCGCGCGTAACCAAGGAAATCACCGTGTTCCGCGACGTCATCAACCAAGCCGGAATTCAGAAGCTGTAGGGTTACCCGCAGGCCATCGTGCCCGCCGCCTCGGAATACGACGGCGGGCGAAAACTTCCGGAGCGATCGGCAATGCACATCAAGACAATCGAGCCGATCGCGGTCAGCCTGCCGATGCTCAAACCCGTCATCATGGCGGGCGAGGAAGTGCGGCGCGCCGACAATGTGCTAGTGCGCATCGAAGCCGACAACGGTTGCGTTGGCTGGGGCGAGGCCGCCTCCGCCCCGGTCATGACCGGCGAGACGCTAGAGAGCATCGTGTCGGCCGTTCACTATCTCGCGCCGGCGCTGCGCGGCCGCCCAGCCGCCGATATCGCCGGTGCGCTCGTCGCCATGGACGGCCGAATGTACGGCAATCACGGCGCCAAGGCGGCGATCGAGATCGCGCTGCACGATCTCACCGGGCGCGTGGAGCGGAAGCCGGTGCATGCCCTGCTCGGCGCCAAACGGCGCAGCCAAGTGGCGCTGCTGGCCGTGATCGGCAGCGGCGATTTCGACGGCGACTTGCGCGACGCCGAGAAGAAAAAGGCCACGGGCTTTACCGCTTTCAAGATCAAGGTCGGCGTCGATACTCCGGAGGCCGACGCGGCGCGTACGCGCGCTATCTGCAAATTATTGAACGGCCTGCTGATTTCGGCTGATGCCAACCAGGGCTTCAGCACCGCGCAGGCCCTGGATTACGTGCGCGCGGTTGAGGGCTCCGGGCTAGGCTTCTTCGAGCAGCCGGTCGAGGCACACGATCTGGCTGGCATGGCCGCCGTGGCTGCGGCGGCCAAATTCGCGATCGGCGCCGATGAAGGCATCCACTCGCTCGACGACATCAAGCGGCATCACGAGCACAAGGCCGCACGCGGCGTCAGCCTGAAGGCAATCAAGCTCGGCGGAATGCGGGCGGTGGTCGAGGCTGGTACGCTTTGCGAACGCCTCGGCATGAGCGTGAACGTCTCGTGCAAGACCGGCGAATCGAGCATCGCCTGCGCCGCCGCTCTGCATGTCGCCAGCGTCATTCCCAACATCGCTTGGGCGCTGACGCTGACGCACACCGGGCTCGCCGAGGACGTGACCGCACAGCCGGTGCCGACTGCGAACGGCCATACCGCATGTCTCGATCGCCCGGGCCTCGGCGTTGAAGTCGACGAAGACCGCGTGCGGCGCCATCGCGTCCAGATCGCCGCACGTAACGTGGCGTGACGCGGACGCTGGCGCGATTCAGCCCGCCGTGAAGCCGTACGATTTGAACAGTTCGTTGGCGGCGGGAGCGGTCAAGAATTCGATCAGTTGCTCGATTCGCTAGCGGCTTTGGCGAGCACGCGGCTCTAGGCGCCGATACTGATCAAGACAATTCTCAGCCGGGTTTGCGTCATCATCGATCTCCCGCCGCGGGCATCGCGTGCGGTCGGGCCCGGGAATCCCCCTTGGACAGTTCAAGTGCGACCGTCGGCGGGCAATCTCACGGCGCGAGATTTACACGGGTGTTCCATTGCGTTTGCCGAGTCCACGGTGCGTCGGCGACGCTAGCATGTTATCGTAAAGCCGTATGAACGAACGCATCGATAAACCACTGGGAATACCGCTTAACGCGATAGGTCAGCCCATACGCCGGAACGAAGATCGGCGGCTGCTTACCGGCACGGGCCACTTTACCGACGATTTCTCAATGGAGGGCCAAGCCTACGCGGTCATAGTGCGCTCGCCGCATCCACACGCCTACATCGCCCAGATCGATAGTGAGGCAGCCCGTACAATGCCCGGGGTGCTCGGCATTTTCACCGGCGCCGACTGCCAGGCCGACGGCCTCAAGCCAATCCCGCATAGCCCGCTGCCGTCGACGCGTACCGATCTCAAGCTTACCGCACCCGGCGGCGGCAAAGTGTTCGTCGGGCCACACCATCTACTGGCGATTGATAAAGTGCGCCATGTCGGCGAGGCGGTTGCCGTGGTGGTCGCGGAAAGTGTTCCGCAGGCACTCGACGCCGCCGAAGCCGTCGTCGTCGATTATGAAACTTTGGATTGGGTGGCGGAGGCAAAAGCCGCCTGTTTACCGGGCGCGCCGGCCGTCTGGGACGAGGCGCCCGACAACGTGCTGGTCGATACCACATTCGGGGATGTCACGGCGACCGACCGCGCCTTCGCCGCCGCTGATCACGTAGTCAAAATGGCATTCCATGTCGGACGCGTCACTGCTGCCGCTATAGAGCCGCGCGCAGCGCTCGGCCATTACGATGCGACAAGCGGCCGCTACACTTTGTACGCGGGAAGTGCAGGCCCGATCCGGCAAAAACAGGAAATTTCCGAAGTGCTCGGCATCGCGCCCGACCGGCTGCGGGTTCTCTCCTACGATGTCGGCGGCAGCTTCGGCTCGAAGAATCGGCCTTATGTCGAATCGGCGCTGGTTCTGTGGACGTCGCACAAGCTTGGTCGCCCGGTCAAATATACCGCCACTCGCTCGGAAGCCTTTCTCAGCGATTATCAGGGTCGCGATCTGGTCACCGAAGTCCAGCTGGCGCTGCGCAAGGATGGACGCTTCCTCGCCATGCGCGCGTCCAACATTAGCAATTGCGGCGCGCATTGCGTCTCTCTCTCTCCGCTCGGCAAGGGTTCTGCGCTGATCACTGGCTCTTATGATATTCCAGCGGCGATCCTGCGCAGCCGCGCCGTCTTCACCAACACCATGCCGACCAACGCCTATCGCAGCTCTGGCCGCCCAGAGGTAACTTTCGCGATCGAGCGGCTGGTCGACACCGCGGCGGCGGAAATGGGCATCGACCGCATCGAGCTGCGGCGAAAGAATCTCATTTCTCCGGAGGCGATGCCCTACACCAATGCGGTGGGTGCGCCTTACGACAGCGGCACGTACGAGGCCAACATGGATCTGGCCTTGCGTAATGCCGACGTTGCCGGCTTCGAAGCGAGGCGCAAGGATGCGGCCAAGCGCGGGAAACTTCTGGGTCTAGGCATCGCGCATTACGTCGAGTCCTCGATCGGGTCTCCGAAGGAGCGGGTCGAAATCGCGGTGCGGCCGGATGGCCGCGTACGGGTGGTGATCGGAACGCAGCCGAGCGGGCAGGGACACGAAACCAGCTTTGCCCAGGTGATTGCAGATCTGCTGGCGGTGCCGTTCGAATCGGTCGACGTGATCATGGGTGACACCGATATCGTCATAGCCGGCGGCGGTTCACATTCCGGCCGCTCGATGCGCCATGCCGCCACCGTGATCGCCAAGGCAACGCCGGAGATGATCGCGCGCGGCAAGCAGATCGCCGCGCTCGTTCTTCGGACGGCCGCAGACAAAATCGAGTTCACCGGCGGCCGCTTCGGCAGCGGCCAAAGCAACCGCACATTCGACCTGCTCGAACTGGCTAAAGAGGCGACGCGCATCACTTTGCCGGCCGCACTCAAGGACGGACTGTCGGTCGCTGCCGACAATGAGATGCACGATCCGGTGTTCCCGAACGGCTGCGCGGTATGTGAGATCGAAGTCGATCCCGACACCGGCGGCACCGTCATCACGCGCTATGCGGCGGTCGATGATGTCGGGCGCTGTATCAATCCGATGATCGTCGATGGCCAAACCCACGGCAGCATCGCGCAGGGCGTCGGCGAGGCAATGTGGGAACATTGCGTGATCGATGCTAACTCGGGCCAGCCGCTATGCGGATCGTTCATGGACTACGGCATGCCGCGCTCGAACAATCTGCCGTCGTTTGCCACCGAAATCGTCGAGGTGCTGTCCCCGACCAATCCGCTCGGCATCAAGGCCGGCGGTGAAGGTGGCACCACACCGGCGCTTGCGGTCGTTATCAATGCCCTCGTCGATGCGCTCAAGCCGTATGGGGTTCGCGACATCACTATGCCAGCGACGCCCTTCACGGTATGGCAGGCCATTGAAGTCGCCAACACCCGATAAGCGTCCAAGCGCGGGTCGTCGTCAAACACTGATCCGAACGCGCATGCCCGCAATTCTCTCCACAAAGAGAAAAGCTGCTACCACGAATTGAATTTCCGAAGACGGTCTTTTATGCGGCGTTCCAGATTTGATCGGAGAAGTCAGAGCTTTTCGCCACGTCCCCAATCAGAATGGCCCTAAGCAGATTTTCTATTTCGAGACGCGCTGTCGCATGCGACAGGGTCGGACGCACGCCGAGAGTTTTCTCATTTAGATCATCCAAGGCAGTCAAACCGCGCGGGTAAAACTCGCGAAAAATTACTCGTTCCGCTAATCCATCAACCAAGTTGAAATTCAGCTTTTGCGAGAGTTCCTGTAGCCCTGCCGCGACGAACCGCTTGTTGCGTGAGGTTCCAAATGTTGAAAGCCTATTACGCAGCACGATCCAATTGAAAGCGACCTCGCCGACAAGCTGGCGCTGCGAGCGCACTTCTTCAACCATGGTCGCATAATGGCTTATTTCCTTAACCAGGAATGTTTCTGGATCGACGGAGGCGAGGACATCGAAGTCCACGAAGCTGTCATTCAGCGGCGTGACCAAGGTGTGCGCCAGCGAATGGGCTACCCGCGTCATAAAAGTGTCGTGGCCCGGCGTATCGACCAAAATATAATTGCAGCTCTGAGATAGCAGAGCGACGGCATCCGTTAATGCCTTACGACGTATGTGCCTCTCGTCCACCTCCGCCACATCGACGTCGCCGTCGAGGCAGATATGTTCTGGAATACCGAGATCACGGCCAATTCGTTCAGCCCAGTTACGCCGGTTCTCGATGTAACGAGTGAAACTTTTCTGCCTGGAATCCAGATCAATGGTGCCGACGCTTTCGCCCGACTTCATCAGCGCAACTGCAATATGAATGGCGACAGTAGATTTTCCTGAACCGCCTTTTTCGTTGCCGACCACGATGATGTTCGGAAAGCTTGATGGTGCCGAAGCCGTCGGAATCATAAGCGCGCGCTCCCACGAAGGTTGAGCCTGAAAGCGATGACAAGGATGTCTCAGGTGTGCATGCCACTAGCACTGATTCGGAGAATTTGCGCCAGTTAAAAATAGATTAAGTGTTTTGTTTATTTCGTGGCGAGCCGTTCTGATGAGGTGCGGTAGCGCCGGCAACTCGAGGTGCTACCCAAAGGTAACGACCGAGCGCTGGGCGGGCATCCGGGCTTCTGCACGGCAAGTTCAGGACCACAGGTGTGTGCTGGCGTGTCAGTCCGGAATGCGGATGGCCCAGAATGTTTGCTCGGATCACCTCATGCAGGACGGACCGGTCTCCTATGGGCCAATTGCGTCGGTCTTACCAGTTGCAGCGAAAGCGAACATCGATCGTAGGGCCGCGTTTGCGGCCGTTTGAATCTCGACTGCGTGCCAATTTGAGCTAAGTTGCGCCTATGCATTACATGGAACTCGCACAAATGCTGACCCTGCTTATGCTCGCGAACGGTTCGCCCGTCGTGGCTAAGCGGATCTTCGGCGAGACCTACGCAAGGCCGCTCGATGGTAACGCCCGATTCATCGATGGTCGGCCGTTGTTAGGCCCGTCGAAGACAATTCGCGGGGTTGTAACCTCGTTGTTGGTGACGACCCTGGGCGCGCTGCTGCTGGGCTTTGAATTCAGGATTGGGCTCATGGTGGCTGCCCCCGCCATGGCCGGCGACATGCTATCAAGCTTCATGAAGCGCCGGTTCGGCCTCGCACCAAGCAGCAAAGCAACCGGGCTAGATCAGATTCCAGAAGCGCTCTTCCCGTTGCTCGCCTGCCGTGCCGCGTTTTCGCTCACGGCGATCGATATCGTGGCCGGCTGCGTGATGTTTTTCTTCGGCGAAGTTTTGCTCTCGCATCTGTTTTTTCGACTGCGGTTACGCGACCGCCCCTATTGAGGGACTGCTGCTTCGGCTCGCCACAGGCGATGTAAGGTGATTTCCGGGAGACAATTGATGCGCACTGTCACGATCGACGAGCCGACGCCGGCCGACGTGTAGCCAGCCATCTCGTGATATTTCCACGCGCCCGCTCCGAGCTTGCGCGGTAGAACCGAGTCGAGAGTGACCGGAATCGATCCGGGCAAACAAATTTGCCCGCCGTGGGTATGGCCACTCAGCATCAAATCGAAGCCGGCATGGGCCGCCTGCCGATAGATTTCCGGTGTGTGCGATAGCAGCATCGAAAATGCTTGATGCGGAATGCCAGAAGCGGCCTTTTCAATGTTATCGACTCGGTAATAATGAGCATCGTCAATGCCGGCTAGGTAAATACTCGCTCCCGCACGCGTAATCGTCTCACATTCATTGAGCAGCATACGAATCCCCATCGCTTCGAGATCGGGGACCATACGGATCGTGTCGTGATTTCCGAGCACGCCGTACACCGGCTGCTTGATGCGCTCCAGTACCAGCCGCATGCGCGCGAGCGCCGCGTCAAACTGTCCAAATGTCGCACCGCGATAATCGCCGGTAAGAACGCATACGTCGTAATTCAAGCCTGGAAGAATCTTTTCTAGCCGTTGCATTGCGCCATCATTCATGTCGGCGTGAAAATCGCTGATGTGGAGCAGAGTAAAGCCGTCAAACGCGGGCGGCAGCCTCTTACAACGAACGTCGTTGTACCTGACCTGCACGCGCATCGCGTTGGCCCGCCCGCGCCAATACAATCCGGTTAGCTTGAGTACGGTGCGGATAACGGAATGAATCGAATACCAGTTCTCGATATGGAAAAAGGTAAGGCCCTGCCCGAAAATCTGAGCCTCATGGTCGGTTTCTATCCCTAAGCGCTGCCTCGCATAGACGCGCCCACCCAAGCGCTGCTCTAACTTACTCAAGATGGGCTCGATCATTGCAAGCCGCCGATCGATATCAGCATTGTCGATTCACCACCCGTGCCAAGTCGAGCGGACCCCGCTGTGGCCGAACAAATGCGGGCCAATAGGCTGGGTATTGGGGCCGGAGGCCGATGGTGAGGAGTATGCTGCAACATGGCGAATACGTTTATCTCAATAACGAATATTGTTCTTTACGCCAACCGAATCGCAAGCATCAGTTGATGCCAGCCTTGGTTAAACTCGACTGAAATTTGGCGTTCGTTATGAGCACCGTCTTTGAGCCAGGTTGCTGCCAACAAATCCGGGCCAGATGTCACCCTCTTTCCCAAAAATGGACATCGGCATGGAGATACAATCGGCCTCGGTGCGTCGGGTCTGCCGGGCTGGCGTAGGAAGCGGCGACCGATGATATTAATGCGCTAGTAGTCAAATTGACCCTGCCGTGGCCTGCATGAGTGTCATTAAAAAACGTGCCTACACTATTTTAACAGTGGGCATATTAGTCGCGGCCTATGTTTTATTTTCGATCGAGTTACCGCACAAACTTGAGTTTCGGGATCGATCATTTCCCCGAGGCTTCCGAGAGTTGGCGCTGGATGGCGCCGCGTCAAAACTCGATCCTCTTTATGGATTTAAACAGGCATCAACGCCTGCGTCGCGACTAAATGCGCGAGAAGTTTGTGACGCATTGTTTCAAGATCCTAGGTCTCCATCCTTTGGAAGCCCCGACGGCCAACTCCAAATCGTCGCGTTTCTCGACTATCGCTGTCCTTACTGCAAAAAGCTTTCCTCTGTTTTGTCTCAGTTACAAAAAGAAAAAATACGCATTGTCTATAAGGAATGGCCGATTTTGGGCGAGAGCTCGGTCCTGGCAGCAAACGCTAGCCTAGCGGCAGACAAGCAGGGAAAGTATCTCGAATTCCACGCTCGACTGATGAATAGCAGACTTATCCCGACCATCGCATATATCAACGAGATTGCAGTCGATCTCGGGATAAACAAATCACAGCTACTCAGAGATATGACTTCGGAAATTACCGCGCATGCTCTTGAGCGCACGTCGGAGCTCGCATCAGCTTTAGGCTTGGTCGGTACGCCTGCGCTTGTGATCGGACGGACCATCGTTCAAGGCGAAATTAGCCGACGTGTACTTGAACGTCTTATCGATGATGAAATTGGTAATGCGAAAACGCCTTGCCTCGCTGGCTTGGGCGCTTTGGATCTGCCAGGCTGGTGAAGCATATCAAAATGCTATGTGCGGCGCCTTTAAGATCACAAGCCCGTCCCAGCGCACGCGAGAAGTAACGCATGTAGAAACAGTTATGTCCCGGCATACAATGTGCGCTTCGCGTCAATCGCTAACGAAACGCAATATCCGCTACGCGTCCGCTTAACTCCCAACTGGGAAAATGAAAAGCGCACCCTTCGGAGCGGTGTTTTGGACCGATTCCAGACCTATGCGGCGCAGCATGCTACAGGAGGGGCAGGTCCGCATATTTTTACTGGCGTGTGAGCTCCGCAGGCGCCGCTTGCATCAATGTCCGCTTCTCTAATCGGCCGTTCGGGGTCAAGCGCTTTCAGACTATCCACCACTACAGTGTCGATGTCGCCCGCGGGCTCGTGCTTCTCTTCGGA
>Ga0207761_1000641_pt1 | contig 12193 bp, 12 predicted proteins | sample LuqExpMetageno34_FD_187792 | JGI IMG/M metagenome (GOLD analysis project Ga0207761, IMG submission 187792) | Tropical forest soil microbial communities from Luquillo Experimental Forest, Puerto Rico - Sample 34 (SPAdes) | ecosystem: Environmental > Terrestrial > Soil > Tropical forest ... | reverse complement strand
GGAGGTCGCCATGACCCGAGACGATCCGTCGATGGCGCAGGCGCGCAGCGATGAGCGCGCCGCGCTGCTGCAAAAACCTCCGCTGCGCGCGATCGATTCGCCGCACCAAGCCGGCCGGAAGCGCAAAGCGCGGGTCGAGCAGGATGCGCCGGTTATAGGCAAGGCTACGCTGCCAGTCGGCGAGATGGACCGCCGGAGACAGAAAGACCGGCAAGGCCGCGCGATAAAATCGCGCCAGCGCCGCGACCAGACGGTCGAGTTTGACAACATGGACACGCTGCTCGCCGATGAGCCCATCGAGCATGGCGTGATCGTCGAGGCGCCGCATGACCACGAGCCAATCGACCGGCTTTCCCGCCCCGCCGATCGCCAGGCCGGCACCAGTATCCACCAAGGGCACAACGTCGAGATAGACGTCCGGCGCCAGGGCGCGGTTGAGCAGTAGCTCGGCTCGGCAGGCGGCTTCCCGGCGGTCCAGAGTGGAAAAATCGAGATAGGGAAAACGAACCGGCTTTTTGAGCTTGTAGACCTGGTCACCAACCAAAAACACCCATGACATATGGGTTTCCCGGCGGATAACCCCGCCCGGACTTGGGTAGGCATCCGGCCCGCTCAGAAAGCTCACTTTAGCGTCGAGCGTCGGCTCAGCGCCGCCACTCGCAGGTCCGTGCACAGGCCGCTCCTATTTAGCAAACAATTTAATACATTTCGGCTCGCCTTTGTTGATACCGATCAAAGCATTACTCCGCATTTGCGGCTATATGGATTGCGCTTATGGGGAGTCAGCACATGCGCTCCTCTGCCACGACCCGCCCACGTACTCACCGCGCTGTGACGTTGATCGCGCGTGAGGTCACGATTGGCCCGCTCGAGCTCGCCGGCACCCTTCGGCTGCCCGCTTCGGCGAACGCGCTGGTCGTGTTCGCGCATGGCAGCGGCTCCAGCCGATTCAGCCCACGCAATATGACGGTAGCTGAAGCCCTGAATGCGCAAGACATTGCTACCCTCCTGTTCGACCTGCTCACGCCGGACGAAGAGGCCAATCGCGCCAATGTCTTCGATATCCCGCTGCTGGCCCAGCGTCTAATCGATGTTGTCGGTTGGGTCGACACGCAGCCCGAGCTCACGCGCTTGCCGCTTGGCCTTTTCGGAGCGAGCACCGGAGCGGCGGCGGCGCTGGTCGCGGCGGCAGAGCTAGGCGGCCGCGTCGGCGCGGTGGTGTCGCGTGGCGGCCGGCCCGATCTTGCCGATGCTGCGCTTGAGCAGGTGATCGCGCCAACCCTGCTGATTGTCGGCGGGCTCGACTACGGTGTTATCGAACTCAATGAGAAGGCCTTCGCCCGTCTGCGCGCGCCAAAGGCGATCGAAATCGTGCCAGGCGCAACACATTTGTTCCCCGAACCCGGCACGCTCGATGTCGTCATCGAACATGCCGCACGCTGGTTCGGTACCCATCTTGATTCGCACACGCACAGCAAAGCCGGGTAGGAGCGGAGACCATCAATGTCCTTCATCGACCGCATCGATGCCGGCCGGCAACTCGCCAAGGCGCTTGCACGCTACCAGAAGCATCGGCCGGTCGTGCTGGCCTTACCGCGCGGCGGGGTGCCGGTCGCGGCCGAGGTCGCGACCGCGCTCGACGCGCCACTCGATCTGATTCTCGTGCGCAAGATCGGCGTCCCGTTTCAGCCGGAGCTTGCCATGGGCGCCGTCGTCGATGGCGCCGATCCTGTGATCGTGCGCAATGAAGAAGTCATCAAGCTCAGCGGCGTGAGCGAGCGTGATTTCAACGCGATCCGCGACGAGCAGCTCGCCGAGATCGAACGGCGACGCAAGCTCTATCTGGGTAATCGCCCGCATCCAGCGATTTCCGGCCACACCGTGATCGTGGTGGACGACGGCATCGCTACCGGCGCGACGACGCGTGCCGCCTTGCAGGCGATCCGCATGCGCAAGCCGAGCAAGCTGGTGCTGGCGGTGCCAGTCGCACCAACTGATACCTTGACGAAGCTGCAGGGCGAAGCAGACGAGATTGTCTGCTTGGAGGACTACGTGGAATTTGGCGCCATCGGATTTTTCTATTCCGATTTCCGACAGATTGCCGACACCGAAGTGATCGCGCTGTTGGCCCAGCATCCGGTCAAGGCGCCCGCTGACACGGGCTGACCACCTGTGACGTTCACAATTTGACCGGGATCAACGCGCGCGGCGGTCTTTTGTGATCGAGTGTAACGCTTGCAGCAGCGTCGGAGGAACCCATGCCAAAACCCGATTCGGGCGGAACCGCACTTGCGACACATGACGATGTCACGAGCGTCCTCGGCAACCTCGACCCTGAGGAGCTGCTAGCGATCATGTCGCTGCGGCCGACCATCGCCGACCTCGAAGAAGCATCGCTGTGGCTTTCCGGCGATACCGACATCTTTGGCGCCAGCGAGCCGATCAAGGGCGTGGCATCCGCCATTGTCACGATCCTCACTGCGAACGAGGAAGAAGAAGAGGCCGCGCGCGCCAGTTAGCGTGCGCCGCGGACAAGGCCAGTCATCTTGCCGACAAAGTTTCAGCAATGATCATACGTGCAAGAGGTCTTGTCGGATGAACCCGCTGACGAGCCCCTTGCTCACCGATCTCTATCAGCTCAACATGATCCAGGCCTATCTGGACCATGGAGAGACTAAGACGGCGGTGTTCGAATTTTTTGTGCGCAAGCTTCCACCGCGCCGCGGCTTCTTGCTGACCGCCGGTCTCGAACAGGCGCTCGAATTTCTTGAGAATCTGCGTTTTTCCACGGACGAGATCGACTGGCTCGCCGGCACGAACCGATTTGAAAAGTCTTTGCTCGAAGAGCTAGCGACGTTCCGCTTCACAGGCGACGTACACGCCATACCGGAAGGCCGCGTGTTCTTCGCAAATGAGCCGATCCTACGCGTGACCGCGCCGATGCCGCAGGCCCAGTTGGTGGAAACCCGGCTGATCAACATCCTCCATTTCCAGTCGCTAGTCGCGGCCAAGGCCGCGCGCATGGTGCTGGCGGGGCCCGGCAAGGTGCTGGTTGACTTTGGCCTGCGGCGCGCGCATGGCGCCGAAGCCGGGTTGATGGCCGCGCGCGCCAGCTACATCGCCGGCTTTACCGGCACCGCGACCGTACTAGCTGAGGAGCAATTCGACATTCCGACTTTCGGCACGATGGCGCACTCCTTCGTTGAAGCATTCGACAGCGAGAGCGCCGCCTTTGAATGTTTCGCACACGCGCGGCCGAAAAATCTAACGCTGCTGATCGACACCTATGACACCGAGGGGGCGGCCAAAAAGGTGGTGGCGCTGGCGCCCCGACTGGCGGCGCAGGGCATCAAGGTTCGCGCGGTCCGGCTGGACAGTGGCGATCTCATTGCGCTGTCGAAAAGTGTGCGCCGCATCCTCGATGATGGCGGGCTTGCAGAAGTGACAGTCTTCGCCAGCGGCGGACTGGATGAGGACTATATGGCCGAAATCATCGAAGCCGGCGCCCCAATCGATGGCTTTGGACTCGGCACCAGCCTCACCACCTCTGCCGACGTTCCGGCGCTCGACTGCGCCTATAAGTTGCAGGAATATGCCGGCTTGCCACGTCGTAAACGCTCGACCGGCAAGGCGACCTGGCCGGGCCGCAAGCAGGTCTGGCGCCGCTATGAAGCCGACGGCCAGATGGCCGGCGACGTCCTCTCGTTGGAAACGGACTCGCAAGCCGGAGAACCGCTGATCGAGATCGTGATGAAGCATGGCCGGCGCGTCGGACAAAAACCCAGCCTGGCTGAGATCAGGGCGCGGGCCGCCAATGATCTCGCGCGCCTGCCCGAGCCCTTGCGCGCGCTGAAGCCGGGCGCAACATATCCGGTCGAGGTGGCGGATGCGCTAGTGCGCCTCGCCGCCGAAGTCGACAGCCGCTTGGCGCAGCGTGAAAGCGTGGTTCCATGACCGACAAATTCACAATCGGCGGGCAGGAAATCCTACTGGTGGTCGACATCCAAAACGACTTCTGCCCGGGCGGCAGCCTGTCGGTGCCACGCGGGGATGAGGTGGTGCCGTTGATCAATGGCTTGGCGGAGAAGTTCGCACATGTGGTGCTGACGCAGGACTGGCATCCGCGCGGCCATCTCTCCTTCGCCTCTGCGCATCCAGGCAAGTCGCCATATCAGACTGTCGAGGTCTCCTATGGCACCCAGGTGCTATGGCCGGACCATTGCGTGCAGGGCACCGAAGGTGCCGCGTTCCCTAACGACATGACGATCCCGCACGCCGAACTGGTGCTTCGCAAAGGCTATCACCGCGAGATCGATTCCTATTCGACATTCTACGAAAACGATCGCACCACCCCTACCGGGCTGGCAGGATATCTGCGCGAGCGCGGCTTCAAGCGGGTGTTTATCGCCGGCCTTGCCTTCGATTTCTGCGTACGCTATTCGGCAGAAGATGCCTGCCGCGAAGGCTTTCAAGTGATCGTGATCGAGGACGCCTGCCGCGGTATCGACGTCGACGGCTCTATGGCGGCCACGCGCGCCCTGTTCCAAACCAAAGACATCCGCTGCATTTCCGCCTGCACGATTAAAGCCGCCGTTTGAGCCGTCACCGCTTCAGCAGCTTGCGCAAGTCGGCGAGCGGGCGTGTGTTGATCACGTCGTCCGCGGTCAGCCAGCCGCGCCGCGCTTGATCAATGCCGAAGCGGATATACTGGTAGTGGTTCACCGAATGTGCGTCGGTTGAAATCGCAAGTTTGACGCCTTTGCTTTTTGCGGCGTGACTATGGATGTCGTTCAAGTCCAGCCGGTCCGGCTCCGCATTGATCTCCAGGGCGCAGCCAAGATCGCGCGCGGCCGCAATGACCTGGTCCATGTCGATGTCATAGGGCTCGCGCTCGCCGAGTAGGCGGCCAGTCGGATGCCCGATTATCGAGACGTGGTTGTTTTGCATTGCGCGTACCATGCGCTCCGTCTGCGCCTCGCGCGACAGATCGAAAAACGAGTGCACCGATGCCACCACAACATCAAGCCGCGATAGAATCGAATCCGGCAGATCGAGGCTGCCGTCTTTGAGAATATCGACCTCAATGCCCTTGAGGACGGTAAAGCCCTTGAATTTTTCGTTGAGCTTGTCGACTTCGCGGATTTGCCGCGACAGCCGCGCCGGATCGAGACCATGTGCCATGGCAACGCGCCGGCTGTGGTCGGTCAGCGCGATGTAGGCATAGCCGCGCGTCCGCGCGGCCACTGCCATGGCTTCGATGCTGGCGGTGCCGTCAGTCCAGTCGGAGTGAACATGTAGATCGCCGCGAATGTCGGCGCTGGTCACCAAATGCGGCAGCTGGTTGGCCTTGGCTAGCGCGATCTCGCCGCGATCCTCGCGCAACTCCGGCGGGATGTAAGCGAGGCCGAGTTTTTTATAAACTTCTTCCTCGCTGGCGCCGGCGATCCGCCTCTTGCCGGAAAACAACCCATATTCGTTAAGTTTCCAGTCTCGTTCGTTGGCGAGCGCCCGCAGCGCGATGTTATGCGCCTTGGAGCCGGTGAAATACATCAGCGCGGCGCCATAGCTTTGCTCCGGCACCGCGCGGGCATCGACCTGCAGGCCGGAGCGTAGCACGACAGTCGTGCGAGTCGGGCCGTGCGCGAGAACTTCGGCAACGTTGTCGTAACCGACCAACTTGTCGCCGACCGTCGGCCCCCGGTCCGAGGTGACCAAAATGTCGAGATCGCCGACCGTATCGCGACGACGGCGATAGCTGCCCGCAACCACGACGCGGCCGCCGTCGCGAAGGAAGGTGACCAGCGCCTCCGCCTCGGCTTCGGCGACCGCAAGCTTGAAGCGCTTGACTACAACCGGCTTCTTGAGCGCAGCTGCCAGCTTCTTTTGAATCATCGGCCCGAAGCCGCGCAGCTCATGCAACTGTCCGGTTTTGATGGCGCGCCGCAGATCGTCGAGGGTGCGTACTTTGAGCTTCTCGTAGAGCAGCTTAACGCGCTTCGGCCCGAGCCCCGGCAGCGCGGCCATTTCGCCGAGCTCACCGGGCAACTTCTTCTTGAGCTGATCCAGCAGACCAAAATGCCCAGTCTTGACGATATCGGCGATTTTGCCGGCCAGGTCATTGCCGATCCCCGGCAGTTCCGTGAGGTCAGCTCCTGCCGACAGCATACTGCGCACACTTTGCGGCAAGCCTTCGATGGTGCGCGCGGCGCGGTGATAAGCGCGCACACGAAACTGGTTCTCACCCTTGATATCAAGAAGATCGGCGGTCTGATCGAACATGGCCGCGATTTCGGCGTTCTGTACCGGCATCGCTCGTAACCCGTGAACGGCGTCAAACAACCGTGATTGGAAGTGTCTTTAGCCTTTATGAGCGACGTGCGCATTGAGCCAGATCAGAAGTTCACTGCGGCTGCGCATACAATTACAATTGATACAATCGATGCGCGCCCAAGGCCGGCGATTGCTAGCAGATAACAGTGAACACCAGTTTGGCTTCGCAGCTCAGAATGCGCGGGAATCAAAAATCAAAAAATAAGTTTCTGAACAACAACTTAATGGCGCGCCCGAAGAGAGGCACCGATGCGATCTTTTTGCGCCGGGCCATCGCACGCAGGAAAAAAATCAGTAAAGGGCATCACTGGGGCGTCGGGTGATGCGCGGCGGTTCAATCGTTGGAGGCGTAGCGGTAGTTGCGTCCGTGCCGCGCGCGCGCGGTGAGCGAAGGGCTGGTCCCAAGATCCGACACAACGACAAGGCGGTCGACCTCGCCCCTCAAATAGGCGTTCAGGAACTTTTGATAGTCCCTGAAGGACACGCATCCATTCGACTGGCCGTTAGGACCCAGCATGTAGGTATGCGCAAGCATACCATCGCGACCAAACATCTTACTGTGTTCGACTGGATGAAGGCGAATGGCCCGTACGCCATGGAAAGGCTGCTCTCGCAATGTAAGCTGATAGACATTCGGCGGCGTCGGACCGCGCATCCTGACGTGAACGTAGCGAGGATCGTCCAACTTGTCGCCCAGGCCAGAATGCGCCTCCAGCCTGTCTCCGTTGGGCAAATACACGGTGCGTGCGGAGATGTCATAAACCGCCGTACGGTCGCCGAGTTCGGGCAGCGGCAACGACTTGTCGTGAGCTTGCTGCGGAGTAACGCGCTTCTCAGAGGTGGACGTCGTCGGCGGCACCGACTGCGGCGGCGAAGGCACCTTGTTTGCGCGTTCGACGGGGCGCTGCGGCAGCATAAGCAACACGACGCTGACTGGCGCGGAAGCCATCGCGCGATCCCATCTGGCCTCAAAGGTCACATCCGGATCGACAAGGCGCTGCGACACAAGCGGCACCGTGCTAGCTTGTGCGGAAGCCGTCGCACGAGCCCATCTAGCCTCAAAGGTCACATCGGGAGCATCGGCGGGACCCGTTGAGACCCGGCTCCGTCCGGACACATCCGCGGTACTGGCTAGGATTGGCTCGTATTTGGCGAGGGCAAGTGTTCCCAGCTCCGTCGGTGCCCTCGCATGGATATGGGGATTGGTAGAGGGCGCGGTGTTGATCATCCATGCGAGCGCCCCTGTGACGGTCGTGATGAGCAGGCATGCGGCGGCCACGGGAGGGAGAACACGACCGTCGAAAGAAGTGACGTCATCTAACGTCGCGGTCGCATCCATCATAGTCTACGCTGCTCGCAATAGATTGCTTACATGGAGGTCATTTCCGGTCGCGTTGGTTGAAGCGCCTCGACCGAGCTTGATCGCCTGAAAAATACGGAATTGGCCCCCGCCCCTGCAAATAGAAACCGAGCCGCGCATTTTGAAGGCAAGAATTAGGCCGTTTTACGAACGCAGTTGTTCCGCGGACATTGCTGGATTTATAGCGCAAGATGGTTTGCCCGCTTATTACCGATCTCGGACAGCGGTTGGGGCGACTATTGTGGGATGCGGTGCGAATCCATGACCAACGTGAACGTCCCGCTGGTGTACGGACACGGGCCAGAATTGGGCGACCAGGCCATCGCCGCCTTTGTCCCTCCGGCCCGAGTTCATTATTCTAACGGCTCGTTTTCGCCGGTTATTGCTGTTCCACCGCCCGCCGCCCTCCCTCTCTTCGCCAGCGGCGTCGCGGCGCTACAGTCTTAAACATCCGCAATCGGCACTTCGTCGACCTTGTGTCCATGCTGATCCAGGATGGTCACGAACCAGCCAGTCCAGTTCCAGCCCCTCATGATCGCGCCATGTTTGAGGTCGCGCGCCAGCGTGACCGCATCGTCACGAGCGGCAGCATTGCCCGCCAAGTCAATACCTTTGTGATTGTTCAGAACGTGTTTGCCGTCGGTGAGATGGAAAAAGTAACGCGGCATGGCTGGCCTCGCGTGCTTGCCTAACGATAGTTTGAAGCGGTCCCCGCCTTAGCGGTTAATAGGCAGGAGACCGTTCGGCAACGACCGCCCCAAGCAGAGCATCCGTCGCCCGGCTTGTAAGTTCGGTAGCGAAGTTAGCCAGTCGTGGCATTGATGTAGCGCAAGCTCAGCTTGCGGCGGTGTTGAATCGCGCAACCAAAAGTGCAGCATGGACTCGGGCGGGGGAACCTCTGTCTTTACCGGGGCGTAGAAATGAAATTGAGATTATCGGCGCCACGGCAGTTTTGGCGCTCGGCGCGTTGGGTCTGCTTGGCTGGCGCAGGAAGCAGAAGACCGCCGCAGCCGCCTGATCAATACACCTGATCGGAATTTGGAGACACCGCCGCGAGGCGGCCTTTCTGTTTGCGTTGGCCCAACTTTTGCGTAGTTACAACTCGAGAGGGAACCGATGTCCCGAAGCGAGACAATTTGAGGATCGCGTCAATGAGAGCAAACCAAAGTGAGCGTTTTCGCCGCAGCAAAGAATTTGAAGTGAATCACAACCGCTTGCGAGCGCACCAAATCGAGACAATGATTGCTGAGTTCGATCGCATGTGTGTCGATCTCGGACAACAGATCGAAGCCGAAGAGAAGCGCACTCGGATCTCCGACCCGACGCATTTCGCCTATTCAACGTATGCAAAGGCAGCCCGGGAGCGCCGCGCGAGGGTTCAACAGTCAGTAGATGCCCTCAAGATTGAGCTCGAACGGCTAAGGTTCGCGACGAACATATCTCCAGAGCAGGAATTTGCTGCCTAGCCGTCCGAAGGACGTTATGTCGGACGCATCTGAATATCCACTTTTGACCCATCAGCGACATTGCAGAGCCGATTAACTAGGCGCAGTTCGGTCAATACTGCCGGTAGGCCCTTTGGTTCAATGCACCTAGGTACAATAGAACTCCGTGAGATTAGGGGGCTAGTGGTGAGCCTAACAAATGGGCATTGGAGGATGCCATGAACTGGTCGATGTACACAGCGGACCGCACCACCCACCTGAAGATTGTAGTGATCGGCCTTTCCGCCGCGCTGCTGATGTCGGTGATCGGCATCTCCGCGTATGACTTTAACCTCGGCACCGATGTCATGACCGCGCAATCCCCAACAGTCATCAAGGCCGGTGCGCCAGTGATCTATACCGACCGCAGTCTTCAGGTTATCCGCTAGAGGTGACAAGGGCATCCCCCCGACCCCGAAAAACAGCCCTTGTCTAACCCCGAGGCCGTCAATGCCCCCCGCATGGCGGCCTCTTTCCTTGTTGCTATTGGGTAATGTGAGCGCAGTCTGACGCCGCCATCACTAAACACTTGATCGAGTTTCGGTCGGACCGCCGCGAGGCGGTCTCGCTGTATGTACTGTTGGTCGCTATTGGAGGCACAGCGGACACTGGTCGATACTGGCGCAGACCCATCGTCGTTCGATCAATCGACTGCATTGCCTTGGCGAGCATGATTGATGCCGGCGGTGCGAAATCCGAATGGCCGGCCGGCGCACTGATCCACGCGAGCAGCTGGCTGTTGCTTCGCAGAACCATGTGGACCGCGCGTTGGTGGCTGGTTCGCGGCCATGGCACGGATCTGCGCGGCGAGCGAGCGCGTTAGAAAGATCGGTGTTAGCGTCCCGAGCAGGTCGACGTGCCGGCTCTGCGAGAGCTGTTCGCTTTGCGTCAACTGCTGCGCGCAAGCCGATCGAGATGTGGCGTCAATAGGTGAATCTTTTCGAAGACGTGCCCAATCTGTTCAAATTTTTTTAGCAGCCGGTCGGTTGGGCCTAACGCGTCCGTCCTAGCCCAGCACTCGGACACCAGACGCGCATCAGCACTGATGCGCAACGCACCGGTGACTTCTCCGCATCCCATGGCAACGGCAACTGGCTGGCCAATGTGACAAAGGGTCGAGGCGATCTCGGCCTGGCCGCGGCTCTTAGGGAAAAGGCCGGAAACATTTTGGTTGATCGCGTGATACAGTGTTTTAGTTTTATCGTATGACAGCGGCCGCCCATCCCGGATCACGATGAAGGGAAATATAGAGCGGATCGTGAATTCGTCCTCGTCCGACGCATCCGCGAGCGAGCCCTGCGGCTGCGCCAAGAGCTGTAGGTCCGGATAGCGATTGATCGATCTTACCACTGCGGCGGAAAACTCGTTCAGTGCGAGCTTCCGAAACAGCGCGGGTATGGCAAAATAAGCACGAATACCTTCCAAAGCAGCGACCCAGCGCAACGATTGTCCGACGTTGAAACGATCGACCAATTGATCTCTGATCCAGTCCCAATTCTCTGGCCAATCACAACGTGTTGTGTAATCGATAAGACCCGGTGGAACGCTAGCGACTGGGCGTATGCGCGCCCGTGTCTGTCCCGAGACAAGCAATGCGCCGCTAAGCGGTGGTCCCGCAAAAAACTTCGAGCCAGTGATTAGTACGAGGTAAGCGCGCTGGAGATAATTCCGCATACGCTCGCGGCTAAGTCGAGCCTGACAGGCATCAACAATCACCTGGACCGCATCACCCCACCGCGCACAGACCTCGTCGATGCAAGAGAGAGTCGGAGCTCTGCTGCCGAGCTTCGAATGATCCATCACGTGGAGGGCGACACCTCTGCCCGCGCGGACGGCAGTCGAGACAGCCCGCTGCACCTCCATATCGATCTCTGAGTGGCATCTTGGTAGGCCGCGCTCGTCGCGCGCCGCGACAGGGACGAGGGCCACGTTATTTCCAAGTCCGGCAATCAGCTCTTTCTCAGCAACATTCCTGCCTCCGGAAGTCGAGGAGCCGAAGTGATGCCCCGCCGCGGCTAAAGGTATGCCGCTGCCGGTTTCGTCCGCTGCCACTATCACACTCGTGATAGGCTTATCACAGATGCAGCGAGCCAAGAAAAGAGCCTGGAGTTCAGCGTCGGTGCCGGATGGTGATAGAATGATATCGGTGTCCGCGGGCAATTCGAATTGAGCCCTGATCTCGCATCGGACGTTTTCCGTCAACTCACGGAACGTGTTCTCGAAAATATCTCCGTTATCAGCTCGATATAAATTCTGGAGCGCCGACTCGACTGCGGCAAAGCCCTCCGCCGAAATGGTACTCGCAGTGGATGACGACAAGCTTATTTCATCCGGCCGAGGGAATGTCTGGCAGCCATAGCCGTTTAAGCCGGTGATTGGATTGAGGCGCAAACGGTTGTCGCCTCCCGACATGAGGACTCGCTCGACCTCGATTTGAGCCAACGCGGGCTTTTCCGGAGACCAACGGCGGGACAATGAACGCGTGGATGTTGAAGTCGAGTTCATAAACAGCAAACTCCCGCGACGACATCCCGCAAAAGATGACCAAACGTCGGCACCAGATGTGGGGGGGTATCTCTTCTTTTACATCCAGGACGTAAAGATTCTTCTTACGTTCTGAACGAGAAGGTTCCTGAAATTAGTAAAGTTTGGCTTTGCGGACTGCAGGATTTAAAAGGGCGTTAACAGCATTAGGCAAAATAAAGATCGAAGTCCGAGGCATTGCTGCACCATCCACCGCCATCATTGACGGGAAGACCGTGAATCGCACTGCGAGCGCGACGGGTTTCTTATAGCACTCGCCTTTGGCCATCATCGCACAGGCCATCCGCTCGATCTCGTTGGCAAGCATGATGGTGACGACCTTCGTGGATCGCTGTGCCAGCAATGCCGTGAGCCACGGCCAACACTGCGGTCACCTTGGTTGCTGCGGCTTCGCTGATTGCCCCGGCGTCAACAGCATCGTTCATCTGCCGTTTGACGTAAAGCTTCACGTAGGCTCGCAGTATTAAACGCACGG
>Ga0207761_1000640_pt1 | contig 12196 bp, 9 predicted proteins | sample LuqExpMetageno34_FD_187792 | JGI IMG/M metagenome (GOLD analysis project Ga0207761, IMG submission 187792) | Tropical forest soil microbial communities from Luquillo Experimental Forest, Puerto Rico - Sample 34 (SPAdes) | ecosystem: Environmental > Terrestrial > Soil > Tropical forest ... | reverse complement strand
GCGCGCTTGCCCTTCCACTCTGTGCAAGCCGGCGCTTTTCCGGAGTCCTCCGTGAGTCCTTCAACAACGGTCAGCTTCGCCAGGCTCGAATAGATAAATTTCATCTGGGAATGATTGACGGTCAGGGTGACCCGGCCAGTCGAATTTCCATTGCATTCGGCGTCCGCGATCACTCCTTCCGCCATGTATTGAGTGCGTTTCTCTTTCGGTTGAGTGCGGACTTCTTCAATGTTTTTGGGTTCTGCCAGAGCGGATTTTGTGGCGGTGGACGGCACAACGACTGCCGTTGCAGCCATTGCTTGCGTTTCCTCGAGGCGCCGCGCGCGCTCCGCCGCCTGTCGGGATTGCTCCTCGTAATCCGTGATGCTGAGGAGCAGTTGCTGCGCGTTCGTTTTATCCCTCGGAGTCCAGGCGGTTTGGTTGATGCGCACCGCCATTGTTTTGGCTTCTTCGATCTTTCCCGCATTCAACAACACGTGAGCGAAGTTAATAGCGTACTGCAGGTTTCCGGGATCCAGGTCGACCGCTTTACGGGCCAGTTGAATCGCCCTGGCGCTGCTCTCGGGCCGCATCGAATAAAGCGAAGCCAGATTCGTGAACGCCGGTGCAAACAGGGGATTCATCGCGACGGCCTTCTCCAGGCTGGCGATTACCTGCTGATGTTCCACTTCTGACGCAATCCCGGCGCGCAACCGGCTGACACCTTCGAAGTAATATGCCGAAAAGGTCGCGCAGTCCAACGCCACGGCCTGCGCGAAGGATTTGGCCGCCGGCGCAAATTGCGACTGCGTGTATGCCTGCAATCCCTGTGCCTCGTAGGCAAGCGGCAGCTGCGGATTCAGCTGCAGCGCCTGGTTGACCGCCGCTTCCGCCTCCGCGGGTCTCCGCGTATGGATGTAGAAGAGGCCGCGATAGGCAGCCAGCTCGGCGGGAGGCAATTCGCGGGTTTCGAAGCCTTTCGCGTCGCCACGAACTGAGGTCTTTACGCCGCCCACCATGAATTGCTGTTTGCGCGCGTACGCCTCCATGGTCTGCGAGAACCGCTTCAAGTCTCCGAACGCCTGGCGGGCGGCCTCGACCTGATCCCCGCTTGCTTCCCAGGCCTTGATGAAATTCAGCAGTAATTGCCGCTGCCTCGCGTCCGGATCGAGGAGCAGGTAATGCACCATGGCCCAAGACTCGGCATAGAAAATGGAAACACGGTTCTCCTCGTTGTAATAAGGTGACGACTGGTCGGCCGAGAGCAGTTCTTCGATGGGAATCAAGCGGCTCTGTTGCAGAGTCTGCAGACGATAGGGAGCGGGCACGCCGATCTCCACGTCGTTGTCGCGAATGCGTGAGTTCCCAAAGTACTCTGCCAGACCTTCGCTCAACCAAACCGGCATGTCGCGAAAATTGAGGTTCAGGATCGCGTGTGCGTATTCGTGGTAAATGATTTCATACGGATTTTCCCCTTCCGTGTTGGTGCGCAGAGCGACAAAGTGCCTTTCTTCTCCCGAAACGTAGATTCCCGCCGGATGTGCCCGGCCTTTCACTTCCCAGTAGCCCGGCAAAAGCGCTTTCAGCGAGTCTTCATTCTTCAGACCGAAGATAATCAGGGGACAGCCAAGGTCCAGACGCAGATTGGGAAAAGCGCTGCGGAAGACTTCGCGGAATTGCTCGAATTGGTCGGCGATTCTGCCGGCTTCCTTGTCGCCGGCATTGCTGATGACCGTGAAATGCGGAGAACGCGCCTCGACCCAGGTTTCCTTGGCGAAAGCAGCACGGGAACTGCTTGCGAACAGCACGAGCGGAGCGCAGGCCAACAGAATGCATCGGCGGCGTGGCCCGCGGAGGTCCATGGTCGAGGATTCAATGGACTGCCGCGGGCTGTCAAGGCGGTGTTCGTGCGCCGCTCATTTACGGATAAACTGAACTTAACGCGGTTCGGAGCTTCCTTCGTTGGACCAAAAACTGAAAGCGGACTTATCGCTGACGTTCTGCTCGCTCATCTGGGGAGCCACGTTCGTCGTTGTGAAGACTGGCCTGGATCATTCGTCGCCCTTTCTCTTCCTTGCGGTGCGCTTTTCCATCGCAGCGATCTTGATGGCGCTGTTCCGCCCCCAGGTACTCGGGAGGGTGGAAAGGGAAGAAGTCTTCGCCGGCATGCGGCTGGCATTTTTCATGTTTGCTGGCTACTGCTTTCAGACCGTCGGCCTGCAATACACCACGGCGACGAATTCCGGCTTTGTCACCGGCTCCAGCGTGGTGCTGGTTCCGCTGCTGCTGGGTATTTTCTGGGGCCGCACGCTCACGAAGTGGATCTATGTTGGCGCGATTGCCGCGTTAATTGGGCTCTACTTTCTAACTGTGCCCGCCGAAGGTATGCGTTACCTGAATCGCGGTGATGTCATGACACTGGTCGCCGCGGGATTCTACGCCATCCATATCATTCTGGTGGGCGAATACTCACAGAACCATTCCATTTCCGCGCTGAGCTTGATTCAGGTGGTTGGCTGCGCGCTGATGGCCTGGCCCTTGACCGCATTCTCCGCCGCCATCCACTGGCAACCGGTTCGCCTTGAGTGGGGCTGGTCTCTCGCGGTCTCCATTGTCATCTGCGCGGTCTTCGCCACGGCCGTTGCATTCACCGTTCAGCTTTGGGCGCAGCGATACACTTCGCCGGGTCACGCCGCAATTTTGTTCGCGCTGGAGCCCGTGTTTGCCGTCATTACCTCATTTTTGTTTTTGCACGAATATCTGACCGCGCGAGCCTGGAGGGGAGCGGCGCTAGTGGTGGGAGGAATTTTGCTAGCGGAATTGCTGGCCGAACCGGCCGCGCCGGAAGCGCCGGAGCCGATCTTCGAAGGCCGGATTTACTTCAAGCCGTGGTGGAGAAAGATATGACGAGCAAGTCGGTCGTCAGCAGCAGTTGGTCGTGAGGGGAATTCCACGACGGTTAGGTACGGCTGGCTAGGGACAACAGGCTACCGACCGTTGGAGTAATACTTCACATCCACGGTCTCGTACATTTTCGCCGTGGCCGTGTGGCCCTTCTCGTACGCATCGATGGCGGTTGCATGTAGCAGCGATTGCCCGATGTCGTCCAAGCCCTTGAGCAGCACTTCTTTCCGCGCAGGTGCAATTTCGAAGTTGTACTTCAATCCGTGTTTGTCAGTGATCGTCTGGCTAGGCAAATCGATCGATAGGGAATAGCCTTCCTCCGCTTCGGTGCGCGTAAACAGTTCGTCGACTTCTTCTTCCTTCAGAATTGCGGGAAGAATGCCGTTCTTAAAGCAGTTGTTGTAGAAAATATCGGCGTAGCTTGGAGCGATGATGGCGCGGAATCCGTAGTCTTTGACGCCCCATGGCGCATGTTCGCGGCTGGAGCCGCAGCCAAAGTTAGTGCGAGCCAAGAGAACGGAAGCGCCCTGATAGCGCGGAAAGTTCAGCACGAAATTCGGATTCGGCTTTTCGCCCGGGAAATAGCGCCAGTCATAAAAAAGGATCCGGCCAAATCCTTCGCGCGTCAGCGCCTTCAAAAACTGCTTCGGCACCATCTGGTCGGTGTCGACATTTACCTTGTCGAGCGGCATCACCACTCCGGCATGAGTAATGAATGGCTGCATATTCGGATTTACTCCACATGCGCGACATCGAATTCGCGCACATCGACGAAGTGACCTGCGATTGCTGCCGCAGCGGCCATGACCGGGCTGACCAAATGCGTGCGCGAATCGCGACCCTGCCGCCCTTCGAAATTGCGATTCGAAGTGCTGGCGCTGCGCTCCTGCGGCGGCAGAACATCCGCGTTCATGCCGATGCACATGCTGCAACCCGCATCGCGCCATTCGAATCCCGCCTGCGTGAACACCTTATCGAGTCCTTCTTTTTCCGCCTGCGCCTTGATTCCTCGCGAACCCGGCACGATCAATGCCTGTTTGATGTTCTTTGCTACATGCTTGCCGGCTACCAGGTGGGCCGCAGCGCGAAGATCATCCAAGCGCGAGTTGGTACACGAGCCGATGAACACGCGATCCACTGGAATGTCGACGATGGGCGTCCCGGGTTTCAAGCCCATGTATTTCAGCGCGCTTTCGGTCGCCTTTTGATCGTTTAGGTCCTTGAAATCGTGGGGATCCGGCACGCGGCCAGCCACGCTGGTGACCATCCCCGGATTGGTGCCCCAGGTGACCTGCGGCCCGATCTCCTCGGCTCGCAGTTCGACCGTCATGTCGTACTTGGCGCCATCATCAGTCTTAAGCAATCTCCAACGCTCCACCGCTTCCTGAAAATCCTTGCCGCGTGGCACAAACGGTCGCCCTTCCATGTACGCAAACGTCACATCATCCGGCGCAACCATCCCGGCACGTGCGCCGCCTTCAATGGTCATGTTGCAAACGGTCATGCGCCCGTCCATCGAAAGCGCGCGGATCGCTTCGCCGCTGAACTCCGCGACACAGCCGGTGCCGCCGCCGATCCCGATCTTTCCGATAATCGCGAGAATGATGTCTTTCGCGGTAACGCCTTTAGGCCGCTTCCCCGTGACCTTGATATTCAGCGTCCTCGATTTGCTTTGCACCAGGCATTGCGTCGCCAGAACGTGCTCCACTTCGCTGGTGCCGATGCCGAAAGCCAGCGTGCCAAACGCGCCGTGCGTCGAGGTGTGGCTATCGCCGCAAACAATGGTCTGGCCAGGTTGCGTGATGCCCAATTCCGGGCCAATGATGTGCACGATGCCCTGATTCTGGCTGTGCATATCGAACAGCCGCACGCCGGTTTCCGCGCAATTCTTTGCCAGCGCCTCGAATTGCAGTTTCGCGTCCTGATCGACGATCGGCAACAAGCGATCCTTCGTCGGCACGGAGTGATCCATCACCGCGAAGGTCAGGTCCGGCCGCCGCACCTTGCGGCCTTCGGCTTTCAATCCCGCGAACGCCTGTGGCGAAGTGCCTTCGTGAATTAAATGCCTGTCAATGTAAATGAGCGACGGTTTTCCCGGCTCTTCGTGAACGACGTGGTGATCCCAGATTTTTTCGTAGAGAGTTTTTGCGGTCATAAAAGTACCCGACTAGTTTAGCACTCCGAAAAGTTGGGGCAAGCCGACGGGCCAGCAAGCTCAAGCGTCAAGGGCTATTTCTTCGCAAACTCCTCGCGCACATCCACTTGGTAATGACGCACGTGATGATCGTAGGAAGTGAGCAGATGAATTGCCTCGTCATCCACCACCGCTTGCTCCCGCTCCGGCCCGGCGAAGCGATCAATGGCTTCCAGCGAAGACCACAGCGTCTCCACAATGAACTGCACGACCACACCGTCGGATTGCGAGAGAACGCGCGCCTCCAGGAAGCCATCCACAGCGCGCAGTTTCGGCAGAACGCGCACTTCAAAATGCCGAAGGTACTCCGGGAACCAGACCTGCGTCGAGCGTGCGGACCAGAATCGCACCACCATCTCCGCTCCCCCTGAAAAGCGACAACTCTTTTGCGCAATAGCCTACCACGTGTTGGACGCGCGACGGTTTCTCCCCGTTGCGTTTGCGCCGTCGCAGCGCTTTACGTGTTAGGCTAGCGCCATCGCAAAGCGTAACCGCTCCCTGCTGCCGGAGTCCGCGAACAATGAAAACGCTTTTCAAGTTTCTTGGTCTTGTTGTCTTGGTCTTGCTTGTTATCGTCGTCGCAAAGACCTATCTGGGACCCTCGAGGCAGATCTTTGTGACTACGCGTTGGGTTCTCCCTGACGTGATTGACTCCCAAAAAGCGGCTCACGACCTCTCCGGCGCCGTTCCTTTTCAAACGATTTCCTGGGAAGGCGGTGGCACCGCGGAACAAAAGAGGGCCACGCACGATGCTTTCGATGTGTTTCATGCTTATCTCGAAAAGACCTTTCCCCAAGTCTACGAAAAGCTTCAACACGAAACCGTCGGCCAGGAAAATCTTCTATTCACCTGGAAGGGAGGCGATCCCTCGCTGAAACCCATGCTACTGACGGGCCACCAGGACGTGGTGCCGATCGAACCGGGCACGGAAGCGAGGTGGACGCAGCCGCCTTTCTCGGGCGCCATCGCCGACGGGTTCGTTTGGGGCCGCGGCACCATGGACGACAAGGTCACGGTCGTCGGGATTCTCGAAGCGGTGGACGCGCTGCTCTCGAAAGGCTTTCAGCCAAAGCGCACCGTTTACCTCGGTTTTGGCCAGGACGAAGAGGTCGGTGGGTTCGAAGGCGCCGAGAGAATTGCGCAAGTCCTCAAATCGCGCGGCGTGGAACTGGAATTTCTCCAGGACGAAGGCGGCTTGATCACGAAAGGCATGGTTCCTGGAGTAAAAGCCCCCGTCGCGGTGATCGGCACATCCGAAAAGGGCTACCTCAGCCTTGTCCTTAGCGTGGACATGGAGGGCGGGCATTCCTCGATGCCGCCGAAAGAATCGGCCATCGGTATTCTGAGCGAGGCGGTGCACCGAGTCGAAAAGCACCCGATGCCACCACATGTCCACGGACCCGTAGGCGATTTTCTGGATTACGCGGGCGGAAATGCCTCGCTTCCGTTGAACATCGTATTCAAGAATTTGTGGCTGTTTGGTCCCGTGGTTCAACGCGTGTTGGCTGCTGCTCCTGACACCAACGCGCTATTGCGCACCACGTCGGCGCCCACGATTTTTCGTGCCGGCGCCAAAGACAACATCATGCCGAGCCAGGCCGAAGCGGTCATCAATTTCCGAATCTTGCCAGGCGATTCGATTGCCAGCGTGACCGAACATGTTCGCGAAGTGATCCACGACCCGCGGATAAAACTACAGCCGATTGCAGGGGAGCCGCCAGCGGAGCCGTCGAAGCAATCCAGTCCCGATTCGCCGAATTTCAAGCGCTTACAATTGACCGTGGCGCAGATTTATCCGGATTCCGCCTCGGTGCCGTTTGTCTACATCGCCGCGTCGGATACCAAGCACTACGCACCGATTACGAAAGATGTGTATCGCTTCCTGCCAATCCTGGCCGAACCCAGCGATCTCGACCGCATCCACGGAACCAACGAACGCATCGCCATCGATAATTTCGCCAAGGCAGTGCAGTATTACGCCCAGCTCATCCGCAACTCTTCGGAATAATTACGCTTGAGGGCCCGGGAAGGCTCAGCCACCAGCAATCGAGGGCACAAGCAACAGCTTGTCCCCGTCCTTCAACGTCGACCCTTCGCCGCTCAAGAAGCGAATGTCTTCATCATTCAGATAAACATTCAGGAATTGCCGAATCTGCCCTTGTTCGTCGCGGACATGCCGCGAAAGAGCAGGGAAGCGCGCCGTCAGGTCGTTCAACGCTTCCGATACGGTTGCGGCGCCACTCGACACATGCTGCTCCCCATCGGTGAAGCGCCGGAACGCCGTCGGTATTTCAATCGTCACTGCCATATCCTCTTCCCCTTTTCTTATTTCACTTCCAACTTGCCGGCCATCATGCCGGGAGCCAACTCTCCCGAAGACCCCCGGCACCAGGTTACCGATGGCACGCGCGGAAGAAGCTCAGGAATTCACGCGAACGCCCACGTTCTGTTCGAGTTTCTGTGCAATAAGCGCCTCGAACGCTTCCAGTTTTGGCGCAATGGCCTCGGTCGCCGGGAAATCGGCGGCGATGGCGTCCGTGGTCTTCAAACCATTTCCAGTGATGCAGACCACCGTGGTCTCGTCGGGCTGGATGCGTCCATGCTGAATCAGCTTTGCGGCAACTCCAGCGGTAACGCCGCCGGCGGTCTCCGCGAAGATGCCTTCGGTCTGCGCCAGCGATTTGATCGCGTCGATGATTTCGGGATCGGAGATATCCTCGGCCCAGCCGCCCGACTCGCGAATCAAGCGCAATGCGAAAGGGCCGTCGGCGGGATTGCCAATCGCCAAAGAGCGCGCGATGGTGTTCGGCTTCTGCGGCTCGAACCGCGCCAAATTGCGTTTCACTCCATCCGCAATCGGCGAGCATCCCGTTGCTTGCGCCCCGAAGAACTTCACCTGCTTCGGTTCCACCCAGGCAAGATGCGCCAGTTCGCAGAATGCCTTGGCAATCTTTCCAATCAACGACCCGCCCGCCATCGGCACCACGACGTTGTCGGGCAGTTCCCAGCCAAGCTGTTCGGCAATTTCGTAGCCGTGCGTCTTTGAGCCTTCCGCGTAATACGGCCGCAGGTTCACATTGACCAGTCCCCACTGAAAGCGATCCGCGATCTGCGTGCACAGCCGGTTCACATGATCGTAGTTGCCATTGATGCGCACGATCTTCGCGCCATACACCGCGGTATTCAGCACCTTGGCCGGTTCCAGGTCGGCGGGAATGAAAACGGTCGTGTCGAATCCCTGCTGCGCGCCTTGGGCCGCAACGGCATTCGCCAGATTTCCGGTGGACGAGCAGCCCACAGTCTTGAACCCAAACCGCCGCGCCGCCGCCAAAGCGGTTGCCACAACGCGATCTTTAAAAGAAAGAGTAGGGAAGCACACCGCGTCGTTCTTGAAGTAAAGATTCTTTACTCCCAGCGCAGCGCCGAATTTCTTGGATTTGACCAGCGGAGTGCCGCCGATATCGTGCGACGGCTTGAAGCCTTCCGGCAGGGGCAGCAGTTCCGAATACCGCCACATGTTGAAGGCGCGGTGCGTCAACGCGTCGCGCTTGGCAATCTTCCCGAGCGCGTCGTAGTCGTAGCTTACCTCCAGCGGCGAAAAGCATTCCTCACAGAACGATTGCGGGGTGTTGGCGAACTTCTTGCCGCATTCCCTGCATCGCAGATAATAGAGCTCCTTCATAAGTCACCTCGCGATAGACCGCGCCGCATCCAGGCCAGGGCGAGCCTATGGTTGAAATGACGTGACATTGACTGAGGGCAGCAAAGAGGGGCTAAAACGAAAAACCCTCCGTGCCAAAAAGCTTGGAGGGTCTCAGAAGTTGCTCTGTAGAACGCTACCAGCTCTTTAGCAGTTTTTTACGTGGAGCAAGTCGCCCTAAATCGCCACGTGTTACCGCATAAACGACTCCCATCTTTATGCCGTATCCCGCCGCCCCTGTCAAGCCGAATGTTATCCGCAGTTCTTGCTGTTCCCTCAGCGCCGTGACGCTCATAAGCTGCCGGTGCCCCAGGTTCGGGTTGTGAACTCGGGTCTTGGGGTCAACTATCCCAATGTACTTGAGCCCAAACAAAACACATTATTTGTCATCCTGAGGAGCGCCCTTTGCGACGAAGGATCTCAACCGTTCCGTCTCAGCACTTACGCCAAGTCTTGCGATGGAGAGTTAGGGAGGAAATTGTCATCACGACCAAGCTAAGCAACGTCTCCCGGGACGTTTTAACACTTTTCGACACAAACCGGGACTGCGACTACGAGGTGGAAGCACGATTCGAAGGAGGAGAGTCCGCAACGCGAACTGAGTATTTCCGCCAGTTAAAATGCGGCGGAGGTAAGCTCGAAGACGGCAGACGTAAGCTATTGGCCCTCAAGCCCAATGCGTCGGCGGAAGACGAAATCGTTTTCAATAGGTTTTACGAATTAAGTCGATCTGGACAGTATTCGATAGTCGTCTCTCGCAAAGTCCCAAAGGAAATATGGGAAAGCCCGATCCGATCGAATACCCTCGTACTCAATCGCAGGGACTAACTTGAGTCTCCTGTCGGGGACGGGTGGCCAACAGGGTGCGGATTTTCTCTTAAGGGTCTTCCATTTCCAGAGGGGTGATAGCAATCACCCTCTTTCGCCGATGAAGTTGGGAAGGCATGGCGGGAACGGAGTTCACCGTGAATTCGGACGCAACGATTGCGCGCGGGAATCGTTCTAAAAATGGCAAGCGCCGGTACCGACTGGTAGTGAACCGTCGACTCGGCTCACCTAACTTCTTTGTTTCTGCCGCATCAACTGCCCACAGGACATTGTGTTCAGGAGCCACTCGGCGTGCCGCAAGCCCTCGGGCAAACAATTTGCTACTCTCTTGCGTCCAATGATTTCGTGTAGCAATTTCCGTTATCAAGACCCGGCCAAATGGCCAGTTAATCGCCACGTGCATCTATGTAGGAGAGAAACTACCCTTCGTCCCGGGTGTTATACTTTCCGCATGTGGGCCGGGCCACGGACATAGATAGGAGTAAGACAGAGATGGACCAAGTAACTCATTCGGGTGATTGGACGCGCCGCCGCAAGCTGGTGGTCGCCGGGCTAATTTCGTTAACCCTCGTCATCGGCATCATGATCGGCACGGTTGTCTCGGGCAAAGTGTCCGCCATGCGGACCTTCTCCTTCGGCGGTACCAATGCCGCTCCGCTTGCCCTTCCTGACCCCATCCCCTCATCGAATTCATTCTCCGGAATCGTCAATCGCGTCGAACCGGCGGTCGTCAACATCGCTACGACCCAGGTGATCGACCACAAGTCGCGCAAGGGCCGCCGCGGCCAGGACGACGATCCGAGCGACGACTTCTTCTTCCACTTTTTCGACGGCCGCCCGGGTAGTCCCACGCAGCCTCAGGCCGAACGCAGTCTCGGCTCCGGCGTGATTCTCGACAAGTCGGGCTATATCCTCACAAATAATCACGTGGTCGACCAGGCTTCCAAGATTCAAGTGCAGCTGAACGGTGATCCGACGAAATACACCGCGAAAGTCATCGGCACCGACGAAGACACCGACCTCGCCGTGATCAAGATCGACGCCGGCAAGGAACTACCGTTCGCGAAGCTCGGCAATTCCGAAGGCGTTCAGGTTGGCGACTGGGTGCTCGCGATCGGCAGTCCGTTTGGTCTGAACGCCACGGTTACGGCTGGCATCATCAGCGCCAAAGACCGCGGCGGCATGGGCCGCCAGTTCCAGCGCTTTCTGCAGACCGACGCCGCGATTAACCCCGGGAACTCGGGTGGGCCGCTCGTTGACATGGCTGGTCAAGTGATTGGCATCAACACTGCAATTCTAACCGGTAGCCGCGGCTACGAAGGTGTTGGCTTTGCCATGCCGTCCAGCACGGCAATCAACGTCTACGACCAGATCATCAAGAGTGGCCGCGTTACTCGCGGATCCATCGGCGTCAGCTTCCAGGAAGAACTCGGCACCAACCAGATCACGCTGAAATCCCTGGGCGCGCCGCACGGCGTCGTCATTGAAGACGTGGCTCCTGGCAGCCCAGCCGAGAAGGCGGGACTCAAGCCTGGCGACGTCATCAGTTCGGTCAACGGCCAGAACGTGAAAACCGGAAACGATCTTGTGAACCCGATTGCCTCAGCGCCCATCGGCAGCAAGGTAAAGATCACTTACTATCGCGATAAGCAGGCCAAGGAAACCACTGCGACGGTCGAAGATCGCACCCACGTGTTCCCGAACACAGCCGGACGCGTCAGCAATACTCCCGATGACGCTGCGCCAAGCGAGTTCGGTCTGCACGTCGAGAGTCTCACGCCGGAACGCGCGCAAAAGGTCGGCGTCACCGATGGCCAGAAGGGCGTGTTGGTTAGTGAAGTCGAGCCGACCAGCTTTGCCGACGACCTTGGCTTTACGGCCGGCGACGTCATCACCGAAGTAAACGGCCAGTCCGTTACTTCCGTAGACGACTATCGAAAAGTGGTCGCCAAGCTGAAGGCCGGCGATAATGTCGTGTTTAAGGTGCTGCGGCGCAGCCCCACAGACCGGGTGATGACGGTGTTCCTGCCCGGCGTGGTTCCGGCCGACGGCAGATAAAGGGAGTTGCTTCGCCCAGCGATGCGCAACTTACGCGGCAAACTGAATTTCGCGGCAATGGCGGCGGGCAGCTTGGTTCTGCTCGCCGTCGTCGCGCAATCGGTCTGCGCCCAAACGGCCGCGAAAGCACCGGCACACAAGCCTACGGGCACGACAAAGTCCACGCATTCGGCAACTTCCTCCAGCAAGAAATCGTCTACCAAGAAAAAATCAAAGAAGGTGAAAGGCCAGACCGCGCCGACGCCAGAACGAATCAGTGAAATTCAGGAAGCTCTCGGCAAGAAAGGCGTTTTGGAAGGCGCGCCTTCCGGCAAGTGGGATGATTCCACCACCGAGGCGGTCCGCAAGTTCCAGTCGTCGAGCGGATTGAATCCGACGGGCAAGCTTGACGCGCTCACCTTGCAGAAGTTGGGTCTTGGCTCGGAAACCGCTGGGCTGGCGAAGCCCACGCCTCCGCCAAATTCCGTAAATCGCCTGCGCAACACGAGTTCGATGCCCGCCGAACCGCAGGAACCCGACACAGATCACAACTG
>Ga0207761_1000639_pt1 | contig 12202 bp, 13 predicted proteins | sample LuqExpMetageno34_FD_187792 | JGI IMG/M metagenome (GOLD analysis project Ga0207761, IMG submission 187792) | Tropical forest soil microbial communities from Luquillo Experimental Forest, Puerto Rico - Sample 34 (SPAdes) | ecosystem: Environmental > Terrestrial > Soil > Tropical forest ... | reverse complement strand
GCCGGACGACCTCGGCGCCGTCGGGGGCGAATTGCACGATGTAGGCCTTGCGGACGCCGTTCGTCCGGTTCGGCCCGGTCGAGTGCGGGGTGAGCGACGAGAAGACGACGACGCTGCCGGCCGAGACCGGGACCGGACGGGCGTCGTCGGGGTCGCGGAGGCAGACGAAGCCGATGTCGGTGTACTCGTGGGCCAGGGTGCCGAGCCGGTGCAGACCCGGGACGACCCAAGGACAGCCGTTGTCCTCGGTGGCGTCGGTCAAGGCCACCCAGCAGGTGAGGTACTGCTGAGGGTCCACGAACGCGTAGCCGTTGTCCTGGTGCCAGGGGAAGGGCGACTCGGTCCCCGGCTTCTTGTACACGGCCTGGTCCCAGTAGAGGCGAACGTCCGGTCCGACCAGGTCGGCGCAGAGGCCGGCGAACAGGCTTGCAATCGTGAAATTGCGCAGCAGGGGCGAGCGCACCACCAGATGGGTGGTAAACGTGATCTCGTCGGCGCGTGCGATGAAGAATCGCCCTCCCTCCATGGCGCGCAACGCCTCCTCCTGGTCGGCCTCGAAGGGATCGATGGCCGCGGTCACCGCGGCCAAGGTCTCCGGATCGACTGCGTCCTCGAGGACGAAGAACCCGAGCTCGTCGTAACGGCGCGCCTGCTCGTCGTTGACGACGCGGAAGGGTCCGGCATGGTCGATCCAGTCGAAACCTTGGTTGAGCTCGTGCCGGCGCGGCCCGGGTCGAGACACGGTCACGAGCCGGTGAAGCGCGGGTCGCGCCGTTCCGCCGTCGCCCGCACGCCCTCGGCGAAATCGGCGGTATGGCGCAACCTCTCCTGCTCGTCGCGCTCGTGCTCCAAAGCCAGGCGCGCCTCCTCGACGAGGCCGGCGCGCAGCGTGGCCCGGATCGCCCGCACGGCCAACGGACCCGACGCTGCCAGTTCCTCTGCGTAGGCCAGCGCCTGGGCCAGGACGTCGCCGTCGGCGGCCAGCCGGTCGCACAGCCCGAGGGCCAAGGCCTCTTCGCCGCCGATCCGCCGACCGGTCAGGAGGAGGTCGGCCGCCACCTGACGACCGACCGTGCCGGGCAGGGTCACACTGAGCGCGAACCCGTGGTGAAAGCCCAGTCGGGCGAAGTTGACGCTGAACCGGCTCTGCGGCGTCGCCACTCGGAAGTCGGCGGACAACGCGAGGCCGCAGCCCCCGCCGATGGCTGCGCCCTGCACCGCCGCCACGACCGGCAGCGGCGTCGCGAACAGGCGCAGCGCGTGACGGTAGAGCGCGGCGATGTCCTGCCCGGCGTTCCCGCCGAAGTCGAGCCCGGCGCAGAAGTGTCGGCCCTCCGAAGCGAGGACGATGGCGCGGCACCATGACGACGCACCGAGTTCCTCGTAGGCCGAGGCGACGGCGTCGACGACGGCGGTGTCGAAGTAGTTGTTGGGTGGCCGGTGCAAGGTCACCAACGCGACGTGGTCTCCGTGGCGGTCTGTCGACACGTCAACGGTGTCCCGTGGGCTGCTCGGTTCGCTCACCACGCTCATGATTCGATGTCCTGCAGGCTGCGCCAATAGATCAGCGCGTCCTCGCCATCCACGGCGTCGGGGATCCGGCCCACCTCCTTGAACCCGAGGCGGTCGTACAGCGAGCGGGCCTGGTTCGACTCGAAGACCAGGTTGAACTGCATGGCGTCGAAGCCCAGCCGACGCGCCTCGTGCAACGAATGTTCGACGAGGGCGCGACCGACTCCGGTGCCGCGGTACGGCGAGAGGACGAAGTAGCCGGCGTTGGCGATGTGCGCGGCACGGCCCACGAAATTGGGCTTGATGTAGTACGCACCCACGAGGTAGCCGGCGAAACGCGCCACACTGACGGCCGACGAATGAGCGATCCAATAGTCGTCGAACTCTGCCCGCGTCAGCGGTGCCGCCTGCGGGAACCCCTCGCCGGCGGCCACGATGCGACTGAAGGCGTCGAACAGCTCGTCGTGCTCGACGGCGGTCGCAGCGGCGATCTCCACGGGCATGCCACCAAGGTAGCGGCGCGCAGGCAGCCATCGACTGACCTTCGTCAGCAGACAACGTGGGATGTCGATCGTCAACCAGCGGTGCCGGAGGCCGTCTCCCCGACGGCGAACCCGAGCGACCCGGCTCCGGGACGCACCGCTTCGATCGGGTCCCGGAGGTCGTCGATGTACCCCAGCGCGTACGCGCCGCGCTCGTAGCCCATCAACCGCAGCAGCTCGATCGGCAGTGTCGCCGCCACGTCGCGTGGCACGGACAGGTACTGGTTCTCCTCTTGGCGCAACCAGGCGACGTTGTAGGTGATATTGAGGCCGATGCGGGTGGCGTCCGATCGATTGGCGCCACCCCCGTGGTACACGCTGCCCGAGTAGAGCAGGACGGATCCGCGGACCATCGTGGCCGGCTCCGTGTCGCCGTTTTCGAGGCGCAGCTTGTCCTCGGCATGGTTGCTCCCCACGACCACCCGGGTTGCGCCGTTTTCCTCGGTGAAGTCGGTCAGCGCCCACAACGTGTTGCACTGCACCTCGTAGCCCCGGGGGAACGGAAAGAAGTCGAACGCCCACTGATCTCGGTGAATCGGCTGCGCGGACGCGCCGGGGCCGATGGCGATGGCCTGGGTCAGATGGAGCTGGATGTTGGTGGCGTGACCGAGAAACGACTGCGCGGTCTCGAGAACCAGCGGGTGCATCACGAGCTCCCGGCACGAGGCCGAGCGGGCAATCAGGGCGCCGGTGCGCCGGGTCAGGCTTCCACTGAAGTCGTCGGGACCCGTCGGCGTGGCGTCGAGGAAGGGGCGGAGCTCGGCCTCGACGGCGTCGAGCAGGTCCAGGGGTGCCACGTGGTCGACGACCACCGCACCGTCCGAGCCGAGGGCGGCCACGACGGCGTCGGCGGCGGTATCGGGCGGAAGGTGAGCGATCGGCACGGGCCAATCCTCCCCAACGCCCGGCGGACGGGCAACCGACAGAGCCCGAAGTCACACGGCCATAATTCACTTGACAGTTAACTAACTACACGGTTAAATAAGGACCATGACGATGACGGCCGAAGGCCTCGATGCGGCGTTCTCGGCGCTGGCGGACCCGACCCGGCGGGCGATTGTGGGCATGCTGGCCCAAGGCGACGCCACGGTCAACGAGCTGGCGGCGCCGTTCGCGATGTCCCTGCCCGGCATCTCCAAGCACTTGAAGGTGCTCGAGCGAAGCGGCCTCATTTCGCGCGGCAAGAACGCGCAGTTCCGCCCCTGCCACCTGGAGGTCGACGCGTTGGACGACGCCCTGGACTGGATCTGCACGCAACGCCGTGTCTGGAGCGAGCGCTTCGACAAGCTCGACGCACTGTTGGCGGACATTCAAGCGGCGCCGGTACCGAGTACGCCCGCCGCGACGGCGGCGGCACCGCACAAGAAACGACCAAGGAGGACCTCTCGTGACTGACGAGACAGCATCGGCGAACGAAGGCAACGAACTGCGCTTCACCCGGATCTTCGACGCGCCGCGGGCGCTCGTGTTCCGCTGCATGGTCGAGCCCGACCACCTGACGCACTTCTGGGGTCCCACCGGCATGCATGCGCCGCGCGAGCGCATCACCGTCGAGGCCCGGCCGGGCGGCGTGTTCGAGATCGTCATGGTGCGTGACGACGGCGCCGGCGAGCACACGCTGCGAGCCGTCTACGACGTCGTGGACGAGCCTGAGGTCCTGGCATGGACCGAGGTCGACACCGGGGCGCGGGTGCGCACGGAGTTCATCGAGCTCGAGCCGGAGCGCACCGAGATCCGGATCCACCAGACCCGTGTCCCCGATGCCTTCATGGCGACGGAGGCCCAGGCCGGGTTCAAGAGCTCGCTCGACCGCTTCGCCGCCCACCTCGGACGGCTGCAGCACGAAAAGGACGAGAGCAACGAAGGATTATCACGAGGAGGACCCTCATGACCACGATCGGGACACGCATCGACCTGCGCACCGAGATCGCGACCGAATTCCTTGCGCTGGCCGACCTGTTGGAGGCCGCGCCGGTCAGCGTCTGGGGCGCGCCATCGCTGTGCGACGGTTGGCGCATTCGTGAGGTCGTTGCACACATGACCATGCCGGCGCGCTACGACGCCGAGGCGTTCATGGCGGAGATGGCAGCCGCCGGCGGTGACTTCACGCGACTGTCCAACACCGTCGCCGCACGCGACGGCGCGTCGCCGCCGGCCTCGCTGCTGGCCGACCTACGCTCCGAGACGCTGCATGGCTGGGAGCCGCCCGGCGGGCAACTCGACGCACTCACCCATGCCGTCGTCCACGGGCTCGACGTCACCGAGGCCGCCGGGCTCGGGCGCACCGTGCCCGCCACCCGCATGGCCATTGTCCTCGGCGCGGCGGACCCCGGCCTCTTCGGCACCGACCTCACTGGGGTTGAGCTCCGAGCGGACGATCTCGACTGGTCCTACGGGTCGGGCGAGCTCGTCACCGGGCCGGCGCAGGTGCTCGCCTTGGTGGTGTGCGGGCGGCCGGCGCCGACCGGACGCCTGGACGGGCCCGCTGCTCACCGGTTCGCCATGGGCTGACAAAACTGGAACAGGTTGCGGTTGCCGTGCGGTTCCGTGTCGGTGCTGTAACGTCGGCGTCGATGCCGGGGGGCTCGTGGGCACGACCGCATGGGGGGCGGGGGGACGATTCGCCCGAGCCACCTGTGCAGAGGGACCGGTAGAGCCGAGGTGGGCCCGGTTCTCGAGGCCCCGACCGACGGCATCTCTGAGGAGGAGGCGCCGAACGAGCGCACCCCGTTGCTCAGCATCGCCGACGTCACCATCGGCTTCGGCGGCCTGCTCGCGCTCGACCACGTCTCGATGTCGGTGTCCGACGGGGAGGTCGTCGGCGTGATCGGACCGAACGGCGCCGGCAAGACCACGCTCTTCAACGTCATCAGCGGGTTCGTCCACCCCGAGTCGGGCCGCATCACGTATCGCGGGACGGAGCTGCGCCGGCACCACCCGCACCACCTGGCCAAGCTGGGTATCGCGCGCACGTTGCAGGGCGTCGGTCTGTGCCGCGGGCTGACGGTCCTCGAGAACGTGATGCTCGGGGCAGAGCCGGTGCTCCGCACCGATATGGGCTCGGCGTTCCTCGGCATCTGGCGCTCCAGCCGAGAGGAACGGCGGACCGAGCAACGCGCCATGGGCGTGCTGGAGGAGCTCGGGGCGGCGGCATATGCCGAGCGGTACCCGGCGGTACTGCCCTACGGGATCCAGAAGCGCACCGCGCTGGCGAGGGCACTCGTGGCGTCGCCCCAACTCCTGCTGCTCGACGAGCCCGCCAGTGGACTGTCCGAAAGCGACATGGACGCGCTGGGTGCCCAGCTCCGTGGCCTCACTGACCGGATGGCGGTGCTCCTGGTGGAGCATCACATGGACCTCGTGATGTCGGTGTGCGACCGGATCGTGGTCCTCAATTTCGGCCAGGTGATCGCCGAGGGCGCCCCCGCCGCCATCCGCGCCAACCCCGAGGTGGCGGTGGCGTATCTCGGCGACGAGGTCCGCGAACCGGCACTCGAGGACCTCGGGGGCGGCGATGCTTGAGGTGCGCGACCTCAGCGTCTCGTTCGGCGCAGTGCGGGCGCTGCGCGGCGTGTCGTTCACAGCGGAGCCCGGCGCGGTCACCGCCGTGCTCGGCGCCAACGGCGCCGGGAAGACCACGCTGCTGAGGACGATCTCGGGTCTGGTCAAACCGAAGGACGGGGCGATCCTCTTCGACGGCACCGAGCTGATCGGGCACAGCGTGGAGGGCGTCGCCCGCATGGGGGTGTCGCACGTACCCGAGGGCCGAGGGGTCATTGAGGAGCTCACCGTCGAGGAGAACCTCCGCCTCGCCACCCTGTGGTGCCTCCCCCGGCGTCAGCGCGCCGCGTCGATCGACCAGGTCCTCGAGCTGTTCCCGCGCCTGCAGGCCTTCCGCCATCGCCAGGCGTCGATGTTGTCCGGCGGCGAGCGCCAGATGCTGGTCCTCGGCCGGGCGCTGGTCTCACGCCCGCGGCTGCTGTTGCTCGACGAGCCCAGCCTCGGCCTGGCGCCGCTCATCACGGCGCAGCTGATGGGCCTACTGCGCGAACAGACGGAGGGGACGGACATGACCGTGGTGCTCGTCGAGCAGAACGCCCGCAGCGCTCTCTCGGTGTCCCACCACGCCGTGATCCTGAACCTCGGCCAGGTGGTTGTCTCCGACGATGCCGCCACCGTGGCCGCCGACGACGCCCTCCGGCACCACTACCTGGGGTTCTGATCGATGAGCCTCTTCTGGGACTACACACTGAACGGCGTCGCCAGCGGGATGATCTACGCCGCCCTGGCGCTGGCCCTCGTCCTCAGCTACCGGGCCACGAAGATCATCAACTTCGCGCAGGGCGCGGCCGGCATGCTCACGACGTTCATCGCCTTCAGCCTGCTGACGCGCGGCTGGTCGTACTGGCCGGCCTTCGTGGCCGTCCTCCTGATCGGCTTCGCCATCGGCGCAGCGACCGAGTTCATCCTCATCCGGCCGCTGCAAGGCAAGTCGGAGCTGAACCCCGTCATCGTCACCGTCGGACTGCTCGTCGTCTTCGAGGGCCTGGCCGGTGCCATCTACGGCAATGCCAGCCGCGGCTTCCCGCCGGCGTTCTCACAGAGCGGTCTGCGCTTCGGCAACACGACGATCGACTTCTCTCACTTCGACCTCTTCATCCTCTGCGCGGTGCTCGCGATGATGCTGGCGCTCCTCGTGCTCTTCCGCTTCACCGCGTTGGGACTCCGCATGCGCGCGTCTGCCTTCTCCCGCGAGATCGCGCGCCTGCTCGGGGTGCGCGTCGGCCTGCTGCTGACGCTGGGCTGGGGCCTGGCCGGCATCGCCGGCTCGCTCGCCGGTCTGCTCGTCGCACCCACCAGTGCCTTCGGGCCCTACTACATGAACCTGATCCTGGTGTACGGGTTCACCGCCGCCGTGATCGGCGGACTGGAGAGCCCGGTCGGCGCGCTGGTCGGCGGCCTGATCACGGGCTTGTGCATCTCCTACGTCGGCGGCTACCTGGGCTCGGGAGTCGAGCCCGCTGGCGCGCTGGTGCTGCTCATCGCGGCGTTGATGGTGCGGCCCGAGGGCATCTTCTCTCGGCCACCGGCGAGGCGCGTATGACGGGCCTGGCCGGACGTACAAGGACACTTCGTCTGCATCGCCAACCCTTGCTGCGTCACCTTGCCTGCGCACTCGTCGCCGGGGCCATCCTCTACTGGGTCACCGACCACCTCAGCGCATACAACGACTACCAGGTCGGCGAGATCGCGTCGTACGTCGTGGTGCTGGTGGGCCTCAGCCTCCTCACCGGGAGCAGCGGGCAGTTCTCCCTGGGAAACGGCGCCTTCATGGCGGTCGGCGCGTACACCATGGCCTTGTTCATGACCCACACGGGGACCAACTTCATCTTGGAGTTGGCGGCGGCGGCCGGCGTGGCGGCGGTCGTCGGCGTGCTGCTGGGCATCCCCGCCACGCGGCTCTCCGGGCCGTACCTCGCCGGCATGACCCTCTTGTTCGCGTTGGCGGTGCCGTCCATCGCCGACAAGTGGCCGGCCACGTTCGGGGGAGACCAGGGCCTCACGGTGGCGCCGCCCACGGCACCCGGCTCGCTGAGCGCCGAGCAGTGGCTGACGGACATCCAGATCATCGGCGCCCTCGTCGTGATGGTCCTCGTCGCCAACCTGATGTGGAGCCGCTACGGCCGGGCCTTCCGCGCCGTGCGCGACGACGAGATCGCCGCGTCGCTGGCCGGCATCCACGTGGCACGGACGAAGGTGATGGCGTTCGCCATCAGCGCGGCGTGCGCCGGGCTCGGCGGGGCGCTGCTCAGCCTCTCGACCGGCGTGGTGAACACGGGCGCCTTCCCGCTGACGCTGTCGATCTCGCTACTGGCCGCCATGGTCATCGGCGGCGCCGGCACCCTCATCGGCATGGTCTGGGGCGGCATCCTCCTCGTCTACATGCCGCAGTGGTCGACGTCGTTGTCCTCCGACTTCAACCTGGGGACCGGCGCCGCCGCCTACCTCGCCACGATCATCTTCGGCGGCGTGCTCATTCTGGCGATGCTCGCCGCGCCGAACGGGATCCAGGGCTTCCTGCGTTGGCTCTGGGTGTACGGGCGGTCCCGCCTCCGGGAGCGGCGACGACCCACGGCACCATTGGCGGCCGCAGCCGGCGACTAGCCGGCGACCGAAAAGACCTCTAGACAACCAAGCGAAAAAGGAGAAGGAATGCCACAACCAACAAGGAGACGTCGGGGGGCGGCCCCCTGGGTCCGTGCCCTCGCTGCGGGAGCGACCGGGCTCACGCTGTGCGTGACGATGCTCTCGAGCTCAGCACCGGCCGGGGCGGAATCGACGCCGGGGGTGACCTCGAACTCGATCAACATCGGCGCCACGGTGCCCCTCACCGGGCCGGCCGCGCCGGGCTACAGCGAGATTGCCCCGGCCATGAACGCGTTGTTCGCCGCCGTGAACGCGCACGGGGGAATCAACGGACGCAAGATCCACTACACGTACCTGGACGACGGCTACAACCCGGCGAACACGGCAACGCTGACGCGCAAGCTCGTACTCCAGAACAACGTCTTCGCCGACGTCGGCTCGCTCGGGACGCCCACCCAGTCTGCGGTCCAGAGCTTCTTGAACACGCAGAAGGTGCCCCAGCTCTTCATCGAGTCGGGCTGCAATTGCTGGAACAACTCGAAGTACCCGTTGAGCCTCGGATGGCAACCGCCCTACACGGTCGACGGCAAGATTCTGGGTGCCTACATCAAGGCCAACTTCGCCGGAAAGAAGATCGGCTACCTCTACCAGGCCGACGAGTTCGGGCAGGACGTGGTCAAGGGTCTTGACATGGAGATCCCCCAGTCCTCCGTCGTCTCGCGCCAGAGCTACGACGTGGCGACGCTGGCCGGCCCGCTGTCGAACCAGATGTCCGCCCTGAAGGCTGCGGGCGCCCAGGTCGTGGTGCTCGCCACCATCCCGGCGGCCACGGCGTTGGCCATGCTCCCGGCCGCGGTGGCGACGTACTTCCCGCAGTACGTGATCGACGCCGTCGGCGCCGACCCACCGACGGTGGGCCCGCTGCTCGAGTCCTTCGCCCAGAAGGGTGGCGCCTCGGCGGCCCAGGTCTCCGCGGCGGCCGGACTGCTGAACGGCGTCATCACGAACACGTACCTGCCCCCGGAGAACGCGACGTCGAATCCGTGGATTCAGGACACGCAGAAGCTGCTTCAGCAGTACGCACCGTCGCTGTGGGCCAAGTCGGGGCTCGACGGCAACACCGAATACGGCGTCGCGCTGGCCTACACGTTCGTGCAGGCGCTCCAGAAGGCCGGCAAGAACCTGACGCGGCAGAGCCTGATGAACGCGATCAACAGCGAGGGCAAGAGCTTCGTCACTCCCGGCCTGGTGCCGCTGTCCTATTCGAGCTCGAACCACTTCGGGTACGAGGGCGACCAGATCGTGAAACTGTCGACCTCCGCACCGCCGGCGGTGACCCCGACCGGCAGTTGGATCGGCGGCACGACCGTCGGCCCGGTCTACGCCACCAGTGCGGGGTCAGGCCCGATCAAGAAGTACACCGGCCCGACCTCGACGCCGCCCAAGGGGCTGACGAAGATCTCATGAAGCTGACGAGCAGGAGCTGAACGCGCCGGATGCCGGCGGTCGGGGTCACCAGGCCTCGGCCGCCGGCGCCCCGGCCGGGTTCGAAGCCGGGACTGCTCAGGGCTGGACGCAATTGGGCGACGAGTTCTTGATCGTGCTCTCCCCCGACGCGGCCGACGTGGCGCTGGCCCAGTTGGTCCCGATGAGCGCGGCCACCTCGAACCAGTAGTTCGTGTTGTTGCTGAGCGCGCCGCTGGTCCACGAGGTGCCCGTGACACCGCTGGCCACGAGCGTAAAGATCGCCGTGGCCGAGGTGGTCGAGTCGTACACCGAGTAGCTGGTCACAGATCCCAGGCGGCCTCGCGACCGTTGGCGGCGAAGTGGCCCCGGAGGGCTGCCTCGTCGTCCCCAGTGAATCTTTCGAATGCAGTCGAGCCGCGCACGCGCCGGTAGAGCGAGTCGGCGCCGATGCGGTCGAAGCGGAACTTCTCGTGCACCAGGGTCCGCGTCAGGATCTTGTTGGTCGGCGTCGTCGGCAGCGTCGGGCAGACGCGTACGAATGTGGGCCTCCACTTCGGACTGAGGTCCGCCTGGTCGTCCAACCACGCACCGAAGGTCGCTCCGTCGAAGAGGGCGCCGTCCCGGAGGACCAGCGCCGCCATGACCTCGTCACCCGAGTCCGGCGCCGGCACCCCGAAGACAGAGACGAGAAGGACGTCGGGATGGCGGCCGATGATCGCCTCGATGGGCGCCCCCGGGAAGTTCTCACCGTCGACGCGCAGCCAGTCTGTCGTCCGCCCGGCGAAGTACACCCACCCGTCGTCGTCGACGTAGCCGAGGTCACCGCTCCAGTACCACCCCCGCCGCGTCGTGCGCCGCATGGCCTCGTCATTGCGGTAGTACCCCTCGAACGGGCCCACGCCGAGGGTGTTGACGATCTCGCCCACGCACCGGTCAGCATTCGTGAGGCGGCCATCGCCGTCGAAGCTGGCGCGGGGTGCCTCGGTGCCGTTGTCGTCGACGACCATGATCCCCTGGCGGAGGCGTCCGATGGAGCCGGGCGGACGGTTGCCCGTGCGGTCGAGGGCGATGGCACCCTCGGTGGAGCCGAACACGTCGATGATCCGCATCCCGAAGCGGGCGGCCGCCGCCACCACGACCTGGGGTGAGCCCTCGTTCCCGAACGCGACCCGCAGCGAGTTCTCGGCGTCGTCGGGCCGTTCGGGTGTCGCCAGGAGGTACACCAGCACCTTGCCCGTGTAGTTGAACCAGGTGGCGTGGTAACGCCGCACGTCGGGCAAGAACCCCGACGCGCTGAACCGGCGGGCCAGCGAGAGGGAGGCACCGGCAACGAGGGCCGGCGCCAGGCCGGACATCAACGAGTTGGTGTGATACAGCGGCATGGCCGAATAGCCGACGTCCTCCGGCCCGAGCTCGAGCATGGTGGCCATCCGGTTGCCCGTGGTGAGCAGGCGGCGTTGCGTGCACCGGACCGCCTTCGGCGCAGCCGACGTGCCCGAGGTGAAGAGCAGCGCCCAGAGCGTGTCGACGTCGGCGTCGTCTTTCCCGACGTGTGCGGCCGGGGCGCACGCTAATGCTTCCTCCAGCGAGGCTCCTGAGGTCGGCGGGTCACCGTCGTCGGCGAAGCGGTCCGAGACCAACACACCACGGGGCAGCGCGAGTCCCTCGGCGGCCTGACGAAGCTGCGACTCGTGACGTGGCTCGGTGATGACAAGCTGGACGTCGGTGTGGGTGATGTCGTGCGCGAGATGCTCGCCCAGCCGCGTCTGGTTCAGGCCGGCCACGGCTGCGCCCAGCAGCGCGGCACCGCAGAGCGCAAAGACGTAGTCGGGGGTGTTGTCGAGCAGGAGGCCGACATGGGGCGGGCGATCCGGGTCGAGGCGGTCGCGGAAGAGCGCGGCGAAGCGCTCGGCTTCGGTGAGCAGCTCGCGGTGCGTCCAGCTGCGCTCCCCGAAGTGCAACGCGGGCCGATCGCCGAATTCCGAGGCGTTGCGGGTGAGAAGCGACGTCGCGTTGGGGGCGGGCAGCGGCACCTCGGCCAACGGTGGCGCGAGGGGCACGCGCACCGTTCCCGCCTCGCCGGCGTTCGCCGCCGCTGGCGTGCTTCTTTCTCCCGGCTGCGTCACGTGCGCACACCCTCCGGCGTCGGCGGTCTATCTCGAGCGAGAGAGGCGAAGCTACCGGAGCCACTCGCACCGTGCAGCTGCCCGCGATCCTCGTCGGTGCCGCCGCCCGTAGGACCTAACATGCGTGGCGGCGCCACGCTGGTGTGACGCGCCACCGAGCGGTGGGGTCGCCGAAGGAGGGCCGGCCGCATGGACCTCGACAGCTTCTTGGTGGGCACGGACGACGCCGTCCCGCGCGGTCGCTATACCAACGCCGAGTTCGCAGCACTGGAATTCGATCGCCTGTGGTCGCGGGTGTGGCAGGTCGCGTGCCGCGAAGAGGAGATCGCCGAGGTGATCGGGCCGGCCGCCGGCCGGCTGCACACCGCGCGCTCGCGCAACGACCAGGTCGCCACCGACCTGCGCCTG
>Ga0207761_1000637_pt1 | contig 12210 bp, 5 predicted proteins | sample LuqExpMetageno34_FD_187792 | JGI IMG/M metagenome (GOLD analysis project Ga0207761, IMG submission 187792) | Tropical forest soil microbial communities from Luquillo Experimental Forest, Puerto Rico - Sample 34 (SPAdes) | ecosystem: Environmental > Terrestrial > Soil > Tropical forest ... | reverse complement strand
CCGCGATCACGCACCAGTACGTCTTCGACTATCACGACGGCGACATCTACTGGTGCACCGCCGACGTCGGCTGGGTCACCGGCCACAGCTACATCGTCTATGGCCCGCTCTCGAACGGCGCCATCACCATGATGTTCGAGGGCGTACCGAACTATCCGAGCGCGTCGCGCTTCTGGGAAGTGTGCGACAAGCACAACGTCAACATCATTTACACCGCCCCGACCGCGATCCGCGCGCTGATGCAGGGCGGAAACGATCCGGTAAAGAAGACCTCGCGCAAGTCGCTGCGCCTGCTCGGTACGGTCGGCGAGCCGATCAATCCGGAAGCCTGGGAGTGGTACTACCACGTGGTCGGCGAGGACCGCTGTCCGATCGTCGATACCTGGTGGCAGACCGAGACCGGCGGCATTCTCATCACGCCGCTGCCGGGCGCCATGCGATTGAAGCCCGGCTCAGCGACGCTGCCGTTCTTCGGCGTGATTCCGCAGATCGTCGATGCAGAAGGCAATGAGCTGCAAGGCGCCGGCTCCGGCAATCTGTGCATCGCGGACGCGTGGCCAGGCCAGATGCGCACGGTCTATGGCGACCATCAGCGCTTCGTCGACACCTACTTTAAGACCTATCCGGGCAAGTACTTTACCGGCGACGGCTGCCGCCGCGACGAAGACGGCTATTACTGGATCACTGGCCGCGTCGACGACGTGATCAACGTCGCCGGCCACCGGCTCGGTACCGCCGAGGTGGAAAGCGCGCTGGTCGCCCATCCCAAGGTGTCGGAGGCCGCCGTTGTCGGCTATCCGCACGACATTAAGGGCCAGGGCATCTACGCCTATGTCACCTTGATGGCGGGCGAGAAGGCGAGCGAGGATCTGCGCCAAGAGCTGGTCGGCTGGGTGCGCAAGGAGATCGGCCCGATCGCCTCGCCCGACCTGATTCAGTTTGCGCCCGGACTGCCGAAGACGCGTTCCGGTAAGATCATGCGCCGTATCCTGCGTAAGATCGCTGAGGACGAGTTCGGCAATCTTGGCGACACCTCGACGCTCGCCGACCCGGCCGTGGTCGACGACCTGGTCAGCAACCGGCAGAACAAGAAGGCGGCAAAGACAGGCGCCTGATCTGTCCGGCGCACGCCAACACGCTTATTGTGGCCGGCGAACTAATGGCCGGCCACAGGGGCGTTTCACCATGCCAGTTTTCATTCGCCACGCGACGGCCGTCGCTGCGCTGATATTGATTGCGGCCGTGCTGGCCGGTTGCGGCGACAACAAAACCGACAAGCGCACGGCGTTCATCCGATTCCTGCAGACGCGCATCATCGACAAAGACGGCGTGCACGTGCCCTCGCTTACCGACGAAGAAAAATCTTCGCTCGGGCCCTATATCGACCACTACATGGTGATCGGCAACTTCAACCGCGAAATGGATAAGATTCTCACCGGCCCCTACAAGATTGCACAAAGCAACGCGCCGCGATCGATGCAAGAGCTGATCGCCCGCCGAGCCGAGGTGAAGTCGATGGCCGACGCGATGGCCAGCGCGGGCAACGATGCGCGCAAGCTACTGGCCGATACCGACGCCAAGCGCGCCACGCTCAAGCAACCGAACGACCTCAAACCGGTCTATGCCAAGGCTTACGAGCGCGACGTCACTGCGCCAGCGCAGGCGTTTCTGACCACGATCCCGGTTGCGGTCGAGCAGCTCACGGCGACCTTTCAGGTCGCAGACTATCTTGAAAGCCATCGTGCGACGGTCAGGCTCAACGGATCGAGTATTCAGGCTGCCGACGACACAACCCGTGCGAACATCAATAAACTACTAGGTGCGGTGAGCGCGCAGAATGAGCGGCTAAAGGACGCGCGCGACCACCTGCGAATCGTCATGGAAGGCCGCTAGCCGCTTCGGTCACCCAAAGGATTTTGCCAGCGATGCATCACCGCCGCGGGCCCGGAGCCTAATCTGACTCTTAATCTGTAGTAGAATTGATATTGCGGCCGCTGGCCGCAAACCTGTGTGTGGACGGCACTTTTCCTGACGTTTTCGCGCCCGTGCCACATTTCATGGCAATGATGGACCCATGGCGCGACCGCGCACCTCCCCGCAGCCGGAAGTTCCCGGCCTCGCCGCCCGCAGAATAGCCGCCGACATCATCGACGGCGTGCTGCGGCGGCGCATTGCACTCGACGAGCAGCTCTCCGGCAAGGCCGCGCATCCGAGCCTGCCGGCACTGGCCGATCGCGACCGCGCGCTAATGCGGCGGCTCACCGCCACCGTGCTACGCCGGCTGGGCACGCTGCGCCACGTGCTTGGCGGTTTTCTGGAGAAGGGATTTCCGGCCGATGCGCCGCGAATCGAAACCATCCTGTTGATCGGCGCGGCGCAGATCTTGTGGCTCGAGGTGCCCGACCACGCCGCGGTCGATTTGGCGGTTCGGCTCGCGCAGGCGGACCGCCGCGCCGCCCGTTACGCCGGGCTGGTCAATGCTGTGCTGCGGCATGTGGCGCAGAGCCGCACCGGTATCCTGGCCGAAAAGATCTCGCGCGACACGCCGGTCTGGCTACTCAAGCGCTGGAGCAAGACTTACGGTACCGATGTGGCGCAGGCGATTGCCGAAGCCAACGGCCACGAGCCGGCACTCGACCTCACCGTCAAGCATAACGCCGAGAGCTGGGCCGAGCGGCTGCGCGGGCGCGTGCTGCCGACCGGCACGGTGCGCACCAGAGCGCAAGGTGCGATCTCGCTGCTGCCGGGATTTTCCGAAGGCGAGTGGTGGGTGCAGGACGCGGCCGCCTCGCTGCCCGCGCGCCTGTTCGGGGATCTTCGCGGGCTGAACATCGCCGACCTTTGCGCGGCGCCCGGCGGCAAATCTGCGCAGCTCGCATTCGCGGGCGGCAATGTCATCGCGGTCGACCGATCGCCGACGCGGCTGGCGCGCTTACGCGAGAACCTCGCGCGGCTCTCGTTGCAGGCCGAGGCCATCGCCGCCGACGCATTGGAGTGGCAAGGCGGTCCGTTCGACGCGGTGCTTCTTGATGCGCCCTGCTCCTCGACCGGCACGATCCGCCGGCATCCCGACGTACCCTGGCTCAAGAGCGAAGCCGACCTCACCGTGCTCACCTCACTGCAGCAGAGGCTGCTCGACCGCGCAGTCACGCTGGTCAAGCCCGGCGGGATGCTGGTCTACTGCGTCTGCTCGCTGGAGCCGGAGGAAGGCGAACAGCAGATCGCAGCGCTGCTGGCGCGCAACTCGGCGGTCGCCCGCAAACCTGTCATCGCGGCGGAGCTCGCTGGCCACAGCGAGTTCGTCACCCCCGCCGGCGATTTGCGCACGCTGCCGCCACACTTTCCCGACCCCGACCCACGGTGGGCCGGGCTCGACGGCTTCTTCGCCGCCCGGCTCGTCCACGCCGCGGCCTAAATACCGTATCCGGCAAGACATATTGGCCCTGCGTCGCCCCTTCGCTATCGTAGGATACGCGCGCAGAATCAGGGCCGCGTTGCCGAGGACGAGCAACTGCATGATGCGGGTTTCGGTCGCGGAACGAGCCAGGCTCGCCGTGCTCATCGGGCGCCGCGCGTTCTGCAGCCTCCTCGGCGCCGTGCGCACGCATCCTTTGATGCGCTGGCGGCTGTCCCCCGCCACCACCGACCGGCTGGTGATTGCACCACAAGATCTGCGTACTGCCGACGCCACCCGCGCGAGCGAAATCTACGCCGGCCGCTTTGCTTTCGCCGGCAAGGTGGTGATTTGCGACCGGCGATCTCCGTTCGAGATGACGCCGCCGTCCGACGAATGGGCGGTGATCCTGCTCAGCTTCGCGTGGCTGCGCCATCTGCGCGCGGCCGATTCCTCCATTACCCGCGCCAATGCCCGCTCGCTGATCGAGGACTGGATCAACCTACAAGGCGCCTGGCACCCGCTCGGCTGGCGGCTGGATATTCTTTCGCGGCGCGTCGTCTGCTGGCTGAGCCAGGCGCCGTTCGTACTGGAGGATGCCGACGCGCGTTTCTACCGGCGTTTCATCCGCAGCCTGTCGCGGCAGGCGCGCTATCTGCGCCGCGCGCTTAAGCAGTCGCGCGACGGGCTGCCGCGGTTGCAGGCGCTGATCGCGCTCAATTACGCATGCTTGTGCATGCAGGGGCAATCCGGCCTGCTGCGCGCCAGCGCACGCAAGCTGATCGAGGAATTGCGTACGCAGATTCTGCCCGACGGCGGCCATGTCAGCCGCAATCCCGGCGCGCTGATTGAATTGCTCGCCGACCTGTTGCCCCTGCGCCAGTTGTTCACCGCACGCAACCTGCAGCCGCCGCAGGCCATCAACAACGCTATCGACCGAATGATGCCGATGATGCGCTTTTTCCGGCACGGCGACGGAAATTTTGCGCAATTCAACGGCATGGGTCCGACGCCGGTCGATCTGCTCGCCACCGTGCTTGCCTACGATGACGCGCGCGGCACGCCCGTGGCGAACGCGCCGCATTCCGGCTATCAGCGCATCGACGCCGGGCAGACCACACTACTAATGGATACCGGACGGCCGCCGCCGCTGGCAGTCAGCCAGGAAGCGCACGCCAGCTGTTTGGCGTTCGAGTTGTCGTGCAAGCAGCACCGGCTGGTGATCAATTGCGGTTTGCCAGCGGTCAACAAGGCGACTTGGCGGCAAGTCGCACGCGCTACCGCGGCGCATTCGACCGTCACCTTCAACGACGCCTCCTCCTGCCAATTCCTCGAGAACAGTCCGTTCCGCCGCCTGCTCGGCGGCACGCCGATCGTGGCCGGGCCGCACATCGTGCAAGTCTCGCGTGTGGACACTGCTGACGGACCGGCGGTGAGCGCTAGCCACGACGGCTATGCAACCACCTTCGGCGTAATCCACACGCGCGTTATCAGGATCAGCGCGGACGGCTGCACCGTCGACGGCGAAGATAGCTTTGCTCCGGCCGTTGGTCAGAACTACCCCGCGCACGCCGACGACGAATTCGCCATCCGCTTCCATCTGCACCCGGCGATCAAGGCAAGCCGCCTATCTGACGGCCGCGGCGTGATCCTGCTGCTGCCCGACCGCGAAGTGTGGGCCTTCACGACAACCGCCGAGGCGGTACAGCTCGAGGAAAGCGTCTATCTCGCCGGCTCCGACGGCCCGCGCCGCGCCGTGCAGATTGTGATCTACGGCCACGCCCGTAAGAACGCCAGGCTGCGCTGGAGCTTCGGCCGCACTCCGCCGACGCCGCCGGGCAGGCGGCCCGGACGGATCGATGAGCCGGAATTGCCGCTGTAACGTTGCGGCGTAATGCCTGTGGATGCGCGGGGCAGACATTGTGGGGCGAATACACTTTTGCCCTCTTGATGTGCTAGCCCGTAACGCATGGTCAGCCACCCGCGCCGCATCGCCCGCGCTTTGCTGTCGGTGTCCGACAAGACCGGCCTCATCGACTTTGCCAAGGCGCTCGGTAGCTACCACGTCGAGCTGATTTCCACCGGCGGCACCGCCAAGGCGCTGAAGGACGCCGGGCTTCACGTCATCGATGTCGCCGAACTCACCGGCTTTCCCGAGATGATGGACGGCCGCGTCAAGACGCTGCATCCTAAGGTACATGGAGGACTGCTGGCGATCCGCGCCAACAGCGAGCACGTCAGCGCGATGCAGAAGCACGGCATCAAGCCGATCGATCTCGTGGTGGTGAACCTCTATCCGTTCGAGGCGACCGTCGCCAAGGGCGCCGCCTACGACGACTGCATCGAGAACATTGATATCGGCGGGCCGGCGATGATCCGTGCCGCCGCCAAAAACCACGCCGACGTCACCGTTGTCGTAGAGCCTTCCGACTACGCGAAGGTGCTGGGCGAGCTCGCGCAGCATGCCGGCATGACCACGATCGAGCTGCGGCAGCGACTCGCCGCCAAGGCCTATGCGCGCACCGCTGCCTATGACGCAGCAATTTCCAACTGGTTCGCGGAGACGCTGCACGACGAGGCGCCCGACTACCGCGCCTTCGGCGGCCGGCTTATCCAGGCGCTGCGCTACGGCGAGAACCCGCATCAGACGGCAGCATTCTATCGCGGCGTCAACGAGCGCGCCGGGGTGTCGAGCGCGCGCCAGCTGCAGGGCAAAGAGCTGTCCTACAACAACATCAACGACACTGACGCTGCCTATGAATGCGTGGCGGAGTTCGATCCGAAGCGCACCGCCGCCTGCGTGATCGTCAAGCACGCCAACCCCTGCGGCGTGGCGGAAGGCGCTAGCCTGCTCGACGCCTACAAAAATGCGCTGGCCTGCGATTCTACCTCGGCCTTCGGCGGCATCGTCGCGCTCAATCGCACGCTCGACGCCGAGGCGGCCAAAGCAATCACCGAGATCTTCACCGAGGTGATCATCGCGCCCGATGCAACCGACGAGGCGATCAAGATCGTTGCGGCCAAGAAGAACTTGCGGCTGCTGCTAGCCGGCGGGCTGCCCAATCCGCACACGCCCGGTCTGATCGTGAAGACAGTGGCCGGCGGGCTGCTGGTACAGTCGCGCGATAACGCCGTGGTCGACGAGATGCAGCTTAAGACTGTCACCAAGCGCGCGCCGAGCGAGGCCGAGCTCTCCGACCTGCATTTCGCGTTCCGCGTCGCCAAACACGTGAAGTCTAACACCATCGTCTATGCCAAGGGGCTGGCGACGGTCGGCATCGGCGCCGGCCAAATGAGCCGCGTCGATGCCGCGCGCATCGCCGCACGCAAGGCAGAAGATGCCGCGCGGGAGAGGAACCTGCCGGCACCGCTGACCAAAGGCTCGGTGGTCGCCTCCGACGCGTTCTTCCCGTTCCCGGATGGTTTGCTAGTTGCGATAGAAGCCGGCGCCACCGCGGTGATCCAGCCCGGCGGTTCGATGCGCGATGCCGATGTGATCAAGGCCGCCGACGAGCACAACGTCGCGATGGTGTTCACCGGCACGCGGCATTTCAGACATTGAACTTCATAAGATCGTCCCGTGAAAACCGGGACATAACGCGGAATTCGCGCTTGCGCGGAAATGTGCGGCTGAACTACTCCCGCGCCAAATCGCCCAGCAGGCTCGCTGTCACCGATAGCTTCGACAGCGTCAGCCCGGAGCCGGCGATCTCGTGGATCGCCGCGCGGATACGTTCGACCTCGGCCTTCCGCGGCTTCAGCCATTCCTGCACCGCGCCGGCGCCGGCATGGCCGTTAACGACCATAGCGGCTGTGAGCCGGCGCTCCGCCTCGCCGATCGAGTCGAGCGCACGGTCGAGCGCCAGCCGGTCGAAATAATCCGCCACCACGATGCCGGGCACCGCCCCGGCCACGCGGTCGAGCTGGAAGAAGGCCTCGGCGGCAAAATAGGTCGCAGTGACCTCGCCGACCGGTTTCTGCGCGCGATCCGCCACCAGCACGATATCGGGCGCGGCCTTCAGCGCCGGCAGACCGGCAAAGCGCTGCGCCAGCGCGTCCGGCACGCAGGCCTTGGCGAACTCGGCGCGGCGCGCCTCGCGCGCCGCCAACGCCTCTTTCGACAATGCGATGTCAAGCGCCTCGGCGACGAGCGCGATGCCATCGCGGTAATGCGCGACAATATTTTCGAGGCCCTGCCTGAGGTCGACGTTGCGCAAGAACCAAATCACCCGATCAAGCAACAGGTCCTGCACCATCGCATAGAGGTCGAGCTGGGTCTTGCTGGAAATCTTGTTGTCGAGCATGTCGATCTCACTGTTGAGCGCGATCATGTCGTAGCTCTGGCGTACCGCCGCGAAGGCGGAGGCAATTGACGCAGCAGAAGCGCCGGTCTGGTCTGCGATGCGTACCACCAGCGTGGTGCCGCCACGGTTGATTATCGAATTGGTGAGCTGAGTGGCGATGATTTCGCGCCGCAGGCGATGCGCATGCAGCGCATCCGGGAACAAGTTCGACATCTCCTTGGGGAAATAGCGCTCGAGCTCGCGCCCGAGATAGGGATCGTCTGGCACGTTGGAGTCGAGCAACTCGTTGAAGAGCGAGAGTTTGGCATAGGCCAGCAGCACGGCGAGCTCGGGCCGGGTCAGCGCAAGATTGCGCTTGCGCCGCTCGGCGAGCGTCATGTCGTCGGGCAGGAATTCCACATCGCGGTCGAGCTGTCCGCGCGTCTCCAGGATTTGCATCAAGCGTTGCTGGAAGCCGAGATCCTCCAGCCCGCGCCGCTGCGCGAGCGAGAGCGCCAACGTCTGCTGGTAGTTGTTGCGCAGCACCAGGCGCGCCACCTCGTCAGTCATCTCGGCCAACAACACGTTGCGCGCATCAAGCGTGAGCACGCCTGAGTGCACCGGGCCGCTGAGTGCGATCTTGATATTGACTTCGACGTCAGAGGTATTGACGCCGGCGGAATTGTCGATTGCGTCGGTGTTGAGCCTGATACCGCGCTGCGCCGCCTCGATGCGGCCGCGCTGCGTCATGCCGAGATTGGCGCCCTCCCCGATCACCTTGCAGTTGAGCTCGGCGCCGGTGACGCGGATGGCGTCGTTGGCGCGATCGCCGGCAGCTTCGTCGCCCTCGCTCGATGCGCGCACGTAAGTACCGATGCCACCGAAAAACAGCAGATCTACGCGCGCCTTCAAGATCGCGCGCATCAGATCTTGCGGTGGCACACTCTCCGCCACACCGAACAATTGCCGTGCCTTGGGGCTAAGCCTGACTTCCTTGGACGCGCGCGAATAAACGCCGCCGCCTTTGGAGATCAGCGCGCTGTTATAGTCCTGCCAGCTCGAGCGCGGCAGCGCGAACAGGCGCTTGCGTTCGGCGAAAGCCGCCTTCGGGTCGGGATCGGGGTCGATGAAGATATCGCGGTGATCGAAGGCCGCCAGCAGCCGGATGGTGTCCTCGCGCAGCAGACCGTTGCCGAACACGTCACCCGACATGTCACCTACACCGACCGCGCTGAACGACGTGACGTGGATGTCGACATCAATCTCGCGAAAATGCCGCCTCACCGATTCCCAGGCGCCACGCGCGGTGATGCCCATCGCCTTGTGATCGTACCCGGCCGAACCGCCGGAGGCGAAGGCATCGCCCAGCCAGTAGCCGTGCGCGACGGAAATCTTGTTGGCGATGTCGGAGAAGGTCGCGGTGCCCTTGTCAGCGGCGACCACCAGATAGGGATCGTCACCCTCATGGCGCACGACGTTCTCGGGTGGAACGATCGCGCCGTCGGGCGCGATGTTGTCGGTGAGATCGAGCAGCGTAGATATGAACAGCTTATAGGCTACGATGCCTTCCGCCTGCACCTGCTCGCGCATGGCGCGCTTTGGCATCAGCTTCGAGACAAAGCCGCCCTTGGCGCCGACCGGCACAATCACCGCATTCTTCACCTGCTGCGCCTTCACCAGCCCAAGAATCTCGGTGCGGAAATCCTGCGGTCGGTCCGACCAGCGAATGCCGCCACGCGCCACTTTTCCGAAACGCATGTGTACGCCTTCCACGCGCGGCGAGTAGACGAAGATTTCGTACAGCGGGCGCGGCAGCGGCAGATCGGTCAGCTTGCCGCTAGCGAACTTCACCGCGACCAGCGGCTTGGGCTGTCCGTCGCTTTCTGTCTGATAGAAATTGGTGCGGATCGCCGACTGCACCGAGTTGACGAAGTGACGCAGGATGCGGTCTTCGTCCAGGCTGTCGACTCTCTGCAGTGCATCGGCGATGCGCGCGGCAATCCCCTTTTGTTTGGCGTCGCGCCCATCCGTTGCTTCAGGACGCGGGTCAAAGCGCGCGTGGAACAGCTCGACCACATCGGCGGCGATGCCGGCGTGTTTCACGAGCGTTTCCCACATGTAATCCTGTGAATAGGGCACGCGGATCTGGCGCAGGAAGCGCGACAGCGCGCGGATCAGCGCCACGTCGCGCCAAGCGACGCCGCCGGCGAGCGTAAGCGTGTTGTAGCCGTCGTTCTCGGCGGCTCCGCGCATCACCATCAGGAAGGTGGTTTCCAGTCGCGCCTTGCCGGGCCCGAGATTGATCGTGCCACCGTTACGCCGCTCCAGCAGCATGTCGTGGAACCAGACGTCGTGCTCGCCGTCAGCTTTTGGCGAGACCAGGAAGGTGTGCTCGTCCACCACCCGGAAGCCCATGTTCTCCAGCACCGGCACGCGCTCGGACAACGGCAGCGGGCGCGCGAAGCACCACACCTTCAGGCCCACCGCGCGCTGTTCTTCCTCCCGCCGGTTATGAAAGTCGACGCCAAGCGGCCGCTGCTCACTTAAATCCTCGATCACACGGATATCGCCGGCGGCGATCGCCGGCGCGTAAGATTCCTGGAACCCAGCGGAAAACGCGTCGCGGTAACGATCGAACAGTTCGCACGCCTTGTCCGGCGCATGCAGCAGCGCGAGCGCGGACGCCAAGCCGTCGCTCCAGGTCTGCACGATTGTCCCGACTTCCTTCTCGAGCGTGTCGCGGGATACCTCCGGCGTGACGCCGCCGGATCGACCGATGATGAAATGCACGCGCACCAGCGGGCCTTCCGGAAAGAACGGATAGAATGCAGAGACTCGCCCGATAAACGCGCGGCTCAGGTAGTCGCCGATTTTGGCGCGGATGTCGCTGTCGTAGCGTTCACGCGGAACGAACACTAGCACCGACACGAAACGATCAAAGCGGTCACGGCGTGCCAGCACGCGCACGCGCGGTCGCTCGTCGAGTTGCAGGATTGCCAGCGCGAAACGATAGAGCGTGTCGTCATCGACTTGGAAAAGCTCGTCTCGCGGATAGTGTTCCAGCACGTTGGCAAGCGCCTTGCCGGAATGACTGTTAGGATCAAAGCCGGCGCGTTCTTCGACGTACGCGATCTTGCGCCGCAGATAGGGAATGCCATGGGCCGAGCGCGTGTAGGCGGTCGAGGTGAACAACCCGACGATGCGGTGCTCGCCAATCAAATGACCGTCGGCGTCGAAGCGCTTGACACCGATGTAATCGAGATAAACGCGGCGGTGCACGCGCGCGTGGATATTGGCCTTGGCGATGATCAGCGGGCGCGGCTCCTGCAGGAACGCCATGATCGCCGGCGTGAATTCAAGCCGCTCCTGGCCGCGACGAAGCACGCGCAGCTCACGCGTGCGCATGATGCCGAGCGCTGTGTCGAAATTCGGCTTGAGGGCCTGCCCGTCGAATACGTAATCGCGCAGACCGAGGAAGGTGAAATTGTCGGTCGACAACCATTGTAAGAATTGGATCGCCTCCGCGATCTCGTCGACCGGCAGCGGCGGCGGATTGTCCTTCAGTTCGGTGACGATAGCAGTCACGCGCTCGCGCATTGCCTGCCAGTCCTGCACCGCCAGCCGCACCTCGCCGAGCACCTTCTGCAGTTCGCCTATGATGGCGCCGCGTAACGCCGCATCCGGAATTGGCGCGCAATGGATATGGATGAAACTTTCGCGCGCGGGCGTCATTGCCTCGGCGGTGCCGAGCATGGTGAGCTTGTTGCCGTCGCGTTGCACGCCGATCACGGGATGTGCCACCAGCCGCACCTCGACGCCCCGATCGGCGAGTTCGCCCATCACCGAGTCGAGCAGGAATGGCATGTCGTCATTAACGATCTCGATGACAGTGACCGCCTGGCTCTCGCCGGAGGCCTTCAGCGCCACGGTTTCGCAGCGGATCTTCGGGGCGCCCGGCGTGCGTTGCTCGAGAAAATCAAACGCCTGCTTGGCCAGATCGGCGAGATCGGCCGCGCCGTATCGCACCACATCCTCCGGCACCACGCGCGAATACAGTCGCGCTACAAAGTCTGCCGGGATATCCGCTCGAACGTTGGCCAATCGGCTGCCAGCCTGCTCGATACAGCGGCGAGCGGCGTTTTCGTCCTCGCCGGCGGTAAACTCAACAGCCATGGAATCTCGCGCAGATGTTCATGCTGTAGAATCGGTTGCGGAGAGTGTTCACCTTCCGCGCTGGGGCGTCGAGGGCAACCTACAATTGGCGACGGCCCGGTCACATAGCTGCGCTGCGCCGCCGACTCGGCGTTAAACCGCTGAAACGATGGGCAAAAACAAGCTGCCGGCTGTATCGCGGGGGCCGATAACAATGTAGTCTTGTCGACCGAGGTGACGTGAGGGAAGGGCGAGGGACATGGCTAAGGCCAATAAATCGGTCAAAACCGCCGGCAAGGCAGCCAACGCAAATCCCGGCAAGGGTGAGCCGGTGCTGCACGCCATCAAGGGTGGCAAGGCGCCAGCAAAATCGCCCCGGTC
>Ga0207761_1000636_pt1 | contig 12216 bp, 6 predicted proteins | sample LuqExpMetageno34_FD_187792 | JGI IMG/M metagenome (GOLD analysis project Ga0207761, IMG submission 187792) | Tropical forest soil microbial communities from Luquillo Experimental Forest, Puerto Rico - Sample 34 (SPAdes) | ecosystem: Environmental > Terrestrial > Soil > Tropical forest ... | reverse complement strand
CGCGAATCGCACCCGGCCTCACCGCCGTCAGCCCGTTGGACCTGTACGACTTTCCCATCAGTCACAGCCTGCTGATGGACGTGGTGTGGGCGGGGCTGTTCGGCGGCGCATATTACCTGGCGCGGCGATACTCGCGCGGAGCGTGGGTGTTGTTCGCAACAGTGATGAGCCACTGGGTGCTCGACTGGCTCAGTCACAGGCCGGACATGCAGTTGGCCCCGGGTGAGCCCGCACGGTACGGCATCGGACTGTGGAACTCCATTCCACTGACCTTAGCGGTGGAAGGCGGCATGTGGATTGTGGGAATCGCCATCTACGTACGAGCCACCAAGGCGCGAGATCGCATCGGTACCGTAGCCTTCTGGCCGATGATCGTGCTGCTGACGCTGATCTGGCTTGGCAGCATCTTTGGGCCACCGCCGCCAGACGCGCGTGCGGCTGCTATCAGCGCGCTAGCGATGATTGTGATTTTTGCCTGGGCGTACTGGATCGACCAGCATCGTCCTGCGATCGCAGGCGGAATGCGCGGCTAGGCGATCATCTCGTCGCAGTCAAATCCTTCACTCTCCCGCTCGAGCGGCGAAACCCCCGAGTAGGAAATCTCCAAGGCCGAATAGAGCTTGGTAATGATTACCATGCGCCAGACATTCTCCGGGAGGTCGAGCAACGTGAGCGTACGCTTGACTTCGCGGGCCCAAGCTGATATCTCGACCAGCAGACCCAAGCCGGCAGCGTCAATCTTTTTCAACCCAGACAAGTCAATGCGAAGCGTTTCTTCGGGACGCGACTGGATAATGGTGCGCAGAGTTTCGGTTTCGACTCCGAGGACCAGGCGGCCCGAACAAACCAGAGTCGCAACATCGTTGCATGACTGAATATCAATACGAAGCATTCCTGACTTCCCATCTGTATCTATGCGACAAAGCAACATATATTGGTGTATCGCCTATGGAACCGACGACGGCTCGTCCTGCCTGACGATTATGATGGAATTCGTTTGCAGGCACATCAACGTTCCTCAAATTGATAGACGTAACTCGCGAGGTAACCGTTTCCTTGGCAGGAACAGTTCACCAACTTTTAACACGCGGATAGCACAGGGATGTAGCGTGACGTCGCAGCCACTCTCATAATGCGAATGTGGATATTCCGTCGGAGTTCAGTGATGCGAGCTTGGAAACGACGGCACCGGCCGCAGCGCGACCCGGTGGCTTCGAGGGCCCAATGGTTAAAGCGTTTGCGGTAACGGACGAGGCGGAAGAATCGCCGCAACTGGAATGGCACAAAGAATTCGATTTTGCAGGCGTACTGGCCTCGGTACCTGAGTGCCGCGAACAAGTCATGGAGTTCGTGGTCTTGCATTGTCCGGATGAAGCCGATCAGATCGACCTGCTGGTCGCTATCCAAGAGGCACTGGCAAACGCCGCGCTGCACGGGTGCAAGGACGATCCAGCGAAGCGGATCCACTGCAGAGTGACCGCCAACGCCAACGAAATCATGGTGGCGGTAAGGGATCCCGGCCCGGGGTTCGACTTACAGCGCGCCGATGCAGACAAGTACGTGGCGACGAAGTTGCTGCACGGGCGGGGGCTTTGCCTCATGCGCAGCTTGGTGACAGAAGTCAGCTTTGCTCACGGCGGAGCGGAGGTCGTGTTACGCAAGAGAATGAGAGGGGCGACGTAAGCGATCACCGTCACGGTTTGATCCATCTGAAGTTGTAGTTGAGCAGAGGATCTGCACCGAGAGTGCGACAAAACTGCGTAATCTACGCGGCCGGATGAGTTGCTACAATCCATAAATTCCGTCAATGTCACTCATTAGCGCTTTTAATTGGCGGGATGAATTCGCCATCCGTTAACCTCAAAACAGATCGCCCGCAAACCTAACTGAGCGGTGGCGGTTTCCAATCCCCATCCAGAGGAGATTCATGTCGACTGAACTTCGTAACTTTCTTGCAATTCCCTATGACGAACTGGAGGAACTGAACCTCCAGGCCAAAGAACAGCGCATGAAGCGCGTGGATCCCGGCACGATTCGGGATGAACGGCTGAAGTACCTGAGCGATGAGAAGCGCATCAAGGCCGTGACCGTATTGTTCAGCGACCTCGAAGGCCGCCTGCACATGCTGGACTACGACAAGAAGTTTCTGCTGAAGGCGTACGAGAACCTGACGTTTGATGGCTCCTCGATTCGCGGCTTCACCGCGCAGCGGGAAAGCGACCTGCGGCTGTACATCGACTGGTCGGCATTCTACTGGGGCCCGGCGGACGTGTTTGGCCCGGGCAAGATCCTGGTGTTCGGCGAAGTGATCGACAAGGACGGAACGCCCTACACGGCCGACATCCGCGGCGTGCTGAAAGGCTTTGCCGGGGAGATGTACAAGAAGGAGGGCTACACCCTCAACGCCGCCAACGAAATTGAAGGCTTCCTGTTTGCGGGCAAGGACGCCGAGCGGCACTATCATGACACGCACAAATTCGAGTACGTAAATACCGGCGGCTACTACCACTCGCTGCCGGGCGATCCGCTGCGGCAGTTCATCGACACCACGGCGGAAGTGCAGCGCGCGATGGGCTTCCAGAACGAGAAGGACCATCCGGAAGTGGCGCCTTCGCAGTTTGAAATCAATTACGGCTATGGAGAGGTGGTGGCGGCGGCCGACCAGATTCAGCTGTACAAGCTGATCTGCCGGCAGGTGGCGACCAATATGGGGCTGAGCGCTTCGTTCCTGCCGAAGCCGGTGGTAGGCGTCAATGGCAGCGGAATGCACACAAATGTTTCGGTGAGCAAGGGCGGGAAGAACCTGTTCTGGGACCCGAAGGGCGAGGAGATGCTGAGCAAGTTCGGGTGGCAGTTCGTCGATCGTCTGCTGACGCACGGCAACGACACGTGCCTGGTGTTCAACTCGAGCGTCAACGCCTACCGGCGGCTGGATCCACATTTTGAAGCGCCGAACCAGCTCAAAGCTTCAGCCGTGGACCGGGGCTCGATGGTGCGTATTCCGATCGGCAACGAGCGCAGCATGAGGGTGGAAATGCGCGCGGTGGCGCCCGACGCCAATCCGTACCTGGTGATGCTTGGGGTGTTCAAGACCGGCTTGCAGGGGGACACTGCGAAGATCAAGAACCTGCGCCAAGCCGAGCGCTACCTGCCGGACAACATCTACGACGCGTTGGCGAACTTCCGCAACGCCGAGTGGACGACCAAGTTGCTGGGCGACGACGTGAAGGGCCGCTACGCCGATCTCAAGCAGGCGGCTGCCGACCGGTGCCCGCGGTTGCTGGGCAGCATCGTGAAAGCGCCGGAAGTGCAGTTCCACCACGAGGTGTACAACCAGTACCTGTGGAACCAGTTCTAACCGACAGGAAAAAGCATGGTACGCGAACGCCCCGGAGCGATCTGGGGCGTTTCAATTGGCCAGGCGGCTGGTCGGAGGGCGTGGCTACGCTCAAAACCTGGAATGTTGCGATCACGTCAATTCTGCGAGTGTATCTAATTGATCATGGGTGGATTGAAGCCGAAAAAGCAGGCTTATCAGGTATCATCTAGGTATCCCTTAATTCTCTGCGTGGGAAGGCGATTTTCCGGATGAGAATCCTGCTCGGAGCGCGACGCGGGCTCGCATTCTTTCTCTGTGTCGGCGCAGTCCAACTGGCGCTGGGATGTGATCAACTCCCGGCGGGCCAATCGCTTTGGGTCCGTCTCTCTGCCCCAATTTCCACCTATAGCGCCCGGGTAGGCGACCCCGTCCACGCCGTGCTAACTCAGGACATCATCTGCGGCAATGAAGTCGTTTTGCCTATGGGGACGCCGGTAGAGGGCACAGTCAAGAGCAAACACAAAGTGGGATGGGGCATTCGTCACGAGACAGCCACGCTGGAACTTGAATTCACACAGGTCTCGCTGGGGCCTGACTCATCGGTCCAGATGACCGCCCGCGTGGAAGAAGTCGAAAACGCTCGGGAACGCGTGAAGAACGGCGTGATTCACGGAGTGATGAGTTCCGACACATTTCAGGGCCGGGTCAACAGCCGCCTGATCCACATGCCCACGTGGAACCCCTACTCTGACCTCGGCCTGATTGTCTACAAAGCAACTTTTCCGATCTTTCCCGAGCCGGAGATCTACTATCCCTCGGGTACCGACATGCGGCTGAAGACCAAGGCGCCGGTAACCTCGCTACCCACAGCGGTGGCCATGGCGGCGGATAGCACCACCGAAGAATCGACCCTTGCGAACGGTTGGGTTAACCAGTTGCCACGGCGCGCCACTACCTTGAAAGCGATGGACGCCGACCTGGTCAACCTTGTGTTTCTGGGTTCGAAACAGCAAGTCGAGGCTGCGTTTCGCGAGGCCGGTTGGCGCGGCAGCGATGCCGTGTCCAGCCATTCAGTGATGCGGAACTTGTACGCCTTGCTGAACAACAGCGGGTACGCGCAGCAGCCGATGAAGACCTTTCTGGTCGAAGGCAAGCCGGAAGACATGAACTGGCAGAAAGGCCTCAACAGTTATGGCCGCCGCGATCATCTGCGCATTTGGCAGTGGACGCCGGAAGGAGCGACTGAGCCAGTTTGGATCAGTTCCTCCACGCACGACACCGGCGCAGTTCTTTCCGTGAAGTACAAGGGTTTTGTCCACCATATCTCTCCTGACATCGATGACGAGCGCTCGAAGGTGATACGAGACTTGAATTTTGAAGGTTGCGTCCAGTCGGTGAGCTACGTTCCGCGGCCCGGAGTTGCAACGATCACTCAGAATTCCACGGGCGACCTGGTCCGCACCGATGGTTACATCGCCGTGGTTCAGTTGCAAGACTGCCATCCTGTTGTGCCCGGCCTGTCGGCAAGCCCTTCGACCGCGGGCTTCAGGCCCGGCAATCACGTCTTTCGCTACATCAGGCGAGAAATTCTGACCTTCCGCAACGATATCTGGCGGGCGAACATCATTTACGGCGCCTATGATCTGGGGCGGATGACGGTGCTTGCGCTCAGGCACCAACCGGTTCCTCCCGTGAACGGCGAAGCCAAGCCGACTGCGGCAGTGCTTCCCGGGACGACCGGAGCGGGCGTCGAGTAGCGAGTCCGAAGCACGGCCTGGTCCTCTGCTAGGCTGACAGCGAGCGATGGCATCCAGCAGCGTCAGCGTTTCCAACTACATCCGACTAATTCGCGGCAATGCGAACTTCCGTCGGCTCTGGCTGGCGCAGATCATCAGCGAGAATGGCGACTGGTTCTACACTCTGGCCATCTATAGCCTGCTGCTCGAACTGACAGGTAAAGCGTCGTCGATAGCGATGGCGCTGGTGCTGCAGGTCCTGCCGCTCACGCTATTGGGGCCACTGTCAGGCGTGATCAATGATCGCTTCAGCCGCCGCAAGGTCATGATTGCGACCGATCTGCTGCGGGTGGTGGTTGTAGCCTGCATGCTACTGGTGCGCAGCCGCGGTTTCGTGTGGATCATCTACCCGCTGCTCTTTCTGGAAACAGTGATGGTGGCGTTCTTTGAACCGGCGCGCAACGCGGTCATTCCCAACGTCGTCGCCGCTGACGACGTGATCGTAGCCAACACACTGGCGTCAGCAACCTGGTCGTTCGACCTGGCCATCGGGTCTGTATTGGGGGGAATCGTTGCCGGGTGGCTGGGGCGCGACGCTGTGTTCGTGATCAATTCGCTTTCTTTTGCGGCTTCCGCGTTTCTCATCGGCCGAATGAAGTTCGTCGAAACTCATGCCGATGCGGCCAGCCGCCATCCCGAGGATCAGGCCGCCGGATTTTCGGCGATTCGTGCCGGATACCGCTATATAGTTGACGACCCAAAGTTGGCGGCTCTGGTTTCCCTCAAGGGCGGAATGAGCATCGTCGGAACGTCTTGGGTGCTATTTCCGGTAATGGCGATGCGGGTGTTTGCGCTGCCGATTTCTGGCCTCACTCCACAGCGCGCGGCGCTGTTCGGCATGAGTTTGCTGATGGGTGCTCGTGGCATGGGGGCATTGGTCGGGCCGCTCATTGCATCGCGCTGGACAGGACAGCGCGAATCCAGACTGCGGCAGAGTGTTCTGGTAGGATTCCTCGTCGGCGCAGTTGGATACGTGGTGCTGGGCGTCACCCACAGTATCTGGGCGGCAGTGGCTGTAATTGTGCTGGCGCACTCAGGCACTTCGACGGTATGGGTGTTCTCGACCACCCTCTTGCACTTGAACACGGACGATCGATTTCGCGGGCGAGTTTTTGGGGCCGACTTGGCGATTTCGATGTTGGTGTTGGCGGGAGCGAGCTGGATCGCTGGACTGGCGATCGACAGCGGAGTTGCGCCCCGCACGGTCGCCTTGGGGACGGGAATCGCAATGTTCGTCCCAGCCGCGATTTGGGGACTGGCTTTGAGGATGTGGCGGTTCGACAAGCAGAAGGAGGACTCGCTGTAGCCGGGTCTTATGGGGTCCCAGAGTCCTTCCGTTAATGTCGTCGTAGTCTTACAGAATGGGTATTGACACTTCGGAACACAACTGGAATCTCCGCACGAGGATGCTGAAACCGAGATATACTGCGAAGATAACTCGCCCTATGGCCATAAGTTTAGGCCCGTGGGTAACGGCCTAAGGTGTTCGGGGGATATGGCAGGCGACACGGACCGTTCAGCGCGTCACGGGCATGAAGGCACGGCGGTTTCCAGCGGCGAAAGCTCTGCTGCGATGCCGAAGCCCGCGCTCGATTCCGATGCCCTCACCATGGCAGGGACCCCTGACTCAGACGTAACCCACGTTGGGACCCAGGGGCTTCCTGATTCGGCGCGTCAAGTTTCGCCGGCGCCGGTTACCAAACGCAACTCCTCGAACGATGCCACGATAACCGAAACGCAGCGCGTCCGAGAGGGCAGTTCCGGGGCGTCTAACCAGCTTTTTGCCGCCATCGGCGCGACCGTACTGGAAGTTGGAACGATTCTCGGTGGCCGCTATCAGATACAGCAATTGCTGGGCATGGGCGGCATGGGCGCCGTGTATAAGGCCCACGATCTGGAAGTCGATCGCACTGTTGGCCTCAAGGTGATCCGCCCCGATCTAGCAGGAAACCCTGCGATATTGGCACGCTTCAAACAGGAGCTGGTGCTGGCGCGCCAGGTCACCCACCGCAACATCATCCGCATCTATGACCTGAACGAAGCCGAAGGTGTGAAGTTCATCACCATGGAGTTCATCGAAGGTGAGGACTTGCGGGCGATCCTGACGCGCCATGGCAAGCTTTCACCCAAAGAGGCCATCGACATCATGCGGCAGGCCTGCCTGGGATTGCTGACCGCGCACCAGGAAGGCGTAATCCATCGCGACCTGAAACCCGGGAACATCATGCAAGATGCCTCGGGGCGCGTGGTCATCATGGATTTCGGCCTGGCCAAGACTGTGCAAGGCGACGGCATGACGCAGACCGGGATGATGATCGGAACCATGGAGTATATGTCGCCGGAGCAGGCGATGGGTTCCGACCTCGATGCTCGCTCCGACATCTTTACGATGGGCCTGATTTTCTACGAACTGCTGACCGGGAACATTCCGTTTCGCGCCGAGAGCGCCATCGCCAGCCTGGTCAAGCGCACTCAGGAACGGGCAGTGCCCCTGTCGGACGTCGATCCCACGCTTCCGCCTGCTCTGAGCTTGATTGCTGCCAAGTGTCTGGAGCGGGACCGCAACGCGCGCTACAGCAGCATCCAGGAAATCATTGACGATTTGGATACGTTCGAAGGGAAGCGCCCGCGCTCCGGCGGCAGCGGACACTCTGCTTTACCGGCATCGGGATTCACCGGATCGATAGCCAAGACGGAAACCGAGTCGGGCGCGACAGTGGTTCAGCCTCCGGCGAAGCGGTTCCCGACGAAATGGGTGGCAATTGGAATGGCTGCGCTTGTCTTAGCGGTTGGCGCCGGAGTTGTATGGAAATGGAAGGCCGGTGTTGGCGGTGGCAGCGGAACCGAATCGGCTCAGGCCGCGGCGCTTTCCCTGGCGATTGTGCCGTTTTACAACGAATCGTCGGATCCTAGCCTGAACTGGCTGTCATCGAGTTTGTCGGAGACGTTGAGCGCCGATATCGGCCAGTCGCAGCGGGTGCGTTTAGTGTCGCCCAGCCGGCTGCAGCAGGTGCTGCGCGATTTGCACATCTCACCCCAGTCGAAGCTCGATTTGTCTTCTTTGAAGCGAATTGCCGACTTCACCAATGCCGACACGGTGGTGTACGGCCAGTACGAGAAGTTCGGTGACCAGATCCGCATCAACGCGACCGTGTACGACCTGAAGCACGATCGCAACTACGAACTTAAGGCAGATGTCCCTAGCGAAAAGGAGCTTCTCAAGGGGTTGGACAGTCTTGCCGGCCAGGTGCGAGCCAATCTGTCGTCTGACCCCGATGTGCAAAAGGATTTGAAGGGGCGGCCGCCGTTCGTATTGACCAGCTCGGTGCCTGCGCTGCGCGCCTACGACGAGGGCCTGCAGCTTACGCGACTCGGCAAGGACCAGGAGGCCACGAAAAAGTACGAGGATGCGGTTTCGGAAGATCCCAACTTCGCGATGGCCTATTCGAAACTGGCGCTCTCCTATCGCAGCGAAGGGCATGACGATAAGGCCGAGCAAGCCTCCCGTCGTGCGGTGACGCTGAGCGACAATCTGCCGACGCAGGAAAGGAACCTGATCGAGGCCAATCACGCAGTCATCACCAACGACAACGCTAAGGCCGTGGCGGCCTACGAGAAGTTGACTGCGGCCAATCCCGATGATGCTGAGGCGCAACTCGCCCTCGCCGGATTGTACGAGCAGGCCGCTCGCTACGACGATGCCCGCAAGCGTCTGGCGCGGGTGCGCGCGGCCGATTCGAAGAACCTGGATGCACTGCTGGCCAGCGGCCGGGTGGAGCGCAGTGCCGGCAATTCGCAAGCGGCGCTCGAATTCTTCAATTCGGCCTACAGTCTTGCCACCCAGTTCGGCAACGACGAAGTCAAAGCCTCGGTCGAGCAACAAATTGGCTGGACCTACCTGGACATCAACAATCTCGACGAGGCGTTGAAGAACTTCCAGGCGGCGCTGGAAATCCGCAGGAAGCTGGGTCTGGAGAAGGGCATTGCCAGCAGCCTGAACATGATCGCCCGCGTGCAGGCCAAGCTGGGGAATGACAAGGAAGCCCTGTCGAACTACAAAGAGGCCCTCGCGGGGTTCCAGAAGATCGGCGACAAACATAGCACCGCCGTCATCCTGATGAACCTCGGCTTGTTCTATCTGGACCACGCGCAGTACGACGAGGCACTGAAAATCACCAACCAGGCGCTATCGGTGTTTCGTGACTTGAACGACGAAGTAGGTCAGGCCCAGTGCTTGAACAACCTCGGTACCATTCGCAGCTACATGGGCAACTTCCAGGATGCCTTAACGTACTACGAGCAGTCTTACCAGATACGTGAGAAGCTGAAGCTCACCGACGCCCTGCCGGAGTCGCTGCATAACCTGGCGGAGGCCAATGTCGATCTCGGCCAGTACGATATCGCGGTGAACCAGTACCTGAAGGCCTTGGAGATCGATCGCAACAGCGGCGACCACGATGGCGTGGCGCTCAACTCCGTGAGCCTGGGCGCGCTGTTTGCTACCCAGGGGAAGTACGGTGCAGCGTTGAGCGCGCTGCAGGATTCCCTGAAGGAGTTCAAGCTGGCCAACGATGAGACATGGGTGGTGGCCGAGACCAAGGCGCGCTACGGGGGAGTGCTTTCCGAAGTAGGCCGATGGGACGAAGGCCAGCCCGTGTTAGAAGAGGCGGTCAAACAGGCCACCGACGTCAAGAACGATGTGGTGCTGGCGCGCGCACTGAACCTCTTTGGCGACAGCTATTTTTATCGCGGCGATTACGGCGCGGCCCGACAGCAATACGACCGGGCTTTGCAGGTTGCCACAAAGGCGAAGAACAAAGAGCTGACCACAATCGCAAGATTCAACATGGCGCGCCTCGATGTGACCCAAAATCGCGCCGCCGCGGCAGTTCCGGTCCTCAAGAAGATGGTTGAGGAATCGGATTCGCTGGGTTTGAAGGCTCTGTCGCTGCAGTCGTCAGTGTGGCTGGCACAAGCACTGATTGCCGGCAACAAGTCAGCGGAAGCGCAGCAGGAGCTGGACCGGGCCATGAACCGCGCCGAGAAGCTTGGCCTGCTGGTGGAGCAGGCACGCGCCCACTTCCTGATGGGTGAGCTCTACAGCCGCACCGGAAGGACCCGCGAATACACGCCGCAGTATCAGGAGGCGGTCCGCATCCTCGAGTCCATCAGCAAGGAACCGGGCGCTGGTCGTTTGCTGGACCGCTCGGACCTGAAAGATCTATATCGCGATGCAGTGAAGTCCTATCAGGGAGCCGCGTAAGACCTCTGCCTAAGCGGTTTCAGAGCCGCTGTAGCCTGCGGCTTGATCGGGCGCTTTAGCCGCTGAGGCAATATCTCCACTCAGGCTGCGCCGCGTCCGTCCCGTACACACTCTCCAGTCCGCTCTACTTTGGCAATCGCTGGTTACTTTCGTTTTGTGCAGCCGGTAATTTTCCGTGACGTGCCTTCTCAGCATGCCGTATAACTAAACTGGTTTTTTGTGCCGGATCAGCCCGGGCTCGCGGCTGCGACGCGCCGCTAAGTTCTTTGAAATCTATTAAGTACGGATAACTCCTTGGGCACTGCGACCTTGCGCGATATTCCTAGCGCAAGTTGCTGATTCTAAAAGGAGAGAGGGGTAGGGGGAGCAAGTCACCGAGCTTGTTGCAACGCCCTGTAACTCCGGCTTCCGCGGTCCTGAATGTCGCGTCCACAAAACAGCCCCGGCAGTAGCCGGGGCTGATGCGAAGCCATTTCTTACTGAGGCGGCTTTGCGCCCACTTGGAAGGTGGCCACGAAGTCCGACGGAGTACCGCCGCCGCCTCCCGTCTTCGGGTCTAACGCAGTCGGATCGAAGTAGAGGAAGATGCTTACCCAGTGGTTCGTGCCGATCGGGTCGCTTTTCAGATAATCCGCGTTTTCCGCAGTGATGCCATCCGAAGTGTAGTAGCTGGTGCTGAACTTGATGCAGCCCGGATCTTGTTTGTTGTTGCAGGTATTGGGCAGGCTGGCAGGGCACTGCACATTTACTTTCGGGTGTTTCGTTGTCTGGCAGGTGATGGAGTACACGATGCAGTTGCCGCCGGTGCCCTGGTACACCACGCATTGTTCATTTGCAAAAGACTCGTATCCGGGCGGCGGTGGTGGCTTCAGGCGAGTGATGTAGAACTGGCTGCGCGAGATGGGCGTCGCTACCACGGTCATCAAACAAGGGCCTTCCTCGGCAGGTTGGTTGGGGCAGCCGTTGTTCTGGAAGCCCGGGAAATAGTTCACGACGGTATCGTGAGCACCGAAACTAAAGGGAGTCGGCGGTGGCGTGCACGACGGGCCCGATGTGCAGCCCTGAATCGGCTGTTGAACCTGCACAGGAGCATGCGGCGTGAACTCCCACTCCAGGATGTCTTCAACCTGCGGCTCGTTGGTCTGCGAGGCGGAGAACCCCACATACGCCGAAGTGCCGCTCGCCAAGGCGATTCCGGTGCTGGCGTTCTTCGAGTGGTCGATATTGTAAGGAATATCGATCACGGGCAACTCGGCAGCCGCACAACCAAGAGTAAGGTTGACGCTGGGGCACGGCGTGTGGGTGCCGGTAATAAAGTGCAAGGGCTGACCCACATACACCATCAGTCTCCCCGGAGCGTATTCGATAACTACATCGGTCGGTGAACCGTCGGCGCAAGAAGTTTCGCCGCAGGTGACTCCCAGGTGAGGCAGAGTATCACTGTTATTTAGTCCAGGACCACCTACGCCACCCACCAGACAACTGGTCGCGCTAGCCTCGTCAAAGGGGAATGACCCAGCCACGTGCACGGGCCCATTCGTATTGGTGCCGCATGATTGCACCGCCACATGGTTGTTGCCATTGATCGACGGATCCCAACTGTTGGCGGCCGTGTCGAATTCCACCGCAAGGCTGTTGCGAATTCCGGTATAGCCCAAACCACCGTTGGCGGCGCCCACGGCCGTCAAGCCAACTCCGCTGGCGCCGTAGTTTGGGTCAGTCGGGTAACTTGGAGACGAGTTCTGTACTACGAAGGCGAAACCATCGCCGGGGGCGCAGCAAGTGCTGGGGTTATGGATCTGGTACCGGAAGTAAGTGGAAAACCCTGAATTTACCCA
>Ga0207761_1000635_pt1 | contig 12243 bp, 8 predicted proteins | sample LuqExpMetageno34_FD_187792 | JGI IMG/M metagenome (GOLD analysis project Ga0207761, IMG submission 187792) | Tropical forest soil microbial communities from Luquillo Experimental Forest, Puerto Rico - Sample 34 (SPAdes) | ecosystem: Environmental > Terrestrial > Soil > Tropical forest ... | reverse complement strand
CTCACCCTAAAGATTGCCCTGCCGGGCCGAGGCCCCTGCCTGTTGGTCTCAGGCATATTCAATATTGATGACGCCGCTGCCTTCACCAATGGCGCGCCTCCCGATCTACCTCCTCATGGACTGCCTTAACGGTTCTTCCGGGACGCGTATGCGCAAAGCCTCGCGGAGTCGTTAATCCCGACTTTCTAGCCGTGGCCTCCAGTCAATTCCCGCACGATCGATCCGACAAAATTCTTCGCATCGCCAAACAGCATCAACGTTTTGTCCAGATAATAAAGCGGATTTTCAATGCCGGCGAATCCGGCGCCCATCCCGCGCTTGATGACCATCACCGTGCGGGCCTTGTCCACATCCAGAATGGGCATGCCATAAATCGGGCTGCTCTTGTCTTCGCGCGCGGCTGGGTTGGTTACGTCATTTGCTCCGATAATCAGCGCAACGTCGGTTTGCGGAAAATCCCCGTTGATGTCCTCCATCTCGAGCAGCTTGTCATACGGGATATCGGCTTCAGCCAGCAAGACATTCATGTGTCCCGGCATGCGTCCGGCCACCGGGTGTATGCCGAACTTCACGTCGACGCCCCGTTTTGTCAGTGCGTCATACAGTTCGCGCACCTTGTGTTGCGCCTGGGCGACGGCCATGCCGTATCCCGGCACGATTACCACTTTGCTCGCCGCCGCCAGAATCCCTGCCGCTTCTTCCGGTGACGCACTCCGCACCGGGCGCGCTTCCTTGCCTGCCGCCGCCGTTGGCTGTTCCTGCCCGAATGCGCCAAACAGCACGTTGGTAAACGAACGGTTCATCGCTTTCGACATGTTCACAGACAGAATGAAACCCGATGCTCCGTCGAGCGCTCCTGCGATGATCAGCAGCTTGCTTTGGAGGACAAAACCCATTGCCGCTGCCGAAAGCCCCGCGTAGGAGTTCAACAGGGAAATAACCGTTGGCATGTCCGCGCCGCCAATCGGAATGATCATCATCACCCCGAAAATCAACGGAATAATCATCATCACGGGAAACAGGTAGGTCTTTTCCGGATGCACCACCAGCATCACGGCAATGGCGATCGCAACTGCCAGCATTCCCAGATTCACGATGTTCTGGCCCTTGTAAGTAATCGGCCGCTGTGGCAGCACTTCCTGCAATTTTCCCGCGGCCATCAGACTTCCCGTAAACGTCAGCGCCCCGAGAATGACTTCGAGAGAAAGTACGCCCATCATGAACGGCGGCACATCCGGCGCGCGCAGGTAAAATTCCGACGTGCCCACCAGCGTGACGCACAACGCTCCAAACGCGTGGCTCAGCGCGGTCCGTTGGGGGACTGCCGTCATGGCCACGCGCCCGAGCGGTATGCCGATAATCGTTCCCAGCACCAGCGCGATCGCGATCCATCGGTAGGAAACAATTCCCTGATAAAGCAGCGTGCCGCCGACCGCCAGAAGCATGCCCGCTTCGCCGGACCACACCCCTCGTCGTGCCGTTGCCGGCGAACTCAGCCACTTGAGAGAAAGAACAAAAAGGCCGGTTGCGATCAGATACGTAATTTCGATGACGTGCTCAGTCGCAATCATGTCGTCACGGCTTCCTTGGGCCGCTGGCCTTGAACATCTTCAGCATGCGGTCGGTGATCAGGAAGCCGCCCACAATGTTGCTCGTCGCCGCGACGATTGCGATCGTTCCCAATATCGTGGCCAGCTTACTTTTTCCTTCGCCCGCCAGGATGATTGCGCCAACCACGGCGATAGCGTCCAACGCATTCGTCAAGGACATCAGCGGCGTGTGCAGCAGTGGTGAAACCCTCCGGATCACTTCGAATCCGATGAATGCGGCCAGCATGAACACGTACAAGCTTGTAAGCAGATCCAGCTTCATCAGGAACTCCTTCCCGCTGAGGTCGATTCGAGCGCCGGCAGCGAAAAGAACTCGCGTACCCGCGCATTCACGACTTCTCCTTCATGGGTCACCATCGTTTCGCGGATGATGTCGTCCTCGAAATTCATTTGCAGCTTGCCGTCCTTCGTCAGGTGCTGCAGAAATGCACTGACGTTCCGCGCAAACAACTGGCTCGCGTGGTAAGGAACTGTCGCCGCGAGGTTGAATTCCCCAATGATCGTCACGCCGCAGGCCACGGTCGTTTCATCCGGCTTGGTCAGTTCGCAATTGCCCCCGCGCTCTGCCGCCAGATCCACGATCACCGAGCCCGGCGCCATCCGCTCGACCATATCCTTCGTGACCAGCACGGGCGACTTCTTTCCCGGAATCACAGCCGCGGTGATGACCACATCGCTTTGCGCCACGGTGTTCCCGAGCAACTCTCTTTGCTTTTGATAGAAGCTCTCGTCCTGCGCTTTTCCGTATCCCCGGGCGTCTTGCGCGTCCTTCGCTTCGATCGGCAGCTCCACAAAGCGCCCGCCAAGGCTGTGCACCTGCTCTTTTGCCGCGGGACGCATGTCGTAAGCCGACGCCACCGCGCCGAGCCGCCGCGCTGTGGCAATGGCCTGCAGCCCCGCCACGCCCGCTCCGATGATCAGCACCCGCGCCGGCGCAATGGTTCCCGCGGCGGTCGTCAGCATCGGAAACATTCTGGGCAGCGTGTTCGCCGCGAGCACGACCGCCTTATATCCGCAAATCGTCGCCATCGACGACAGCGCGTCCATGCTCTGTGCGCGCGTGCTTCGCGGAATCATCTCCACGGAGAATGCCGTTACACCGCGCTCCGCGATATCCTGCAGTGTTTTCACGTTTCCCAGCGGCCTGACGAACCCCACCAGCACCTGCCCTTTTCTCATCAGCGGCAGATCTTCCCGTCCGTTCCGGTCATTGGCTCCGTGACACAGGAATTGCGTCACGATGTCCGCGCTCTGAAATATTTCTGCGCGGCTGGCCACCAGCTTTGCTCCCTTGGCTGCGTACTCGGAGTCTGGATAGCCCGCCTCGAAGCCGCTTCCCGCTTCGACATGCACTTCGAGCCCCGCCTTTGTGAGGTTTGGAATTACGGCCGGCACCAGCGCAACGCGCCGCTCGCCCGGATAAATCTCTTTGGGCACACCTACGATCATGCATCCTCCTTCCTTATCGATAACCTTTTCGGTAGGAATCCCTCATGCTCTCTGCTCGAAGCCTGACTCGCTCCTGCGGTACGCATTCCTAGGCCGTATTTCACTGCGCCTGGCAGCTCTGGAGTTCGCATGTTCATCCGGAATCGAGGGCGGAGCGATTGACCCTCTTCGAACAGGAAGAACGCATTCATGCTCTTCATACGAACCGCATGAACAGCAACTTATTGCGTTGACTCGTGAATTTTATCTCTATTGTGCGGCTTCCACAAGGAAGTAGCTCTCAGCGCGGCTGGAGCTTGCTGGCAAAATAAAGAAATTGTCATTTTGGGCGAGGGAGTCCTCGCTTCGCACGAAATGACCCCAACGTTTCGCTTGGGCGAACAGCTACCGCAACACCTCGTACACCACGCGTGCCTCGCGCAACTTGTCCATCACCGAGCGCTTCTCTTCGGCGGAATTCCAATCGGGATAGGCGTCCGTTATTTCGATCGTGCGGTCAATCCAAGCTTTGAAATAATCCGCGTCGTCTTGGGAATAGGCGCGCTTCTCCCCGATGGTCACGTACACGGGACTTGTGGTTGCATAGGCGTACTTGTCCATCACGGGGTACTCCGGCTGGTCGCTCCAGGCTCGCAGCAGGCACCACCCGCTCTCCTTGAGCGGAATGGTCCCTGTTGTATCGGCCCAGTCGCGCAATCCCTCCAGTTTCAGGCTCTGCACAACCTTTCCGTTGCACACAACTTCCAGGTGGTCGATCGGCACTACCGAACGCATCTTCGCGATGAACGGAACGGCGGCTTTCGCTGCTTCGAAATGCAACTCCCCACCCACAATCTCATCCCCCAATTTGAACTCAATCAGCGGACCATTCGTCGCAAACGTGCGTCCTTTCCTGATTCCGTCCATCCACTCCTTCAGATTCAGCGGCAGCACGGGAACCCAGACGTACACGCGGTCAAATCCGATTTGGCCGCGAATCGGCGCGGCGTAATTCGCAGTCGCATCGGTGCCGGCCCCGGCTGGAAGCCGGAAACCGAGGTTCAGCAGTTTGTACCACACTGCCGCCGTTGACTTGTGGTCGCTGAACCCGACAATCTCCATGTAACCAAGCTTGCCGAGCGCCACGTCTACCGGCAATTCGTCGGTGATCCTCTGCTCGGGCTTTGCAAACGGGTCGGGCACTTCGTCAAACGGGTGCACCGCCCCCACCAACGCTTCCTGCATACGCGCCATGTCGAACACATCCGCGTTCATCGGAAACAGGCTCGCCGCCGCGGTGTTCGGATACCCGGCATACCCGGGCAGCAACAGATGCTCCTTCAAATCGAGGATCCCCCGGTGGCCCCAATAACTCGTGTGAAACTCCTGCCCGCGCAGGATGGTGCTGTATTTTCCGAGCATCATGTCGGAATTCGTCGCGCTCGAGGCAATGTCGGGGAAACGCTGCTCTTTGTTCACAATCAGGTTGTTCACCACCGACAAAACTTCGCTTTCTGTCTGCAACTGCAATTGCTGGGAGGTTTCTTTGTAAGTTCCCCCGTAATTCAGATGCGCGTGCATGTCCCCGCTGACCCAATGGCCTTTGGTTGTGCGTTGCCAGTCGTTTCTCACGAGGTCAATCTCAACTTCCTTCTCTTGTCCCGCCGCCACCAGAATCGTTCTTCGTTCCGGCTTGATTTCCGATCCCTTGGCTACCTCAATGGTGATTTTGCCAGGAGGCACCTCCAGGTTGAATCCGCCGCGGAACACCGGATAGAAGTAGTGCCTCTCAAGCGGCCGTTCCGAGCGGTCAAATCCGTCATCGGCGAAGATCAAGGCATCGTCCGGCGCGTAAGAGCGTCCTTTTTCGTCGGTCACGGAAACACGCGCGTATTCTCCGTGCTCGTTCTCACGGATGCTCACGGCCACCAGGGCGCGCATTGAAAGATACTTTCTTTGGCTGGCGGCGAGTTCGTGTTTCGCGCTTCCGGGAATCTCCTGCAGCCACAGTGTTGTGCCGCCCGTCTGGTTCGAGATGTACGCCAAGCGTCTCCCATTCGGCGCCCAGCGTACCGAGGTTTCATCCCAATCGCCGTACGATATCGGAAACGCATCGCCGCCCCTTGCCGGCATAAGCCACAAGTTGTGCCACTGGCCGCCCAAGTAGGAGCTGTACACCATCCGCGAACCATCCGGCGAAAAGTCCGGCCGCGCCTTCCAGCTTGTTTCCTCGTAATGAATCTCCCGTGCCTCGGCGCCAGGCTCCGCCTTCATCAACCAGAAACCCCCGGTTCCGTAAATGTGACCGCGGTTTGACACAAACAGAATCTCTTTCCCGTCGCGCGCCCACACCGGATTGATTTCCAAGTCGTACGGGCTGTAGTAATAGCGCGGCAGGGAACTCTTCGTTTCCCCCGTCAGGCGAGCGGTATTTTTCAACACGCCATCCGAGAACTCGGCGACGAACACGTGGAATCGCCTGTTGTATTCCGTCGATACCCAGGCGATTTTCTTTCCATCGGGTGACCAGCGCGGCTCTACGTTTACCGCGCCGTTTCTCGTTAACTGCTCCGTTCTCCCGCTCGCCACATCCAGTAGCCACAACTCCATCGCATCCTTCTGGTAGCACACGTAGACGACGCTCTTGCCGTCTGGCGACCAGTCCGGCTGATAGTCGTAACCCAAACCACCGTCCGTCAATTGCACCGCCTCATTCGAGTCCACTTCCTGCCGCCACAGCGTGCCTGCCATCGAATACACCAGTTCCTGCGAATCCGGTGACCAGCTCAAACTGCTCGGTCCGCTCGTCAATTGGGGCAAATAGAGTTCACGGTAGTAATAAGGATGGGGTTCGTCGATCTGCGGCAGCACTGGCTTGCGTTGCGCGCCAAGCGGAGCCGTTATTCCTGCGATGAGCAGGCAAACGAGCGCGGATACTCGTCTCAACTTGTCCTCCACACGCCTGCATACTACGCCAAAAAAAACAAAGGGCGCAGCCGCGCTGCACCCCTGTTGCCTCACCTGTCAATCCTTTTCCGAAACTTGCCTGCCGGCTACGAGCCGCCAGCCGCGCTCTACTTTACACCAGCCCTGCCTTGCTCAACGGCATTTCCCGGATTCGCTTCCCCGTTGCCGCAAACACGGCGTTGTAAATCGCCGGAGCGATGGGCGGCAATCCAGGCTCGCCGATGCCTGCCGGAGCCGCGTCGCTTTCGACGATATAGATGTTGGTCTGCTTGGGCGCCACGTTCATCCGCGCAACCTGAAAAGTGTCGTAATTCGATTGGTCGATGACTCCGTTCGTCGCCGTGATCTCGCCGTAAAACGCGATGCTTGTGCCCATCACCGAGGCGCCTTCGAATTGCTGTTTCACCGTCGTTGGATTCACCACGGTCCCCGCATCCAGCGCCGTATCCACCTGCTGAACGATCACCTGATTGTCTTTCACTTGCACCTGTACAACCGATGCTACGTAGGTCAGAAAGCTTCGGTGCACCGCCAGCCCCATGCCGAATCCGTTGCCCGGCTTCCGCTTGCCCCATCCGGCCTTTTCCGCCGCAATCTGCACGACGCGTTTGAAGCGGGCCGTATCAATCGGGTACTTCTCGTAGTCGCCGTCATAATTCGTGTAATCTTTCGCCAACTCCGTCTTTGGAATGATCCGGTCCGGACCCAGCAACGCTAGAACGTACTCCACCGGGTCTTTTCCCGCCGCTTGCGCCAACTCATCCGTAAATGAATGGATTCCATAGGCGTGATAAATGTTTGCGACCGAACGGAACCAGCCGATGCGGGTGTGCGCCTGTGCCGGGCCGTTCTCCACCCGATGATTCGGTATTGCGAACGGGACGTCGCTGAATCCCAGTCCAATCTCGCCCGCGTCCGCATACTCTCCTTTTGCGTCAAACGTCGACGCAATCGGTGGAAAGACGCTTCGCTGCAGCCACGCCGTCGGTTTCCCATCCGCCCCGAGCGACGCCTTGAAATACATCGCCGCCACGGAGTGAAACGCATCGAACTTAATATCGTCTTCCCGGCTCCACACCACTTTGACCGGCTTTCCTGTTTTCTTCGAAAGAACTGCTGCCTCCACCGCAAAATCCGGAAACGATTTTCTGCCAAAAGCTCCACCAAGCAGCGTCACATTCACCGTCACATCTTCCTTCTTGATTCCCACCGCCCCGGCAATTGCTTCCTCGGCGCCTTGTGGGCTCTGTGTGGGAGCCCACGCCTCCACTTTCCCGTCGCGGTACACGGCCAGCGCCGCCGGCGGTTCCATCGCTGCGTGTGCGAGCATCGGTGCGTAATACTGCGCTTCAACGATTTTTCCGCCCTTCGCGAACTGTGCGTCCACGTTTCCGTTTTCTCGCACCACTTTGCAAGGTTTCAGCGAGGTTGCCTCCAGTTCTTTGCGGTACGCTTCGGAGGTCCACACGCTGTGTTCGCTCTTCTCCCATTCGACCTTTAGCTTCTTTTTGCCTTGAAACGCAGCGTAGGTGCTGTCCGCCAGCACGGCCACGCCACCCAGAGCCTGCATGGTTACCGGTGGCTTGAACGGGTCAATCACCGCCGTCTGCTTCACGCCAGCGATCTTCAACGCTGCCGCATCGTCCACACTCTTCACCGAACTGCCATACACCGGCGGGTGCATCACCGAAGCGTATAGCATTCCGTCCATGCGCAGATCTTGCCCGTAGGTCGCCTTTCCCGAAACCATGTCTTTCAGGTCATACGACGAAGCCGGCTTGCCGATGTAGTCCCATTCGCTGCGCTTTTTCAATTGCAATTCTTCTTTTTTCGGTACCGGCAGTTTCGCCGCGGCTGCCGCCAGTTCGCCGTACCCCAACTTTTTTCCGCTCGCCTTGTGTACGACGGTGCTCGATTCTGTGGTGCATTCTTTTTCGGGAACTCGCCACGTCTCGGCGGCTGCCCGCACGAGCATCAACCGCCCGGTTGCTCCCGCTTCCCGCAACGGAATAAAGAAATCTCTCACCGAATGTGATCCGTCTGTGTCCTGGTCGCCATATTTCGGGTCGCCAGGCGCTTGCACGACTTTCACGCGGCTCCAGTCGGCATCCAGCTCATCAGCCACGATTCGCGGCAATCCGGTGCGATTTCCGCTCCCCATCTCCGCGCGGTGGCACACGATATAGACCATGCCGTCCGTATCGATCGCCAGATACACGCTGGGCTGCAACACCGCCTTGCTCATACCGCTTTCGCCCGCGTTCGTGCTCGCGCCAAACAGCCGTTCGGGCAGAATCTGCGCGCTCAGCACCAACGCACCTGTACCCAGCATTCCCTTCAGAAATCCACGACGGCTCACATTTTCGACTTGGATCATTTTTCACCTGGCGCCTGTTCGACGATAGTCGCCTAAAATCCGTCCGCCACTGTCCTATATCCTACCTGCATTGCAATTCCTTGCAACCCGTCACGCGCCCCACCGTCGCGGTTCGCTCATTTTTCCGAAATCAACACCTCTTGCGGCATCCCTGGCAGCGGATGCAGGCTCGTCGTGGGAAAACCCGCGTTACGGAACATCTCCCGGTATTCCGTGAACGTATAGGCCTCCCCCGCGTCCGTGCCCACAAGCATAAGTAAGCTGAAGGCCCCCTCGGCCGGCGGGCTCACGCGGTCCTCGTTCGGAACAAATTCGAGCGTCACGGCTCTTCCGTCGGCCTTCAGGGCTTGATGCGCGCGACGCATCAGTTGCACGCAAGTGTCTTTGTCAAAATGATGAAAAATGTTGGTCAGCAGCACCACGTCGTAATCCACACCCAATTCCGCCTGGAACGCGCTCCCCGGCCGTGCCGTGTACCGGTTCGCGACCCCTGCTTTCTCCGCGTTTTCCTTTGCCACTTCGAGCACCGCCGGCCAGTCCACCGCCGTAATCTGAGCGTTGGGATTCTTTCGCGCCAGGGTGATCCCATACATCCCATGGCCGGCCGCAATATCCAGCACACGCATGGGCCTGCCTTCCTGGGCCTTCAGAAGCTCGGCGATGAACAAGGCCCCGGGAACGGTCAAGGGCGCCATCGACCGAGCGAATGACACCCAAAGGCCGTCGTTTGGTTCGAAGTTGCTTCCCCGATTGTTTGCAGCGCCGCCGCGCCGCACGGCCTCGGGTAAGCGCGCCAGGTTCTCGAAATGCTGCTCGTTGGTCAGAAACTCAACAATGGTTCCCAGATACTGCGGCGAACGCCGGCTCAAAAACAGCGCTGCCTCTTCCGACAGGCCGTAGCGCTCATCTTCTTTTCTCAAAAACCCGAGAATCGTCAGATAGTCGCTCAGAATCCGGACTCCCCGCTCCGACGCATTCAAACGCCCAGCGATCTCTTCCACCTTGCGATTGCCTTCGTCGATCGCGGTGAACAAATCGAGTTCGATCGCCGCCTTCAGCGCCGCAGTCTGCTGATGCGCGTTGAGTGTCTGATGGATATGTTCCGGCGTTGGCCGCCGCGAGCCGGCAGATGTAGCCATGAGCGGGTCGCTCCCGTTCGAAGATTGGTGCGCGTGCATTCAACTATAAACACAGCCGTCCTTGCCTACCTAGCGCAAACTCGTTGCTCCCCGGCCGCCACCGCTGGCATACTGCTTTCCCGCAGTTCACAAGGATTCCTTATTATGAGACGCGAATACCATCGCTGGCATTCTCCCCGTCTAGGCATCGAACTGGGCGTCGTCGTTTACGGTCATTGGGGACCGCCGCTTATGGGATTCCCCACGAGTGCCGGAGACGAATGGGAGCTTGAAGGCCAGAGCATGGTGGGCGCGCTCGCCGATTTCATCGACGCCGGCCGCGTCAAACTCTATACCGTCAATTCCCTCAACGGACTCAGCTTCTACAACAAGGGCGCTCATCCCTTCCATCGCAGTTACGTTCAATCCGTTTTCGATTCATACTTACGTGAAGAAGTTGTGCCTTTCATCTGGGACAATTGCCAATCCCGCGTCGGGATCTCCACCATGGGTTCTTCCTTTGGCGCGTATCACGCCGCCAATGCGCTCTTCAAGCACCCCGACGTCATCAAGCGCTGTTTCGCCATGTCCGGCCTCTACGATCTGAAGAGTTTCATGGATGGGATGTACGACGATAATTTTTATTTCAACAATCCCGTCGACTACCTCTCGAGTCTTTCCGACCCCTGGTATTACCAGCATCTTGCGTCCTGCGACATCCACCTCATCACCGGCACGGGCCAGTGGGAGCACAGTGGCCCCACATACCGTCTCTCCGAGGTCCTCTCGAGCAAGGGTATACGCCATTCCCTCGACAACTGGGGCCCCGAGGGCGGCCACGACTGGCCCTATTGGAAGCACCAGATGCGCGAGTACCTTTCTAAATTGTTTTGAAGGGTATTTTGGAGTGCGACAGCCTCGCTGCCGCTTTTGCACGCCACGGAAAAAATGCAAATCTAAATAGGAAGGAGCGCGGGCGGCGCGGATTCAGCCAAGTCTCAGATGGTCCATCTGGTAGCGACCCTTCTCGATCACCTGGTCGTTATCAATCCACACGTCGCAGTCCCGCGTCAGCACGTCCACGTGCGTGCGCGACTTCCAATTGGCGTGCGTCTGGCTTCCATACGGATCGCCAAACGCGATGTGAACGCCCGGGAATTTTTCATCCTGCAGCAAAATTCCGATCATCCGCGACAGGCCGAGATTTGTCCCAAACGCTAATTCGCCGACTCGGTCGCTATTCTCGTCGGTGTGGCAGTACTTCCAGAATTCCTCCTCCAGGTCCTTTCGGGGGCACTCGACAACCGTCAGCCGTCCACCCTGGATCTCCATCACCAGCGGCGTCGCCTGCAAGTCTCCATATTTGCCGTTGAAGTAATCGCCGGCCGTTGCGTCGCAGACAAAAGTTCCGTCCACGGTCGCCGGCGTGGTAAAAACCTCTCCCGCAGGCAGGTTCGACCAATACCTCGGGCTGATGAGCCCACTGGTCTTCACCCAATCGAGGTGCCGGTCAAAGTGCGCGCTGAACGAGGTCCCGGCATCAGTCTTTACCGTCAGTGTTTCGGCGCGTTGCATCCGCTCGCGCAGGCGGTCGCTCAGTTCGTCTACCCGGTGGTAATCCGCCCGCATTCCTTGCTGCATGATCTCGGGTGTCACGCCCACCATGTGCGCGTAGCGGATCTGTCTTCGCTCCACCACCCGGACGATCGCCATTCGCGCGCCCAGTTCGCCCGGCTGAGGCGTCATGCACAATACGCCAACGTCCGTCTTTTCGAGCGCGTCCAGCACCGGTTCCGGCGCACCCGTCATCGGCCTTGGGCCAAAATCCTCCAGCAGCAGGCCCGTGAATCTCGCCCCTTGCTCTTCCAAGGCCTGTTCCAAGCTCGCGGCCACGCTGCGGCTCACTTCATCCGCGATCACTACGACTTTTTCGCCCGCGCGCACACCCAGGCACACCTCCACGGCATTTTTCGCGCCGGGCATCAACTCACTGGGTGCGACTCCAAAGGACATTCTTATTATATTAACCGAATTTTTACAGAAGCCAATGCGCTGCGGGCCAATTATTTGCCGGCGGCGGCTTTCCGCGCTTCTTTTCGCGGCTCCACGCGGAAGGAGGGAATCTGTCCCCCGCCGCTCGTCACATTGGCCAGACTCGTTGCGCTCAGTCTCGTCAGGAATCCGGCCACCCGGCCACGGAACAGGTACGGGGCAAAATCCACGAGCATGTTCTTGAACTGCACCTTATGGCTTTTGCCGATATACGGGAAGACGCCGCGCCGCATCGGGATTCGTTCCTGCACGATCCAGCAGCCGCTTTCTTTCTCGAGTTTTCCTCCCGGCAACGCCCCCTCAATTGCGCTTTCCCAATGCTTCTTGTCCACTTCCCAACCGAGCGTGACTCCTTTTCCTCCGTACTCGTCACTCGGCTTCATCACCAGTTCCTTCTGGTGCTCGCGAATATGCTTCAGCAGCTCAACCGTCTCGCCGTCATACTCCGTTTTTACATCGTCAACCACCCGCGTCCAGGGAACATGCCGGTGAATCAACTCGCGTTCCTCGTCCGAGAAGAGCTTTGCGTTCTGACCATCCGTCAATACAGCAAAGAACGCTTTCACGTGCGGGATCTTGCAGCGGAAATTGTTTGCAACGCACACCGCTCCTGCCGTGTAGGCTTTGACCAGCGCCTCGCACTCCGACGGTCTTGCCACGATGTCGTTGATCAGCACCCGCCGGTACAGCA
>Ga0207761_1000633_pt1 | contig 12253 bp, 10 predicted proteins | sample LuqExpMetageno34_FD_187792 | JGI IMG/M metagenome (GOLD analysis project Ga0207761, IMG submission 187792) | Tropical forest soil microbial communities from Luquillo Experimental Forest, Puerto Rico - Sample 34 (SPAdes) | ecosystem: Environmental > Terrestrial > Soil > Tropical forest ... | reverse complement strand
GCACTCGCCGCAGCACCAATCACCTTGACCTCGCGCTTCAGCGGCGCCAGGTTCGCGCAGGTGTCCACCACCGCCTTCAGGTGCTCGGGCCGCGTGCCGCAGCAACCGCCCACTACGTTCACCCCGTACTCGGTAATGAACTGCTTGTGATAGTCGGCGAGCTCCTGCGGCTGCAATTTGTAGACAGCCACTCCGCCTTCGTTCTGCGGCAGCCCGGCATTCGGCAGCACCGAGATTGGCTTCGGCGAATTCAGCCCCAGGTAGCGGACCGCGTCGTTCATCTCCTTCGGCCCGGTGGCGCAGTTCATGCCAATCAACGCGACATCGAACAGCTCCAGCGTCGTCAGCGCCGCGCCGATCTCCGTTCCCAGCAGCATCGTCCCGCCGGTGTCGATCGTGACCTGCACCTGCACCGGAATGTCCTTGCCCGACTTCTTCAACGCATCGAAGATGCCGACCAACCCGGCTTTGGTCTGCAGAATGTCTTGGCAGGTTTCGAGCAGCAGCAAGTCAACGCCGCCTTCGATCAGTCCCAAGGCCTGTTCGGTATACGCGGCAGCCATGGCGTCAAATCCTATGTGGCCCAGCGACGGCAGCTTGGTCGTCGGCCCCATCGATCCAGCAACAAATCGCCGCCGTCCTTTGGACGAAAAGTCGTCCGCCACCGAGCGCGCCAGTTTCGCCGCGGCGACGTTGATCTCGTGGACGCGATCTTCCATCTCATACTCGGCCATGACAATGCGCGTGGAGTTGAACGTGTTGGTCTCCACCACATCGCAGCCCACGCCATAAAACGCGGCGTGAATGTCGCCAATAATGTCAGGCCGACTCAGGACGAGGATGTCGTTGTAGCCTTCCTTGCCCTGAAAATCGTCGTAGTTGGGGTTGCGGAGCTGGATGTTGGTGCCCATCGCCCCATCGAAGATCACCACGCGCTCTTGTATCGCTTTGAGGTATTCGCTCATGTACTCTGTCGATCGCTATAAGACCCGCGTCAGGGCACGACTTCAGTCGTGCCGTAACGCTTCTTTTTATTGTCATCCCGAGGGGCTTCAGCCCCGAGGGATCTGCTTTTCCGGCGCCACAAGTCACTCTTGCCGGGTGCCCCACTCTTGTCCGCGCATTTTGCGGACAGGGTGGGCTTCACACGCTGAAATAGTCGCCGTCATAACAGTTTCGTATCCGGGTGCCCCACTCTTGTCCGCGCATTTTGCGGACAGGGTGGGCTTCACACGCTGCTGGAATAATCGCCTTCATTACCGTTTCGTATCAGGGTGCGGCTTCAGCCGCACCGCAACCGCTTCTTTTTATTGTCATCCCGAGGGGCTTCAGCCCCGAGGCACCTGCTTTTCCGCGCCATCCCAGTATCGCAGCTTCCTCCCTGACTCCCCAAACCAACGACACCGAACCGCTTCTCTGTTCCTTATTCCGCGCTTCCTCGCTCCTGAAATGCGAAAGGCCGCGAACGCCGTCGCGGCCTTCACGAATCCAACTAAGGACCGCTACGTCCCCGGCGGCACATCCGCTCCCGACGCCATCTGCGCCGGCTTCGGCATCAGGCGGCCCGTTCCTTCGATGTTGTAAATCTGGTTCGCTCCCATGTGCGCCGGAACCCCCGATAGCAACTGCTCCTTGCGATACACCAGGTTGCTGGCGTTGTAGCTGGCCAGCTCGAAACCGTGTCCGTGGGTGATGGCGTCCGTCGGGCACGCTTCCACGCAATAGCCGCAGAAGATGCAGCGGTTGTAATCGATGTTGTAAACCTTCGCGTAGCGCTCGGCCCCGCTGATGCGGTTGGTTTCGGTGTTGTCGCCCGCCTCGATGTAAATGCAGTTCGACGGGCACGCCGCCGCGCACAAGAAACAGGCAACGCACTTCTCCAAGCCGTTCTCGTCGCGTTGCAAAACGTGCATGCCGCGGAAGCGCTCCTGGAACATGGCCCCACGGTTCGGGCCCGGTCCGTCGGGATAGTTCTCCACCTCGGTCGGCTTGAACATCTCGCCGAAGGTGATGCTCATGCCTTTGGCGATCGCGGCTATGTTTTTGACGATTCCCATACGCCTAAACAGTATATAGGCAAGCCCTGACGACTGCGCTAGCCTTGTCTCTTGGATGCCCTGCGCGGCCTCCGCGCTTGCTCTTAGTCCGTCGAACTTGGGATGGACCTTTGCACCGCAACTCCCTCATCGCGTGGCTGCGTTACACGCCCCAGACAGTTCCTTCACAGTTTTTATTTCTAGCGCAGGGTATTCTTCTACACTCGACGCCGTGCGAGTCATCGTCGTGGAGATCGAGACCACTGTAGGTTTCCCAGTGACTTCCACCTCGTGCCCAACGTAATGGCCGAGGTGGGTGGTACTGCCGGTAAGGTCGTAGGCTGTCCCATCCTTGCCCACGACTGCGTAATAAGAGCCCAAGCGTTCCAGGCAGCCGCTAATCACGGGTGGGTAGATTTGGCTTGAATCCAGACCTTCTCTCCCCGGGATTCCCACTTGCGCCTGCAGCCAAAGTGCAGAGACGACGAGGACGAGCACAAGGATCGGCGTACCGCGCATACAGTTTTGCCTCTTTGATTCGATGCTGGCAGAGTCGCAGACGTCGCTGCCTTTGCGTTCTTTGCTGCCAAAGGATTCGCGTCCTCCGTTTGGAGAGCGCCCATCCCCGGTGATGCCATATTCAATACCGGCGTCGAATACGAGACAATGAGGCGACCTTACGCTCTCCGCTCCTTCATCAATTGCAAATACTTAGCGCCGAGTGCCCCAATCAAGCGAGCATAGCGAGCTTGAGTGGGTGTTTTCGATTGGGTATCCCCAACCCCTCCCACCAACCATCACCGCAGCCCGCTGCCACGCTTATGCCTCGCGCTGGTTCTGCGCGAGGCATGTGGCGAGGGCGGAACAGATTCTAGCCCCGGGTGAAGCGAGCCCGGGGTCCCCACCAAACGCCGAATTTGCGCTTGGTGGGGTGGGAGCGCAGCGAGCGCAACCCGGGGTACGATCGAAAAGAAGAAGTTTCCTCTCTGCCGAAGGCTCGCGCGCAGGTCGCCGCGGCGACCGGAGCGCAATAAACGAGACTCCTCGCAGCCGCATTAGTCATTGTGTTTGGAATCCTGACACCGTCGGGCTCGCCTTGTGGACCACGCGAATGAACGGCGTAGGATCGACGCTAATCTCGAGGACAGTCTCGCAATCTGAGGAAGGCCCGGGCAGCCTTCCGGCAGCAATGTCCAGCAGCATAGCCTCGATGTCCTTAGCGAAGCTGACCTGGATTGTATTGCCGTCAGCCGCGGCCATAACCAGGGCCCCTTCGAACTTCAGCATGTCTTCGAGCCCGGGCACTGGCGCCGGATTAGCTTCGAGAAATCGCTGGAAATTTAGGGCCTCGTCCGTCGGATAGGCAACCGGAGGCGTAGCGGCAACGTAGCGATCCAGGAGCTCGCGAAGCGCACGTTCTCCAATTCCGATCAGGAGCAGCCTCGTCGTATTTTCGAGCAGTTCCGCAATGGCGCCTCGGCGGAAGGTGCCGGAAAGCAGTTTGTACAGCGCAAAACTTTGTTCGTCGACCTCTCTGACTTCGATGCTCGAATCGGGTGCCGATGGCCGGGCGTCCGGTGGAAGCATTCGATTGGCAAGCAAGCGCTCCCATGTCTCCGGCGTAGCGAGCCGCGTGAATTGCCGACGCACGCCGGCCGAAGCGGCGGCATTGGGCGAAGGCGTCGCCTCCCACAAACGATGGAGCGTCTCAATCTCGCGCAGAAACTCTTTCCCGCCAAAGATCGGAAGACGGTCCGGCGCCAACTCGAAAATGATGGCTCCCAGGTTCGGAAGACAAGGAATGATCTCGGCCGCGACTTTCGTCAGTTCAGGATCGATGGCGCCACAATGGGCGTCGAGCCAGTAGCCGTGTGCGAACTCGATACCCGCCAGGTGCACCTCCCAAACCCGTTCCAGGGGAAGGCCCGCAACCACGTCTTCGAGGTTGGCACGGCCATTCTTCTGGTTGACCCAGAGATTCGTGAGGTCGAGCAGAATTCCGCAGTCCGCAGTTTCCGCGACCGCGGCAAAAAATTCGCCGTCAGCCATCTCGCCATTGCGAGGCTGGAAGTAGTTGACGCCGGTCTCAAAGGCAAACGGACGTCCCAACATCGCTGCCCGCCGTCGAATATTCGCGGATGCGAGTTCCACCTCGGCATCGGTTTGCAGCGGCGGCATAAGAAAGCCGCAAGGCAGGATTCCCTCGGCCGCTCGCACTTGGAAGATGCTCAAGTGCTCGCTTGTCCACGGACACGCAAGTTCGTCGATCCAAAGCCGGAACTCCGGAATGTGGCGTGCCTGATCGCACACCGTTCCGCCGATGGGATACCCGACGCCATGCGTCAGCCTCGGCTGCGCGAGCGTGGACAGACGGCTCCTCTCGACCGGACTGCCCCGCGGTTGCGAGTCAGCTCCAGTCCCCTTCGTCCACAAGCTTTGCGGCTCGATCTCGGCAACCTTAATCACATCGGGATACGACCAGAACAGGTTGTCGAGCCCCCGAAGATAGATCGCTCCCGGACCGAGCCGCGGAGGTTGAAACACCATCGACTACTCGCCGACGCCCCGGACCGCCAACCCCTTCTCTACTATGAAAACGAGGTTCTCCGGGTCAACGACACTCTCGAAGCTCACCTGCAAGCCCGAATAACAATTGGGGTGCCCGGCTTTTCCGAGTACCGAAGCTAGAACTTTCTGTGATTGCTCAAGCGTCAAATTTCCAGGCACGTGAACGGTGACGAGCTTTCTCTTCATTGCGCTCTCCTTTGCAACAAGTGCTGTCCCTGTAAGGTTGTCAATCGCGAAGACCTGGCGGCAACAACGGTGGCGAGCAAGGAATACGCTCCGGCTATCGCTCTCCGACGAGTTAAAAACTGCCCGTCTGGAACCGGGATAGTCGCGGCAATACGCGGAAGGGCCGAAAATCCGGATAACGTTAATGAAGTTTGAGTTGCCTGTCAAGAGCCGGGTGCCCCGCTGTCGTTAGCACATGAAATGTCCGCTGGGACAGAATAATCTCAGTGAACCTTCCTCCGTGTTCTCCGTTTCTCCGTAGCGAACCCGATCGCGGGCGCGATCACTTCCAGTTTTCGCTGGCAAGACGCGGCAGGTCGTGCATCCAGTCACTTTGGGTGATACCCGCCGGATAAATGACGTGTCCGAGATTATCTTTGGTATAGGCGAGAATGAAGGCCGCATGCTCCGAGGCATCTCCGCCGTAAGGAACCTTGGCGGCGACTTGAGCCGACTTGATGGCCGTCGCGCTCCCGCTGAGCCCGATGAAGCTCTTGTTGAAGTTGTTCAGCCACGTACGCAACTGGCGTGGGTTGTCGTGCGCGGGATCCGTGGTCACGAAGACCACTTTGAACCGGTCTGTAACCTCCTGCGGCAACTGTCGCATAGCTGCCGACAGTGATGCCATCTGCATGGGGCAGATGCTGGTGCAGTGCGTATAGCCGAAGAAGAGCAGGGTCACGTACCCGTCGGTTCTGGCGCTGAAGTCGAAGGGTGCGCCTGAGGTGTCGGTCAGGGTGAAACTGGGTTTCGGAAGAGGCGGAGTGACGATTCCGCCGTGATAAACGGTCTCCTCGATCACTCCGCGATGAATATCTGGCTTGCCTGATTGTGCTTGCGTGAATCCGCTCTCACAACCTCCGACCATTACAAGCGCAGCCAGGACCAGACCATACAGTCGCAACCTCATCCGAAACCCTCCTGAATCACCCGTTCAATTTTCTTTTCGAATTACGGCACCACCTTGACCCAGCCGACCATTCCGATTTCATCGTGCAGCATGCAGATGAACCGGTATGAGCCGAGCGTGTTGAACGTGACGCGGAAGCGGTCGAGCGCCGGAGCGACCTGGCCCAGCGGCACCGAGGTTCCGGGCGTTCCGGACAAGGGCGCGGTGCCGGTAGCGCGATCCTGGGCGCCTGAAGCTATCAGCCCGGAGTTAAGCTGGTCAACGGAATTGGCGTCACGGTTGCCTTCATCGGCGGGATCGAAGGGACCGTTCATCACCGCGTAGCGCGCGCCGTCGCCGGCAGTTCCGCTGGCACCGTTGGTGTCGATGAACGTCCCCGCCCCGCTCGAGACCGGGCACGTCGGATCGTCCGTCGGACATCCAAAGGTGATGGTGTGCGGTTCGGCGGGATCGAGGTTGGTGAACTCGACCGTCTGCCCGAGATGCACAAGGTAAGGGTTGTTCTTGGTGATGATTCTCCCGAGGGAATCGACAAAGCGGAACAGCGAACCGTATTGCCAGCCTCCGCCAGTGGCCACCAGCTTACCGACAGTGTAGATGCGGTTGGAGCCGTTGGCGACGATGAAGTCGGGAACCAGGTCGCTTGTAATGTGCTGCAATTCGGCCAGGCCTTTCAGGTTGTAGCCGAGTTGTGTGTAGGGCAACGCTGCCGAAGGCGCGAGCACGTGCACCGTGCCGTTCATGCTGGCATGGATCAGGCAAGTAAACTTGAAGTTGCCTTGCGCTGGAAACTTGACGGTGAAAGTGTTGCCGTAGGCTGCGAGTGCTCCACCGGAAGCGGCCGCACCGCTGTGAACGCACTGCAAACCAGCCGTTCCGGATGGATCATAAGAGGAACCATTCGGCGAAATGGCTCCGCCGAAGGCCGTGCATCCCACGGCATTCGACGGGCGCTGCTGAGCCGCCGGGTAAGGTCCCACGCCGAGCGTCGCAGGCTGGGGCTGGTTCAGGAACGTGACGGTATGGTCTTCGTCAGTGGCGAGGGTCCAGGTGACGGTGTCGTTCTGATGGACCCAAACTTCGTTGGGGACAAACGCCATCGCTTGCGCGGCCTGGCATCCGGAAGCCAGCAGCGTATCGGAGGCGGAGCCGTTTTGGCAGTCGGGCACCTGGGATCCGGCTTTCACCTGCCATTGCGCGTACGATGCGAGTGGAAAGACAAGTAGCGCCAGCACAAGCAGCCAGCACCATGGAGTTGTTGGGCGTAGATTTTCGTGGGTCCTCATCGATCCTCCTTATCGAATTTATGTTTCGCCGAAGGACAGAGCCCCATCAGGCAGCCTCGCAGCAGAGCTCCGCTGTGCTGGCTGGCCTGAGTGCGGAATTCCCAACGGGCGAAGCGACAACGCTTCACCGTGGGGTCCGAACGAACGCTTCATTCGCGTCCATCTCCCTGAACAGGAATGCGCAGGCTGGGACGAATGTGGCGCAATCGTCCGGGCGAGAGTAGTGGCGATTCGAGAAAGCTTGATTGCTCCGGCGCAAGCCAATGTGAACTTTTTGCGAGCGGGACGACTCCTTCCTCCCGACCCTTGGTCGTTTTCCCACAACCAATTTACTCACCAGCGGGAGGCGACGTTGGCATGCATTCTTCAGCGAGCGTTAGCGAGCTTGAGTGGGGATTTTCGATCGGAAAGCAACTGTCGTCTTTCGCCGGGTGTCCGTTCAAGCGCGACTTGGGTGGGGTTTCCGTCGGGGACGGGATGTACTATCCCTGCCTTTGTTAACTACCGACTGCTGATTCCACGGGAGTACACTTTTTCTGTTCCCTCATCCGGGAGCGAGAGGTAACGCCTATGCGCCTGCCTGCTGTCGGCCGGACGATCATCTCATCCGATACTGGCATTCTCATCCTCTCTGCTCTAGGCGTGGTTGCGTTGCATTGCGCAACCAACGGCCAATATGGTTTCCACCGCGACGAGTTGGCCACAATCGACGACGCCCGTTTCCTGAGTTGGGGCTACGTGGTGTACCCGCCGTTCACTCCCTTCGTGGCGCGGGTTGCTCTCACCCTATTCGGTCCATCGTTAATTGGTCTGCGTTTCTTTGCCGCCCTAGCCGTGGCCATCGCTATGGTGCTGACCGGCTTGATGGCGCGCGAGATGGGCGGGAACCGCATGGCGCAGCTTGTGGCCGCATGGGCAGCGGCCATCGCCGGGCCGCCGATGGCTGAGGGGACGATGTTCGAGTACGTCGCATTCGACTTCCTGTGGTGGGTGTCGGCAGCCTACGTGATCGTTCGTCTACTGAAATCCCGAGACCAGCGTTGGTGGCTGGCCCTGGGGTGCGTCGTCGGCCTCGGCATGATGACCAAGTTCACCATGGCTTTCTTTCTCGCCGGCATCCTCGGCGGAATTCTACTTACCAATGCCCGCCTGCTCCTCAACAAGTGGCTGTGGCTAGGCGCCGTCGTCTCCTTCCTCATTTTTCTTCCCAACTTCATCTGGCAGATTCACCATCATTTCATCACGCTCGACTTCCTGAAGTTCATTCATGCGCGCGATGTCGGCCGCGGCCACGCGAATGGCTTCCTGCTGGCGCAGTTCTGGGCCATGACGAACATCTTCACGGTGCCACTCTGGCTCGCAGGCTTGTACTATCTGTTCCGCCCAGAGGGCAAGCGCTACCGCCTCCTCGGCTGGATGTACGTGATAACTCTGGCACTCTTTTTCTTCGCCAAGGGCAGGCCTTACTATGTGGCTCCTGCTTACCCTATGCTGTTTGCCGCTGGCGCCGTTTGGGGCGAGCGCTGGCTGGGGTCCCTCACTCCGGCCACTGCCCGCTCCGTGCGCAACACGGTGCGGACAGGCCTGGTAATAGCCGGTATCAGCACCGCTGCTATCGTTTTACCCCTTGCTCCGCCGGGCACAGGTTGGTGGAAGTTCGCCGACGCTGCGAACGGCAATTTCAATGAAGAATTCGGCTGGCGCGAAATGGCCGACGAGGTGGTTCGTGTCCGCGATTCGCTACCACCCGACAGCGCGCCCATTGGCGTTTGGGCCGGCGATGCCGGTCAAGCCGGCGCCGTCAATCTCTTCGGTCACGCTCGAGGTCTGCCCGAAGTTATCAGTGGCTCAAACTCGCACTGGCTGCGGGGCTATGGCGATCCACCGCCGAAAACCGTCATTACAACTGGCTCGCGCCGCTCCGAACTCGAAACCGTTTTCCAGCACTGCGAGCTTGCCGGCCACTTCACCATTCCATTTGGAATCGAGAACTCTGCCCTCGAAGACCGCACCGATATCTTTGTCTGCAGCCGGCCGCGCGAACCCTGGAACGTGTTCTGGTGGCGGAACCATTGGTATGGCTAGAGCCGGGTGGATGCCCGGCGCCGCTTCCAACGATGAACAATCCTGACGATGGTGTGGCCTCCCCTTTTTGTTACAACCTAGTTTGAATCTGGTACAGGGGTGCCCCACCCTTGTCCGCGTTCTTAGCGGACAGGGTGGGAGAACCAACCCCACCCTCTCCGCCGGGTGCCCCATTCAAGCGAGCATAGCGAGCTTGAGTGGGGGTTTTCGCGCCGGAACCCGCAGATGTTAGCACGTCCGCCACTCCAGCCCGCTGCCACGCTTATGCCGAGTGCTGGTTCTGCGCGAGGCATGTGCGGAAGTGTGCTACGCGAAGAACGGTTCGAGCCGATTGCAACATTCACCCGCGGCTTCACAAAATCTTTCTGCCCAGAGAGTGATAAGTTCCCCTCGAAAGTCAGACTCTTCGAGTACTACCACCGGGGTGAATTTGCAATCCATGTTCACCTTTCCATCCTCCGTTATGGGAAAAGGACCAATCTCTGCCTCGAAATGCATCGCTCTAGGCAGATCGCGAAATCTGACGAAAGATACCCCGTCCTTCTCGAAGATCGCAGTATCGTCGCTCGGGTCAGGGTTTGCTGTCAACGCGGATACGTGGATCTTCCGGTGCTTGTGCTGATTTGTGAGTCGTCGGAGAGCCAGCAGGTTGGAATGCACAGGGTCAGTCCTACCCTCGTAAGGCTGCAAACTCTCAATGACTGCAACTGCCTCAAAAGGGATTCCATAAAGGGCATCGCTACCAATTTCCTTGTTAAAGGCCCCGTGGCTAGTAACGATGGGGAATTTATGAGACGGCTTTGCTTCTTCGCCTGGGTGGTGTCTCCAGAAGAGTTCACAAACAAGATAATCGAGAGTGGAGTTGGCGGATTGGAGAACATCTCCGAAGATGTGAGAAATTACTGTGGTGGAACCCTTGATCGGCTCAAAATGCCCCCAAGCCATAGTCTTGGCATCGTTATATCGCTTGGGCGAGAACCAAATGTTCTTGTGGTCGATATAATCCGTGACTACATTATCGAGAACATTGAAATGATGGCGTGTCCACTTTAGTTTTTCGTGTACCTCTTCGACCCCCATGCAGCCAAATTAACAGATGTCTTAGGGTGACCTCAAGAGTACTTACCAATGCCGGTTGCTACCCGCGTCTTTCCCGCATCAAATTCAGATGCCTCTGCGCATGCCCGGCGATGATGTACGCCAGCGCCCGCACCGACACCGTCTTTCCATTCGCAACACCCGTTCTGACTTCATCTTCCGGCCCGATCGATCCCACCAGAGCAATCGTCGCGCCACGAATGTTCTTGAACTCCACCATCAGGTCATGCCGCACACGCGAATTAAAATCGCCTGCTGCGACGTAATCGTCCTGCTCGAAGCCGTGCAACTCTTTCTTGTCGCCGCGCGCGAAGCGCATCATCCGATACGACATCACCCGCTCGGTGTCGCACAGGTGTCCGAGCACCTGCTTGATGCTCCACTTACCCTCACCCTGCGGCTTGCTGGCTTCGTCTTCCGAAACTTGCTGCAGGAATGCCACCAGGTCGTCCCACTGCTTCAGCAGAAACTCCTCGATCGCGCCGTCGGGCACGAGAGAAATATAGTTGACATAGAAATCGGCGTATTCGTTGCGTTCGGGACGGGAAAGCATGGTTCTTCTCCAATTTACTCGAGCACTTTTTCGATCGGTAATCGGTAATTGGTGGTGGCGTTTTAAGTTCTATCTCATAGGTTGAGTCGGCCAATTACCAATTACGAACTACCCGGTTCACTCCAATCCAAACTCCTTCCGCCACCAGTCGCTTGCTCCCAGGTCTCCTTGAGTTATCTTACTGGGTTTCCGCACAAGCCTATCAGTTCCATTTTGGAACTCAATTGAGAAAACCTCGACGAATTGAGAAATGCTCCTTGCAATCTGTCAAAACTGAACGGACGATAAAGATAGTCTTAAAACTCCTAGGAGGTGTTCATCTTGCGCCACGAATATAAGTCCCTCCTGCTCGTTGCTCTGCTAGCGTTGTTCTATGTGGGCACCGCAACGGCCGGAACCACCAACATCAATTTCGACGAATTCAAATCACCACCCGTCACCTGTTGCTACGCAGACACTGGAGTGCTCGGGCCGCTGGTTAATCCATCCGTTACCGTTGCAGATGGAGGCGGCACCGGCTTTGTAATGAATAATACCGGCTGGAACAACATGGCAACTTCGGCTCCAAACCTGTTCGGAACGTTGACTGGCACGATTTTCCTGAACTTCACCACTCCAGTCAGTTCCCTTTCGTTGGACGTGATCAACGGGGTGTTCGAAGTTTCCACTTTCACACTGGATCTATACGGACCAGGGGCCGTTCTGATTAACTCCTACTCCCAGACGCTGAATGAATACTCGTCCCTGGGCAGCGTCGGTCATTTTGCTCCCGGCGACTCTGGCATTCTGCAAGCTGTGATCACCGGTAATGGCGATTTTGCCATCGACACGGTTAGCTACAACGCCGTCCCGGAGCCGGGAACCCTGCTGCTACTCGGCAGCGGTATCATCGGCCTTGCGGGCGTGGTTCGCCGCAAACTGAACTTCTAGAAAATACGGTCCTCAAACCCGAGCGGAGCCGCAACTGCGGCTCCGTTTTTTGCGGCAAATGACTGGTTCTTCACAGGGGCAGACCTACTCCAGCCCAAACTCCTTCCACCGCTCTGTCACCCGCCGCTTCGTCTCGGCGTCCATGGTAATCTCATCCGGCCACGGACGGGTAAATCCCTCGCTGGGCCACTTGCGCGTGGCGTCCACACCCATTTTCGAGCCGTAATCCGGCAGCCGCGACGCATGATCCAGAGAATCCACCGGGCCAAGTGTGAACTGGATATCGCGCTCTGGATCGATGTTATTCAGCACTTTCAGCGTGACCTCGCCAATGTCATGCACATCGACATCTTCATCAACCACCAGAATGCACTTGGTGGACATCGCCTGCCCCATACCCCAAATGGCACTCATCACCTTGCGCGCCTGGCCAGGGTACGACTTCTTGATGGACACGATCATCAAGTTGTGAAAGACGCCTTCGATCGGCAGATTCACGTCCACGATCTCAGGGATGGTCACGCGCATCAGCGGCAGGAAGATGCGCTCGACCGCCTTGCCC
>Ga0207761_1000631_pt1 | contig 12264 bp, 9 predicted proteins | sample LuqExpMetageno34_FD_187792 | JGI IMG/M metagenome (GOLD analysis project Ga0207761, IMG submission 187792) | Tropical forest soil microbial communities from Luquillo Experimental Forest, Puerto Rico - Sample 34 (SPAdes) | ecosystem: Environmental > Terrestrial > Soil > Tropical forest ... | reverse complement strand
TGACCGTCGTTGCCACGGGCTCCGGCAACGGACCGCTGTTTCCGATGCAGGTGGTGCAGCCATAACCCACCAGGTGGAATCCGAGGGCTTCGAGATACGGCACCAGGCCCGCATCTTCGTAATAGTCCATCACCACTTTGGAACCCGGAGCGAGGCTGGTCTTCACCCACGGCTTCACCTGCAGCCCCCGCTCCACCGCTTTTTTCGCCACCAGTCCCGCTCCCAGCATCAGCGACGGATTCGAAGTGTTCGTGCAGCTCGTAATCGCCGCGATCACCACGGCACCGCTCGATAACGCAAATCCATCGCCATTGTTTTTCACCGAAACTTCCTTGCGCGGCGCGCCTTCCACGACTTTCGTGAAAGAAGCCTTCGCATTTTTCAGCGCCACGCGGTCTTGGGGCCGCTTCGGTCCCGCCACGGTAGGCTCCACGCTGCCCAAATCCAGTTCCAGTCGGTCACTGAACGCCGGGTCCGGTGTGCTGTCGGTGCGGAACAGCAACTGCTCCTTGCAATAGGCTTCCACCAGCGCGATTTGTTCCTGGCTCCTCCCGGTGAAGTGCAAATAAGCGAGCGTTTCGTTGTCGACCGGGAAGAATCCCATGGTCGCGCCATATTCCGGCGCCATATTCGCAATCGTGGCACGGTCCGGAACACTCAAGCTCGATAGTCCGGAACCATAAAACTCCACGAACTTTCCGACCACCCCCTTCTTCCGCAGCATTTCCGTTACAGTTAGCACCAGGTCCGTTGCTGTCGCACCCTCGCGCAGCCGGCCGTGAAGCTTGAAGCCCACTACCTCCGGCACCAGCATCGAGAGCGGCTGACCGAGCATCGCCGCTTCTGCTTCAATTCCACCCACGCCCCAGCCAAATACGCCGAGCGAATTCACCATTGTCGTATGCGAATCTGTCCCCACCAATGAATCGGGGTAAGCTTCCAGCTGATTTCCATTCGGCATCGAGCAAACCACCCGCGCCAGATATTCAATGTTCACCTGATGGCAAATTCCCGTGTCCGGTGGCACCACCTTGAAATTCCGGAACGCTTCCTGCCCCCATCGCAAAAACTGATAGCGCTCCACGTTGCGTTGAAATTCCAGCTCGGCGTTCATCCCGAACGCATTCACGTTGCCGAAGCTGTCGACCTGCACCGAGTGGTCGATCACCAATTCCGCCGGAAAGAGCGGGTTGATCCGCTTCGGATTGCCTCCCATTTTCTGCATGGCTTCGCGCATCGTGGCCAGGTCCACCACCGCAGGCACACCAGTGAAATCCTGCAACAGCACGCGCGCCGGCATGAACGCAATCTCTTTCTGCTCGACGCCCGGTGTCCACTTCGCGAGCGCCGCAATGTCGTCGGCGTGCACAAAGCGAGCGTCTTCGCAGCGCAAAAGATTCTCGAGCAGGATGCGCAGTGAGAAGGGAAGTGTTTCCAGGTGCGCCAGGCCTTGTGTTTCAAGCTTTTCCAGTCGATGGATTTCAAACGGTTGCGCCCCTACGTTTAATTTGTCGCGGGTTTTGAAGGAGTTTGCAGCGGAAATGGGCATACGAAACTTCCTTTCAACTGTTGGATGGGTCTCTATCATAACCGAAATTCCCACGCGGCGCGGGAACGCTATAATAACACTCTGTGAAGATCATCCTGATCTCGACGTACGAACTGGGCCGCCAGCCCTTCGGGTTAGCTTCACCCGCGGCTTGGTTGCGCAAAAGCGGTCATCAAGTCACTTGCCTCGACCTGTCTCGCCAGCCCTTGAACCAACCGGCTCTGCGCGAAGCCGCCCTCGTCGCCTTTTACGTACCCATGCACACCGCCACGCGCCTCACGACGGAACTCATTGAGCCGCTTCGTCGCATGAACCCGAACGCACACTTCTGCGCCTACGGACTCTATGCCCCGCTGTGCGCGGAAAGCTTTCGCATGCACGGTATCACCAGCCTGCTGGGCGGCGAATTCGAACAAGCTCTCGCCGACCTCGCCGAACACCTTTCCGGCCTTTCCGCTTTTCCGCAGATTCATCCGCTCGATTCGCAAATATCGCTCTCGCGCCTGCGCTTTCAGGTTCCCGACCGTTCGGATCTTCCACCGCTTCGTTCCTACGCCCATCTCGTACTGCCCTCGGGCGAACATCGCACTGTGGGCTACACGGAAGCGAGCCGCGGCTGTAAGCATCTCTGCCGTCACTGCCCGATCGTTCCCGTGTACAACGGCGTTTTCCGCATTGTCGACCGCGACGTCATTCTGGCGGACGTTCGCCAGCAAGTTGCCGCCGGTGCCCAACATATCACCTTCGGCGATCCAGACTTTTTCAACGGAGTCGGGCACGCCATTCCTCTCGTCGAGGCCCTGCACCGTGAATTCCCTCAGCTCACCTACGACGTGACCATTAAGGTCGAGCATCTTTTGCAGAGCGTAGATCTCCTACCCACTCTTCGCCAGACAGGCTGCCTCTTCATCGTTTCCGCCGTCGAATCTCTCGATGATTCTGTGCTGCGCAAGCTCGAAAAAAATCACACCCGCGCGGATTTCTTTCGGGTCGTCGAGAGCTGTTTCCGCGCGGGCGTCACGCTTCAGCCGACCTTTGTCCCCTTTACGCCCTGGACCACAGTGGAAAGCTGTCATGACCTTTTCCAGCAGCTTCATCGCCTCGACTTGGTCGAAGCTGTCGCACCGATTCAGCTAGGGATCCGCTTGCTGATTCCGGCGGGCTCGAAGCTGCTCGAACTAGAAGATGTCCGCAAGCTCGTTGGCCCGTTCGACGCCAAGGCGCTCGTCTATCCTTGGAAGAATTGCAACCCTGCAGTGGACGCGCTCTGCGAAGAGCTTCAGGAAATTGCGGCCACGAGCGAGCAGCTGAAACGCAGCCGCTCGGCAACGTTCGAACGCATGTGGCGCGCAACGAACGTTGCCGCCAACCGGATCGCCGGCGAAGAATCCGCCAGAGCCCGGCCTTCACGTGCCACCGTGCCCTTTCTCAACGAGCCTTGGTATTGTTGAGCGGAGCCGACCCGGGACCAGTTGGTCCCTATCGCCAAAGCGAGGGAAGCTGTCCGTCAGGCCGAAACGTTCCTGTAAGCTGCTGGAGCTCAGGCCCTGTTTGCAGCGGACAGGCTTCCGAGCTGAGATTTTTCGTACAATGGCCAAGTGAGTAGTTATGTTAGCCACGATTCGATGCAACCACGCAAGCGCGTCCTTCTCTTTGCCACAAAACTGGGCTACCAGACCCGCGCCTTCAATACCGCTGCGGAAAAACTCGGCGTCGAGCTTCTCTTCGTTACCGACCGCTGCCATCGACTCGACGATCCCTGGAACGACCACGCCCTCGCCGTGCACTTTGAAACGCCCGAGTCCGCCGCCGGCGCTGTCCTCGAAGCGCAGCGTAGCCTGAATGTCGACGGCATCCTTGCGCTTGGCGATCGACCCGTCCCTGCCGCAGCCTATGTTGCTCGCGGCTTGGGCATCCCGTACAACCATCCCGCCAGTGTTGAGGCTTGCCGCAGCAAACTCCGCATGCGCGAAGTCTTCCGCGACGCGGGCCTCCCCGTGCCTTGGTTCTGTAGCATCTCGCTGAACCCCGCACCCGAACCCGCGCTGATGGGGATCCAATATCCCTGTGTCCTGAAGCCCCTTTCTCTATCGGCGAGCCAGGGTGTGGTACGCGTCAACAACCGTAAAGAATTCCTCGCAGGAGCCGCGCGCCTGAGACGCTTGCTCGATTCCGCCGAGGTTCGCGGAACTCGCGAGCCCAATCTCGATTACGTTCTCGTCGAAGGCTATCTGCCCGGTAGGGAAGTGGCGGTCGAAGGATTGCTCGCCGAAGGAGATCTGCGCGTCCTCGCGGTCTTCGATAAGCCCGATCCTCTCGAAGGGCCCTATTTCGAAGAAACGATCTATGTCACCCCGTCACGGCTTCCCACGACAGCGCTGCAAGCCATCGAACGCTCTTTGCTAAGCGTCGTACGAGCGATGGGTCTGACTCACGGCCCGCTTCACGCCGAATTTCGCTTGAACGACGACGGAGTCTGGTGCCTTGAAGTCGCTCCGCGCCCCATTGGCGGACTCTGTGCTCAAACACTACGCTTCCACCTCCCCGCTCACAACGAAGCCATCGCTCTCGAGGAGCTGCTCCTCCGGCATGCGTTGCAAATGCCAGGCAGTGACGCACAACGCGAAGAAACCGCCTCTGGCGTCATGATGATTCCGGTGCCTCGCGGCGGAATCTTGGAAAAAGTCGATGGCCAAGAAGCGGCCCTCCGGGTACCCGGCATCACCGGTCTCGAAATTACTGCTCGCCTCCATGACTACGTCGCCGCCTGGCCGGAAGGCTCAAGCTACCTCGGTTTTCTCTTCGCGCGCGCCGCGGAGCCCGCGGCCGTAGAAGCCGCTCTACGCCACGGCCACTCGCAGCTCAACTTCACTCTCACCTCGCGCCTCCCCGTTGAACACCCCATCACCCATTCCGCACCGCCCACGGATCGCTCCTAAAAAGCGAAAGGCGCCCCTTCATCTCTGAGGCGCCTCAAGTTCAGGAGCTACCGAGTACGAACTACAGACTTATGAACTGCTCCTCTACCCCTTGGCCTTCGGCGGTACGTATCCTTCCGGCAATTTTGCGCCCTCACCGAAGAAGAACTGCTCCATCTGTTCTTCCATGATTTTTTGTGAATTCGGGTCTAGTGGGTTCAGCCGGTATTCGTTCATGATCATCTTCGAGTGTTCCAGCCAAAGTTTCCACGCTTCCTTAGAAACATTCTCATACACGCGTTTGCCCAGTTCGCCCTTCCACGGCACCCGTTCCAGACCGGGCAATTCTTTACCGAATTTGACGCAGTTCACCATACGCGTTCCCGGCTTGATTGGTTCACTTGATGTCGATGTCGGTCCGCACGGATCGTTTGCCATTCCCGCCTCCACATCGGTCTATTGTCCGCTAGTGCCTCTCCCCCTTGCAACTCGCGCGCGATGTGCACAGTCTGCGTCCTTGATTAGGGATAGGAGTATCCGCGGCAACCAGGCTGATATGCTCCGAGGCTCCTGCGTGTCATCCTGCCAGTCAATTGTCCTCGGCGAGTTCGAAAACGCCTTGGTGCGGGCGCGACAACTTTTTCTCCGGGATTGCATCGTGAACCGTCAAGGGGGTAGAGACCTTTGGCCCGGCGGCGAGTTCAATTAGGAGAAGTTCGTCACGCTGCGGAATTTTACGGCCATCATTTCCGCCCGCTTTTCCTAGGGGCCTCTCGATCGGGCGCACCGTCGATCCCTCTCTTGATTTGGCGATTCCTGGGCGCCACTCTGCGTTCTCTCAATTGCGCCGGGCCTTTGCCCTCGGTGAACTCGATGCCTTGAGCGCCGCCTATCGCTTTGTAATTCGCGAGCATCTTCCTTTCCGACCTGCCCGAAACGCTCCGTGCTTTGGAACCATCTTTGAGAGGGTTTTGCGCCGGTTTCACGCTTGACGGCTCATTTTTCTTCTTCCGTCCCCCACCCTTATCTGATATTTCTCAGTCTCTTGCGCTTGGAGGAGTTTCTCATGCCTGAGATTACTTCGTTGTTCTGGGACATCGGCGGGGTCATTCTCACTAACGGTTGGGATCACCAGTCTCGCATGGCTGCCGCTCAGGCCTTCAGCTTCGATTGGGAAGAGTTCCGCGAGCGCCACGACCTCTCGTTTCCCGCCTTTGACGCCGGTCAGATTACCCTCAACCAGTATCTCGATGGTACTCTCTTCTACCGCTCGCGCTCCTTCACTCGGGAAGAATTCACCGCCTTCATGTTTGCTCAATCCAGGGAATACCCAGAGACTCGCGCGGTCCTTTCCTCGGTTGCCCGCGCCGGAAAATACTACGTCGCTTCCATCAATAATGAACCTCGCGAACTCAACGACTACCGCATCGAAGCCTTCAAACTCCGCGAGGATTTCGAAGCCTTCTTCAGTTCGTGCTATCTGAACGCCCGCAAGCCCGAAGAGCATATCTTCCGCGTGGCCCTTGAAGTTAGCCAGCGTCCTGCCGAGCACTCCGTGTTCATCGACGACCGCCCCCTCAATCTCGAAAACCCTAGACGGCTCGGCATGCATGTGATTCATCACGAGACCCCGCGGCAACTCCGCGCTGACCTGCAAGCCCTCGGGATTGAGGTATAGTCTTGGGGCGGATTTGCATCTAAAAGCTGTTTTCATCCCGGGAGGGAGTTCATGTCTGAAGAAACCACACACTTCGGATCCATCTACGGTGCAAATGCCGAATCCTGCACCGTGGTTCTTTTTGGCGCCTCCGGCGATCTTGCCAAGCGCAAGGTCATTCCCGCCATGTACGATCTCGCTCACTACAAGTCCCTCGGAGAGTGTTACGCCATTGTCGGTTTTGCTCGCACACCCATGACGGATGAGACCTTCCGCAACAATGTCGGCGAAGCCGCCAAAACCATTTCCGAGGTTGGCCCGATCGATCCTCAAAAATGGAGCGACTTTGCCGCCAACCTCTTTTATGCGGAAGGCGATTATTCCGACCCCGATTCCTATTCCCGCCTGGTGCGGCGTCTCGCAGAACTCGAGGCTGCAAAAAAGCTGTGTGGCAACCGTCTCTTTTATCTTTCCACTCCGCCCGAGGTCTATCCCGACATCGTCGAGCAGCTGGGCCGCGCCGGTTTGGCCCGACCAAACACTCCCAACTCCTGGGTGCGCATCATCATTGAAAAGCCGTTTGGGCGTGACCTTGCCTCGGCGAAAGAGCTCAACAAAATTGTTCTAAACGTCTTCGAAGAAAAGCAGATCTACCGCATCGACCACTATCTCGGAAAAGATACGGTCCAGAATCTCTTGGTTCTCCGTTTCGGCAACGGAATCTTCGAACCTCTCTGGAACCGCAATTATGTCGACCAGGTCCAGATCACCGCGGCCGAAACTCTCGGTGTCGAGCGTCGCGGGGGCTTTTATGAAACTGCCGGCGCTCTCCGCGACATGATCCAGAGCCACGTTCTTCAACTCACTTCGCTGGTTTCCGTGGAACCGCCGGCGTCGTTCGACGCAACCGCTGTCCGTAACGAAAAGCTGAAGGTCCTTCAGTCGATCCGCCCTTTTAACCTCGAAATGGTGGCCCAATGGGTTGTTCGCGGCCAATATGCTCCTGGTAAAGTCGCGGAAAAGCACGTCCCGGGCTATCGCGAAGAGCACGGCGTCAAACCCGATTCGCGCACGGAAACCTTTGTCGCCATGCGTCTTCTCGTCGATAATTGGCGTTGGGCCGGCGTTCCTTTCTATCTCCGGACCGGTAAGCGCTTGGCCAAGCGCAGCACCGAGATCATGATTCAATTCAAGCGCGCACCTCACATCGTATTTCGCGAGCGCGAAGTCGAGCCCAACCGCCTGATCCTCAACATCCAGCCTGACGAAGGTGTCTCCGTCTCCTTTGGCGCCAAGCGGCCTGGAACGGAAATGAGCATCGGCAACGTAACCATGAATTTCAGCTATAAGGAAGGATTTGGAGGCACTGCGCGCAGCGCCTACGCCACGCTGCTCAACGACTGCCTCCGTGGCGACGCCACACTCTTTGACCGCGGCGATTCCGTCGAAGCCGCATGGTCGCTCGTCGACCCCATCCTCGACGTCTGGAGCGCGGCAAAGACCGCGGGCGTCCCTGCCTACCCCTCAAGCACGTGGGGACCCAAGGAATCCGATCAGCTACTCGAAAGAGATGGCCGACAGTGGTATAACCCTTAAGGCGCATTGAATCGTTTCAATGCTTCAAGGAGGAAGATTTTTTGACCTCCAACCTCTGACTTCTAACCCCTGTCCTGTGGAGGCACGGTGATTCTCGCTGGCGACGTTGGCGGTACGAAGTGCAATCTGGCCCTGTTTGCTGAGAAAAACGGAAAACTCGAAGTCGTCTTTCGCGAACGGTTTGCCAGCAAGGAATTCGCTCAGTTTGATCTCATCATCAAGGAATTTTCCCGCCGCGCCGCTCCTCATCTCGGTTCGAGCAGAATCCGTGCCGCCGGTTTTGGCGTAGCCGGTCCCGTCATCAATAACCGCATTCATGCTACGAACCTGCCCTGGATCGTCGACGCCGAAACGCTTTCGAAGGAAGTTGGCGTCGGATCGATCGTTCTCATCAACGATCTTGGCGCCACCGGTCACAGCCTCGAACACCTCCCGCCGGAAGACTTTTGCGTTCTGAATCCCGGGAAGCCTCTCCGCGGAGCTTCACGTGCCCTCCTGGCCGCAGGCACCGGCCTCGGTGAAGGCATTCTGTTCTGGGATGGGACGCGTTACAAAGTTGTTCCCAGCGAAGGCGGACACTCCGATTTTGCCCCGCGCACCGACCAGCAGATCGAACTCCTTAAATTCATGCGTCATCGCTATCCCCAGGTCAGCTGGGAACTGATTCTTTCCGGCCGCGGTTTCCGCACCTTGCACGAATTCATCTCGCCCAGCGTCAAGCATCCTATCTTCGAGGATCCCGATGCCGACCCGGCTCCCTACATCACCAAAAGCGGCCTCGATAAATCCTGCCCGATCTGTGTGCAAACTCTCGATCTGTGGACCTCGGTCTACGGCGCCGAAGCGGGCAATCTTGCCCTCAAGGTTCTCGCCCTTGGAGGAGTCTACGTCGCCGGAGGCATCGCCGTAAAAATTCTGCCCAAAATGATCGACGGCACCTTCTTCAACTCCTTCAAGGACAAATGGCATTTCACCAACATGCTCGCCGATGTCCCGCTGTCCATCGTCCTGAACGAGTCTGCTCCGCTGATCGGAGCCGCCTACGAAGCCTACGCCACCGTCAAGTAGTCCGGCGACTTTGCGAGTACTCCGGTACCGGTGTTCAATCCATGGAAAACATCACGGTTCCCTCGCCGCCGCTCCTTTTTTGATAAACTGACTCCTTAGTCTTGAACGGTCCTCAGGACCGCCAACCTTCATATCGCAAGCCCTGCCGATCGCCTTCAAGCGATCGGAGGCACGGAGCATTCTCATGAGCAGTACCGCCACAACGCAAGTCACCGAAATTCTCAATTATTTCGGCGGCACTTGGCACAAATCGGCCGCCACCGAATTCGTTCATGTTACCAATCCCGCCACCGGCGAAATCGTCGCCCGCACTCCCATCTCTTCGAAGGTCGACGTCGACGCCGCTGTTCAGTCAGCCGCCGAAGCGTTCCCCGCCTGGCGCCGAACTCCCGCCGGCGAGCGCATTCAATATCTCTTCAAGCTCAAGGTTCTTCTCGAAGACCACATCGACGAACTTGCCCGCATCGTTACTCTCGAGAACGGGAAGACCTGCGGCGAAGCCAAGGCCGAACTGCGCCGGGGCATCGAAAATGTCGAAGTCGCTTGCGGCATCCCCACGATGATGCAGGGCTACAACCTGGAAGACATCACCCCCGGCGTCGACGAAATGCTCATCCGCCAACCACTTGGCGTCGTCGCTGCCATTGCTCCCTTCAACTTTCCCGCGATGATTCCGTTCTGGTTTCTCCCCTACGCGATTGCCTGCGGCAACACCTTCGTGCTCAAGCCCAGCGAGCGCGTGCCAATGAGCATGCGTCGTGTCTACGAACTCCTCGAACAGACGGGCCTCCCGAAAGGAGTGGTCAACATCGTTAACGGCGGCAAGGAAGTCGTCGACGCACTCTGCGATCACCCGACCGTTCGTGCCATCAGCTTCGTTGGCTCCACGCCCGTTGCTAAACATGTTTACCAGCGCTCCGCCACTGCCGGAAAGCGTATGCAATGCCAGGGCGGTGCTAAGAACCACGTTATCGTACTGCCTGACGCCGACATGGATCTCGCGCGCCAGATCATCAGTGATTCCGCGTTCGGCTGCGCCGGGCAGCGTTGCCTTGCCGTTTCCGTTGCCGTGACGATCGGCGAAGCGCAAAGAACCTTCCGCGATGCCATAGCCGACGCCGCTTCCTCCATCCAGGTCGGCTTCGGGCTTGACAAGGGCGTACAGATGGGCCCTGTAATCTCCAAGGAAAGCAAGCAGCGCATCGAATCCCTCATTGCCACCGGCGTGAGCGATGGCGCGAAGCCTGTCGTCGACGGTCGCAACACCAAAATCGCCGGGCATGAAAACGGCAACTTCATTAAACCCACGATCCTCGACGGTGTTCCCGCATCCAGCTCACTGGCCAACACCGAAATCTTCGGTCCCGTTCTCAGCCTGATTCACGCCAACACGATTGAAGAAGCCATCGATTTCATTCGCAAAAGCCCCTACGGCAATCAGGCCTCGCTCTTCACCACCAGTGGCGCCGCGGCTCGCAAATTCCGCTACGAAGCACCAGCCGGCAACATCGGTATCAACATCGGCGTGGCCGCTCCGATGGCCTATTTCCCATTCAACGGATGGAAGGAAAGTTTCTTCGGCATCCTCCACGCCCAGGGAAAAGACGCAGTTGAGTTCTTCACCGAGTCGAAAATCGTAATCGAGCGTTGGTCGCGCCAGGAAACCCGCAAATTCTAGAACCGACCTGGGCGGAGATTTTTGTCCTTCCGAGCGCCGAGAGGCTTCGCTCTACGATCGCTACTCGTATACCTCAGCCTGTTGGCGACCATCCTCCAACTCTGCTACCTTCTCCGCATGGCCAGCGAACCCGTGCCCCTCGATGTCAACCCGCAACTCGGATGCGCAGAGACGCTCGCTTCGCGTTTCTACACCGATCCCGCCATCCTCACGCTGGAGAAAGAGCGTATTTTCCTGCGCACCTGGCAATTAGCCGGTACGCTCTCTCAGCCGTGCGGTGAATCAAATGACAGAAAGCAGACCATCGCGGATCCTGAAACATATTTCACCTCCGACATTGCCGGCGAACCCGTAGTGGTTGTCCGCGATAAAACTGGCATTCTTCGCGCATTCAGCAACGTCTGTCGACATCGAGCCGGTCCGATCGCTCAAGGTTCTGGTTGCAGAAGCGTGCTGAATTGCGCTTACCACGGATGGATCTACTCGCTCGATGGGCGCCTCATCGGCACCCCCGAAGTCGATGGCGTCGAATTGTTCGATCGCTCCGCCATGGGTATGGTTCCGGTGCGTTGCGAAACCTGGCAGCAATTCGTTTTTGTGAATTTCGATCGTGGCGCTCTTCCGCTTGCCGATTATCTTGGCAATATTCCGCAACTTTCGCGCGCTTTTCCATTCGAGGGCTTGTCCCTCGCCGAACGCCACGATTATTACGTCAATTGCAACTGGAAGGTGTACGTCGACAATTACCTCGAGGGCTACCATATCCCGGTCGTGCATCCCGGCTTAATGAAGGAAATCGACTATCCCCGCTATCGTTGCGAGACTTTTCGCTATCATTCGCAGCAGATTGGCCCGGTCAAAGAACTGAAGCCCAACAACCACGACGAACGTGTCTATCCTCCGGGCTCAGTTCTTCCCGAAGCGCTCTATTTCTGGGTGTTCCCCAATCTGATGCTCAACATTTATCCAGACAATATTCAGGTCAACGTCATCGTGCCGCTGGCACACGATAAAACGCTGACCATTTTTGAGTGGTATTTCCATAAAGCTGATTCAGAGAAGTTCCGCGCTCGCGCCGCCAAGGCGATCGCCTTCAGCGACACGGTTCAAGCCGAAGACATACATATTTGCGAAGCCGTTCAGCGCGGTCTTCGATCAACCACCTACGACCGCGGACGCTACTCCGTCAAACGCGAGAACGGAGTGCACCACTTCCACATGCTCCTCGCTGAATTCCTCGCCTGATTTTCCTGGTCCGGTAGAAGCCGGCCTTGTAGACCGGCGATCTGCCCGCCGGGCTTTACGCGATGCCGGCGTTCTTTGTTTGCCTACGGATGCGCCGGAGCGGGCGTCGGCGCCGTTGCGGGCTTGTTCGTATCGAAATTCACCTTGGGCACCTGCCTTGCCCCCTCTTCGGTCTTGAAATAGGCATCGTTGCGTGTGAACCCAGCAAAGCCCGCGATCAGGCTGTTCGGGAAGAGCGAAATATACGTGTTATAGTCCTGCACCGCCTCGTTGTACCTGCGCCGCTCCACCGCAATCCGGTTTTCCGTCCCTGCCAGTTCATCCTGCAAGCGCATAAAATTTTCGTTGGATTTCAATTGCGGGTAATTTTCCACAATCACCAGCAAACGGCTCAGCGCCGAGTCCAGTTGTCCGTTTGCGGCGATCTTGTCTGCCGGGTTCTTAGCTCCAACCAAAGCCGCTCGCGCTGCCGCGATGTCTCCAAACACCTTTTGCTCCTGGGCCGCATAGCCTTTCACCGTTTCCACAAGGTTGGGGATCAGGTCGGCGCGCC
>Ga0207761_1000629_pt1 | contig 12278 bp, 8 predicted proteins | sample LuqExpMetageno34_FD_187792 | JGI IMG/M metagenome (GOLD analysis project Ga0207761, IMG submission 187792) | Tropical forest soil microbial communities from Luquillo Experimental Forest, Puerto Rico - Sample 34 (SPAdes) | ecosystem: Environmental > Terrestrial > Soil > Tropical forest ... | reverse complement strand
CGAACCTTACATCTTGTACTTTCACCTTAAACAGCCTTGGGGCTTTACTTGTACCCTTACACCTTTGCACCTTTATACTTTCTTTCGCTCTTTCCAGCCATCACCAGCCCCGCCGCCAACGCCATCATCCCCGCCACACTCCACAATCCCGCCTGAAATCCATGCGTGCGATCCCGTAAATACCCGATCCAGTAAGGTCCGAACCCGCTCCCCAGATTGCCAATCGAGTTGATCAGCGCAATCGCTGGTGCGGCCGTGCTTTCCGCCAGCACTCCGCTGGCCATCGCCCAGAATGGCCCGGTCATCGCCGACGAAGCCGCCAACGCCACTCCAAACGCGGCTACACTCACAGCTAATCCCGGCGAAACTCCCGCGATCAGCAACGCCCCAGCTCCGACAATCGCCGATCCAGCGACGTGCTTTCTCCGTTCTCCCGTTCGATCCGAGTGCATCCCTAGAATCACCATCGCCACCACCGCCACCATGTACGGCACAGCGGACACCACCCCCAGCAACAAGTTCGGCAAGCCCGACAGGCTCTTCAGCGCGCTTGGCAGCCACAAGCTGATTCCGTACGTGCATGTGTTCAGACCGAAATACACAAGTCCCAATCGCCATAACGTTCCTGACTGATACCACGGCTGAGCCCCGTTGGCGTCGCCTCCTTTCTTCGAGCCTCGCATCGGCCCCGCGAGCTTCCTTTGCAACCAGGCCTTCTCCTGATCTCTGAGCCACCCCGCATCTCCCGGCCCGTTCGGCAACAGCGTCCACGCGACCATTCCCAACGCGATTGCCGGAATCCCTTCCATCAGAAACATCCACTGCCACCCCGCCAATCCGCCCGGCGTCCCCCAATCCAGCAATGCCCCGGAAATCGGTCCTCCCACGATTCCCGACACCGGCCCGGCCGTCATGAACAGCGCCACCACTCCCGCTCGCGTTTCCGCCGGAAACCAGCTCCGCAAGTAATAAATCACCCCGGGAAAAAACCCCGCCTCCGCCGCCCCCAACAGAAACCGCAGCGTATAGAATGACCACACCGAATGAATCAGGAACATCGCCGATGAAATCACTCCCCATAAAATCATCAGCGTACCGATCCATCGCCGCGCGCCTGCTTGCTGCATCATCAAATTGCTGGGCACTTGAAATAGGAAGTACCCGAGGAAAAATATTCCCGCTCCCAGTCCATATACCGCGTCGCTGAATCCCAACTGTCCTTTCATCTGCAGCGCCGCGAACCCCACGTTGATCCGGTCCAGATACGCCACTACATACAGCAAAAACAAGAATGGCAGCAGCCTCCATCGCATCTTCGCGATCAACGCTCGTCCAAACTCGCCATCGTCACCTGGTGCACCTGACCCCGTCGTAGCCAGTATCTTCTCCACAATTTCCCCGGGGCTTTTGGTTACCTCCTCCACCAGCACGCCATTTCCGGCCGGCTCTTCCAACACATCAAACTGATCCTCCAAAATCGACTCGCCTGCAAAGTGCCCCGTCCTCCCGCGCAGCCTCTCGCCAATCAGTTCCTGCGGCCCCTTCAGATACACAAGCCGCACGTCCAAGCCTGCCGTCAGTCGCCTCCGGTATTCCTCCTTCAACGCTGAGCACGCCAGCACTACACTCTTCCCCGTCAGATCATTTGCCTTTAATTCCTCATGGATTGCATCCAGCCACGGCCGGCGATCCGTGTCCGTCAGTGGCTCTCCTCGCCGCATCTTTTCCTTGTTCGCCGCGGAATGAAAATCGTCCGCCTCCAAAAACACCCAGCCCAGTCGCTCCGCCAGCATCTTCCCAACGGTGCTCTTCCCCGCCCCGGTTACTCCCATCACCAGCAAAATCATCGCGCGGCGAGTTTCCCGCATTCCCGCCTGCCAAGTCCAGCGCACCATCACGCTCTGTAGGGGTCCAGCATTGCTGGACCCCATGTCCGCAAGATTTCGGCGGCACCAACAACTCTTCGCATCTCGGCAGATTTGTGAGACAAATGTCGCAAGCTCTTCCAGGACCACCCGTGACCCAACCCAACTCCGCCGCCAAAAAAGCCGGCCTCCTCTACTTCGTCTTCGTCATGTTCGCCTACACCACCGGCGGCCCTTTCGGCCTCGAGGAAATGGTCACCACCTCCGGCCCGGGCTTGACGCTCTTCTACCTACTGGTGATCCCACTCTTCTGGTGCATTCCCGTCTCGCTCGTCGCGGCGGAACTCACCACTGCCATGCCGGTCGAAGGTGGCTTCTACCGTTGGGTGCGCGCCAGCTACGGCAATCTCTGGGGATTCCTTGCGGGGTGGTGGAACTGGTCCGCATCGTGGCTTCTCGGAGCCAGCTACGCCGTTCTCTTCACCGACTATCTCGCTATCTACTTTCCTTCACTGGTCGGCTGGAAGCACTACGCCGTCTCCGTCGCGCTCATCGCCATTCTTGCCTACATCAACATTCGCGGTATTCAGATGGTCGGCATCGTCGCCACCATCCTAGAATTCTCGGTCCTCGTTCCCATTCTGATTTTGTGTGTCATCGCCGCGCGGCACTGGCACTCCAATCCCTTCCATCCTTTCATCCCGCCCCACGTACCGCCCTTCCAAGTGTTCGGTGTCGGACTCGCACTCGGCCTCTGGCTCTACTCGGGCTACGAACAATGCTCCAGCGTCGCCGAAGAAATCGAAAATCCGCAACGGAGCTACCCCCGTGCGCTCGCTATTGTCGTCCCACTCTCCATCGCTACATACTTTCTTCCCACGTTCTTCTCGCTCGCCGCTCTCGGCAACTGGTCCGACTGGAAAGTTGCCTACTTCTCCACCGCCGCCCAGCTCATCGGCGGCTCTTGGCTTGGTTTCGCCATCACGGTCGCCGCTATCCTTTGCGACGTGTCCCTGCTCAACGCCACCGTGCTCACAAGCACCCGCATGCCATCCGCCATGTCCGAAGACGGCTACCTCCCGCCTCTTTTCGCCGCCAAGCATCCCAAATACGGCACGCCCTGGATCGCCATTCTTATCTCTTCGGCGATCTACGCACTCCTCGCCTTCCAAACCCTCGCGCAACTCCTCACCGTCTACGTCTGGCTTCGCATCCTCGTCACCATCCTCACCGTCCTCGCCGCCTGGCGTATGCGCACACTCCGGCCCGATCTTCCCCGCCCCTTCCGCATCCCCTGGGGCAGGCTCGGTCTCGTTTATGTCGTGATTGCGCCGCTCGCGATGAGCGTCATCGCTCTGATTGGCAGCGACAAGTTCGCCTTAAAGTGGGGCCCCATCCCCGTAGCCCTGGGCGTGGCCGCCTACTTTGCATTCCCCAAACTCAAATCCCTGCTAAATCCAGCTAACGCTAAGGCTACGTTGCCATCCTGAACGATGTAGCGGCGGGTCGTTAGACCCGTCCGTGCGAGCCTTCCACCACCACCCGAAAACCGCATTGTCATCCTGAGGAGCGTTTTGTGCGACGAAGGATCTCAAAGCACAACTCGTCGTTCCGAACGGAGTCTGCGAAGTGAGGTACTCTTTTCCATCGCACGCTTTTTGTGCGATGAATCTCTCTTGGCCCTTCCTCTGCGTCTTTGCGCTCTGCGTTAATCCTTTCTTTTTTCTCGCTCGCCACTCCACTTGGGTTCGCAAAGTCCATACATGCGAGAATTCCGCCCGCTAGGTAAGCCAATCCAGAATTCTGTAATACATTCCCGCCAGCGGCAAAGCCCACGTATTTCCGCTCCGCAAACCAACCGGCGCACCAGGAAACGCGATCTTCGAATACGGAATATCATCCGCGTCCCCGCAAATCACTCCCGCCAACTTCGCCCCCATCCACGTCGCTGCCGCCACGCCATGGCCCGCAAAGCCCACCCCAAAATGCATCCCATCCAGCTTCCCGGAGTGCGGCATCACATCAAACGCAAAATCCAGTGTCCCGCCCCACACAAACTCCACCTTGGTATCCCGCAATTGCGGATATACACCGACCATTCCCTTTCGCAGCAATTCCGCGCTCTCCCGCACCGTGCTCTCCGACTCCGGAAAAAACGCCGCGCGTCCGCCAAACAGCATGCGGTTATCGGGCGTTAGCCGGTAGTAGTACAGAAAATGCTTCGAGTCATAAATCATCCGGTTCCGCGGGCTCACTTCCCGCGCCATCTCCAGCGGCAATACTTCCGTTGCGATGATGTACGACCCGATCGGAATCACCTTCTTCCGCAACGCTGGCGTCGCCGATGTCGTGTACGCCCCAGTCGCCAGCAGAACTTCCCGAGCCGTCAGCGTTCCCCGCGATGTTTCCACTCGGAACTTCCGCGATCCCTTTGTACTTTCCGCCCTTACGCTGCCCACCCGCGTGTGATCGTACAAGCACGCTCCCGCCCGCGCTGCTGCCTGCGCCAGGCCGGTCACATACTGAGCCGGATTCAGCCCCGCGCTGGTCTCATCCACCATCCCACCAAAGTAAATGTCCGCGCCAATCTCGCTCCGCAACTCGCTCTTCGGCACAATCCGCAGCTCGTGCCCAAACTCCTTCTTGATCTGCGCCGCCTGTGCTGCATACACATCAAAATGTGCCTGCTTGCAGGCGACCTCCAGGTGGCCGCATCGCGAGAACGAGCATTCGATTCCCTCTTCTCTTACGATTTGCTCGACTAGAACAATTGATTCGAGCGACGCCGCGTACATCTTCTGCACTAGCTCCCGCCCATACCGCGACATCAGCGTCGGCACCGGCAGCTTCAAACCTGTCAGCACCATCCCGCCGTTCCGGCAACTCGCGCCCCATCCCAGCGTTTCCGCTTCCAGCACCACTACCTTCGCGCCACGCTTCGCCAGCACCCGTGCCGCCGCCAGCCCGCAGAAGCCCCCGCCCACCACCACTACATCCACGCTCTCCGGCAACGCTCCGCCCGCACCGCGCACAGGCTCCCGCACCGTGTCCAGCCAATAATTCGTCTCTCGCATGTTTGTGGATTCCCGCGCCGATTCTATCACCAGCGCCGAAAGGGGAGGAAACTGACCAACCTAATTGCCACTATGCGCGATCGTCATCCTGAGAAGCCCGCTGCGGCTGGCGACGAAGGATCTCAGCTGCAACGAAACGCACACGCATCCGTTAATCCGTCTCAAAAATGCTTGTCATTCCGAACGGAGTCGGCGGAGTGAGGAATCTGCTTTTGTAGCGCTGGCTTTCATGCCAGCTCTTTTTCGGGCCAGAAAGCGCGCTACGCCTTCCGCAACACGATATGGGTAATCTCTGGCGGCGCGCCTAGCCGCACCGGCGCTCCCACCGTCCCGATCCCGCGATTCACATACAATGCCGCCAGTCCCTTCGGCGCATTCTGCATCAACTTGATCGTCTCGCCCATCCGCTTCGGCTGATCGGGCATCGACAGCGGCCGGTGGTACAACCCTGCGATGTAATCCGTGATAAACGCCGCCGGACTCAAGCTCACATCCAGAATTTCCACCTGCACCTGTCCACCGTGGGTATGCCCGGCCAACTGCAGCTCAATGCCCATTTCCGCGGCGCGATTGAACGTATTCGGGTTGTGTGACAGCAAAATATTCGGCATGTCGCGCCGCACCAGCGGCTCCACATTCGATAGCATCTGCGTCTTTCGCCCGCTCGGCATACGTTCGCGCTGGTAGTCGACGCCGATCAGGTTCAACTGTGCGCCTTTGTACTGAATAGTGGCGTTCTCGCGGCGGAGCATGCGCATTCCAGCCTGCTGATACAGCCGCGCCGCCAAATCTTCCGCGCGCGCATAAATCTCATGATTTCCATTGCACCCGTACACACCCAGCGGCGCCCGCAAGTGCCGCACTTCGTCCACGCAATCCCACACTGAATCGTGCACGCCTGTGATCAGGTCTCCAGTCACCACCGCGAGGTCCGCACCCACTTCATTCGCCATGTCCACCGCGCGGCGCACCGACTCCCGCGTCATATAGCTGCTCAGGTGAATATCCGACAGCTGCACGATCTCCAACCCGTCCAATTCGGGTGGGAGATTCGTCAGTGGGATCTCCACGCGGCGCACTTCATACCGCAGCCGCTCCGCTGCATACCCATACATCACGCCAAAAAATGGCGCTGCGCCCGCCACCACTGAAGCCGTACGGAAAAAGGTGCGCCGCGAAGGATCCGGCACATAGTCGCGCAGCGCAGCCGCCGCATTCGGCGCTTTCCGCAGCGCGCTCATGGAGTGTGCATGCGCTGCGGCCGTCGGCTTATGCAGCTTGTGCCAGCCCCATTCGATCGCGTGCACCAGTTTCACGCACAAATACCCCGCGAACGCGCTGGCAAACCACAATCCCACGAAGGTCCCGATGGTCGAGTGCGCTTCGCCCGGCAAGATGCGGCCATGGTCTTGTCGCATGCCGTCGGCGATCGTCACAATAACGAGCACCAGCCCAGCCAGGTACAGGATCCGCGCGCCCATGCGCAGCCACACCCGTCCCCAATTTGATGTCACGCGCCAAAGCGCTCTGTACCAGAATCGCTGCGAGAGGAACAGGGTCGCCAGGATCCCGCTCATGATCAGCGCTCGCAATACAAACCAGCCTACGTTCAACGATTAGGCCCCCTCAGCCCTGAACCTCTAGGATACCATTACCAGCCTTTTTGGCTGCTTTTCCGCCTCTTCCCGGCATCCCAACGGTTACCCTTCCTTTTTACATCTCTTCACAAATCCACAGGCGGTCTATCGTATGATGCGCCGCGTGTTTCACGCCGATGCTTGCCACCTTGGCCTCATCGGGTGGCATCGGCGTGGCAGCCTTCCTCCCGGAAGGCCACCTAAGGAGAGAAATCGCATGAAGAAGCTCGCCCTTTTCCCTGCTGTTCTGTTGGCCGCTTTCTGTGCCGCAATTCCCGCCCTCGCCCAGGAGGCGAAAAAGGCCCCCGGTCCCGCGCCCTGCATGACCGACTCGGTCCTCGAACAGTGGAACGACATCGGCCGCAAACTTATCGCCATGGCCGAAGATTTTCCCGACGACAAATACACCACCTACAAACCCGCGCCCGAGTCCCGCAGCTTCAAAGCCAACATCGTTCATGCCGCGGGTTCGATGTACTACTTCACCGATCCCGTCAACGGGAAGAAGCCGCGTTTTCCCGACGAATACGCCGGTGACGACCTGAAGACCAAAGCCGACGTGGTCGCGTTCGTGAAGAAGTGTGTCGCCGAAGGCGCGGAAGCCATCAAGCAGAAGGGCGATAAAGGCCTCAGTGACAGCTTCGATTGGGGCGGCAAGCACCTCTACCACGCCTACGACATGGCCTACGGCATCATCGAGCACTCGGGCGAGCACTATGGCCAGCTCGTTGTCTATTACCGCGCCAACGGCCTGGTTCCCCCCGAATCCCGCCCCAAAAAATAGTTCCGCTTCAGCTCTTGTAGGGCCCGCCTTCTGAGGCGGGCCGCTCTACTTTCCCGACCCACGACATGTAGGGGCGCAGCATTCGCTTACCCTGAGCCACGAAGGGCTGCTGCGCCCCATCTCGCCGCGCTCGTTGGAATCCCGCAAAAAAAAAGCGCTGTCATCCTGAGGAGCGGTTTGTGCGACGCAGGATCTCAACGTAAAGTTTCCCAACCTAATCCGTTCTCGACGACTTCCGAATTCTGACTGTGAACTTACGACTTCCCACTTTTAACTCTCTTCCTCACCCCGCCGCCGTACCCGCCACGCCCTTCGCCAAAATCCTCTTCAACTCCTCCGCATCGCCAGTCGGCGGCAAACACGTACTCCCCGCGCACACCAGCGCCATCGCCCGATCCCTCGGCAGATGGGGCAACGTCTGCCGCAACGCTGCTGGCAAATTCTCCACTGGAGTCTCAGGCGTGACTCGCAGCACCGCCTTGCCAAACCGAAACACATGGTTGGCCACTTCTTCCAGCTTCCACGCGGCTTCATCTCCAGCTGCGCCCGTAATCACGACCTGCGTCGGATGCTCGGCGAACAAGATGGCCGCCAGCCCGTACGTTGCCGCAAACAATCCGTACTGCGGCGCCACGCCCGCAAATGCCTCCAGCGTCCGCTCTGCCGACTCACGATACTTCGCATCATCCGTGTACGCGTGCATTCTCGTCAGCGCCATCGCCGCCACGGAATTCGCGCTCGGCGTCGGCGAATCCTGAAAGGGCTTCCGCCGCACATCGAGACCGCCCATCGCCGGCGCATCGCTTGCCCGGTCGAAGAATCCTCCGCACTCCCCATCTCCATACTTCTCGATCGTCATATCCATGGTCCGTTGTGCCGCCCGAAAATATTTTCCGTCCATCGCCGCCTCATAGGCATCCAGCAGCGCCATCACCCCGAATACCTGATCGTCCAGCGACCCCCGCAGCTTCGGCCCGCCCATCCGGTGCCCAAATCCTTCCGCCTCGCTCCAAGCCTCTTTCAGCATCCGATCGATCGTTTTCAACGCGAATTGCCTGCAACCCAAGTACGACGACTCCGCCAAAACACGCTCTGCCTCCAGGTACGCCGACACAAACATCGCATTCCAACTGACGTACATTGTCATGTCGATGTAGGGAGTCGGCCGCTTTTTCCGCGCTTCTAACATCTTGAACTCTGCTTCAAGCACAAGCTTGCTCGCTGATTGAAAATCTGCGCTGAGACTCTTCGCGATCTCATCCAACTCCCGCGTCACCCAAAGCACATTCTTTGCCGGGTTGTGATGCATCTCGCCATGCGGTTCAATATCGTAGTAAAGCTCAATTGCTCGCGATTCTTCCGGAGTAAGAACGGCTCGAACTTCATCGACTGTCCATGTGAAGTAATCGCCGTCGTCGTCCAACGAATAGTCCGCATCCTGGCTCGCGTAGAAACCTCCATTGGCGCGGTCCGAGAGCGTGTCATTAACCCACGCAACGATGCCCTCTGCCGTTTCGCGGATTCGCCAATTGTCCACAACTTGAGACGCATGCAAATAGTTCTTCAGCAGTTCCGAGTTGTCGTAACTCATCTTCTCGAAGTGCGGCACCAGCCACTTTTCATCCACCGAATAGCGGTGAAACCCTCCCGCCAACTGGTCGTACACCCCGCCCTTCGCCATCTTCTCCAGGGTTGTTTCCGCCATGGCCAGCAAGTGCTTCTCTCCCGTTTGCCGGTAGCGCTCCAACAGCAAGTCCACCGCGGACGCGTGCGGAAACTTCGGTGCCTGCCCGAATCCGCCATTCTTGATATCGAACAGCTGCGTTATCGAGCTGATCTGCGCATCCACCACACTCAAATCAAATTTCCCACGCGCACCTGCAAACACCTCCGCCTTCGCCACGGCCTCGGATAGCGCATCCGCCGTCTTCAACAATTCTTCCTTCTTGTTTTTGTATGCGTCCGCTACCGCCAGCAGCACCCGTGGAAAAGCGGGCCTCCCACCTTGGTCCACCGGAGGGAAATACGTCCCGCCATAAAACGGCCGCCCATCCGGCATCAAAAATCCCGTTAACGGCCACCCGCCCTGCCGGCTGATTGCGCTGATCGCTGACTGGTACCGCGCATCCACGTCTGGCCGCTCGTCGCGGTCCACCTTCACCGGCACAAAATATTCGTTGATGATTTTCGCCGTGTGCGGATTCTCGTAGCTCTCACGATCGATCACATGACACCAGTGGCACCACACCGCGCCAATGTCCAGCAGGATCGGTTTGTCCTCGGCCTTCGCCCGGGCAAACGCGCTCTCGCCCCATTCATACCAGTCGATCGGCTGGTGCGCCGCCGAACGCAAATACGGGCTAGCCGAATCCTTCAACCGGTTCTCACTCATTGGATTGCCGCTCCTGTTGGGACGACCTCATCACCAAAGTTGTCATTCCGAGAGCGGTTTCTGCTCGAGGAATCTGCTTTTCATTGTTGGGCTGGAATCGAATCTCGAATCGCGAAGAATTTTCCTTACTTCATTACCTCTTTATCTCGTCTTTTTCTTTACTGCACCAGATCGCTATTCCCCAGATCCCTCGGGTCCAGCGGCTTCCTCCCCGCATACCCCTCATCCTGCTTGTGGTAATACCGGATCCGGTCTTCTCCCAGCTTCCAGCACAAATACACTTCCTCGTTATTGATAACCGCCGGAAAATCCAGTAGTCCAATATCCAGGTCCTTGATCAAACAGCCTGTCGACAGAATCTTCTCCAGATTCGTCTTCATCACTTCCGTCAGGCTCTGGTGCTGCATCCGTTTTTCCGCCACCTTCGCGTAGGGCACCACGATTCCACCCATCATCATGATGCGCGTCGAAATCGCCGCTAAGTCTTGCTCCAGCACGTTGAGCTTCTTGCGCACGCCAATTGCTTCCACCAAAAACGGCTCCAGTTCTTTGCGCGTCCGCTCCGCCTCCGTCAGCGTAAACAACCGTTGCGGCGGCTCCGGCGACTCCTCTTGCTCGTCGTCTTCGTCGTGATCTGCCATGCTTGCTCCAGGAACGTTACGTAAAGTGAGTTTCGCGGGCGCTTGAATCCTTCGATGCCGGGGACATCGGCCGAATTAGAAGAATTCTTGCCTTTTTTCCAGTGATTTACCAGCAGTTTCCAACACCAGGTTTGTGTAGTGACCAGTCTTTAGACTGACCCGGGCGAGTCCGCGAGCACGACTAGGCCGCACCTGTCAGTGCAAGCGCGAGCACGGCAATTCCTATCCCCCAATAAACACCATCGTCCGCGATGGCGGCACAAATCCCGGCTCATTAATCCTGTGCCCTTCTTCCTTCTCATTCACCACGCGGCGCACCCACTCCACGATCTCTTCATCAGTCGCGTTCGCCCGCAACAGCGCCCGCAAATCCCGGTCCTCCTTGCTGAACAGGCACGTCCGCAGTTTTCCGTCAGCCGTCAACCGGATCCGCGAACACGCCCCGCAAAACGCCTGTGTCACTGGCGCGATCAGCCCAATCTCGCCGGGCGCGCCATCCGTGAACCGGTACTTCCGGGCCGTCTCACTCTTTTCATGCGCAATCTGCACCAGCGGCCACTGCGCGTTGATTCGCTCGTACACTTCCGACGCCGGCACCATCAATTCTCTTGACCAGTGCCGGTCCGCATCCAGCGGCATGAACTCGATGAACCGCATGATCAGCCCGCGTTCCCGCGCAAACGCCGCAAACGCTTCCACCTCATCCTCATTAAACCCGCGCACCAGCACCGCATTCACCTTGATTGGCGCAAACCGCGTAGCCTGTGCGGCATCGATCCCTCGCATCACCGCGTCGTAAGACCGCGTCCGCGTGATCTTCTCGAACTTGATCGGGTCCAACGAATCAAGGCTGATATTGATCCGGTGCAACCCCGCGGCCATCAGCGACTCGCAGCGCCCCGCCAGCAGATGACCATTCGTGGTCATCGATAAATCTTCCACGCCAATCCCACGCAAATAGCGCAGATACTTTTCCACGCCGTCGCGCACTAGCGGCTCCCCGCCAGTGATCCGCACCTTCCTGATGCCAAGCTCGACAAAAATCCGTCCCAGGCGCTCCAACTCCGGCCAAGACAATATCTCGTCGTGCTCGCGGTAATTCTCCGGATCGGCTGAGCGGCAATACACGCACCGGAAATTGCACCGGTCCGTCACCGAAATCCGCAAGTCCGTAATCTGCCGCCCGAATTTGTCGTAAAGGCTCATCTGAATACTAGTCGCTCAACTTCATCCGCAATCGACATCCCAGCCCAAAAAGTCACCGCGTATTTCTGCTCTTACTACCACCCAACCCAATTGTCATTCCGAGCGTAGCGAGGAATCCCTCTTCGATGTCAGCCTCGCCACACGCGTCACAAAACAAAAAACCCGATTCGCACATGGAATCGGGTCGGCCGACGGAAATCCACACATTTCCGTCTCTCTTCACCCCTTTCCAAGCACGGGAGGCCTGGGCGTTTCCACCCAAACCCTCAACGGCGCATCCGCCGCTTCGCCCCGCCGCCTTCGGTTTTCTCCCATTAGGCCGGCGGGATCGGAGTACCCGCACAGTCTACGCCTCCGCGCCCGATTCACGCAATCGGCAGAAACAACCACTCAGTTCATTTGGTGGGAGGGAGCTACTCGTGCCGTAACGCCGCCATCGGATCCAGTCGCACAGCACGCCGTGCTGGTATCCAGCAAGCGACTCCGGCTACTACCGTGAGCAGCGCCAGCACGCCCACATAAGTCACCACATCCAACGCCGATACTCCATACAACAACGACTGAATCGCTTCGCCTGCCAGCATTGCTCCAATCAAGCCGATTCCCGCACCCAACGCCACCAACTTCATCCCCTGCCGCAAGATCAGCCCCAAAACATTCGACTTCTGCGCCCCCAACG